>ENA-ORRL01002180-ORRL01002180.1-human-gut-metagenome-genome-assembly--contig:-NODE-2180-length-12266-cov-3.101957_pt1 | contig 12266 bp, 8 predicted proteins | sample MGYA00242175_ERZ509134 | MGnify/ENA primary metagenome ERZ509134 (study PRJEB26280, sample SAMEA2338660) | human gut metagenome | biome: human gut; feature: human-associated habitat; material: faeces... | reverse complement strand
GAAAACCTTCAGGAAATGGAAGATGAAGGCGAAATCTATGAAAGCATAGAAGATATTTGGCCGGATTACCCCAGTAAAGAGGACTTCTTCTTCAACGAGGAGGAGTATTGATACGAACGAATTGATTGAAAATAATAAAATAGTCCCGATAAACCATCCGGTTTATCGGGACTATTTTATTTCAGGTCAGAACATCGGCAGTTGGTAGATGAAGCCTAAAGACAATCGGTTAGTACTGTAATTCTCCTGTCCCAGTACTTTGGCACGATGTGTGAAGTCGTATGAACGCCCTACGTAGGTCAGGAAGAAGTGCAAATTAGTCTTCATTGGATAAAACTCTACCCCCGCCAGGTAGCCCCAGGAAGTACGGTAGTTACCTTTTTCAATGCCGTCGGCTGCTTTGGTGACGGAGGCCGTTTCGTACATGCCTTTCACGAAAGCATTCCACTTGGGGAGGAAACGGTAATTGAGCTTGGTCACTACCGACAAGTAGCCGGCGTTGAAAGCATTGTGTCCGCCGGCATTGCCTACAATCCCGGTGATGGTACCGTTACGGTCGATGCCTTCCTGCGAATACATGAAATCGACGAACATATTGAACTTATCCAGATTCAGTTCGTTGCCCACTGCATAATAATAGAGGTTCTTGCCTTTGGCTTCACTCATGACGGAAGCCGACCAGCGGGTCTTGAATACCTCATTAAAGTTACCATTCCAGTTCAGGGTATAGACCAAAGGCATCTTGCCCGACTTGAGGTCCGGAAGTTTGCCTTCCGAGTCTTCGGTGATTCCATACGTCTTGTCGAACGAACTGTTGCGACTGTTTAGGATCTGCAAGTTGAGCTGCTGGGTAGGTGTAATGTTATAACCGATGTTCAATCCGGTCATAAAATTGCTCATATTCTCGATCATGTCGCTGTATTGGTAGATGTCAATCGGATTCAGGTCGAACTCGAAACCGCCGTAAGCGGTGCATTGTTTACCGGCAAAGAAAGAGAACTGGTCGTTCAACTTTACACCGATACCGGCATAGTCAATCGAAGTCGGTATGTTGTCGATCATTCCTCCTCCCTCATTCGAACGGTTCAGACGCTGGCGATAACGATAGGAGAGCCAGCTGTTGAGGTTGCCCTTGGCTTCGATACGAAGTTGGCGCATCTTGAATACTCCTTCGTCGAAACCGTCGCGGAAGTTGGCGTCGAAACTACCTTGCATATTGAGATACAGATTGAACTTATCCGTCTTCTTCTGCACGTTGGTCAGCTCTTCATACAACGATTTATTTTCAAGAAACATCTCTTTCTTTTCCGTCTTTTGGGCATAGACTCCTTGTATGCTGCCCGCAAGGAGCAACATGGCCATTAATTTTTTCATAAGTGTTCAGGTTTTATCGGTCCGATGTCCGGTTAATACTCATTAAAATATTGCTGAATCTGTTTCCAGTCATTGGTTTTGGTCAGTCCGAGAATCAGCAATACACGTGACTTCTGCGGATTCAGTTCCTGAGAAGCAATAAACTGATATTGAGTATCGTCTACTTCGGCATCCATTGTGGTAGGACCGGTAGGTACGCGGGAGGAGCGAACCACGAGGATTCCTTTCTTGCGTGCTTCCAGCAGTACCGGTAAAATGTTTTTGTGGAAGTTGCCGTTTCCTACTCCCGCATGGATGATACCTTTGTAGTCATGATGCAACAGTGGGGTCACCATATCGGGATCGATGTTCGAGTAGCTGTAGACAATGCCTACTTTGGGAAGAGAGTTCAGGTTGGTTACATCGAAAACAGATTGGGTCGTATGTTTCTTGAGCGGAGCCTGGTTATAGAATACTTTTCCGTTAAAGATATAGCCCAATGCACCGGAGTTGGGTGCCTGGAAAGTTTGTACGTCGATCGTATTCATCTTTATTGCGCTTTCGGCTCCGAGAATCAGTCCGTTCATGGCTATCAGCACACCTTTGCCGATAGATTCTTTGGCTCCGGCAGTGACTACGGCGTTGTAGAGGTTCAGCGGGCCATCGGCACTCAGCGCGGTAGAAGGGCGCATGGCTCCTACAAGTACCACGGGTTTGTTACTTTTTACGGTCAGGTTCAGGAAATAGGCAGTCTCTTCCATCGTATCTGTTCCGTGAGTGATAACGATACCGTCGATGTCCGGGCGTTTCAGGAGTTGGTTGATCTTCTTGGCGAGTATCAGCCACACTTCATCGCTCATGTCCTGCGATGCGATACGTACAATTTGCTCACCGGTCACGTTAGCAATATCCTTGAGTTCGGGTACTGCATCGAGCAGCGTACTGATTGCTACCTGGCCGGCCGTATAGTTGGTGGAAGTGGCAGAACCGCCTGTACCGGCAATTGTGCCACCCGTAGCAAGGATGTGAATATTAGGCTTTTGCGCGAAAGCCATCATCGTGGAAAGTAGTAGTGTGACCACTACAAAGCTTAGTCTTTTTAATTCTTTCATGACTCAACTGTTATTTAGGTTAAAAAAATAGATAGTTCCGTTCTTTTAGAATATCTGGATAAAGAGCAATCCGAGCGCGATGGCTACAACGGTCGATACCAGTCCGGGCATCATAAACGAATGATTCAATACGTATTTACCGATTTTTGTTGTACCGGTCCGGTCGAAATTGATGGCGGCCACTACTGTCGGATAGTTCGGAATGAAGAAATATCCGTTTACAGCCGGGAACATGGCGATCAGCATATACGGTGAAATGCCGAGAGCAATACCCAACGGCATCAGTGCACGTACCGTAGCAGCCTGGCTGTAGAGCAGGATGGACATTATGAACAGGGCAATGCCGAACAACCACGGCATCTGGCGGACAAGTCCTTCGATCGATTCGGTCAGTTGCCCCATGTTGCCTTGCAGAAACGTATCGCCCATCCAGGCTATACCAAAAATAGCGATTACCGCCTGCATCCCTGCCGGAAAAACAGAACCTTGCGTCGCTTTGATACCATCTGTCTTCGTGATCAGCAGGATAAGTGCAGCTGCCGAAAGCATGACAATTTCGATAATGGCAGACATGCCCAGGGTGACTGTTTCGCCATCGATCAGAAATGTGGGGCGCATACCGTCGAAAGAGCCGAAAAATACAATAAAGGCGGTAGCTAAGATGAAAATCAACACCGATATCATTGCATTGCGCCTATTGTGTACGTCTTTAATCTCTATTTTCTTTGAGTTGAAGTATCCTTCAGCCAATCGTTTCTGGTATTCCGGGTCGTCTACCAGCTCTTTACCTACTTTCATAGAAAAAAGTGCACCTACCAGTACGCCGATAATGGTTGCGGGAATCGTTATTTTGAGAATATCGAACAGGGTAATGTCGAAACCGGCCAACAGTCCGAGTAAGGCGACCGTGGCTGCCGAGATGGGACTTGCCGTGATGGCTTGTTGCGAAGCGATGACGGCTATGCCGAGGGGACGTTCCGGACGAATCTTTGTTTCGGTGGCTACCTCTGCAATCACAGGCAATACGGAGTAAGCGACATGCCCTGTTCCCGCAACAAAAGTAAACAGGTAGGTCACAATGGGACTTAATATGGTGACATGTGACGGGTTCTTACGCAATAACTTTTCTGCCAGCTTCACCATATAATCCAGCCCGCCGGCTGCTTGCATGCAGGAGGCGGCCGAGATGACTGCGGCAATCATCAACATCACGTCGATTGGAGGAGCTGTGGGTTGCAATCCGAAGGCAAAAGTAAGTATTCCTAAACCTACGCCGCCCATTACTCCGAGTCCGATACCTCCCAGACGGGCACCGATAATGATAGCTGTCAGTACAAAAGCCAATTGTAGAATCATATCTTTCTTTTTTATTTTGGCAAAGATAATTGAATAAATTGTCTCTGAATCGGTAAATGATATGCTAATCAACAAAAAAGAAGTTAATAGGTTTTTGTCTATTAGTATATTTTTTCATTATGAAGGAGATTTTATTAAAATCCCTGTTGGGAGGGGAGGTTTACAATATGATACATCTATTTGTCTTCATGTATAAAAACTGTTCCTTGTTTAAAGTATGTTAACTAAATTGCGAATATGTATGCTTTCAAAACAATATTGCTTAAGTTTGGTTATTGTAAACACAGTTAAGAATGTAATTGTTAATAAAGATATATTATGAAAGAAGAATTATCGAAAGCAACTCGTACAGAGAGTGATTTAATAGGTGAACGTGAAGTACCCGAAACCGCCTTATATGGCGTACAAACCCTTCGGGGGATAGAGAACTTCCGCATTAGCAAATATCATCTTTGTGAGTATCCCTTATTTATCAATGCACTGGCCATTACCAAGATGGGAGCCGCTATGGCTAACTTTGAACTTGGACTGCTGACCGAAGAGCAGGCAAATGCCATTCTTCGTGCATGTAAAGAAATTCTGGAAGGGAAACATCATGACCAGTTCCCGGTAGACATGATCCAGGGTGGAGCCGGGACTACCACCAACATGAATGCCAACGAGGTGATAGCCAACCGCGCACTCGAGTTGATGGGACATAAACGTGGGGAATATCAATATTGTTCGCCCAATGATCATGTTAACCGTTCGCAGTCTACCAATGACGCTTATCCGACCGCTATTCATATCGGTATGTATTATACGCACCTCAAACTGGTGAAACATTTTAAGGAGGTGATCGATGCTTTCAGAAGAAAGGGCGAAGAGTTTGCACACGTGATCAAGATGGGGCGCACCCAGCTGGAAGATGCGGTGCCGATGACACTCGGACAGACGTTCAATGGTTTTGCCAGTATCCTTCAGGATGAAGTCAAGAACCTGGACTTTGCTGCTCAGGACTTCCTGACCGTCAATATGGGAGCTACTGCCATCGGAACCGGAATCACCGCCGAGCCGGAATATGCAAGCAAATGCATAGCGGCTCTCCGGAAGATTACCGGACTGGATATCCGTTTGGCCGATGATCTGATAGGAGCTACTTCCGACACTTCTTGTCTGGTAGGTTACTCTTCTGCTATGCGCCGTATAGCTGTAAAAATGAATAAGATATGCAATGACTTGCGCCTTTTGGCATCCGGCCCGCGTTGCGGGTTGGGCGAAATCAATCTGCCGGCCATGCAGCCCGGTTCGTCCATTATGCCGGGTAAGGTCAATCCGGTTATTCCCGAAGTGATGAATCAGATTGACTATAAAGTAATAGGTAACGACCTTTGTGTAGCTATGAGTGGTGAAGCGGCCCAGATGGAACTGAATGCGATGGAACCGGTCATGGCCCAGTGCTGTTTCGAATCTGCCGATTTGTTGATGAATGGTTTCGATACGCTGCGTACCTTGTGTATAGACGGCATCACGGCCAATGAGGAAAAATGCCGGAAAGATGTTCACAACAGTATCGGTGTGGTGACTGCACTGAATCCTGTTATCGGATATAAAAACTCTACCAAGATTGCCAAAGAAGCACAGGAGACCGGTAAGGGAGTCTATGAACTGGTGCTGGAACATGACATTCTTTCAAAAGAAGACCTCGATACGATCCTTAAACCGGAAAATATGATTCATCCGGTGAAACTCGATATTAAGCCCAATCATTGATATCAGGAATATGAAGTATAATTTTCAGTAAGTAGGAGGAAGGAGATGACCGTTCGGGTATCTCCTTCTTTTTTATTTTTAGGGTATAGTAGTACATCGGTTTCAGTAATAATATGTATCTTTCCCGTCGGTTAATAATTTGTACTATGAAAAGACTCCCATTTTATTTTTGGGCATCCCTTGCATTGGCTTCGTGTCAGGGGGGCAAGGAAGCAGTGAATCAGGCTCTGCCTGTGATTGATATGAATGAAGATTATCCTGAAAAGGAGATCGTGTTGCAGGATATTGCTGACATAAGCTATATTCCTTTGGAGACTAACGACGAATTTCTGTTCGACGGTTCGGTTGAAGTGGTCACCGATCAATATGTGATAACCAAAGGACATCGGGGAAACGACGTCTGCTTCTTCAGCCGGCAGGGAAAAGCACTCAACCGCATCCACAGGGTCGGTAACGGCCCGGGTGAATACAAGGATATCGGTTCGATGTAAACCCGGCGAACGGCGAACTTTACCTGAAGGAGATGAACCGTCAGCAGATTCACGTCTATTCTCTGGACGGAAAGTTCAAGCACTCTTTTACTTTCCCTGAAGGGAAACGGAGGAGTCGCATGTGCCTGTTCTCTCCCGACTATTTGATAGCGGAACAGGAGTCAAAGGTGCCGGACGATCAGGATGCCAACTTCTATCCTTATCTTTTGGTCTCCACCCGGGACGGGCATCTGGATTCACTGGACTATGTGCAGAAAAGAAATATTCTCGTCAAGCTTATTGTCAATGCGGAAAACCATTCATACGCTTATCTTCTGGAACCCTCTTTGATTCGTAATGGCTCCCGCTTTTATATCGGCAATCCCGACTCGGATACCTTGTTTGCAATGAATCCGGACCGCACCTTAGAGCCATTGCTCGTCCGTACTCCTTCACATTCGGAGGAGGGAAACAAGTATGGTTTGTTTTTACGGGGAGCGGCGGGGGCTTATTTCTTTCTGACTAAGCAACCTATGGAAGTGCCGATGAACAGTATCGAGTCATTGGATCTGAAAAGTGAAGAGTGGCTGTACGACTGTCGCACGCAGGAAGTCTGCCGTTACTTGTTGAAGAATAAAGACGATGCTTCGAAACGTGTGGAAGGTATCATGTTCTTTTGTTATCCCGAAGATTGCGGCTTGGCTGTTCTGAAGTCCGAAGACCTGATGGATGCTTACGAAGCCGGTCAGCTGAGCGGTGAATTGAAAGAGATAGCAGCCGGCCTGAAAGCCGATGACAACCCGGTATTGATGTTGATTCACTTCAAAAAATAAGGAAGCCTTCCTCGCCGAGGACGCAAGAAGAAAGTCGCGTCGTATGCTCTCGTCCGGCATAGAAAGCTTCCGCTTGCATTTGACATAAAAAAAAGAGATGTGCCGTAGATTCTTATTTCTCGGTGCATCTCTTCTTTTTTGGTGACTCCACTTGTGGGGGAGACGGACAAACAACAAAATTACTGCGGAAAGAGTGGGATTCAAACCCACGGAACGGACAAGCTGTTCACCGGATTTCGAGTCCGCACCATTCGATCACTCTGGCATCTTTCCTTGAAGTACCACAAAGGTACATGGATTTTCGGTCCGTTGTTCCGGAAAAGGTGTTTTTTTCTTCTTGCCTGCATCTGAATGTTTCCATCCTGAGACGATAAGGGTATCTTTTAAGGAGAGAAGCTACCGGATGGGCAACCCGGACGATACCAGTTGTGCAACTGGTGTATGACGAGTTGTATAACTGGTATATGCTGCCTTAGGAAGATGCTCACACGGGCTTTCCGATAGATTGCATGTGCCTTTATATGAACGTTATCAAAAAACAAAATAGGGTAGCGTAATGTTATAGAATAGAAAGCTTTGCTGAAAATATGCAAACAGATTTAATGTTTTTTTAATTTAAAACTATATCTTTGTCCCGAATTTTAAACACAACTTAGTTATGAAAAAGATTATTAGTGCTTTAATGATAGCTGTATGTATCGGTATGGCTATGCCTGCTCAGGCACAACTTATCAAGTTTGGTGTGAAAGGTGGTGTAAACCTGGCAAAAGCTGATTTTAATAAGTCTGATTTAAAAACAGACAACTTCACCGGATTCTTTATCGGTCCGATGGCTGAGGTTACTATTCCATTGGTAGGTCTGGGTGTTGACGGTGCCCTTTTATTTGCTCAGAGAGGTGTAAAAGTCGGTGATGAGTCTATCAGACAGAATGGGCTTGATATTCCAATCAACTTAAAGTATACTATCGGTTTGGGTAGCGCATTGGGTATCTATGTAGCAGCCGGTCCGGATTTCTATTTCAACTTCTCCGGTGATAAAAACTATGGAGAGCTTGGACGGTTGAATAAAAAAAATGCTCAGGTAGGAATCAATGTAGGTGCTGGTGTGAAGCTGTTGAGACACTTACAAGTAGGTGCCAATTATAACATTCCGTTGAATAAAACGGCAGAATGGAAAGAGGCTGATTTCTCTTATAAGACTAAAATGTGGCAGATTTCCGCAGCTTAAATTTTCTAAGAAGACAGAATCATTTTATGATAAACGAATCCCCGGCGCTTGCGTCGGGGATTTTTTGTATCTTTGTCCTCACAATGAAAAAGTATGTAGATGTCATATTACCTTTGCCTCTGCCCCGTTGCTTTACCTATTCCCTTCCGGACGAAGGGGCTGAAGAGGTGCAAATAGGTTGCCGGGTAGTTGTACCTTTCGGGCGAAAGAAGTACTATACAGCCATTGTTCGCAATGTGCATCACTATGCACCGACCGAATATGAAGTCAAAGAGATTTCTACCGTACTTGACACCTCTCCGATACTGCTGCCCGGTCAGTTCCGGTTCTGGGAATGGCTGGCCGATTATTATCTGTGTACGCAGGGTGATGTTTACAAAGCCGCATTGCCTTCCGGCCTGAAGTTGGAGAGCGAGACGATTGTGGAGTATAATCCCGACTTCGAGGCGGATGCTCCTCTTTCTGAACGCGAGCAACTGGTGCTCGACCTGCTTGCTAAAGAACCCGAGCAATGTGTCACCAAACTTGAGAAAGAGAGCGGATTGAAAAACATTCTCACCGTTATCAAGTCGCTGCTCGACAAGGAAGCTCTGTTTGTAAAAGAAGAGCTCCGCCGCACCTATAAACCCAAAACGGAAGCCCGGGTCCGGCAGACGCTTCCGGTGAAGAGAATCTCCGGCGTATCTTTGACGAGCTGGAGCGCGCTCCGAAACAGTTGGCGTTGTTGATGAAGTATGTGGAGCTTTCCGGCGTGTTGGGGGACGGTGCATCCAAAGAAGTGTCCAAGAAAGAACTTCTGCAACGTGCCTCTGCTTCTCCCGCTATTTTCAACGGATTGGTAGAAAAACAGATATTCGAGGTCTATTATCAGGAAATCGGGCGGTTGAACCGTTTGGTCGGAAAGACGGTAGAACTGAACGTGCTGAACGAGCACCAGCAACGGGCTTATCATGAAATCATGCAGAGCTTTCAGGAGAAGAATGTCTGTCTGCTCCACGGAGTGACTTCCAGTGGAAAGACCGAAGTATACATCCACCTGATAGAAGAGACGTTGAGGCAAGGCAGGCAGGTGCTTTATCTGTTGCCCGAAATAGCATTGACTACCCAGATCACCGAACGGCTGAAACGGGTGTTCGGCTCCCGGTTGGGAATCTATCACTCCAAGTTCCCCGACGCCGAGAGAGTAGAGATCTGGCAAAAGCAGTTGACGGAGGAGGGTTACGATATTATTCTGGGGGTACGCTCTTCGGTGTTCCTCCCGTTTCGGAATCTCGGACTGGTCATTGTGGACGAGGAACACGAAAATACGTATAAGCAACAAGATCCCGCACCGCGCTATCATGCCCGGAATGCTGCCATCGTGCTGGCTTCGATGTATGGGGCAAAGACGTTGCTGGGTACTGCCACTCCTTCGGTGGAGACTTGGCAGAATGCCACTACCGGCAAATTCGGGTGGGTGGAACTGAAAGAACGCTATAAGGAAATTCAATTGCCGGAGATTATTCCGGTAGATATAAAGGAGTTGCACCGCAAGAAGCGGATGACGGGGCAGTTCTCTCCGTTGCTGCTGCAATATGTCCGCGAGGCACTCGATAATAAACAGCAGGTGATTCTGTTTCAGAATCGCCGGGGATTTGCTCCGATGATAGAGTGCCGCACGTGCGGATGGGTGCCAAAGTGCAAGAACTGTGATGTCAGCCTGACCTATCATAAAGGTATCAATCAGCTGACTTGCCACTATTGCGGGTATACTTACCAGTTGCCCCGTTCGTGTCCGGCTTGCGAAGGGGTCGAGTTGATGCACAGAGGATTTGGTACGGAAAAGATAGAAGATGATGTGAAGCTGATTTTTCCGGAAGCTTCCGTAGCACGTATGGATCTCGATACTACACGTACGCGGTCGGCATACGAAAAAATTATTGCAGACTTTGAACAGGGAAAGACCGATATACTGATCGGTACCCAGATGGTATCCAAAGGACTCGACTTTGACCACGTCAGCGTGGTGGGGATACTTAATGCGGACACGATGCTGAATTATCCCGATTTCCGTTCGTACGAACGTGCCTTCCAGTTGATGGCGCAGGTTGCCGGACGTGCCGGACGAAAAAATAAACGGGGCAGGGTAGTGTTGCAAACCAAAAGTATAGACCATCCCATCATCCGTCAGGTGATGACGAACGATTATGAAGATATGGTGGCGGGACAACTGGCTGAGCGGCAGATGTTTCATTATCCTCCGTATTACCGGATGGTGTATGTCTATCTGAAAAACCGGAACGAGACGTTGCTTGATGTGATGGCACACACCATGGCCGAGAAACTGCGCGCATTGTTCGGAAACCGGATACTGGGACCGGATAAACCGCCCGTTGCCCGTATTCAAACTTTGTTCATACGAAAAATAGTTGTTAAAATAGAACAAAATGCGCCGATGAGTCGTGCCCGTGAATTACTTTTGCGGGTACAACGTGAAATGATAGAAGACGAACGGTTTAAATCGCTGATTGTTTACTATGATGTAGATCCTATGTAATGAAAACCAATCTTAATATATTACCCTTAAAAAATGAAACCATGAAGCGAATCACGACACTTTTGCTTTCTTGCCTGGTTAGTACAGGCCCGCTTCTTGCCCAGCAAGGAGTGACACAATGTGGAACACCGACCGGACAGGCCCCGTTCCCCATCCAGTCTTATAAAGAATTGCCCGATCCGGTTGCTCCTTCCGAAAAAGAATGGGCGGCAGTCAAAGCCCCTCAGGTACAATGGGGAAATACCGATACCCGGTATGCGAAACATGCCGTACCTGTGATCCAGCCACAGAAAAGCATTACGCTGGAGGGATGGCGCGGTGAGAAACTCCATGCGCAGGCTGTTGTCTGGACCGGTACCGACCTGAAAGGATTGAACTATTCTCTCTCCGAATTTAAAAACTCTAAGGGAGATGTACTTCCGGCCGATGCATTCAGCGGAGGTTTTGTCCGCTATGTGATGACCGACGAATTGAATAAAGACGGACGTGGCGGCTGTGGTTATCGTCCCGATCACTCCATTTACGACTCTCTGTTGGTTGCCGATCCGATTGACCACTTGCTGACTTCGATGCCTATGGAAGCTAAAAGCACTCAGGCCATCTGGATCAATTGCCAGGTTCCCCAGACTGTGTCACCGGGAGTCTATCGTGGTACGGTCGAGGTGAAAGACGGAGATAACCGTCTGTCTACCTTGAAGATGGATATCAAAGTCTCTTCACGCGTGTTGCCTGCCCCGTCTCAGTGGGCTTTCCACCTAGATTTGTGGCAGAGTCCGTTTGCCGTGGCACGTTATTATCAGGTTCCGCTCTGGAGTCAGGCACACATAGATGCCATGCGTCCTGTGATGAAGATGCTGGCGGATGCCGGACAGAAGATTATTACGGCTTCCATCATGCATAAACCTTGGAACGGACAGACTTATGACTACTTTGAATCGATGGTCACCTGGACAAAGAAAGTGGACGGCACTTGGGCTTTCGATTATGATGTGTTCGACAAGTGGGTAGAGATGATGATGAGCGTGGGCATCGACAAGCAGATCAATTGCTACTCGATGGTTCCGTGGAAGTTGTCTTTCCAATATTTCGATCAGGCTACAAACAGTATGCAGTATGTGAAAACCGCTCCGGGCGAAAAAGCTTACGAAGAGATGTGGGTGGCTATGTTGAAGTCATTCTCTAAACATTTACGTGAGAAAGGTTGGTTCGATATTTGTACCATTGCCATGGACGAACGCCCGATGGAGGTTATGCAGAAAACATTGCAGGTGATCCGCAAAGCCGATCCTGAGTTTAAAGTATCGCTGGCGGGTAACTTCCACAAAGAACTGGAAGCGGATATCTACGACTATTGTATTCCTATCGGAGCTTCTTATCCGGCGGAGGTATTGGCACGTCGTGCACAAAACAATCTTCCTACTACCTATTATACGTGCTGTACGGAAGCTTTCCCGAATACCTTTACCTTCTCCGATCCTGCCGAGGCTGCCTGGATGAGTTATTATTCTGCCAAAGATCATCTTGACGGCTATCTGCGTTGGGCTTATAATAGTTGGCCGAAAGAGCCACTGCTCGATTCACGTTTTGAGGCCTGGGCCGGTGGAGACACTTATCTGGTTTATCCGG
>ENA-ORRL01002178-ORRL01002178.1-human-gut-metagenome-genome-assembly--contig:-NODE-2178-length-12279-cov-3.810291_pt1 | contig 12279 bp, 9 predicted proteins | sample MGYA00242175_ERZ509134 | MGnify/ENA primary metagenome ERZ509134 (study PRJEB26280, sample SAMEA2338660) | human gut metagenome | biome: human gut; feature: human-associated habitat; material: faeces... | reverse complement strand
GGTTTTCCGTGGGCGTGACCACGCTGCCGCTCAGGGCGTAAGTATGGACGCGGTGGCCGTCCTCCGCCAGCAGGCGGGCCTGGTCATACCCCCGCTGACGCAGGCGCCTGGGGCTGACAGGTACCCAGGTCACCGTGTCGAACGCTCCGGAGAAGTGCTCCGCCGCGCACCCGGCGATCAGCTCTCCCAGGGGCGCCGCAGCAGAGGACATCCCCCGGAACTTGAAGCGGTGGAGCCCCTCTCGGGCCAGGCCCTGGTACCACAGAGGCGCCGCGCAGAGAAAGCCGCCGGGCCCCCGGCGCAGGGCGTCGGCTCCCTCCGTCCAGGGAAGCTCCCCGCGACAGGCGTCACAGATGCCCGGTCTGTCCAAAACACGGCCGCAGAAGGGGCACTTGGCTGGGAAGATGAGGTCCAGGAGGGCGGACAGCAGGCTCATCGTTTCTCTGCCTCCGCCAGCAGTTCGTCATACGTGGTATGCAAAGCGTCACGGATAACCCGGAGCTGGGAAGCCTTGATATGCTGAGCCCCTCGTTCAATCTTCACCAGCGATTCCCGGGTGATTTCCACGCCCTCCAGCTGGAGCAGGCGGACCAGTGCCATGGGCTTGATGCCTCGATTTTTTCGGATCCGCCGAATATTGGCTCCAATCCGGATGTCCTGCTTGATCTTCTGCTCCTCCATAGACGCCTCCGCAACAGGACCTGTTTCGGTCCGATTTTGCTTTATTCTATGGAGGAAAGGTAAAAAAATGGGACCCATATGGGTCCGTGTTGCACGCCTGTTCTATGAAACCGTTGGCGTCAGTTTCCATCTGCAAAACTCAGCCATGACGGCTGGGCGGATACGCAGGGGACGCCGGATGGCGGCCTCGGGGTGTCTGCTCCCGCAGGGGCTGGTCCAGCAGGGATACAGCCCCCGTTTCTCTTTTGTCTTTCCAAAAGGGAAACGGGGGTGCATCTGCCCAGCCAGCAGCATAACTGCCCGTCCCGCGTCCAATGGGACGCACCCCATCCTCCACCGGCAGCAAACCTGGCGGCCTTTATCTCTCCGCCGGATCCGCAAAATGTGCCAGCCTCCACCGGAGGCCGGAATACCGCCGCTGCTGACGGTCGTTGGCCGCCATGGCCCGGATGGCCGCGTCGTCCCCCACCACGATCAGAAGCTCTCTTGCACGGGTCAGGGCCGTGTACAGCACCCCCCGCACCATCAGGGACGGCGCTGCCGGCATGGCCGCCAGCACCACGCACTGGTACTCGCTGCCCTGGGCCTTGTGGACCGTCATGGCATAGGCCAGATCGATCTCATTGAGCATATCCAGCGTGTACGTGGCGATCCGGTCATCAAAGTTCACCACCAGCAGCTCTCCGGACGGGTCGATCTCCACGATCCTTCCCACGTCTCCGTTGAACATGCCGGTGCCCACGGTGCCGTCCGCCTTTTCCCATACCACGTTGTAGTTGTTTTTCGTCTGCATGATCCGGTCTCCGGTGCGGAACAGCCGCTCTCCCCACTGGATCTCCCGTTTGTCCGCCGCCGGCGGGTTCAGCGCCGCCTGAAGACAGCGGTTCAGATTCTCCGTGCCGCTGGGCCCCTTCCGGGTGGGCGTCAGCACCTGGATCTGGTCCGCCGGGATGCCCATGTGGTCCGGCAGCCGGGTTTTGCACAGCTCCACCACCGTGGAGAGGGTCCGCTCCCCATCCCGGCGGCAGAGGAAGAAGAAGTCTCCCTGGTTGTTGGCCAGCTGGGGCGGCTGGCCCAGATTCACCGCGTGGGCGTTGCGGATGATGGCGGACTGCTCCGCCTGGCGGAACACCTCCCGGAGGAACACCGTCTCCACCCTGCCGCTGCGGATCAGGTCGGAGAACACGTTTCCCGCCCCCACGGAGGGCAGCTGGTCCGCATCCCCCACCAGCACCAGCCGGGTGCCGGGCCGCAGGGCCCGCAGCAGAGCGGAGAACAGCGCCAGGTCCACCATGGACATCTCATCCACGATCACCGCGTCCGCCTCCAGCGGCTCCTTTTCGTTTTTTGTAAAGGTCACATCGCCCGTCTTCTCGTTCCAGCTCATGCCGAGCAGGCGGTGGATGGTCTGCGCCTCCTTGCCGCACAGCTCGCCCATGCGCTTGGCGGCGCGCCCCGTCGGCGCGCAGAGCAGCACGTCCAGCCCCATGCGCTCAAAGAGCGCTACGATGCCGCGCACGCTCGTCGTCTTGCCCGTGCCCGGCCCGCCGGTCAGGATCAGCAGCTCCTCCTGCGCAGCCAGCTCCACGGCCTGCCGCTGCAATGGCGCATACTCGATGCCCTGCCCGCGCTCGATCTCGTCGATGATCTTCTTCGCGCCGCGCAGCTTGTCCGGCTTGTCGGCAAGCATGGCGTGCACGCGCGTACACACATAGGTCTCCGCCTCGTGACAGCGCCGCAGATAGCAGCCCTCTACGTTCGCCACCTGCTCCTGCACGACGCTTCCGCGCTCGAGCAGATCGTCGAGCGCCTTTTCCACCGTATCCGTATCCCCATCGAGCAGCTGCGCCGTCGCCGCCACGAGCTTTTCCCGCGGCAGAAACACGTGTCCGCCGCTCTGCTCGTTGTGGCTCAGCTCAAAGAGCACCCCCGCCTCCGTGCGGCAGGAGGAATCGCCCGAGAAGCCCATCGACAGCGCGATCTCGTCCGACACGGAAAAATCCACGCCGAACGCCTCGCCGCTGAGGAGATACGGGTTGCGCCGCAGCGCGTCCATCGCGTCCGCGCCGTAGCGCCGGAAAAGCTGCATCGCAAGCCCCACCGGCAGGTCGTACTTCGTCAGGAAGTCCAGCACGCGCCGCAGACCCGCCAGCTCGCGCCAGCTCTCCGCGATCTCCCGCGCGCGCTTGTCGGTGATGCCCTTGATGGTCTTGAGCTTCTCCGGCTCGCCGTCGAGCACGTCGAGCGTGTCCGCGCCGAAGCGATCCACCAGCTTCTGCGCCGTCGCCGGTCCGATGCCGCGCACCACGCCGGAGACGAGATAGTTCAGGATCTCCGTCTCGCCCGTCGGCATATGCCGCTCCACCTCGTCGGCGGCGAACTGCTCGCCGTGCTGCGGATGCGTCGTGTAGCGTCCGGTCAGGATCAGCTCCTCGCCGGGCGCGGCGCAGGGGATGCAGCCCACCACCGTCACCGGTTCGCCGTCGTCCGTGACGATGCGCGCGACCGTATAGCCGTTCTCCTCATTTTGGAAAACGACCGCCAGGATCGTACCGATGACCGTCGTGCGCTCTCCCATGTCCCTCTCTCCATTCTCTTTTGTTCAGTCGAATTGCCGCGCGAGATCGCCCTGCGGGCAGACCGTCACATCGAAGCTCTCGCGGCACAGCAGCTGCGCCACGCGCTGCGCGTCCTCGTCCATGCCGCAATCCGCGATGATGATGCGCGAAAAGCCGCCCGAGGCGTAGCGCTCGCTCTCGAGCGTCCGCACCGTGTGCTCCAGCGCCTCCGCCGCGCCCCGCGCGGGCACGATCACCGCCGTCTCGCTGCGCACCCGCTCGCGCGGATGCGTCAGCGCCGTAACGGTGAACCATACGATCGTCGCCAGCCCCACCGCGGCAAGCGCCGCGATCACGCCGTCCTGCAAAAGCTGCATTTCTCCACCCCTCTCGCGCCAGCTTATGAAAAACCGCCGAAAAGGGTGCGAAACCGCTTATAAAACCTTCTTCAAGTACTGTCCCGTGTAGGACGCCTCACACGCCGCGACCTCCTCGGGCGTGCCGCAGGCGACGAGCGTGCCGCCGCCGCTGCCGCCCTCGGGGCCGAGGTCGATCAGATAGTCCGCCGATTTGATGACGTCCAGATTGTGCTCGATGACGAGCACCGTGTTGCCCGCGTCGGTCAGCTTCTGCAAGACCTCTAAGAGCTTTCGCACATCGTCCGTGTGCAGGCCGGTGGTCGGCTCGTCGAGGATATAGATGGTGCGTCCCGTCGCGCGCTTCGATAGCTCGGTCGCGAGCTTCACGCGCTGCGCCTCGCCGCCCGAGAGCGTGGTGGAGGACTGTCCGAGCTTGATATACCCCAGTCCCACGTCGCGCAGCGTCTCGAGCTTGTTCGCCAGCTTCGGCAGGTCGCGGAAGAACTCCAGCGCCTCCTCCACCGTCATCTCCAGCACATCCGCGATGCTCCTGCCCTTATAGTGGACCTCCAGCGTCTCGCGGTTGTAGCGTTTGCCCTTGCACACCTCGCAGGGAACGTAAATATCCGGCAGGAAGTGCATCTCGATCTTGAGCTGACCGTCGCCGCCGCAGGCCTCGCAGCGTCCGCCGCGCACGTTGAAGCTGAAGCGCCCCGCGTTGTAGCCCCTCGCCTTCGCGTCCGGCGTGGAGGCGAACAGGTCGCGGATGTCATTAAAGAGATTGGTATATGTCGCTGGGTTCGAGCGCGGCGTGCGCCCGATGGGGCTCTGGTCGATGCAGATGACCTTGTCCAGATTCTCCTCGCCCTCGATGGCACGGTGCTTTCCCGCGTGCGCCTTCATGCGGTTGAGGTCCGCGCCCAGCTTTTTGTAGATGATCTCGTTGACGAGCGAGCTTTTCCCGCTGCCGGAGACGCCCGTCACGCAGGTAAACGTCCCGAGCGGAACGCTCACGTCGATATTCTTGAGGTTATTTTCCTGCGCCCCGCGCACGGTGAGGAGCTTGCCGTTCCCCGCGCGGCGCGTTTTCGGCGTTTCGATCTTCTTTTTCCCGCTCAGATACTGACCGGTCAGGCTCGCTTCGTTCGCCATGACCTCCGCCGGCGTGCCCGCTGCGACGACGCGCCCGCCATGGACGCCCGCCCCCGGGCCGATGTCCACGATATAATCCGCCGCGCGCATCGTGTCCTCGTCGTGCTCGACCACGATCAGCGTATTGCCGAGGTCGCGCAGACGCTTGAGCGTCGCGAGCAGCTTGTCGTTGTCGCGCTGGTGCAGTCCGATGGACGGCTCGTCGAGGATATACAGCACCCCCATCAGGCTGCTGCCGATCTGCGTGGCAAGCCGGATGCGCTGGCTCTCGCCGCCGGAGAGCGTTGCGCTCGCGCGCGAAAGCGTCAGGTAGTCCAGACCGACCGACTGCAAAAAGCCGAGGCGGTTTTTGATCTCCTTCAAAATGCGTTCGCCGATACGCAGCTGCTGCTCGGTGAGCGCGAGGGAATCGACAAACGCGATCTCCTCCGTCACGCTCATGCGCGTGAACGCGTCGATGTCCATGCCGCCGACCGTCACCGCCAGCGACTCGCGCCGCAGCCTGCGGCCCTGACACGCGGGGCAGGGGCACTCGCTCATGCACTCCTCCAGCTCCGCGCGCACGCTCTCGCTCTGCGTCTCCTGATAGCGGCGTTCAAGGTTGTTGACGATGCCCTCAAACGGCTGGTAGAGCACACCCTTGCCGCGCGGCTGGTCGTAGTGCAGCTCCAGCTTTTCGCCCTTCGTGCCGTAGAGGATTACGTCCATGACCTCCGGCGAGAGTTTTTCCACCGGCTCGCGCAGCGAGAAATGATATTTCTTCGACAGCGCGTCGAAGTACATCCTCGAGATGCCGTCGCCGCGCACATTGTTCCACCCCGACGCGCAGATAGCCCCATCGAGGATGGAGAGCGTCTTATTCGGAATGACCAGCTCCGGATCGACCTTGAGCTGGCTGCCGAGGCCCGTACAGGCCGGGCACGCGCCGAAGGGATTGTTGAACGAGAACATCCGCGGCGTCAGCTCCTCGATGGACACGCCGCAGTCCTCGCAGGCATAGTTCTGCGAGAAGAGAATATCCTGCTCGGGATTGAGCACGTTGATGAGCACCAGTCCGCCCGAGAGCGCCGCGGCGGTCTCCGCCGAGTCGCTCAGGCGATGCACCACATCGGGCTTTAGAATGAGACGGTCCACCACGACCTCGATGCTGTGCTTGATGTTCTTTTCGAGCTTGATCTCCTCGCTCAGATCGTACATACTCCCGTCCACACGCACGCGGACATAGCCGGACTTGCGCGCATCCTCGAAAACTTTGGCGTACTCGCCCTTCTTCCCGCGGATGACCGGCGCCATCACCTGAATGCGCGTGCCCTCGCCCAGCGCCATCACCTGATCCACGATCTGGTCGATGGTCTGCTGCTTGATCTCTTTTCCGCAGTTCGGACAATGCGGCGTGCCGACCCGCGCCCAGAGAAGGCGCAGATAGTCGTAGATCTCCGTCACCGTGCCCACCGTCGAGCGCGGATTCTGCGAGGTCGTTTTCTGGTCGATGGAGATGGCGGGGGAGAGGCCGTCGATGTAGTCCACGTCGGGCTTTTCCTTCTGCCCGAGAAACATCCGCGCGTAGGACGACAGGCTTTCCACATACCGCCGCTGTCCCTCGGCATAAATGGTGTCAAACGCCAGCGAGCTTTTTCCGCTGCCGGACAGTCCCGTGATGACGGTCAGCTTGTCGCGCGGGATGCTCACATCAATGTTCTTGAGGTTGTTCTCTCGCGCGCCCTTGACAAAAATTTGATCCAACATGTAATATTGCTCCAAAATAATACGATTTGTAGTCAGTTTTCCACGATAATGTCCGCCGTCTCCGCGCGCACCAGCCCCATCAGGTCGGCGGGCTTCACCTCCACCTGATAGCCAATCTTCCCCGCGGACACGATGACCGTCGGCAGGTTTTCCACCGAGCTGTGGAAAACCGTCGGGAACAGCTTCTTCATGCCCACCGGCGAGCAGCCGCCGTGGACATAGCCCGTGAGCGGCAGCAGCTCCTTTTGATGCAGCATCTCGATGCTCTTCTCGCCCACGGCCTTCGCCGCCTTTTTGAGATCAAGGCTCTCCGCCACCGGCACGTCGAACACATAATACTGCCCGCTCGCGCCCCGCGCCACCAGCGTCTTAAAGACCTGCGCGGGATCAAAGCCCATGCTTTTCGCGACGGTCACGCCGTCCACCGCCACGCCCTCCTCGTGCGGATAGCTGTGCGCGGTATAAGCGATCTTCTTCTGCTCGAGCGTGCGCATCACATTCGTCTTTTCTTCCTTATTCTTTGCCATCTTCGTTCACCTCAATACATACACGCAGGCGAGGATGCACCCCAGCCCTAAAAATACCATCAAGCTCACCGGCTCGCCGAAGGCGAGGATGCCCACGAACGACGCGACCACCGGCTCCAGACTCGCCAGAATGCTCGCCTTGCCGCTCTCGACCCTGGCAAGGCCGTTCGTATACAGCAGATACGGCAGCACCGTCGAAATGACGATCAGCCCCAGCGCGACGAGGATCATTCTCCCGTCCGCGAACACCGTGCGCATCTCGCCCGCGTCGAGCAGGAAGAGTGAGCCGAGCCCGCCGAACACGAACGTCCAGTACACCACGGTGAACGGCGTATAGTGCCGCAGGCCGAACGGCGCGAAGATGGAGTAGAGTGCGTAAAGGAAGCCCGCGCCCAGTCCGAACAGCACGCCCGCCGCCGTCACGCTCGCGTCCCCGCTCCATACGCCCGTCACAAACGAGCAGCCGAGCAGCGCCAGTGCGAGCGCCAGGAGCTTCTTCCTTGTGATCCTTTCGCGGAACACCGCCGCGCTCATCAGCACGACCATCGCCGGCGCGGTGTAGAGCAGAATGGCGCTCACCGCCAGCGAGCACAGCTCCTGACACTTGAAGTAGCACAGCGTAAAAAAGACCATGCTCACCACACCCGTGCCGAAAAAGATGGGCAGGTGCTTCGCTTTCACATGGAATACGCTCCGATCGCGCAGCGCGAAAATGAGCGTCAGCAGCACAAGTCCGCCGAAATTGCGGATGACGACGATGTTCGCCGCGCCCATGCCCGCGCGCATCAGAAAGCGGTTAAACAGCCCAATGCAGCCCCAACAGGCCGCCGCACCGAGGATATTCAGATAGGGAAGGTATTTTTTCATGGCTTTTTCTCTCTTATTTTTGTTCCTTGCGCAGCTCGATGATGCGGTCGCGCAGCACGGCGGCATACTCGAACTCCAACATCCGGCTCGCCTCCTGCATCTGCTTTTCGAGCTTGCGGATCTCCTCGTCCCGCTCGCGCTCCGAGAGCTTGCGCTTGCCGCGCCGGCGCGCGCCGTCCTCGTCCTTCTTGGAGATCTCCAGGATCTCGCGCACGTCCTTGCGGATGGTCTGCGGCACGATGCCGTGCTCCTTGTTGTATTTGTCCTGAATGGCGCGGCGTCGCTCGGTCTCGTCCATGGCGCGCTTCATCGACGGCGTGACCGTATCGGCGTAGAGAATGACCAGACCGTCCGCGTTTCGCGCGGCGCGGCCGATGGTCTGCACAAGGCTCGTCTCGCTGCGCAGGAAGCCCTCCTTGTCCGCGTCGAGGATGGCGACGAGCGATACCTCCGGCAGGTCGAGGCCCTCGCGCAGCAGGTTGATGCCGACGAGCACATCGAACTCGCCCAGCCGCAGGTCGCGGATGAGCTCCATGCGCTCGATGGTCTCCACGTCTGCGTGCATATAGCGCACGCGCACGCCCACCGTGCGCAGATATTCCGTCAGGTCCTCCGCCATCTTCTTCGTCAGCGTCGTCACAAGCACGCGCTCATTGCGCGCGGCGCGGGCGTTGATCTCGCCCACAAGGTCGTCGATCTGCCCCGTGACGGGCCGCACCTCCACGCGCGGATCGAGCAGACCAGTCGGACGGATGACCTGCTCCACGATCTGCCCTGCGCGCTCGCGCTCATAGTCGCCCGGCGTCGCGGAGACATAGATGCGCTGATGCACACGCTGTTCAAATTCCTCAAATCGGAGCGGGCGGTTATCATAAGCGCAGGGCAGGCGGAAGCCGTACTGCACCAGCGCGTCCTTGCGCGCGCGGTCGCCGTTGTACATCGCCCGCACCTGCGGCAGCGTGACATGGCTCTCATCCACAAAGAGCAGAAAGTCCTTGGGGAAGTAGTCGAGCAGCGTCATGGGTGCGCTGCCCTCGGGCCGCGCGGAAATGACGCGCGAATAGTTCTCGATGCCCGTGCAGTAGCCCAGCTCGCGCATCATCTCAATGTCGTACTTCGTCCGCTGGTGGATGCGCTGCGCCTCCACCGCCTGTCCGTTGTCGGTGAAGAACTTCTCCCGCACCTCCAGCTCGCGCTCGATCTCCTCGATGGCGCGCTCCATCTTGTCCTTCGTCGTCACATAGTGCGACGCGGGATAGATGACCGTGTGCTGCAGGGTCTTCGTCACCACGCCGGTCACGGGCTGGAACTCGCGGATGGCGTCGATCTCGTCGCCGAAGAACTCCACGCGCACCGCGCGGTCGCGCCAGTAGGCGGGGTAGATGTCCACCGCGTCTCCGCGCACGCGGAAGCGGTTGCGCTCAAAGGCGACGTCGTTGCGCTCGTAGCGATCCTCCACCAGACGGCGCAGCAGCTCGTCGCGCTCCATCGTCTGTCCCGGGCGCAGCGAGATCATCAGCTTGGCGAAGTCGTCCGGCTCGCCGAGGCCGTAGATGCAGCTCACGGACGAGACCACGATCACGTCCCGCCGTTCGAGCAGCGCGCAGGTCGCGCTCAGCCGCAGGCGGTCGATCTCCTCGTTCGTCGAGGCGTCCTTGGCGATGTAGGTGTCCGTATGCGGGATATACGCCTCGGGCTGGTAGTAGTCGTAGTAGCTGACGAAGTATTCCACCGCGTTCTCAGGGAAAAACTCCTTGAACTCCGCGCACAGCTGCGCGGCGAGCGTCTTGTTGTGCGCCAGCACCAGCGTGGGGCGCTGGACCTTTTCGATCACGCTCGCCATCGTGAAGGTCTTGCCCGAGCCGGTCACGCCGAGCAGCACCTGCTCGTCCAGTCCCAATTCGACACCGCGCGCAAGCGCGGCAATGGCCTCCGGCTGGTCGCCGGTCGCCTGAAACGGCGCATGGAGCTTGAATTCCATGGTCTGCCTCCTCAATCCAAAAGTCCGTTGTCGCGCAGGCACACAAAGTCCCCGTCCGCGACGATCACATGGTCCACCAGCTGCACACCGATGTCCGCAAGCGCCCGCTTGATCTGTAAGGTCGTCTGGTTGTCCTCCTTGCTCGGCAGCGCCACGCCGCTCGGATGGTTGTGCGACAGCACCACCAGGCTCGCGTTGGCGTCGAGCGCGTTTTCCACCACCCGGCGCATATTGACCGTCACCTGATCCGGGCTGCCCTCCGCCAATCGGTAGCAGGCGAGCAGCTTGCCCTTCGCATCCAGACATGCCTCGTAAAAGACCTCCCGCCGCTCGCCGAGGAACAGCTCGATGAAATACGCGCCGATGTTCTCGCGCGTGTTGAAAATGACCTCATGCCTTCCGCCGCTCGTGCGCACACGGCGGCAGAGCGGAAAAAGCAGCCGGATGAGCGTCGCGGCGTTCTCACCCACGCCCTCGACCTTCTGCAGCTCGTAGGCCGACGCGGAAAACACGCCCTCGAGCGAGCCGAAGCGCTCGATCAGACGGTGCGCGATGGGGTTCGTGTCCTGCCGCGGAATGGCGTAATAGAGCAGCAGCTCCAACGCCTCATGGTCGGCAAAGGCGTCCAGCCCATGCTCGCGGAACTGCTCCTTTTTTCTCTGTCGGTGCCCCTCGTGTACGCTCATGCGCTCACCCTCTCCGCGTCGTTTTTGAAGTATATTATTGTACCACATTCCGCCGCATAGTACAAGCACTTTTTCAAACAGATGTTCGCTCTGCTTCAAAATTCGGCAACGTCACAAAAGGCGGACGCCCCTGGGCGTCCGCCTTTTCCGTTCATTCCAGCTCCAGCATCACGGGGCAGTGGTCGCTGCCCATGATCTCGCTCCAGATCTCCGCCTTTTTGATGTGCCCGCGCAGCCGCTCGGATACAATGAAATAGTCGATCCTCCACCCCACGTTCCGCGCCCGCGACGCCGCGCGGTAGCTCCACCACGAATAGGCGTCGGCGCGGTCCGGCCAGAGCGCGCGGAACGAATCCACAAAGCCCGCCGCGAGCAGCTCAGTCATCTTCCCGCGCTCCTCGTCGGAAAAGCCGGGGTTGAAGTGGTTCGTCTTGGGGTTCTTCAGGTCGATCTCCTCGTGCGCCACATTCAGATCGCCGCAGTACACCACAGGCTTCGTCTTATCCAGCCCGCAGAGGTATTCCCGCAGGTCGTCCTCCCACCGCATCCGATAGGGGAGACGCCTCAGCTCATCCTGCGAGTTCGGCGTATAGCAGCACACGAGGTAGAAGTCCTCGTACTCCGCCGTGATGACGCGCCCCTCGTGCCGGTGCTCGTCGTCGCCGAAATCGTAGGTGACGTTCAGCGGCTCCTTTCTTGTGAGCACCGCCGTGCCGGAGTAGCCGGCCTTGTCCGCGCTGTTGAAATACATCCGGTAGCCCGGCAGCTCGAAGCTCACCTGATGCGGCTGCAGCTTCGTCTCCTGCAGGCAGATCACATCCGCGTCCGCGAGCGCCACAAAATCCAGAAAGCCTTTGTTCAGGCAGGCCCGCAGGCCGTTCACATTCCACGATACCAGCTTCATGAGGATCATCCTCCCGTTTCATTTCTCCGCTCCATCATAGCAGAGCTTCGCCTCTGAAAAAAAGAAAGATGCCGTATGGCATCTTTCTTTTTCGCTGCTTTTTACTGCTTTGTGCGGTCGTAGGAGACCACCACGCGGCGGTTCGGCTCCGTGCCGATGGAGAAGGTCGTGATGTACTGCGTGTCCTGCAGCGCCGTATGGATCACATGGCGCTCGTAGGCGTTCATCGGCTCGAGCGTCACGTTGCGGCGGTACTTGACCACCTTGCCCGCGACCTTCTGCGCCAGACGCTCCAGACTCTCCTCGCGCTTTTCGCGGTAGTTCTCGGCGTCGATCTGCACGCGGGCGCGCTTGCTCTCGCCGCCGCGGTTGATGGAATAGTTCGTCAGCTGCTGAATGGCGTCGAGCGTTTCGCCGCGGCGGCCGATGAGCGCGCCGAGCTTTTCACCCTCTAAAATGACCTTGTAGCGGTTCTTCTCGACCTCATAGACCTTGACCTCGGCCTTGGCGTCCATGTGCTCGAGCAGACCGGAGAGGAACGTGCGGATCTGCTCGCTCTTCTCGTCGCGGACCTCCTCGCCGAGCACAGCCGGCTCGCGCGGAGCCTTCTCGGCCTTCGGCTCGGCCCTGCGCTCGCCGCGCTTGGCCTCGCGCTCCTGCTTTTCCCTGGCGCGCACTTCCTTCTGCAGCACCTCGGCGCAGTAAACGGGCTTCTTCTCCGCCTTGGGCGCGGCGCTCCTGGGCTCGGGCTTGACCGGCTCCGGCTGACCGTCGTCATAGCTGACGCGGACCGTTGCGGGGGAGCCGCCGGTGCCGGG
>ENA-ORRL01002166-ORRL01002166.1-human-gut-metagenome-genome-assembly--contig:-NODE-2166-length-12331-cov-3.304334_pt1 | contig 12331 bp, 9 predicted proteins | sample MGYA00242175_ERZ509134 | MGnify/ENA primary metagenome ERZ509134 (study PRJEB26280, sample SAMEA2338660) | human gut metagenome | biome: human gut; feature: human-associated habitat; material: faeces... | reverse complement strand
CGGCTGGCGTTGTGAATGGCCTGCGCCACCACTTCCTTTCCGGTGCCGGTCTCCCCATAAATCATGACCGGAAGGTCGCAGGACGCCACCACCGGGATATAGTCCCGCACCCGCTTCATGGCCGCGTCCTCCGCAATCAGGTCGTCCTGTGTGAATACGGCGGTGTCCCGCAGGGCCATCTTCCTGGTGTCCCCGTGAAAATAGCCGGAGACGTCCACCTGGAGCAGCCCCTCCGGGGCCTCCGGGCAGCCGCCCGGTTCCTGGGTGGACAGGTCGATGGCCCCCACAATCCGCCCCCCGCATTTGATGGGGATGGACAGAGAGGTGATGGTGATTCCGCCCTGCCCCTGGGCCTTTAAAAACTGGTTCTCCACATAGGCCGGGGCGCCGCACTCCATCGCCTTGATGGTGGTGCTGGTCTGAGGGGTCAGATTCTCGTAGACATCCAGAAAATTCTTCCCCACCAGTTCCTCTGAGCCCTGGTCCTGGCCCAGCTTGTTGTTGAACTTGGCGGTGAACAGAATCTCCCCCTCCAGATTGATGATGGTGATTCCGTCAATGTAGCCCTTCCCGTGAAACAGCTCCTGCAAAAACTTCATTGCCGCACGCCGCCTTTCTGATGGACCTGTTTTTTCCTATCATATCAGACGGGACGGGGAATCACAAGATCACTTCAGCTCCCCCTCCGCCGGGCGGTTCAAGGGCAGCTTGATCCACCACCACTTGAAGATCCGGTTGACGACGATGCAGGCCACGAAAATCACCAGGTACAGCCCGATGAACTGCCAGTGCTGCCCATGGAGCAGCATGCTGGGGGCCATGGACCAGGCGAACATCTCGAAGGGGGTGGTGAGGGGGCCGGTCAGGGCCGTGTCGTTGAGGGTCTTGGACTTGTTCTCCGGGTCCACAATGCGCAGCAGGATAAAGCCGATGGCAAACACGCCGGTGGAGTAGCCCCACACAAAGAGGGAGCGCTCAAACCAGCTTCCCTTGTTCATGGCCGGGCCGAAGTACATGAGGGTGAGCACCACCAGCACCATGCCGAACACCAGCAGCATCAGCAGGGGGACGGCGTACTCCACAATCACGGAGATCTTGATGGAGGCGATGCCGAAAAACACCAGGTAGTCGGTGGCTGTGCCGGAAATACGGCTGATCACCGTATTGTCGATATAATGCCCCACTCCTGTCTTTTGAAAACACAGGAACATGACGATGGCGATGAGAAAGGCCAGCAGATAGCTGGGCAGATCCAGCCCCGTGGCGTTTTTGATCCAGCCGTTGGCCAAAAATCCGGCGCCGGAGGCCACCAGCAGCAGGGCCAGATGCCAGGCCAGGGGGTCCAGCACGATGGAGGACACCGTCTCCTTTCCCATGGAGCCCCGTTTATCCTCCTCCCGAATCAGGCCGGTTTTCAAATCGCCCGAAATATACTGAAAGCTCTTGATATATTTGGTCCAGCCCCGCTTTGTGCCGATCTTGATGAAAAACAGGCCGCCGAAAATGCCGGACAAGATACCCACAGTGGCACAGGTCATGCCGATGTCGGTGGCGTCGGTGAAGCCCAGCTCCGCCATCCTAGAGCCCACCGCGGCGGCGGTGCCGTGGCCGCCGGAGAAGCCGGAGGCCAGCAGGAAGCCGAAGCCGTAGTTGATCTCCGGGAACAGCTGGGAGATCACCAGCACCCCGAACAGGGGGGCGAAGGCGAACTGGATCGCCTGGGCCAGCACTTTGTAGGAGAAGTAGGAGCCCACCCGCTCCACCTCCGACTTGAACTCCTTCTTGGAGAAGGAGAAGCCGTTCATGCCCACGGCGGCAAAGATCAGGATAATCAGCGCGCCGGGGTAGTCCCCGATGGACCCGGAGAAGGGCAGGATGTTCAGTCCCTGGCTGCCCAGGGCCAGGGCAATAAAGCCGGCAATCATGCTGGCGGGGATAAAGAATTTCTGAACCAGGCCCACCTTGGCCCGGATCAGCTGTCCTACCATAATAAAGAGTGAGGCAATGGCAAAGTCGAGCAGAAAATCATTGACAGTCACTTCAGTTCCTCCTTCGTTTGGCCTGTCTCCCCTCCGGCGGAGATGCCGCCGGAGGGGACGCAGATCAGAGCTGGATCAAGTTGCTGGACTTAGTACCGGTGGCGGCGGGAGCCGGGGCCAGCTTCTCTCCGGCGATTCCCAGAATATCCTCCGGACGAATCCAGGGCCGGTTCTGGATGGCGCTGGTCTCCTCATGGGTCAGATAGCCCTGGTAGGCGGTGAGGCTGCGGCGGAGGAAGCCGTCCTTGGCACAGGCGGCGGCCACCCCGTTGTTGAGGATGGAGCGGAAATGGGGCAGCATGGAGGCCGCGTAGGCGATGGAGGTGGACTGGGCGATGGCGCCGGGGATGTTGCTGACGCAGTAGTGGACCACGCCCTCCTCGATGTAGCGGGGATCGTCATGGGTGGTCTCATGGAAAGTCTCAATGGCCCCCACGTCGTTGCTGATGTCCACAAGGACAGAGCCCTTCTCCATGGAGCGGACCATCTCCCGGTCGATCATAAACTCGGTGGCGTTCTTGGGCCAGCGCACGCAGTTATAGACCACGTCGATCTCCGGCAGCAGCTTTTTCAGGTTGTAGCGGTTGGAGATCTGGGTGTTGACCTCCTCGTTGAACTGCTTGCCGATGTCCCGCAGCGTGCCGATGTTGATATCCATGACCGTCACCCAGGCCCCCAGGGCGTGGAGCACGGACACACAGGCCCGGCCCACGGTGCCGCCGCCGATGACCAGGGCTTTGACGCCGGGGGCTCCGCCCAGGCCGTTGACGAATTTTCCCTTCCCCCCGTGGATGGACAGCAGGGAGTCCAGACCCATCAGCGCCCCCAGCTTGCCGGCCGCCTCACAGTTGGGGGAACCGTACCGGTGGGCGTCCTCGGCGGTAAACGCGATGCACTTGCTGTCCAGCAGTGCCTGCACCTCCTGGGGGTGGGCGGCGGGGTGGATGCAGGTGAGCACAATCTGATTCTCCCGCAGCAGGGGGAATTCACAGGGCTCCAGCTCCTTCACCTTGGTGACAAAGTCGCAGGTCCCATAGATCTCCTCCATGGTGTCCACCAGCTTGGCGCCCTCCTGGGCGTACTGCTCGTCCGCGAAGCCGGCGCCCGCGCCCGCGCCCCGCTGCACATAGACCTCATGGCCGTCGCGCACAATGGCCTCCACTTCCGCGGGAGTCACGATGGTGCGGTACTCGCCGGGCTTAATATCCTTCAACAGTCCAAATTTCATAGAGAATCCCTCCATTTTTCTTCACCGCAGCCGGACATGGGCCGGTCTTCCCATGTGGCTCGCTTTGGTGTTCTGCTTCCCATAGAGTGCAAATTTCGTGCCAACTTCAAAACCGCTATTTTCCTCCATCCAGAGGCAGCCTGGCTTTGTAAAACAACAAAATTCTCCCAAGCGGCAGAAAGGCGCCCATAATCGAGCTTTATAAAAGCCCGATTATGGGCATATGCTCAATTTTGGTCATTTGAGACAGACGTCGCCCCGGAGTCCTGGCAGGGCCCAGACCTCCCATCCCCCCTGTTTCATCCGGGCAGGCAAAGCGTTTGGCCCGCCGCTGAGGGCAGCCAAACGCTTTGCCGCGGTCAACACCCGCACTTTCTTTTTTTGTTTCCCGGGACATTCCCCGCCTATTCAGCGCCTCTGTGCGGTCCCCGCTGTCCCCGGCGATCCGCCGGGCACTCCGGCCGGGGGTACTGCCCTGAAATCAGAAGCACCCTATGTCAAACAATCGCTTTTCGATTTTACCATAACTTCCGCAAAAATACAAATCCCAATCCAGGAGGTAGCCTCACAGCAGTGTAGGATTACAATACATCTAGGGCAGAAGAAGAAAAGGGGATGAAGGATAAGGCCTCATCGGTTAAAGTTGGAGTTGCAGACAACAACGTAACGAGAGGGGGCCATATCCTTCATGAGCAAGAGTATAACACGGGACATGGCATACCGGCAATCCCTGATGAAGTACGCAGAAAAATGTGGCGATGGCAGTGGGTATATGATAGCTCCACCTTGACATTCCGTCCCACTGGCATTATGTTGTAAACAAGGCGGCAGTCGGATTGCCCGTCTGCCGCCCACGATAAATTTCACTCTATTTGCACCGTTTTTGGTGGTTACATAGAATTTGGGATTGTCCCGCCGGTGTCTACGTGGATGAAAACTGTCTATGTCACAATTGGAGATGCAAGTTTAAGACAAAGCTATTCTGGTAGTTACTGTTTACGATGAGAACAAGTACTCAGAAGCGTTAACAAAACGTATCGCCTACGTATGGCTTAAAGCGGAGGAAAGTTTCAGCATAACGAATATTTTTATTTCCCGAAAGTTTCGATGCCAAGTGTCCGCGGTATCCGTTGCGCTTGTCGTAGGCCTCCGCCAAGACATTCTGGGCACTTCCGGCCTGCATGGCCTGCATTTTCTTCGGCATCTCATTGGTAATGTCGATGTACATATCAGGGGCGTAGCCGACCACTTCCGGATAGGCGGGCTCAAACATATACAATTTTACACCTGAACAGGGGGAAACGCCAGGAAAAACCCCGCTTGTATGAGCACAGCGGTATGCGTCAATCACCAGATTGGCAGCAACTGGGTGGTCCGGATTCATGGGATCGCTTGTAAAATGCGTCAGTACAATGGTGGGCTTAAAATCCATCATGGCCCGGGCTAATTGAAGCACCCGCTCCTGACCTCCCTGCAGCATATGGTCGCTCCAGCCAAAAAACTGAATCTGCGCACCAAGTATCTCTGTCGCATTTTTCGCCTCTTCCCTTCGAATTGCCAAAATTTCTTTCTCGGTAGTCTGGGGATTCTTTTTCCACAGCGCATTGGACTCGCCCCGGACACCGTCTGTGAGGTCGATTACCAACACCTGCGCCCCTGCATTGGCATATTTCGCGATTGTGCCGCCGCACCGCCAAAGAAAATCCAGGGCGTGGGCGCTGACAACTAAAAGTCTTTCATGTTTCATGAAACCATCTCCAACAATAAAATATTATTTCATATAGGTTTCCCTGGGTTTATGCGCCGCCTACTATTCCAACATTACCAGATAAAGCGCCCGGTAGCGGCAGCCGGCTGGAAAGCGGTAAACGCCTCGGCATACTGGCAGCCGGGCCGGCTCCCACGGTTTCTGGCCTCGGACCCGCGGATCTCCGCCTTGCGCACATAGGCGTCATACATGTGAGTTTGGGAGGCAAACACCTTCATCGCCTCGCACTTTTTATCAAACACTTCAGAGATATCCACATAGACGCTGGGGTTAAACTGACTGATCTCCGTCATGTGCGGTTCAAAGCCAAAAATTGGCGTCTGCCGCGAGGATACGGGCAATCCATCCCGGAATCCCGCTCCAGAAGCCACCGCATATGCCTGTCGCACTGCGGCTGAAACCGCATTGTGGTCAGGATTAAACGCGTCATAGGCATCGTGGGTAACGATAAAGCTGGGACGGTACTCCCGATAAATGTGGGCAAGGCGTTCAATCTCCGCGCAGCCGATCTCAATAGGATAGTCTTTCAGTCCCCAAAACTCCAAATCGGACACTCCAAGAATTCCCGCGGCTTGGGACGCCTCGCAGCGGCGCACCTGGAGGGCTTCCTCCTCGTTTGCCCCAGGACGCTTCCAATAATCATTTGCTTCCCCACGCAACCCGTCAGAGAGCAGAATTACCTTTACCTCACTGCCCTCTGCAATGTATTTTGCAATCGAACCGCCGCACCGCCAGAGAAAATCTCCGATGTGGGCGGCAATAACCAACATTTTTTCCGCCATGGTCAACTCCTCCTCCATAGAAACCATTCCTTTAGGCCGACATGGGGGCAAAGAGGGAATGAATCAATCACTTTCCCGCTTTGTCCAGGCGATCCAGCACAACTTTTGCAAGCTCTTCATAGCCCATCTGGGACAGTTCCGGACAACTGTCTGGAATCTCCAGCTTGGCCAGACGGGCAAACTTCTCACAAGCCGCCCGGCTCATCCCAGCATTCAGCCCCATCTCTTCCACCATTTCCGCAGCGTTGCGTATTTCGTCCGTTCGCCGGCTGGCGTGAATAATCATGCGGGGCATCGCCTCATTGGCATATTCCTCCAGGGTTTTCCCCTCCATGGGGTTGTGCACCGTCACCATCATCTCCCTTAAAACACCGCACCGTTCGGATGCCAGAACAAATTCCAGCACTAACTGCTGCAATCCCTTGGAATAGACACTTTTCAGCATCTTGATCCCGGACGCGGAACCAATTGGCGTATCCAATACCTTCAATTTCATATGATATGGAGAAAATGCGTCATAAAACGCCTGGGCACCGCTTCCGCACAGATAAATGCTGACTCGATGCTTGTTTTTCTGGACATTTCCCAATACCGCGCCATCGCAGATCAGCACACCCTCTTGTCTGGAAATGGAGTCAATTTTTTTTAGTACATTAGGCGCTACGGAATTGAAGTCCACATAGACTTGGCCTGCCTGAAGATGGGGAATGATGGATTCTGCCACGGATGCTGCCACGCTGGCAGTCGTAAGCGAAATGATAAAATCAGCGCCTTTTACGGCTTCGTCAACGGATGAGGCCAGAGGAACCCCAGCCTTATCCGCCCGCTGTCGGATTACTGGTCCCCTCTTGGAATCGTCCTGCATGGCATCATATGCAATAACCCGTGTCAGGCCATCTTCTGTCAACCCGCTGGCTATGTGATATCCCGCCTCGCCAAATCCAATAAACGCTGCAATATACTTCATATATCACGCTCTCCTGTCATCCCGCCAAGCCTAGTTCAATGAAAACCTCTTCCATAAGTGCGTACTCCGCATCCAGTTCCGCCGTATAATCGTCTCCGGCCAGGAACGCCACCGTGCTCTGAGACGTCTCCAGGTATTCGTCAAACTCTTCTGTCTCCAGCAGAGCCTCCAGCTTCTCAATCCAGTAGTCCCGCGCCTCTTGGCTGACACCGGCAGGCATAGCAAACCCACGGCCGGATTTCAAATCAATATCATATCCCAGTTCCGCACAGGTCGGAACATCGGGAATAGCCTCACTGCGCTCCGGTGCAGTAATTGCCAAGGCGACCATATCTCCGGACTGAATATACGGCAGCGCCTCACTGATGGACAGATTGCCGATATCCACCTGATTGCCTAAGACCGCCACACTGTCCTCCGTTCCGTCAAAGGGTACGCAGCGTAAGGATATATCCGCTTCACTTTTCAGCATTTCCAGTGCAACATGCCCGATTCCGCCAACCCCAGAGATTGCACCAACCAGTTCCCGATTTTTCCCCTCGTTTATGATATCCTCCATGGACTGAAAACCAGACTCAGAGGATGTCACAAAGCAGCGGTAATCTACGACCAGTTGGGCCACCATGGTCAGATCCCGGTAGCTATATTCCTTTCCCTGAATATGGGGCGTCATAAGATAGTTGCTGGCCGTCGGGATCAGAACATTTTCATTCCCCGTATACTGAGACACAACAGTGCCTAATCCCACCTGTCCCGTTCCGCCATTGACATTTTCGTACACCCAGTTGACATCTGTGATCCCAGTTTGTCCCAGCAGTGCTGTGATGGTGCGTCCCCAAGTATCTACGCCGCCTCCTACCGAGTAGGGCGCAAAGACGGTTACATTTCGATCCGGGGTAAAGGCGCTACTCACAGAGGTAGCCGATCCCACTTCTGATTCGCTCTGGGGCGCGGAAGCGGCTCCATCCCCGCCGCAGGCGGGTAGTGTTAGAAGCATTGCAGTGGTCAGCAAAAATGACAATACTTTTTTCATGGTTGTCTCCTCCTTATTTCATCCTTCGCAGTTTGGCATTTTTCCCGTTCCCCCAACGTCCAACCGACCATGAGGGCGCACGGCATCATCAGACTTCTTACTTACCCGTAGATACGCTTCTTTTCAATACAGCCTTTTTAATAGGGGAATAGAAGAAGCTCACAAACGTGACCAGGAGCATTACCAGCGAAATAGGCCGAGTGAAGAAAATCGTCATCGTACCACCGGAAAGCACCAGGGCCTGCCGGAAAGAGGACTCGGCCGTTGGGCCCAAAATCAATCCCAGAACCAGCGGGAGGATGGGGAACTTATTCTTTTTGAGAAAATACCCTATAACTGCGAAGAACACCATCACGCCCACATCAAATATCCGGCCATACAGGGAATAGACACCCACTACGCACAGGGCCATGACCAACGGCGTCAGCAGCTTCTGGGAATGCCGTAGCACCAGTATCAGGAAAGGTACCATCAGAATATTGATCAGCAGAAGAAATACATTTCCAATATACATGCTAGAGATAACGCCCCAAATCACAGGGCCGTTGCTCTCAAATAGCTGGGGCCCTGTCCGGATACCGAACATCAGCAACGCGGTCATCAGGATTGCGGTGGTGGGAGACCCAGGAATACCAAGAGCCAGCATGGGAACCATGGCCCCTCCTGTAGATGCGTTGTTCGAGGACTCTGCTGCCGCCACGCCGTCAATGGCCCCGTTTCCGTAGTTATCGCTCTTGGTTTTCCGCTTTTGATAACCATAGGCCAGCACGGATGCGATGGTGGCGCCAGCGCTTGGCAGGGCGCCCACAACAAAGCCAATAACTGTGCCGCGCAGAGAGGCGGGTGTAATTGCTTTCCAGTCCTCTTTGTGCATCAGCATGTCCCGAATGCTCACTTTGTTGGTCAAGCCATGGTTTTCCTCCGCAGCATCTTTCCCTTTGATCACCGTGCTCAGCAATTCGCTAAAGCCTAACAGTCCTACCAATACAGGCACAGTTTTCAGACCATCCACTAGGTAGAGCGAGTCGAAGGCAAAGCGCTCAATACCGGAGACCGTGTCAATACCAATACAGCCTAGAGCCATGCCAAACAGCATCATGATATAGCCCTTGGGCGGCGAATCGCCCGTCAGACCGGATACCAGAGCTAGCCCCATCAAGGTCAGTGCAAAGTACTCAGGGGCGCTAAAGGCCAGTGCCCAGCGGGCCAAGGCCACGCCGCAGACTGTGAGCAGGAGAGTGCTGATCATTCCACCGATGAAAGAAGAAAAGGTGGCACTGCCCAGCGCACGTGCCGCCTCGCCCTTCCGCATCAGAGCGTATCCGTCCATTGCTGTAATGGCCGAACTGGATGTGCCGGGAATATTGATCAGGATGGCCGTAAGAGAACCGCCGTACTGGGTGCCGTAATATACGCCCATCAGCATGACCATGGCCTCGGTAGGCTCCATGCTGAAGGTCAGTGGGAGCAGAATCGAAGTGCCCGTACTGGCTCCCATGCCAGGCAGGGCGCCAATAATTGTCCCTAAAAATGTGCCTAAAAATAAGATAAATATTGTCTCAGGATTTAAAATTGCTTGGAATCCAGACACCAGATTCGCTAAAATATCCATACGATACGCTTACCCCCTTTCAAAAGCCGAAAATGCCGACAGGAAATTTGATATAGAAAATAATGTGAAAAACAACGTAGATTACCGCTGTGGTCGCGGCCGACATCACCAGGGAATATATCCAACCGTTTTTCTCAATCAGAACACTGCTGGAAAGTAGCAGGAGAAACAGGCTGAGAACCATACCGAGTAGATTAATCGAGATTAAGACACATAGGGAAATTCCCGTGAAAACTAGTCCGCGTTGAAGTCTCCCTGGATCCTGTTCCCCGGCCCTTTTATCAAATCTGCCCCTAGTGGTCTCATACACCAGGAAAGCCGAGATCAGCACCAGAAATATGCCAATCCAGACCGGGTAAAACCCAGCTCCCAGTGAGTACTGATCCATGTAGGAGTAATTCGCCAGCGAATAGATGATCATAAATAGGCCCAGAATTCCAAAGGCAGTGCTGATGATATAGTTGCTTTTCCGGGCTGGACTGTGTTTCGTTTCCATACTTTCCCCCTTTTGTGATTTTGGAGCAGCGTAGCGCAGCTGCCCGTCTTGTCCTATTTTAGACTGAACACCACCGCGAAACGGCGTAATTATCAGGACTCTTTTCGGCGTAAGGATTAAAGTCCAAAAATTTCAATTGCGCCTGATCTTCTTGGCAAATTCACTAATAATCGCGGATTTCTGCTTCCACACGTCGCTGAATTCTCCTTACCCGTCAGATGTGAGATCAATAATTTTTACAGTTCCTCCTTTCTTTGTACGCTGGACTGCCGGTTCTACCGCGGCGTTGCAGGAAACTCAGGGTATGAATACCGACAACCAACACCCTTGTCCTAAACGCTCATAGCACCCCATCCAAAACCTCCACTGCGACAGTCTGGCATTTTGTATATTTTTTCTCTGCACCGATGCCTAAATATTATCATTATTGGCCAAAAATAAAAAGTACAAGTTTCCCCTCCGTTTTATTAAGCATTCTCTAACAATATGCGCTCTGACTACACCAAAATTTCCCAGCTCGGCTTACTAAAATTTTCAAAATCTTGAGATGAATTTTGACTTATGGTATAATAATAAAATAACTGTATCAAAATCTTTCTGCTGCATTTTTCATCGGGAGGGTGTGTAATGACGAATCGGGATTTGGAGATTTTCTCTACGGTTGCAGAATGTCAGAGCATGAGTCGCGCTGCGCAATTGTTGTATATCTCCCCATCTTCCGTCAGCCAGGCAATCGCAAAGATTGAAGCGGATTACTCCATCCATTTGTTTGATCGGGTAGGAAAAAAATTGATGATTACCGATTCTGGCCGTGTTTTGCTGGAATACGCTCATAAAATTTTAACTCTGTATGCGCAGATGACAGATGCGCTGACACGCGCCGAAAGCACGGAAGAAACTCTGCGCATCGGGGCTAGTCCATCTGTGGGCGCACTGGTTTTAGGTAACATCATCCAAAGTTTTTACGAGGAACTGAACTGTACCAGCACAAAGATCGTAATTGATCATGCCAAGGCAATTACAAGCTTGGTGTCAGATGGGATATTGGACCTTGCGTTGGTCTTGCCCAGACCGTCCGTTCAAATATTTGAGGCGATTCCTTTGTTCGAAGATGAACTGGTATTAGTGTGTAGCCCCCTACACCCGTTTGCTGAGCGGGGTAACGTAAGTCCCATAGAGCTTCAGGATGTTCCGCTGGTACTGCGAGAGAAGGGCAGCCGCACCAGGGCACAGCTGGATCAGGAATTTTGGAAATTTGGTGTCAGGCTTCGGGAACAGTGGACAAGCAACAGCACGCAGGCCATCAAGCAGGCCGCTATAAATAACGACGGCTTGGCCATATTGTCCAAATGTATTGTGCGAGAAGAACTACAAAAAGGTACGCTTAAGCAGATTACTTTGGATGGCTGTCTTCTGATGCGTACCTTTCATATGATCTATCGCCGGGATCGGGAACTTTCCCCCCCAATAGACCGCTTTTTGAATACTGCACGTCGATATTGCCGGGCACATTTAAACTGATATGCCATGTCTACCAATTCACAATTCGACAATAACAGCAAATAAACGTGTACTGTTTTGTCATCCTCCAAATTTTAGCCAACAAATCAGAATTTTTTGATGTTCTCTAATTTTAGCATTTTGCTCTTTCGCAATCTGAAATAGTTATTTTCCCGGAATAGTAGCATTGCATCTTCCAAATAATATTCAGCGCAGTTTGTTGAAAAATTTTATGGGGATATACTACTTTGCAAGGGGAAGTGTCACAGTAATCCACGGTTGATCGCATGGTGAATTGTCAAACTAAGTGCAACAGGAATCAACTTCAAAGTCCCACAGTAGTTTAAGGGCCTCATAGGGAAGTTGTTAGAGCGGCGGTTGTGAGCAGCGAGCTGTCTGGCGAAGTCATCCAAGGAGTAAAAACTGTGGCAGGAATAGAAGCGCTTCTGATCCTCGCGGTGACTACGCTCCACTTTGCCGTTGTGGCGAGGCGTATAGGGACGGATGAGCTTGTGCCGGATACCCAGTTGGGCGGCAGAGGTCTCAAACAGAGTAGGGAGATCCCGCTTGCTGTTGGAGAAACGATTGGTAAATTCAAAGCCGTTATCCGTCTGGACGCATTCCACGCGGATTCCTCGGCGGGCATACCACTTGAACAACTTTTTCAGAAAATCCGCAGAGGAATAGGTGGACTGCTCCGGGTAGGCAGCCAGGAAGCGCAGGCGGGTAAACTCGTCAATGGCAGTATATTGGTACAGGCGCAGTTCCGGGTCTGCAATACAGCGTCTGGGAACCACCTTCACATCCACCTGAATACGCTGTCCGGGATAGGTCATCTGCTGGTAGGGTTTGAGACTATCCCAAAGTTTGTGTAAACCTCCTGCATGGTGTAGAATAGAAGCACCG
>ENA-ORRL01002162-ORRL01002162.1-human-gut-metagenome-genome-assembly--contig:-NODE-2162-length-12344-cov-2.814712_pt1 | contig 12344 bp, 10 predicted proteins | sample MGYA00242175_ERZ509134 | MGnify/ENA primary metagenome ERZ509134 (study PRJEB26280, sample SAMEA2338660) | human gut metagenome | biome: human gut; feature: human-associated habitat; material: faeces... | reverse complement strand
ACGCGGATTTCATAGATACCAGCAATGGCATCATCGTTTGCAGGTGCACTGCCTCCCGGTGCAGAAGGACTTGTGGAGGACTCATGTTTTAGTGTGTAGGTACCATTTAACCATGGAAGAGCTACAATATCACCGGATTTTGTTCCATCCGGAAGCTTTTTCTTTTCCCCATTCACGGTGAATGTTACTTGGGACAGATCCATGCTTCCTTCTGCCTCAATCTTATAGCGGGCTGCTGGAAAAGTATCATGATGGATGGAATCTCCTCCGGTGTAGGAGATGATGTCCTGTGGTGTCATTGTAAGAGTCTTTTTTTCCACCGGTGTCCAGGAGCCCACCAGGGTCACATCCTCATTCGGCATAGTGAAGGAATTGTTGTCTACTAATCCATTTTCATCCATATAGCTGGGAGATTTTACCTTCCATCCGGAGAAAACATACCCCTCCAGAGAAGGCTCCTCCGCAATTTGGACGGATGAGGAATAGGGTTTCTGTTCTGTTGCAGGCAACGCTGCCGCGCCATTTGGCACAGTCCCTTCGTATTCGTAGGTCACGTTATGCTGTGCTGCACGGTAATAGATTTTCAGCGGATTGGTCTGTATGGCATCAATTGCGTTTGCAGAGAGACGGTGTGAGCCATAGGTTTCGTCAAAGACATAATGTGTACCCAGTATTTCGTTTTGGTTTCCAGTAATGTCAGGACGTTCCATGTCTGTGCCGTTAAAGTCGTTAGGGGAGATTTTTACCTCTTGATCATAATTTTTCTTTCCACCGCTGGCTTCTTTAAAAAGCTTCCATTCTGACTTTCCTGTAGTCTTGTCGAAGGTTTCATAATAAATATCATAGTACCATGGGACCTCGGTGGTGTCGTTCCATTTCCATTTTCCGATGAACTCAATACGACGTTTATACATACTTGGCGCACACAGGTTTTCGTCGTTCACTACCTTTGAATCGGCATCGTATCCTTCAAAAGTCCAAAGGCCCATCGTGGGATCGTTGTTACTTTTGCTGCCAACAAAAATGGTTTTTTCCGGTTGTATAGCGAATACAGTACTGTTTCGCAAATATACTTTTTTATCTTGAGGGTACGGTGGTCTTCCCACCCATGGTAGAATGGCATCTGCTGTGATGGATTCGAAATAATAAGATACTTTATATCCATCATATCTGGCCATAATGGATTCAGGGGCATGGACAATCCCCTCCAAAAGTATTGAGTCCTTATCCAGGGAGCCATATTCGTTATGGTAATACCCATCGATAGGATATGTGCATTTTGAATCAAAGTCCGTATAAGGTTCGTTTGCCAACCTCGGATCATTAAGGTGAAGGGTGGCTGAGTAGGTCAACTTAAAATCGTGTGCACGATATCCGTGATTCTTACATACAATGGATGTATCTTTTAGGATCACCGTCCCACCCTCTACAAAGACGCCGCCAGCATCACTGCCTGTATTATTCATGATTTTCGTATTGCCATTGAGCGTTAATGTTCCGTCCTGTAGGAGAATCCCTCCACCAACAAGTTGGGATTTATTTCCTGAAATGATACAGTTGGTGATACTGGTCGTTGGATTATAAAGGCGCATGGCACCGCCGTTTTCTCCTGAAACATTATTTCGTATTTTTGAATCCGTTATCACCAAATCCGCGTTACCCGTGACCATTATTGCACCTGCACTCTGTCCGAAATTCTCATAAATATCAACCTTGTCAAGGATTAACTGTATGGGATCCTGATGGTCAGAGTAGGTGTAGGAGTCTATTACGCTCCCGTTTGAGATAGAATCCATTCTATTATTATGGATGGATCCGCCAGTCATTCTGAATGATGAAGCTGATAACTGAATTACAAAAGAATCGTACGTCTTAGGATCAGCATTGCAGTTAAAAATCTCTCCATTTGTTATCGTCAGTGGTGTATGCTGTACATGGATAGCCCCTCCGATATTATTTTTTAACGTAGAATCATTAAAGGTCATCGACGTACATCTGGATCCGCGAATGAAAGGAAATCCACCGCCCTTATTATTGCCATCGATTACGACATTATCAAAAGTAATATTTTCGCAATCTATAAAATGCAGTAGATAATCACTATCATCACATGCCCGCTTAAGAGTGACATTCTCAATGAGTAAATCGTTTCCATCCCGAATCGTAACATTACCTAACAGCATAATGGTGCCGCCTTCTCCGGCCAGCTCAAGTGCTTTGTCAATGCTTTTGACAGGTTTGTCCTGGGAGAGTCCGTCGTTGGTGTCATCGCCTTTAGCGCCATAAAGCCAGATGATATTCCCCTGTTCTGCTTCCGGTTTTGTCACCTGTAAGGTGATCCTGGGCAATTCGATCCCATTTACAAGAGAATACCCCCCCCGGGAATCACGGGCGTAAAAATATATTCACCTGCCAGTGTTCCATCGAATTCCGGTTCCGATTGCCATGTGATCCCAGATACGGTTCCAGCTTTTCCGGTGCTATCTGTAAAGTCCAGTGTGGACGGGAGATTGAGTTCCTTCCGTTCAGTCCCAACAGGAACGGACTGCATCTGTACTTTATCCGGAAGGGCAGAGAATTCCTGGATCTCAATAGTCTCGCTCAGTTGGTTTGCAGCAACGGAACAGATTTCGCAGGAAAACGTGCAGGGATGCCCTTTCACGGCTTCTGCATATCCACATGTATCATCATGCTGATGCTGGCAGATATTCTTTTTTGTGATGCAGCCGCTTTCTATGCTGCACTCATGGTCACAAGATAAGTTGCGTTCAGGTGGATTGGAGGGGGAAACGGTGTTGTCCGCGGCACCATTTTCCGTATAGCACGCATCGGTGTGCTTATGCACACATTTTGTGATCCACTCGTAGCAGTCCGCTGTGTGTTCGTGTTGACAGGGACTGCCTTTTGTTGCTTTCATATATCCACATGCTTCTGTATGTTCCGGGTGGTGTTCGCATATCCCGCCCGTATAAGTGGAAGTGTCTTCCGCTGATTTTCCTGTTCCAGAGGCGAACGTCACCGATGATGGGACGATCATGCATAGACAGAGGACTAGTGCAAGCCAGCGTTGTACCATTTTTCGGGTTCTGTGTTTCATAAGTTTCTCCTGTTTCTTGTTACATATTGTGATCTGTTATCTGCTTGCCGCCGGTTCTGCATCTTTAAACGAACGGGATCCGTCCGTGCAGCTGCCCATTGTTTCCCGGTATCCCCACAAGGATGGGGGGGAGGAATGCTGCGGGGGATCCTGGGCCGTGGACAGGAACAGCGGCGGGGGCCGACCAGACGGATCCCTACAGTCTGATCGAAAAATTCCGGTCCCTCTATCATCGATTTTGCCGTTTGCTTGATGCCAGTGCTTCCCCACGGTTTTTATTGCGGTCCGCGTGCTCCGATCAGGGAAGCGGTTTCGTTTGGACTGCACCTCCTTTCATAAAAAACAACCGGCAGGTTACCGGTTGCACAAGGAAGCCATATCCCAGCCGCCATCCGATGGGATCGGCAGGGATTTTTCTGATTTTCGTGTCACCGGTTTTGTCCTGGTCGGACAGGCAGGATATCCCTTTTCCCAGAGAAAGGAAACAGAGAAAGATCCGGCTGCGGATATATTTTTGGGGATCTTTGTGTTTATTATGCCATACATGATAGAGTCACCAGATAACACATACATGTTCATTATACACCGTTGGAACAGAAAATGCCACCCCTTTCCAGCCATAAAAACCGGATAAAACCTGGATCCCTGCAGGAAGATATAAAAAGGCTCCTCATGGGGATGGTCTGCCGCTGGGACCGGTGCAAGAATCCGTTTTTCATTTTTAAAATTTCAGGCAGATATCATAACTGTGAGTAATTCATAAGGAGGTCTTTAAAGTGGACAAACGAATTCTCACAGTTATTCTCGGTATTCTTGCAGTCATTCTTGATGCGATGAAAGAGGAGGAATAACACCAGCCCAGGTCATATATGGCCTGGGTATTTTTTGCCAAAAAAATCAAAGGAGGAATTTAAAATGGCAGCAAATGTTGAAACGATGTTTTACACAAGGACGGCACCATGGCACGGATTGGGGACAAGAGTACTGGAGGCACCGACTTCCAGCGCAGCACTCTCCCTTGCCGGGTTGGACTGGAAGGTGGTCCAGAAACCGGTTTTTACTGCGGATGGGCTTTTTATTTCCGGTTTCAAAGCGAATGTGCGGGACAGGGACAGCCAGGTACTGGGGGTGGTGTCAGACCGGTATAAGGTGGTCCAGAATGAGGACGCATTTGCCTTTACCGACGAATTACTGGGAGAAGGCGTTACCTATGAGACAGCAGGAAGCCTGCAGAATGGCCGCCGGACCTGGATCCTGGCAAAGCTTCCGCAGCGTTACATCATCCGTGGGGATGAGATCGATCCCTACCTGGTATTTATGAACAGCCATGATGGGACCGGGGCTATTAAGGCAGCCATGACACCGGTCCGTGTGGTCTGCCAGAATACGCTGAACCTGGCACTTTCCACCGCAAGGCGGAGCTGGTCCACCATCCACACTGGTGACATCCATGGAAAGCTCCAGGATGCCAGGAACACACTTCTGTATGCGGACCGTTATATGGCGGCCCTTGGAAAGACCATAGAGGAACTGAGCCTCCAGAAGCTGTCAGACCGTCAGGTCCTGGAATATATCGATGCCCTGTTCCCGCTTCCGGAGGATGCCAGTGAGGTACGGAAGAAGAATCTAGGGAAACTGAAGGAGGACCTAAAGCTCCGGTATTTTGAAGCGCCGGATCTTCAGCATGTGGGAAAAAATGCGTACCGGTTCGTGAATGCCGTTAGTGATTTTGCCACCCATGCCAGGCCATTACGGGAGCGTTCCAGCTACCGGGAAAGCCTGTTTGGCCGGACCGTGGATGGAAACGTCCTGATCGATCGGGCATTTGGAATTGTAAAAGCTGCTTAAAATGTATAGAGAGTGAGGAAAATGATGAGTGAACAGGAATACTTGGAAATGATCGTGGCTGAGCGGATCCAGATGATCCTGGCTGATATGGAGGGTGGGGCAGTCATGGATGGAGAAGAGGAATGGGAAAAGACGCTGGATGGCCTGGAGGAAGCACAGCGGAAGGCCATAGAAGGGTACCTGGACCAGACGGTATTCCGGCAGGCGGCAACCGAAAAGCATTTGTACCTTGCAGGCCTGAAAGATGGGATCCGTCTGCTGGATTGGGGCCTGTCAGACTGAACGACGGAACGGGAAGGGGGGATCCCTTGCGGTCCCTTCCTATTTACATGTGGAAAAGAAAGAGGGAGAAGCCAGAATGATCACGATCCATATTATCATCATTCTTATTTCCCTGTAGCGGGGAACAGAGGTCTGCGGCGGCGGATGCCAGAGCAGATCGGTTTTATATTCAGACACGAGGAGGGATCAGATGGAACAGAAAAAGATCAGACTGCTCCGGCCCGATGAGATCGAGTGCCGGATCGGAGCAATCAGTGAAAAGGGATTGAGCCTGCTCCTGTTTATGGATGCAAGAGCAGCACAGAATATCCTGGATGAGACGTTCACACCATTCGGATGGCGCAGGACCCACCAGGAGATCGGAGGAAGGCTGTACTGTACGGTAGAGATATGGGACCAGGAAAAGAAACAGTGGATCGGCAAGCAGGACGTTGGGACGGAAAGTTTTGCGGAAAAGGAAAAGGGAGCCGCTTCGGACTCCTTTAAAAGAGCCTGTTTTAACTGGGGGATCGGGAGGGAGCTGTATTCGGCTCCCTTTATCTGGCTCCCGGCGGACCGGGTATGCATCCGCCACGACGGGAAGCGGTATGTCACACCAGAGCGTTTTATGGTGGGATCCATCTCCTATGACGGGAACCGGGAGATCTGCGGACTGGAGATCCGGAATTCGGCCAACCATGTGGTGTTTGCCAGACGGATGCTGGAGCCGTCGCAGCCAGGAGGGCCGGATCCCGTCCAGGAGAAGGCTGCCGGGACTCCGGGAAGGGGTGGAAGAAGCCCGGCAGAGGCAGCCAGAACGCAGCTTACTGCAAAGATGAAGCGGGATATGCAGAAGGAGCTGGAACGCACCGGGGTTCCCCTGGAGCGGGTCCTGGAGCGTTATCAGTTGGAGGATATCAGACAGATGACGCCGGAGCAGTATCAGGATGCCATGAACGGGCTGAAACGGACCCCATCCCGGGCGGCTGCCTAAAAAACAGAACTATGAGGAGGGAAGCGTATGAGGAAACGGACACAGGAGGAACGGATCCTGGACATGATAAAGCGGCCGGTGCCCAGGAAGCGGGTGGGGATCGTGCATCTGGAGATGGTCCGGGAAAGCAGGACCCTTTATGGAATGAAACGGTTCCAGAATCCCAGGGAAGCGGCGGAGATGGTACGTCCCTTATGTGAAAAGGCAGACCGGGAGATGGTGCTGGTACTTTCCTTAAACGGAAGGCTGGAACCACAGGCCGTGGAGATCGCAGCGGTCGGCGGGATCAGTTCCTGCAACGTGGATATCCGGAGCCTGTTTAAGCATGCCCTGTTAAACAATGCAGAATTTGTGATCTGCATCCATAACCATCCTTCCGGGGATCCGGGTCCAAGCCGGGAGGATGAGGAGATCACCGGGCGGATCCGGAGTGCCGGGGCGCTTCTGGGGATCGAACTGGTGGACCACATCATCCTCGGGGAAGGGGATGCGTATTACAGTTTCAGGGATCATGGATGGTTGTGCGGGGATGGCAGGTTCCCCGCAGCATAAATAGAGTTATGAGGAGGAGTAAAATGACAGAGATGAAAGCATTTGCAGAACAGATCGCAGGAACTATGAACATGGAAGAAAACGGGAGCAAGAAGTTCAGGATCTGGGAAAAAAGGAAGATCAACGGAACCGTGTCCTTTGGGATCTTTTCTGCCGGGAACGGGGGTGGTGCTTCCCCGGTCGTGTACCTGGAACCGTTTTATGATGCGTACCGGAACGGGATGCCGTTAGAGGAGATCACCGGGCAGATCCGGAAGGGTCTGGATGGTGGGGAAAGCCCGGATCCGGAGGCTGTTCGCATCCTGGAACGGTTTGAAACGGCGGCGGGGAGGCTGGTGTTCCGGCTTGTGAACGCGGACATGAACCGGGAACTTCTGGATCAGGTGCCGCATGTCCGTATCCTGGACCTGGCAGTGGTATTTTATGTCTGGCTGGGAAAAGGGAACGGGGGAGTCCTTACGGCAATGGTCACCCGGGAGGCGGCAGACCGGTGGGGAGTCACGCCGGAAGGGCTCTGGAAGCTGGCTTCTGTCAATGCAAAGAGGTAAATGCCGCCAGTGCTTCGGGGGATCGGGACCATGCTGGAAGAAACGATGGCGGGAGAAGGCAGAACGCTGCCCGGAGAGAGCCAGGCGGGATCTTCCGGGGAGGATTTCATGTATGTCCTGACTAATCGGGAAGGGATCTGGGGAGCCGGATGCATCCTGTATCCGGGGGAACTGAAAAAGGCTGCCTCCAGGTTAGGCGGAGACCTGGTCGTGCTGCCTTCCAGCGTCCATGAGACCCTGCTCCTTGTACGGACCGGAGAAGAGGATCCGGAGGAGCTTGGGCGGATGATCTCCGGGATCAACCGGGAAGTGGTAGCCAGGGAGGAGTGGCTGTCCTTCCAGGCATACGGCTACAGTCGGAAAGAAGACCGGCTCATGCTGCTTTCAGAGATGCCTCCGGCAGGACAGCCGGAAGGCGGGCGGGGCTGGTCCTGTGCGGACCTGGTCCAGGCGTGACAGCCAGCAGAAAGGAAACAGGAAAAAAGCGGATGGGGAACGGCAGAAAGCGGTTCCCCCTTGAAGGAGGATGACAATGTATACAACGATCTCAACGAAAAACATGGACCGGAACGAATGGCTGAAAATAAGAAAGACCGGATTGGGAGGTTCTGATGCAGGGGCTGTCTGCGGGCTGAATCCTCATGTGAGCCCCATGGCTGTATACCGGGACAAGGTATCCGATGAAACCGATATGGGTGACAATGAGGCAATGCGGCAGGGACGTGATCTGGAGGAGTATGTGGCGCAGCGTTTTACAGAGGAGACCGGGCTAAAGGTACGTCGCTCCAATAAAATGTACCGGAGCACGGAATATCCCTGGATGATCGCAGACGTGGACCGGATGGTGGCTGGCGGCGGGGCCGGCCTGGAGTGCAAGACGGTCAGCGTATATAAGAAAGACCAGTGGGGGGATGGCGGGATACCGGTCCACTATCTCCTGCAATGCTACCACTACATGATCGTGACCGGCTGGTATCGGGCCGCCGTGATCCTGGGACAGGATTTCCAGTACCGGAGGATCGAATACGAGGAGGAGATCGCACAGAACCTGATCGCCCTGGAAGCGGAGTTCTGGAACAACCATGTGCTGCCCCGCCACATGCCGGATCCGGATGGATCGAAGTCCTGTGATGCGGTGCTGGAGGAGTATTTCTGCCAGCGGGGAAAGGCAGAAACCATTGAGCTGGTCGGGTTTGACCAGAAGTTAGAGCGCAGACAGGAGATCGAGGAGACTATGAAGCTTCTGGAGACGGAAAAGCGGCAGATCGACCAGGAGATCAAGGTCTTTATGGATGGGCATGAAACGGCTGACAGTGGCCGTTACCGGGTCACCTGGAGGGAGGTGATCTCCAGCCGACTGGACACGAAACGGCTAAAGGAAGAAAAGCCAGACATCTACCGGGAATTTCTGCAGGAGAGCAAAAGCAGCCGGTTTACAGTGAAGGTGGCATAGAGAAAGGATTGGTTATTTTGAGAAAGGTATGTTACAATGGAAACAGTGTAAAGAGAGGGATAGCCAATGGAGTTAAAGCGAGATATTTATGAAAAATTACTGGATTGGAAAAAGAGGGATTCCCATAAGGTCCTGGAGCTTCGGGGAGCAAGGCAGGTTGGAAAAACCTATATCCTAAACAAGTTTGCACAGGAAAATTATAAGACTTTTCTATATATCAATATGGTGCAGACAACCGGGGCAGAGTTTCTGGCATGCCTGGAGAAAGCTGCTGCATGGGAGCCGGGAATGCCGCGGAAGGAACAGCCGCTCCACGACGCCATGCGTCTCTTTGATGAACGCTTTCAAGATACGAAGGATACAATCGTTGTTATTGATGAGATTCAGGATTCAGCGAAAGTCTACTCGCTGATCCGGCAGTTTGCCAGGGAGTTTTCCTGTGATTTCATTATAACTGGAAGCTATCTGGGGAAGACACTTTCCAGAGAGTATTTTCAGCCAGTTGGTGATCTGGATATTATGATACTGGATACGCTGACATTTGAAGAATTTCTGGATGCCGAGGGAAAAAGAGACTTATACAATTCTGTAGATCTATATGGAAAAAGTTCTCATGAAGCATACGATGAACTAAAGCGGTATTATGACCTTTACTGTCAGATCGGGGGCTATCCGGCAGTTGTGAAAACCTATCTGGAAACAAGGGATATGGAAATCTGCCAGGCAGAGCTGGATCGGGTGATCCATATTTTTACAGAGGAATCCCAGGGATATTTTGACAATGTTCTGGATATCAATCTTTTTGGCCAGCTGCTTCCGGCAGTTGCACAGACAATGATAAGGGAGAAAAAGGGTTCTGTGGATCTGATCACTGAATTGTCCAAGATCGTTTATAAGCAGGAAAGCAGCCGGTTGAGTAAAAAGAGCATAAACCAGGCGATTGCCTGGCTGTATCGTTCCCACATTTTGGATTTTTGTGGAAAAGCCAATGACTGCAACCCGACCGATATATCAGCGAATAGCCGTTTCTATTTTTTGGATGTGGGAGTATGCAGAAGTTTTCTGGATATGGCCGGAGCAGATCTGCCCACACTCCGTGGTATTGTGAATGAGAATTTTGTTTACATTGATCTGTTAAAACGGGTGCGTTCCAGAAAAATCTCTGGAACAGCGCCCATGTTTGGCCTGTATAAAGAAGGCGAGATCGATTTCCTGGTCAATAGCCGGGAAAATTATAAAACTTACGGTGTTGAGGTGAAATCTGGAAAGACAGAGGGAAAAACGGCACAATTACTGTTGAAGGATGAAAAAGTAGAGGCAGTTTATTTTTTGAAAGGTGATACCTACGGAGGAATTGCTGACAGAAAAGTCACGGTACCCATTTATCTGGTAGGGCGTATGCAATTTGATTTCGTGAAAGAGCATACGCCAGGAAGCTCCTAAAATTGGATATCGGTATACGCTGTGACGGGAAGAATGGTTGAAAAGATATACAAAAGGGGCTGATCGATTGGGGGAGATAACAGCGGGATCCCGGAGGGAACTTCGGACAATAAAAAGGGATTCTGAACGGATAGTGTACCAATAGTGTACCAAACCGGAAGGAGAGGGGGGAGAATGCTGATAAAATAAGGGTTTGCAGCTGATTTTCCTGTGGTCTGCAACACCCTGATCACCGGTTCAAATCCGGTTCGCGCCTCTTGAGGAATCACAGAAATGTGGTTCCTTTTTTTATATAAATTTCCTTTAAAATAAAGGAATTTCGGCTATTTTAGTAATTATTACTAGAATAAACCGAAGTTCCTTTTTTAGTGGAAAGAGCCGTTTTGGAACAGGTTGGTACACTATAAATCGAAAGATAGTGTACCAATAGTGTATCAGAAAACAGTAACGAGTGAGGGACCTATAGATGACTTGACAAGTGTTAGTCTTTTTTTGAGGAATCTAAAGGAATTTTTATTTGCTTAACTACATCGTTACTATAGCTATGTAACGCATCAAATTTAATTTAAAGAAGGTTTCGCACACTGCTTTGCTAATGTTTAAAAGTCATGTTCCATGTTCCAATGTTCTTGGCAAAACCGCTATTTATGGGGAATGTTCCAGGAACATACAGGAACATACGGGAAATTTTTATTAGTTTGTTTAGAACGTGGAACCTGGAACGCTGGTTATCGGGAAATTTGATAAAAAAGAAATATAACTTCCCCGAATTTTTTTGATGTTTGTATTATGATTAGCGGTACAAGTACTTAAGGTGAGTTCCGGTGTAAGCAAGTTGATTTTGTAGGCACGCTTTCGGAACTCGGTTAAAAGCTTGGATATATCACAAGGAGGGAGGGTGTCTAATGAAGTATCAAAACGTTTTTCTAATTCCTTTGTATCAGAGGAAAAGAAGTCCTTTTCATGCTCTATCATATACTGCCTAAGTAGAGGCTTTAATGCACTCATTTGTTTTTCTATATTACATTTTGAAAGATGTTTCTTTGTTGTTTTAATAAGGGTAAGCATGAAATACCACTCAACAACAGGGCAGGCAAAATCAGAAAAGAAACGACAGAATCGTTCAAAGAAAATATGCCAGGTATGAATCGGCAACGCTTTTTGAACGGGAGGAATTTTCTGCGCTATTATATCAAAATTAAAGAGTTCCTTAAAAAAATAAGTTTGTTCTGAGAAAGATTCATTAATAGCTGAAAATGCATAATGAATATACAGAGAACGAGAAAGGCTATTTGGTAGTCGGTTTGCATAAGATAAGGTGCGGTAGCTGTTTATGCCGTCAGGGTAGGGCGTGCCTTGTATTTTTAAATCATTAATATTAGATAGAATTTGGCTCAATAAATCAAGGCCGAATATATTTTCTATACGGTAGAACCATAGTAGCCTTTCGGGAATGTCGTCAGGAGCCTGTTTAATAAGCATCTTATACAACTCAGATGTTTTTGTTAAACTATTTGATATTTTGCATGGCGTGCTGCTATTTTCATCATAATTATAAAGGCGCAGTACGCTTCCAAATTTTCTTGCATCAAAATCCATAATGGACTGAAATAGAGCAGCCTGTGATGTTTCTATCTGGGTTTCTTTTTTGCTACCCCAAAATAAAGGAAAAGATTGATTGTTCATTACACGAAGATGGTTCTTTATGGCATTGCTCAATCGTGTAGCTTCGGCTGCTCTTAAAGTAGTATCATTCTTGTTAAGTTCTGATTCAAAGTCAATGTTTGCCCTCGAATAGGTAGTTTGAAATGTCGAAGTGAACGAGCTAATAACACTATAAGCATAAACTACACAATGAAGTAGGAGAGTTTTTGGAAAAAGACTCTCCTTTTTGTAGTAGGAGGTGGGAGGCAATTCGGAAAATTCATATTTAGGCTTGCTTTGTCCAAAAAAATCTCCAGAATTGGGAAAAATTTTAAAAATACAGTTGTCAAAAAGCTTTTCTAAAGAATCTGGAATCCAGGAAGATGGATCGGCGTTTGTTATAGCGGTGGAATCTGGAAGAAGTAACGTGTATTTTAGAATATGGTCAGCTTCTTCTAAAGCATTGTTCCATCGGTCTTTATCTAATACAAGATATTTCATTTT
>ENA-ORRL01002160-ORRL01002160.1-human-gut-metagenome-genome-assembly--contig:-NODE-2160-length-12353-cov-3.599854_pt1 | contig 12353 bp, 9 predicted proteins | sample MGYA00242175_ERZ509134 | MGnify/ENA primary metagenome ERZ509134 (study PRJEB26280, sample SAMEA2338660) | human gut metagenome | biome: human gut; feature: human-associated habitat; material: faeces... | reverse complement strand
CCTCAAATTATGTGATACTCGAAGACTCAGCTATGAAGCCGCCTCAGAACGATGCGACCTCAGTTCCAGGTACTTTGGCGACATTGCCAGAGGCAAAACCGCCCCAACAATTCTAACCTTGGAAAAACTCTGCGTTGGGTTTGCTCTGACGCCAAATGACTTTCTGATCTCCTCAGACATCTGGAGAGAAATGTCTTTCCGCAAGCCAATGTCAGTGGCTCAAATTCGTTGTTTTCACTCCATCTGCGGCCTTACTGGTTTCCCAGTCTGCCCTCAATGCGGGAGAACCCTCGAACGGGAATACCAACCTTACTGTGATCGCTGCGGACAATGCTTGGATTGGAAAGACTTCTCCAAAGCAACTATCATCCTGCCTCAGAAATAACTCCCTCGGCTACATATTTTCCTATCCGGCCAGCGCACTCTACCCGCTGGCCGCTTTTGCTATGCCCTTTTCCCGCCTCAATTTTTCTTCATCTCCCTATTGACTTTTTATTTGCAGACTTCGTCAGATTTCGATACCCCTCTGCCACCTTACCGCCAGGGTCATGGACGAAAATGCTTTTTCCCTCTGCGCTAATTTCCTTTGCACGGACAGAGTGTGGAATCTCCGTTCCAAAGACTTTGATTTTACTTCCATAGGTGTCCCGCAGCAAAGCAGCAATCTCTTTGGCAAAGTTGGTGCGGTTATCCACCATCGTCAGCAGTATACCGTCAATCTGGAGCTTTGGATTGATCTGCCGTTTTACCTTGCTGACCGTAGATAAAAGCTGTTCCAGTCCTTTGGCGGGCAGATACTCTGCCTGAACGGGAATTATGATCCTGTTCGCAGCCGCCAGCGCATTGACCGTAAGCATCCCCAACGAGGGCTGACAGTCAATCAGGATATGGGAATATTGTCCCTTCAGTGTGTCCAGATATTGCCGTAAAACCGTTTCACGGCTCATGGCGTTTACCAGAGAAACCTCCATACCGGAAAGCTGAATATCCGCAGGCATCAGGTCAACGCCTTCTGCATGATGCAGAATACCTTCTCCGGGGCGTATAGGCTGATCCATCAGAATTTTGCCCATTGCATCCGACAGTGTAAATGGCAGCTTGTCTGGTTGCGGATTTCCCAAGCTGATTGTCAGGCTTCCTTGCGGGTCCCCGTCGATCAGAAGCACTTTCTTTCCGGCCTGTGCCAGACCTATTCCCAAGTTCGCACAGGTTGTTGTTTTGCCAACGCCGCCTTTCTGGTTGGCGATGGCGATGATTTGCGTGTTCAAATAAACCTCCTCCTTCTACAAAAAATATCCCTATTCCGAAAAATAGGGATGAAAAAAGCCGCTTACTCAAATAAATGAATAAACGGCTATGTAAGAAATATTCGATTGTAAGTAAAGTTTTATATCACTGCAAAATAACGAAGTGCATCTTTGATTGCTTCTACCTTTTCTGGTGTCGGATGTTTCCTCGGCTGTTTCAATTCTTCTACCGCATTAGGAGCATCATACATCGGCAATCCCAAATTTCGCTTTACCTCTGCGATATATGCGGTATGTACCTTGAAGCCGTATTTCGCTTCTATGTACTCCTTAATCATTTTGTAGGTCACTTTTTCTTTGGGCTTATACGCTTCGGCTCTTTTAGCAATACTATCTACCGGAATCTTGCCCTCGCCCTCTCCAAACTCCACATCAATGTGGATATAACTGTCGGCTTTTTTGTGGGATAAAAGAACTACCGTCTCCAGATGATTTGTAATAACAATCGGTACAATACCGGCGTTGAACTCGATATTCGGCAGTTTTCGTTCGTAAACGGTTTTTTCCTTTTCAAATTCTTTCTCGCTGTTTGTGCCGCATTCCAGGGCAATACCGGCTTTGCTCCTTACTGCAATTCCACACTGGACTTCACCGTCTTTGATATCAATCTGAAGTTCCAGCCAGCATCCCCATCCTGCCTCTCCGGAAAACTGAACGGGTTCTTCTTCAACATTGATTGAGACACTGTAATCGTAATCACTGTTTTCTTCCTCTGTCTCTTCTTCCGATTCATCTTCGGACAGTCTTTTAATGGTATAAGCGCTGTTATTTCCTGTTTCACTTGCACCATCCTCCGTCAGCCGGAACTGTTTGATAATATGTGCCTTTTCGAATACATCCAGCAGGGTCGCCGGCTCTGTTTCTACCCGGTAACCCTGATTCGTTTTTTCTTTCTGCACTACTTTTCGAATAAATCCAGAAGGCGCTGCACTGATTTCTCCCGCAACAAGAACATCTCCGGTCTGGTAACCAGGATCTTTTTCAAAGGTGAGACTGTTGTCAGAAACTTCCGTTGGCTGATCTTCTGATTTCATCTCATTGGTAATCACCTTTACATTGTCTTTTACAATGATGTCAGGATCATCCGTACTGTTTTCTGCTGTGTTCTCATCCGATGTGCTGTTTTCCGATACACTTGTATTCTGTTCTTCCGGATTCTGTTCCGGCTTTGTACTCTTCTGTGTATTTTGAGCTGCAAAAATTCCAAACAGAATCAATGCCAGAATGATTGTGCCTGCCAATACTGCGCGGATCCATTTTTTCATCTGTACCTGCTCCTTATTCTGCCTGTCAAAGCGGATATTCGCAATCCGCTTCGCCACTTACTTGATTCGTTTAAAATGTGGTGCATCAGATTTACTGATTCACCACATTTTAAACTTCTTTGTATTACGGAGTTACCGTTTCATCTTGTACCACGTTTTCATCATCTGGCTCTGATTCTGATTTGGATACTGCTTCACCAGGTTCTTCTGCTTCCGACTCTGAAATCACGCTCTCTGATGTTGTTTCCGGTAATGGAGTTTCCTCAACAACCACTTTCTGCTCTGGCTGTTTTTTGTTTCGTACCTTTCCAGCGTACATTTCAATCTCTTCTGTGTCATCCACATCATCCATTTCCTGATCAATTCCGCCGATGGTGTATGGGTCATTCTGATATTCAAGCGTGTTTACAGATTTAATGGTTTTGGTCGCTCCATCGAAATCGAAAACATGCCATAAGGTTCCTGGCTGATTTGTCGGAATCGTGTATGTTGCAATGTTTTTGCCTTCGAGGTAAACCTGAACTTTTGCTCCGGAAAGAGACATTTCATTGGCCACTTCACTGTAACTGTTGGTATAATCGTGTACGAAATAGCTGAACTTTTCGTCTGCTTTTACGTTACGTACTGTAATGGTTTCCGGACCATAACTACTTGTATCATCTACGTCTAAGTTTCCAACAGAATTTCCTTCGAAATCTGTCTGTCCGAACCAGATATGATACGGTTTGTCCGACGAGTAGCATGCAAGATGAGAATCCAGATCCCACGGCTCTTCGCCCCAGGTTAATACGATGCGGAGTTCTCCTGCGGTTTCACCATCCCCATCTCCCGGTACAAGAACAATATTTGCTGTTTCAATCTGGTCTCCCGCTACTGTGATATTTTTGTAATTCGTCACATAGCCTTCTTTGCTGATTTCAAGCGTATAATTTCCATTTTCCATTGAAAGAGTATAGTCTGCATTTTCAAATACTCCTTCTGTCACAGCATCACCCGTTTGATTGTTCCAGCCTTTGCGTACAATGTAGGCTGTTTCTGTAATACCATCTCCCGTGACTGCATCGGTTATCGTTCCCTCTACAGAACCTGTATTAAAATCATCATGGCGCTCCACCATATAGATATCTTCTACATATCTGATTTCACTGTTCTGAACCAGAACTTCCGCAACCTTGTACGTCTGATAAGACGTTGCGGATACTGTAATTTCATAAGTTCCATCCTGCAGATTTTTGGTGCTGTATTTGCCAAACACATCGGTATAGAGAATTCTTTCTGTTTCTGTTCCTTCCTCTCTCCAGGCTCCAGCTCCTCCTGAAAAAACAGCAATTTCATTTTCTTCTGTTTCAAGGCTCCAGGCTCCATGGCTTCCGCCTCCACTGCCGCCTCCGGCTACGCTGTTTCCACCATTGCCGCTGCCTGCTCTGACTTTTCTGGAAATTCTGACTCTCGCGTTTTCTATCGGCAAACGTGTTTTGCTCGAGTAAACATATCCTGTGATACCGCCGCTGGCGTACGTACATTTTTCAACGCGGACTCCATTTTCCTTATGCATTTTTATTCTCAAGTTATTGTTTTCATCATTTTGAAGCGGTTTGAATTCCAGATCAAAATCGAAATATTTCTTCAATACATCTCCAAGCAGGGAATCTGTATCGAGTCCATTTGTTGAGTATGGATATACCTTGATATCCTCGCATGCGAGACTTCCATTTTCTAAATCATGGTATGCAAATTCTGCCTCAACGCCTAAGCCTAAATCTGCATAATAGCCTGCTAAATCAAAAACACTGTACAAAGTCAACAGACCTTTTATGCCAATACCGCCTTCCATATTTCCCTTTACCTCAAGGGTATCAACACCATGATGAAAATCGAAAATGCCTCTCCATGTTCCATCTTTATATTCAAATCCCTGTGTTGATTCAACGCTATATGAAATATGTAAGGATCCATCTGCTTTGTATGAACAGAAAAGTACAACATCAAAGGTAAAACCGGTAGCCCCTATTGTAATTGGAAAACGCATTAATTCTACCTGACCACTGTCAGCAAATTCTTTTTCCGCCGTAATATCTTCATTTGCATTTTCCGTGACAGCAAGTTTAAGTTCATTTACCGAAACACCATTTACTCCAACGTCAACATTTACAACGCACAGAATTTCAGGAATTTCAAAATCAATTTTTCCTTTTCCTTCATCATTCGAACCAATATTAAATTCAAAATTCTTTTCGTAGCCAACATCAATAACACCACCTGCTCCTATATTAGCCTGTGTTGCAATTCCGTATTCATCCGTGTCGGCAGCTCCTCCGATAAGTGCTGTACCGCCTCCGACAAAATCAATTTTGCTGACCACTTCCCATAATTCTGGCTTTATGCATGTCAGAATCAGTTTCTCGCCATCCTCTGTTACCGTAGTTGCTTTGAGCGCGATACCTGAAATATAAACTTCATTCGCAGGAAGGATCATAACACTTCCTTCTCCGATTTTTTCTGTCTCGGTTGTTTTCGGAAGTGTAACTGTATAGGTTCCATCCGCATTCTCTACAACTGTATAATCTGTGATATTTTCCAGTTCTTTTTTCAATACACCATCTACGTACTGTGTATTATCATGCGGCTCTTCACCAATTGTTGTGTCTTCCTGTCTGATTTCATCAATTTCACAGAAAATCGATTTAACATCTTTCTTGGAGAGCAACGCATGCGGCTGGAACTGGTTTTCTGTATTTAATTCCAAAAATCCTTTCCCTACTGCAATTGCTGCTTCATTTTGATATGTAATACTATCCCAATCCGTCCAACTGTTCGTATCATACGAATGTATTCCATTGAATCCCATTGCATGTACTGCCGTATAAGCCGCAAATTCGCGTGTTGCCGGTTCATCTGGATAGAAAAACGGGATATCCTGCTCCAGATCTTCGATATCCGGTGGCGGCAGGATTCCATATTTCTCTGCGATTTCGATTGCTGCTTCATACGCATTTCCTGCCGTATCCGCATAATAATGGTTTAAGGAATCCGGATCTGTATCCAGGTTCATTTCAACCTTTTCAGCGAGCATCTGCACCCACTCACCGCGTGTATATGTTTTGGTATCGTCCGATGGATCATCTGACTTCACGTAGGTATATTCAACTTTTGCTTTCAGCTCCACGGTAGTCTGATCCACAAGAATATTCTTGGAAAGCTCCATGACCTTTCCTATGTTTACACTTTGTGCTTCTGCTCTTGCCCGTTCCGGAAATACGCCTGCAACAGTACTTCCCGTCATAATCAGGCACAGAAACCACGCCAACATTTTATTTCTTCTGTTTTTTTTCTTCAGTGCAACAACAATGGCTGCTCCTGCCAGCACCAGCAGTACAACCCAAACAATAATTTTGGTGTTGTCACCCATTTTCGGTGCAGATTTCAGTTTCTCAGCCTTTAAGGACTGGCCATTTTGCTTTGCGTTTCCAGTTCCCTGATCTTTTGTTAATGTCGTTCCGGAATCCTTGCTGCCCGTTGTCGTACCAGGATTCTTCGTGTCATTTGCTACGTTTCCATTTCCTGGCTTTTCATTATCTGTCGGATTCTTTTTGTCATCTCCAGAAGGATTTTCCTTATTTTCATCATCCTTCTTGTCATCTGATGCTTTTACCGTACAAACCGTTGTCAACGTAACGGTTTCTCCAGCCTGCAGAGATTCCATCTTTTTTGTTGTCTCCGCATTTTCGGCCAGCACAAAATTTTCCGGCAAAATATTTTCCAGTGACAGATTCGTTACTGCTGTATCATTTGTATTGGTTACAGTTAAAGTAACTTTGATTTCTTCACCCTGCTGGTAAGTTTCTTTGTCTGTTGTCAAGGCTGCTTCGATTCCATCCTGAAGCAGCGATGCTGCAAGAGCAGGCTGTGTCATCATTCCGGTGCATAAAAGCAGTGCCAGAAAGACAACTTGTAATTTCTTCCACACTTTCATACGTCTTCTCCCTCGTAAATGTAAAATTTCGATCCTTTTTCTCTGAATATCTGCCGCTTATGCTGTCTTCAGGATCCTTGGTGCCTTCCGTCAATGGAAAGGCGGCTTTTCTTGCTCTGCATCTCAATCATTAGCTGAGCAGAGCAATGAACATTTCATTTTCCTCCTTCTTCTGTTGTATTTCTTTTAGTATAATACATCCTCCCTTTATTTGCAATATATTTTGTCATGCGTTTTGCAATGCATATTTCATCATTATTATGCAATACAATAAAACAGACTGGGCTTCCAGTACTCTTTAAAATCAGAATACAGCCAGAAAAAAGCGCACTGAAATAAGCTGTCCACAAAACAGCTTTTTCTTCATTTTTCGATTTCGCAGATTCGAAAAATTTATTTTTTTGTCGAACCTTTTTTGAAACACCTTTGTTATGTTTTATGCTGCCAGTAGTTTCCACATAAGATCCGGAAGCATGCTCCGTTCTTATATTCTCCGGCAGCAGAATGGAGTTTGATATGGCATTTCAGTTAAAAGGCAACCGCAAGGAAACGGAAAACAAAACCATCCGTTTCCCCATTCACCTGATCGATCAGATCGAACAGGCAATTTCCGATTCTGACCAGGACATTACCTTTTCCAGTTTTGTAATTCAGGCGTGTGAGTATGCGCTGGATCACATGGACGCCCCGTCAGAAGAACACAATTAACTTTTATTTTTTTTAAAGCAGATTTTTATGGTTCGACGTGCATTTTCTGGCTGTTCTCTGCTTCTATTTTATCTTACCATGCTTCTTATTTTTTTCAGGACAAGATCCTGTCCTAACTCAACTCCACAATCTCATCATACAGACACACAAACATCTCTTCCACTTCCGCATCTTCATGAAAGTGTCCAAAATACCATTTCTGAAACTCTGTCTCATCCGCCACGCGCTGCAGGTACTGGCGAAGTTCCACCTCATCGTCAGACAGCTCTCCATACCCCATTGCCGCGGCCACATCTCTTGGGGCGGTGTGGGTCAGTATGTAGTCCACCTGGAAATCTTCTTTTTCCAGATTTTTCCATCCTTCTTCGTACTCTTCCCGTGACGGAATTTCTTCCGGGAACCACGAAATTCCCTCCGCGCGGGACATTTTGTCGATGCTGTAAGCACCTCCGAAGGTAAAGAATTTCAGCCCGTCAATCGTAAAGATCTGGCCGCGCATCAGATGGATCATGTTGTCCTCAATGATATGCACCTTTCCGCCGTTCCACTGCTCCACGGCGTAGAAATTCAGTTGTTCGAAGTTCTCATGATTTCCGTCGATAAACAGTGTCGTCACCGGCAGACTTCGGAAAACGGCTCTCGTATTCGCTTCGTATGCTGCAGAAAAGTCGCAGATGCCGACATCTCCGCAGATGATCAGATAGTCATCCCGGGTGTACTCGTCTTCGTGCTCGTTAAAATAGCGTACAACTTTTCCAATATCAAAGGTGCCATGGGTATCTCCTGTAATGACAATGCTCATTCTCAGCGTCTCCTCTCGTGTTCTCTGTTTCTGTTCTCTAAAGTATCGCAAAACATCATCCGCAAATTCTGTCCGCTTTCTCTACCGCTGCTATCGTTTCTTGCAGAGGCACAGACTACACCGCACTATTCCCGAAAATAAAACACTTCTCCCCGTGCCCGGAACGGCAGCCGGTTTCCTCTCGGAAGCAGAAATGCATGCTCTCGTCTTACCTTCAGGTCATTCTCAATCTCCCCGTCCGTAATAATCAGAATCGGCCCGTCCTTTGGAAAATCGTTCGCCTGTTCCAGACAATCCACGCCCGGCTGCAGTATGGTTCCTCCTCGTCCCGTGACTTTTACCCGTCCGGCAATATCTTCCGGTGCCAGATATCCCGCATCCGTCGCTTTGGCATCACAGAAAATGATTCTCACGAACGGAACATCTTTCGCCGCGGCATAGCTGGCGATGGAGCCAAGTGCCATACCGATCTGTTTTGCACTCATGGAACCGGACGTGTCCACGACCACACCGAAGGTCCGGCTCTCCAGATCCTGCTCGTAATACGCATATCCTGGTCTTGGAATGTCCGGCGTGGCACCCTGCCGTCTGCTCGGCCGCGCATAGGTACGGTGTTTTTCCAGCGGTGGAAACTGTACGTCAAACCACTTCGTCAGCGCGGCATCCCAGGGAATGACCGGCATCGCAAGCGCCCTGATTTCCTGCCCCAGCCCGGCCGGCAGGAAACCACGATTGTGCTCCTGATGGTAATCCAATCCCTCCCGCAGTGCATTTTTCAGCAGTTCATCCAGGCTGACCCCGTTTTCTCTTCCAGTAAAATGCGGTCTGTTTCCGTTAAACATATCACCTCTGCCAAAGCCCCGGAAGGTGTTTAGCTTTTTGTACTTTCGGATCTCTTTCACGATCAGATCATAGATACTTTCTGCCGATTTGTTGTGAAGTGTTTCATCATACAACAGCCCATCCGGCGGCATTCTGCCGATCTCCATTTCGTGCAGCCAGTCGTTGATGACGTAGTCGCAGGCGATGTTCCACAGAAAGAAGTCACGCCCATTGCACCGTTTCTGGTGCTGCAGTCCGGCATGGAGATATTCATGCGCGAGAACAAAAATCCACTCTTCCTCCGAAAATCCGCACGACGGATTGGCATAAATGATTCCCTGCTCTGCGTCAACCGCTGCAATATGGATTTCATACCGATGGCACATTTCAATGTCCTCCACAATTTTAAATGTAGCTGCAAGACCTCCAAGCAGCGGATAATGGGACAGGAACCATTCTGCTGCTCTGGAAATGACGGTATTCTTTTTCGTTTTAAGATCGTATCCTCCCGCATCGCAGAGTGCAGATTTGATGGAATGAGTGACTGCATAGGAAAATTTTTCAGCATATGCATTTCTTTCTCCCTTTTTATAAACGATCGGCCGTTCTACCCCGATCATATCCTTTAATTTTTCAGAGTTTGTCCCGCAGATCTGCGCACCATTATCCTGGTGCTTCAACAGATATTCATAAATTTTCTGCTCGCTGTTCAGTTTGATCGGATATGCTTCCGCCGGATCTGCGCAGATCGGCTCGCCGAGGCGGATGTCATAAAGGAATCTGGTGATGTAGATATCACAGGCTTTGTTCCAGAGTGCCGGGACAAATTCGCAGTCGGAAGGGATGCTCGCTTTGTCAAAGTGGCCGAACGCCAGGTGCAGAAGGTTGTGTGCCATCACATAGCACCATTGTTCCGGCGACAGGTTCGCCCGCATGTTGACGTAGATATCTCCATCTTTCGTAACACAGGCCAGACTTCCTTTTGCATTCAGATGGGAGGGCTTTGCAGTGATGTACCCATCCAGTTGATGGAACAGTGTATTTTTTTCCAGCAAACCAAAGCCGGCCTCCACTCTGCGGTACCCGGCCGGCTTTTCTTCTTCGCGGTAATACCTGCTTCGAACGTATGGCATCCTTTTCTCCTTCCTTTTTCATCCGACGAGCCGCGGCAGATCACGGATGATTTCCATCATAAACCAGTCCGGCAGTGCCTCCGCCCCATCAGCTGCGACGGTCATCTGGGCGATTTCGAAATTGATGACTGCGAGTTCTTTGATCATGCCCTTGGCGCGGTACGCAAAGGAAAGCATGCCGCCGGAAATTCCCTGCTTGCTTTTCGGCAGTTCTGCAAGCAGTCTGGCGCGGAAGGACTGTGCGAGAAAATACAGCACATCCCGATTTTCCGGCTTGTCCGGCCATTTTGCTTTCTGCGCGATAATGTCATCCAAGAGATGTGTGTTGCGCAGTGTTTTTGTGTAAGCAAGAAACATCCCCGCATGCTGTTCCAAGAGGCAGGCGTACGCCATCATTTTTAATGTTTCCTGCGAAATATCCTGCTCCCCGGCCCGGTATTCCTTCAACGCATCGCTCAGCATGTGCCAGGAACGCGGGGTGGAAAACGGTTCTTCGGTTTTCGGCGGTTCGGAAAAGAGGTGATCCGGCCGCTGGATGATATAGTCAATGACCCACGGATGGAGTCCTTCTGCCTGCGCCCACTTGATCCACTGTCCTGCATCCGCTTTCAGCTGCACATGGAACATACGGTTTAAAAGGGCGGACGACATCGTTTTTACGATCGCGCTGTCCTCGGCACGGTTTCCTGCTCCGATCACAATGCTTCCCTCCGGAAGATGGTATTCTCCGATCCGCCGCTCATGGATCAGGGAATAGAAGGCTTTCTGCACTTCCTGCGTACAGGCGTTGAGTTCGTCCAGAAACAGGACATACGGCTCTTTTCTGGCGATCATCTTCGGCGGAAGAAATTCCGATGTCTCGCCCCGGATCTGCGGAATGCCGATGATATCCTCCGGCGCGAGCTGGCTTCCAAGGAGCGACACACACGGCAGGCCGACTTCATCTGCGAATTTTTCCACTAACGCGGATTTTCCGATGCCGGGTGCACCCCAGATAAAGACCGGCCGTACCGGCGCAACCTGAAGCAAAACTTCTAATAATTCATCCTGTGTTACACTAACTGGTAAATGCATCTGATGTACCCCCTTCTGTTCGGATCCTGTGTCTTTGTCAAAGCGGATATCCGCAAGCCGCTTCACTCCTTGCTTGATTCGGTTCAATCACTTTTTTCCGTCCTGCCGTGATTTTGCTGTGCTGCATTACAATATTTCTCACTATATTTCTCTGTATTTTCCCGTTTCACTGTCATATTCCAGCACCGGAATTTTTCCGCTCCGCCAGGTGGTTCCATCGAGATAATAGTGGCTCTGACCGTCATGCCAGATACCGTCATATATTCTGTTTCCACTGATTTTTGCCGTGGAGATGTGGCCTGCAATCACATCCTTATAGAATGCTCCGCGGCTTACCGTTCTTTTCCCCACCATCAGCTCCTCGCTGGTCACGCACAGCCAGTCTTTACCGCCCCATTCGGCAATTCCGGCGTGCACCAGAATCTGGCGTTCTGTTTCATAAAAGTAAGGAAAATGGCGCATCCAGGTGATCAGATCCCCCGCATCTTCGAACATCAGCCGTACTGCTTCTGCATTTCTGGAATCCTCTGAGAGGTGTGCTTCTTTTTCCAGAAACTCTTGAAAATGTTCTTCTTTCAGAAAGCTGTGCAGCGTTTCATAGTCTCCATCTGCATCCGATGCCAGCCATTCCCGGCTGCGATATTGCTCCACACTGCCGATATGCCGGTTGACATCTGCATATTCTTCCAGCCAGTCCAGCAGTGCTTTTTCATGATTTCCCATCAGGGCAATGACTTTTTCCGAACCATATTTTTCCTGCAATGCCCTGACTTTTTCCAGCACCGCCCGGCCATCTGGCCCATAATCTATGTAATCGCCCAGCAGAATCAGCTGGTTTTCCCCCGAAAGGTCTGTTTTTTTCAGAGCTGCCTCGAATGCCTCCAGAAATCCGTGAATATCTGACATCATATATCGCTTCATTGCTTTTCCTCTGTTTGTTTATACGTAGAAAGTTTCCTTCGTTTCCAGGCAAAGGCATCCCAGTCTTCCATTCTCAAAGCCGCAGCCGCAGTCACACAGATAGACGTTTTCTTTTTTATTCTTCCAGATGGATCCATTTCCCATGTTCTGATGGCCGCAGACGGAAATATATCCATGCACTCCCTCATGAAGAAAAACCTTGTACCACAAATCCCCCATCAGATAATAGTTGTCCAGTTTCCATTTTCCCGGTTCTGCCGTACAGGCATGGGCAAGCAGATACGGCTGACCGTCCACCTCGATTTCCACCTGTACCGGCCAGGAGAGGATATACTCCGCCAGCTCTTT
>ENA-ORRL01002153-ORRL01002153.1-human-gut-metagenome-genome-assembly--contig:-NODE-2153-length-12387-cov-3.265650_pt1 | contig 12387 bp, 8 predicted proteins | sample MGYA00242175_ERZ509134 | MGnify/ENA primary metagenome ERZ509134 (study PRJEB26280, sample SAMEA2338660) | human gut metagenome | biome: human gut; feature: human-associated habitat; material: faeces... | reverse complement strand
CGGTCGCCAAGCTGAATGGCTGTGCGCTGTTCGGCACTGCGTTCCAATCCGCAGCAGAGGATTCCAAGCAGCCCTTCCGCTCCCGTATTTCTATTCGTTCCGTCCATTCGTTTCCTCCTATGATAAAAGCCAAAATGGAAAGAGCCGCCCCATCAAGGACGGCCCTTTCCGCTATGCTGCATACTTCCACCAGATTTTTCGTTGGGGGTTCCAGTGAAACCCCGCCGCCGAGAGCTGTTCCTTTTTCTCCGCCGTGCTTCCCGTGGCGAGAATGCACTCCCGACCGTCCTGTGCCGGTACGATTTGGTATGAAACGCCGTCCAGATGGGGCAATGTTGAAAGTCCGCCTGACGCTTGATTTGAGGCGGGTGAAATCTTTTTTGCTTGTCCTGAATCATCCTGAGTCGTTTTGCCTCTCTGTGGGGCGGTTACGGCGTTTTTCTGCCTCTGAGGACGGTTGGGCTTGTCTGAAGCGAACTCACCGTCCGTATCCTCCTCCGTAACGATGCCGAGCATGGCGGAAAGCGCATACCTGCGCGTATAGGTCATGCTGATGCCCACGCCCTGCGGATCGACCTTGGGCAGGGGAACTACCGCAAGGCTCGACTGCCATTGTCCCGATTCCGCATGGGTAAGTTTCGTGACCAACCCGAGATATCCCGGTTCGGCAGGAACAGGATACTGGCAGAGCCAGATACCATTCGAGAGTAGCGCATCACGGCATGAGTCCATGACGCTGTTCAAGGTGGCGTACTTGCTCCTGGTAAACGGATTATTGGCATCCCTGGTTGCCGGTTGAAGCTGACGTTGGACGTTGATGAGGGCCTTGGCGAGTTCTCCTACTTCCTGTGACGTGTATTCGGGCATGACGTTCTCCTTCAAAAACAAAAAGACTCCATCCAGAACTGGACGGAGTCTCAAAAAGGTATTCTTTCAAAAAAATAATATATATTTATCTTTCAATGAACAACATCTATCATAATGCTTATATTGCAGTACGATAGAATTAATAAATATATAAATTTTACAAATAAGGCATTTGTTTTTTAATCATGCAAAAGCAATGACTATATCATTTTTAGCTGTTTATTTTCCTCGACCCGCCATTAACCTTTTCGATGGGAGAAAATTATGTCCCGTAACCGTCCATCCTCTCCTTTCTCTGCTTTTTCGCCATCATCAAAACGAAATGGAAGAGCTGCAATAAATAAGACTTCTTTCTTCGATGCGTTCGTTTCCGGCATCTATCTGCCTCATGCCCGGCTGCGCAAGCGAAGCTGGCAGGTGGACGAGCGCATAGCCCGGCAGCACCTTTCACCGGCGTTCGGAGACAGGGAGCTCGCCTCCATAGAACGCCGGGACGTGGAGCTATGGCTGCGGAGCCTGGCCGTTCGGGGACTGGCCCCGGCCACCTGCAACCGCATTCTCGCCGTGCTCAAGAGCATCTGCACCCTTGCGGGATTGCAGGGACTGCTGCCCGCCGGGCAGTCGCCCTGCGCGGGCGTCCTTCCCTTCAAAATCCGCACGATGCGCGAACGGTTTCTCACGCATGAGGAAGCCCGGAAACTGATGCGGGCGCTGGAACATTCTCCACGTCGGGAGGCTTCGGCTCTCAGACTGCTTCTGCTCACCGGCGCACGCAAAAGCGAAATACTCAGGGCACGCTGGGAAAACGTCCGTCTGGACCAGCGGCTTCTCACCGTGCCCTTGTCCAAATCCGGCAGACCGCGCCACATTTCCCTGTCCAAAGAAGCCGTCGCCGTCATCCGTTCCCTGCGGCGGAAACCGGGCTGCCCGTGGCTGTTCCCCGGCCATGCGCCGGACAAGCCGCTCTCGGACATCTACGTTTTCTGGAACAGGCTGCGCAACGCTCTGGGACTGCAAGACGTGCGCATCCATGACCTGCGGCACACCTTCGCCAGCTTTCTGGTCAATGCCGGGCACTCTCTCTACGAAGTGCAAAAACTGCTGGGGCACAGTGACCCGCGAACGACCATGCGCTACGCCCATCTGGGGCAGATCGCACTTCTGACGGCGACGGAAACGGTGAGTGTTTTTCTCTCCCGCTCGGAGAAAAAAGACAGGAGCAAACCGCATATTGTCCTGCCGCCATATAGCGAAAACAGCCGGGCAAGTCCGCTTTTTCGGTAGAGGGGGGACAAACGACATGAAAACAGGAAACAAAAAAGTCTGACGGGAGAAAATGTCAGGTCGGCTCAGGAGCGGAACCGTTTTCATCGGCCGCAAAACAGGACATCGACAGATGGAGTGTCAAAAAATCCTTTCGAAGGAATATCTATAATTCCCTTTTAAGGCAATATAATGGCGGAAGCTTTTTCACTCCAGTTTTTGTATCCGAGATAATATCTTATCTTTTTACATAATTACGCCCATTCCTCCCCATTTTTCCCTTCTCCAAATTGACACTCCATCTGTCAGTTCCGTTCTGGTTAGTCCAGGGGGCCGATGCCTGTCGTCCATCAAGGACACGGGCTGTCGATGCGCTTGGACGTGGACTGTATGGTGATCCGTCGAAAGGAAATACTTAATAATACATCTTTATTATGAATTTCTTGCGTCTTATTCCGATCGTCCATCTCTTGTGTTCATGCTTTGCAACTGAATGTTTTGCGTTCAAAACTTCTATTGAATCCATGCACTGGGGACAGTTCATTAGCAGGCTGAGAGAGACGGCGTTGCATATACGAAAATACTGCGATGCGTCTCAAAAATCTCTGATCCATATACTGGATAACTCTTCTCCGAATATATTGATCGATTTATGGACAAGGATGAAACCACCTTTGTTCTTGTAACAAGACATGGTGATATATTCATCCATTTTTTGGATTATCGCCACTACAGGCTTCATAAGAAGCTGCAACCATAATAAACTGCGGCACATGGCACATACTCCGGACATGAACGTTCTTATGCCGGAAACATGAAACAAAAGCTCTGAGGAACGGCTTTAACGAGCTGGAGCGACACATTTTGAGGTTTTGGTCGAGGATGAAAGAGGGAAAGAGGTACGGGACCGAATATGGCGGAAGCGCGAACACAGTGGCGCTTTCTTCCGCTTCGGCGGTCCGATTCCTGAGGACGGCGATGCCGTCTGCAAACGCGCTCCCTGGGTGGGACGCGCCGCTTCCGTCTGTTCCGAACGCGACAGGAGCCGCTGGAGGCCCAACAGTTTTTTACGCCATGAGGGAGTCCCTTGTGGCCTTTTTTGTTGTCCTTGAGGAGGCACGGCGATGAAACTCGGTTTATACGTCAAAATTCGTATTGTTCTGGTCTGGATGCTGATTTTTACTCTGGCGTTTCCAGCGCCGTTGCTCTCGGGAACCGTTTCAGATCCCAACGAAATGGTGTTGCGACGACTGAACAGCCCCGAGCGCGCGGCGGCCTCGGCAAGGATGCACGAGGAATACGCTAAGCAGCAGGCGGAACTGGCCGCCTCGGAAGGGAAGGAAAAACCGACCTCGAAGGCGGAGAAAAAGCCTTCCGCACCGCCGTCCGGCAGTCTTGTTGCCGGTTCCGGCGCTGCCGGTACACAGGGAAAGGCTTCCGCAGGCTCTGCGAACTCTGTGCCCCGTTCCACCACGGAAGTCCTCTTCAACCAGGGTGCGTCCCTTGTGGGCCTGCCGGGTCTTGCCCCACGGGAAGGCGTGGACGGCTCACGGGATGAAGGGCTTGGCTTCCATCAGGACGGCACGGCGCGCAAGGCCGATCCGGATTCGGACGGCAAGCGCCGTACCCCGGGTCACATGCGCGCCGGGATGGGAGGGCAGGAGAAAATGGCCCCCGGCCTGTATGACGACGCTGCCCGGCTGGAAGACCTTTCCTCTTCCGGGGGAAAAATTTCCGGGCAGTCCTCGCGGGAGTTCGACAGTCTCGACCCCGATGAACTACTGCTCAATCGCGGCCTGAACTATGGTTCCGGCATCGTGAACTCGTGGGGCGAGTCGGTTCTGTCCGGCCTTGTGGACGGCGGACGCGCCCGCCTGAACTACCGTCTCGACAGCGACGGCGACGTGGCAGGCGAAGGCGATGCCCTGTTCCCCTGGTACGACGGCACATATACCACCGTCTTTTCCCAGATCGGCGCGCGCAGCATGACCGACGACGAAAAGACCCGCTGGATCGGCAACTTCGGTCTGGGGCAGCGCTGGTTTCCCTTCGCCTCCGGGGAAATCGGCACTCCTGATTACGATGCGGGCACGATGATGATCGGTTACAACGCCTTCTTCGACTACGACTTCACCCGCTCGCATCAGCGGGGCGGGGTCGGAGCGGAACTGCAATACGACTGGCTGCGCCTGTCCTCGAACTACTATTTCCCGCTGTCGGACTGGAAAGGTTCGTATGATTTCGACAGTTCCCTTGTGGAGGAACGTCCTGCCGAGGGGTGGGATGCGCGTATCAAGGCATATCTGCCCTTCTACCGCAACGTGGCGCTGACGGGTTCCTACTCCCGCTGGTACGGCGACAACGTGGGCGTGTACGGCGCGAGCAGTCTGGAAAAGAATCCCCGCGTCTGGTCCTACGGCATCGAATACACGCCGATTCCGCTGATTTCCGGCTTCCTGCGCCAGAAGAGCACCGAGCACGGACGTACGGACACCGAGTTCGGACTGACCTTCAACTATCATTTCGGCATGTCGCTGGAGGAGCAGACTTCTCCCACCAAGGTGGCGGAACTGCGCACCGTGGGCGGTTCACGGCATGAGTTCGTGGACCGTGAAAACAAGATTATTCTCGAATACCGGGCCAAAAACGCCTTCCGCATCGAATACGTGGGCAAGGCCGGGACCAATCGTTTCAACTTCCGTCTGGTGAACGGCTTCGACAGGACCGTGTCCGGCCAGTTGGTTCATGCCAGCGTGACCGACGCCACCTTCCCCAACGGGACGGACTTCGCCACGTTCGTCACCGGCGGCAACGGTGAATTCACGCTGGCGCTGGATACGGTAACGGCCACTCCCGTGAACACCGGTTCCCAGCCCGTGGAAATCACCGTGAACGGCCAGACGGTTTCCGTGCAACTTACCGTCAGCGAGGCCACGTAAACTCCTCACTGAAAAAGAGGCTGCGGCTAAACTTGGATGGAAGGTTTCCACTCTTCAACAGCGTCGACATAGGGGACTGCCCCCGCCTTACGTCAAAATCGGGAGATCTGTCCGCTATCGTGAAGAGGATATCGAGGCATATATCAATGCTTCAATCGTTCATCCCGTAGTGGAAGATGGAGGTCACGATGTCCGCTGAAAAATACTCGACGATTGACTTGGCAGAACGCGCACGCCGTATTCTTTCCGACGCAGGATTGGTGGTTGAGGATATCGATCTGTCTGGGGAGTTGGTTTACTGCGGTACGACAAAACGTCCGAACGGAACTGATGGTCGATACAAGGTACACATGAATTTCCCGCCGAACGTATGGTTTAGAAACTACCACGAAGGCGGTGAAAGCCAAACTGTTGCTCTGTATGATAAGAGTTCACAGGAGAATATGACGGAAGCCGAGCGGGAAGCTATTCGTGAACGCTTCCGGCAGAAAAAGGAGGAAGAGAGGCGTAAGCGAGAGGCAATGCAGAAGAACGCCAGTACCCTCGCAAATCAGATTTTTTATAAACTGCCTCAAGCAGGAGCAGAAAACCCCTACCTTAAGAAAAAAGGCTGTATCCCCATGGGAGACATGCGCGAATGCGACGCATCCGACGCGGCGTACTCTGTCCCTCAGCCATTGAGCGGGAAGATTCTCGTCATTCCTATTTGGGACAGTACGGGGCAGATTGTCTCGCTTCAGTATATCGACGGAGAGGGAAACAAGAGATTTCTCAAGGGAGGGAAGAAGCAAGGCTGTTTTTTCCTGATCTCCTCAAAAAATGGGAGAGATACCGGCCCTGTGCTTATTGGTGAAGGGGTAGCCACCATGGCTTCTGCATGCTTGGCAACAGGATATGCTGGCTTGGTAGCTTTTGATGCGGGGAATCTGGAAGCGGTTGGTCACGTAGCACTCTGGAAGTATTTTGGCGAGGAACTGATATTTCTGGCGGATAACGACGTACATGATGATGGGACTCCGAATACCGGGGTGGAAGCCTCACAAAAGGCAGCGCAAGCGGTAAACGGTAAGCTGGCTATATGTCCGACCATACGTGGGCATAAGGCTGACTTCAACGACCTTTTTACCGATTCAGATGATGGCCCGGAAAGAGTACGCACCGTCATCGAACAGGCGAGAACGAGCGAGAAGCCTGTTTCTTTACCTGCAGGTTACTGGTACGACAAGAAGGACGGAAGTCTCATGTACGACAAGAAAAACGCCAAAGGTGAGGTTGTCGGCTCTTATAAGATATGTTCGCACGTGAAGGTGATAGGCCGAACCTATGGCTCCGCGAAATGGGGAATACTTCTGGAGTGGAAGGACAGAGTCAACGAAGTGAAACGACTTTCCATTCCTTCACGTTTATTCCAGCAACAAGGTTCAACCTGGGCGGAGATGTTGGCAGATGACGGACTGGACATAGAGGTAGGGCAACAGACAGCCTTCAAGCAATTTATCCTGGCGCAGGAAGAGGGGCGCCTGATTTATAATGTGAACAAGATTGGCTGGTTCGAGGACAGCTTCGTTTTGCCGGATAAGACCATCGGCCCCAGAGAGGGAGAGGTAGTCTTACAAGCGGAAGCCGGTGGTATCCGAGAGTTGTATCAAACCTGCGGAGATCTGGAGGAGTGGCGGAAACTGGCTGCATTATGCGCCGGGAATACCCGTTTTGAGTTCGCTCTTGCAGTTGGCTTCGCCGCGCCCCTGCTGAAGTTCGCCAGTATGGACGGCACAATTTTTAACCTTGAAGGTGACTCTACCACAGGCAAGGTCGCATCTATATGGGGAAATCCGACCAATCAGGTACGAGCCTGGAGGACAACGGACAACGGGCTTGAATCCGTATGCCCTCTTCATAATGACAACATCCTTATACTTGATGAACTGGGACAGATAAGTGGGAAGGCCCTTTCTGAGGTGACGTACATGTTCTCTAATGGAATCGGCAAGACAAGAGCTTCACGAAATGGAAGCTCTCGTACCCCTATGCGGTGGCGTGGCATTCTGCTTTCGTCCGGGGAACTGGGATTAACCGTGAAACTGAATGAAGACGGTATTCAGGCCCGAGCGGGGCAGGAGGTCCGGTTCATTGGTATCCCTATGAGACGAACGGATGTGCAAGAGTTACACGGGCTGGATTCTGTGGAGTTCTTCAATAAGTTAAGAGAAGTGCCCCAACAGAACTATGGCCTTGCCGGTCGGATCTTTTTGCGCAATCTTATTCCCCATCTGAAAGATCTTTCAAAAGACTTCAGTAGCATGCTGGATGAGATTGAAAACCAATTGTGTCCGAGAGGCGCTGACAATCAAGTACGCCGGGTAGCACGACGTTTCGCTCTTGTATATTGGGGAGGCGATATAGCACAGCAGCTTAACGTGCTGCCGAAGTCTTTGAACATGATTGACGCCGTGAACTCCTGTTTTCAGGATTGGCTTGAGGCGCATGGTGGAGCTGGCTCTTCTGAAGACCAAGATATTCTTTCACAAGTCCGCCACTTCATCTGTACTCATGGTGGGATTATTCCTCTTCCGGGATATCCCAGGAGTCGGTGTGAATGATGACTCCGTTCCGGATTTCAAAGACTCCGCCGAAGCCCTGTTCCTCTTCCCATCGCCATTGCCAGTGGCCTTCAGGGCATGATGTTGCCATGACTTCCGTAAACGTCTCAGGATAGCTCCAGGGCGTATCGAAGAAGTAACTGGTGTTGTCATGTTTCCGGCAGCAGGCATCCCACTTGCAGCCCCAATGGCTGTTTGTGAAGGTGTACCAGTCTGCGGCTCCGAATCGCTTGATGAGGTTTCGGGCACACTCGGCGGTACAGCAGCTTTCGATGAAGCCGGATGGATGTTCCACATAAAGCAGTCCTTTCTGTTCATACTCCGTGCATATCCGTTCAGCATACCGTTCCTTGAACGTCTGCATTTCCTCGGGGGAAACGATTCTGTTCGGAGAACTGGTTTTTGAGAGCTCACGCGGAAGAGGGACAAGCCTACTGAAGCAGAATTCGCCTTTCTCATCCACGATACGCTCACGGGTGAACAAAACAGCCGCTTCATTGAGCGGGGTCACGGTGTTGGATACCCAGTTTGGCATAACAGCCTCCTTAAATAGCAAAAGCCGGACTCCGTGAGGAATCCGGCAATTTGCAGTTGATGGTGCTAGAGGTGGGAGATACTGATCTATAGATCCGACATGATGTAAAATCTTCGGCAGTGAGTGCAGAAAGGTAACGTCCAGAATTTTTCGCACATTGAGTGGCTCAATCGGTTAGACGCTTCCCTCAGTCGAGTTCACCGAAAGTTTTCATGTTGATATACCGTTCCAGTCCCCATTTTTTCCCTGAGAGGTATCTCAGACGGGCCGCGACCAGCATCAGGGCCGACTGGCCGTCAGGGAAGTTCCCAACCACTCTTGTGCGTCGTCGAATTTCCCGGTTAAGTCGTTCCAAAGGGTTATTGGTTCGGATGTGACGCCAGTGATTGGACGGAAACTCATAGAAAGAGAAAGTCTCCTCGACGCCCGCCTGGAGGATGCGAGCGGCCTTTTCCAAATGAAGCGCCTTGAGTTTGGCGGAAACCTGTTCCGCTTTTTGGCGGGCGGCTTCTTTATCCTCTTGCGCGTGGATGGCCTTCAGCATGGTCGAAACCACTTTGGATTTACCAGTGGGGACGGCATTCAAAATGTTCCTGTAAAAATGTACCACACAGCGTTGCCAGCGGCTATCCGGGAAAAAATCTCCCATGGCGTCCAGCAGCCCCGTGCTCTTGTCCGAGACTATAAGCCGAACGCGTTGAAGACCTCGCTGTTTCAAATAGCGGAAAAAGGCTCTCCAGCTTTCCGCATCTTCACGGCTGCCTTCCGCTACGCCGAGGATTTCACGATAACCTTCCTTGTTGACCCCGATGGCAACAAGGACCGACACTGACTGGACAACGCCTCCCCATGACCGCTTGAGCCATATCCCATCCACAAACATATAGGGATACATGCTCTCCAGAGGACTGTTTCTCCATTCTTCGATGTTCTTGTAAATCTTCTGATTCAGCTCACTGATGGTGCTGGAACTGACTCTGCTGCCCCAAAGGGCCTCGGTGATGTCTTCCACACGACGGACGGAAACTCCGGCCAGATACATTTCGACCAGGGCCTCCTCTACGGAGCTTTCTCTCCTCCTGTACCGTTCGATAATGGCCGTCTCGAAAGGCAGATTACGAAGCTTGGGAACCTTCAGCTTCACCTCGCCAGAGGTCGTCTGCAAACTCCTTGTATAATGTCCCGCCCGGGTACTGGCTCGTTCCGCATTACGCTCATACCGCCTTGCCTGGCAGAGACTGTCCGCCTCTGCCTCCAGCAGACCGTTCAGAGTGTCTTCCACGCTTTCCCTAACAATTTCCGACACATGCTTTTTGAGTTCTCCCTCGTTGACCTGGATAACTCGTCCTTCCTTTTTCCCGAAGTCCCTGCTACTCTCCATGTCGTGGCTCCTTTTTTCGGATGGGTTTGTTTGCCAACAAAACTTTAACCGATTTGAGGAGCCACCTCCATTTTCAGAATGTGCGAAACTTTCCTTACACTACCTGCAGAAAAGCAGCTGCTTTCTGAGTCGGTTATGCCGGATTTTTTGACCACGGACGTAAACGTTGAACAGGTTCCACAGAAACCGGCAATTAACTGGTATCAACGTATCTGATGAACATCTTGGGCATCGCATGTGAACAGTTTTTATACAATAAACTTTTATTAGTATTTCTATATATAACAATTAAAATTTAATTACTTTATACTGTATATAAAAAACCGCCTCCAGTAACGTATACACATCACTAAAGGCGGTGAGGGGAGGTTGTTTCAGCAGGAGAATCCGCTATCTACTAGCGGAAGGTGGGCAGGTAGGCATACAGAGCCGGGGAGCCGCCGGTATGCAGGAAGAGCACGTTGGCGCCCTTGGGGAAGTAATCCTTGCGGATGAGGTCGATCATGCCGGCCATGGCCTTGCCGCTGTACACGGGGTCAAGCAGGATGGCTTCGGTCTGAGCAAGCATCTTCACCGCTTCCACCATGCCGTCGTTGGGGATGGAGTAGCCGGGCTGATAGTAGTCGCCGAAGCAGACGACCTTTTCCTTGGGAAGCTGCACGCCGGCGCCGATGTAGTCCAGGGTTTCCTGAGCAAGCTTGTGCACGATGCCCTGCTGCACGTCGCCGGGACGGCTCACGTCGATGCCGGACATGGGGATGTCCATGTTGTTGCCGTAGAAACCGGCGATCATACCGGCGTGGGTGCCGGCGCTGCCGCTGGGCACGACGACGTGGTCGAAGTTCAGGCCCATTTCAAACATCTGCTGCATGATTTCCTGAGCGCAGGAAACGTAGCCGAGAGCGCCGATCTTGTTGGAAGCGCCGCCGGGCACGATGTAGGGCTTCTTGCCTTCAGCGCGGAGCTTGGCAGCCACCTTTTCCATTTCTTCCATCATGGGAGAGCCGCCGGGCACCACGGTGATGCTCTTCACGCCGAGCATGTGGTACAGGAAGTTGTTGCCGGAAGCTTCGGGGTTGTAGCTGCCCTTCACGCGTTCTTCGAGCACCAGATGGCAGTCGAGGCCTTCATGCACGGCCCAGGCGAGGGTCAGACGGCAGTGGTTGGACTGCACGGCACCGCAGGTGATGATGGTGTCGGCACCCTTGGAAAGGGCGTCGGCGATGCTGAAGTCCAGCTTACGGGTCTTGTTGCCGCCGGCGCAGCCGGGGAGCAGGTCGTCACGCTTGATGTACACGTTGACCTTGTTGCCCAGGGTCTTGGAGAAGTTGGGCAGATACTCAATGGGAGTAGCTTCCTTCACATAGCCGCGACGAGGAAATTTGGCGAGATTCATAACACTTTCTCCTCATAACAATGTTAATAGTCCGGGTTCCAAAAATTAATCCATATTATCCATGATAAAGGTAGAGCGGCAAAACAGCTCAACGGAAGGCTGCAGCAGATCTTCATTGAAGTCGAAGTACTGATTATGGTGACCAGCAGGAAGCTTGCTGCCTATCTGCGCATAAGTACCAAAACCGCCCTGTTCCTGTATCGCGGTAATGAAGGTACACGCATCGTCAGTTCCGAAACCGTTACCCATCTCCGTTATAAGATCTTCATGGAAATAAGGAACATCTTGAGCTGCCTGCTTCACGACATCAATCATTTTCCTGTCACTGACAGCGTTACCGGCAGATCCCATGATAGTAATTTTAACTTCCTGCTCATACATGGCGGAAGCATGTTCTATGATAAGCTTTGCCTTATTAAACATGTACTGATTAATTTCAGTTGTTGCACCACGTGTTTCACAGACAAGTTTTGCATAATCAGGAATGACATTCCGGCCTGAACCGCCAGACATCATACCAACAGTAATACGACTTGCTCCCTGGCCATGTCTTGGTATGGCATGCAGGTTAAGCAGCATCGTGGCCGCAGCCAACAGGGAATTATGCCCTTTGTGTGGATCTGACCCTGAATGAGACGCAAGCCCGAAGAGCTCCACATCAAATTTGGTCGTTGCCAAAAATCCCTGAGTACCACAGACCAGAGCATGATCCTGTGTAGAGTTGACACCGATATGTGCGGCCAAAAAATACTTGGCACCCTTTACAAGGCCAGCTCTCACCATGGGATAGGCACCACGGCTTCCTTCTTCGGCTGGTTCAAATATCAGTCGGACATTATGCTTCAGCTTATCCCTGCAACGCATAAGCTCCATCGCCACTCCAAGACCGATAGTGGCGTGACCGTCATGAGCGCAGGCATGGCATTCATTTTCATTGATGGAGGCAAAACCCTCAGCCGCCGGCTTGTGATCTGCATCCTGACTTTCATTGACGTCCACACAGTCAATATCAAATCTCAATACTGAGTGCATGGGCAGGTCAGGACGGATATCCACCATCAGACCAGTCAATCCGTTCATTCTATTAAGCCACTTTGGATCAGCCCCCTGAGCAATTGCTGCTTTGAGCCTTGCTTCCTGAGTCTCTGGATCCGGAACCCCCATCATGACGGAACGATCCATGACTTCATCACCAAGATGAACTTCGCAGCCAAGGCCTACCAACTTTTCAGCCAGATAACTCGTGGTCCAGAACTCAGAAAGGCCTGATTCAGCATGACGATGCAGGTCCCGGCGAATCTCTACAAGCTGCTCCTGAGAAACTGTTGGAGTAAATTCCATATAAGAGCTCCTAGGGTGTGTCTGCAAACCTCTTATCGAAGCCAGATAAGTGAAGCAGCCAGACA
>ENA-ORRL01002143-ORRL01002143.1-human-gut-metagenome-genome-assembly--contig:-NODE-2143-length-12445-cov-2.799031_pt1 | contig 12445 bp, 10 predicted proteins | sample MGYA00242175_ERZ509134 | MGnify/ENA primary metagenome ERZ509134 (study PRJEB26280, sample SAMEA2338660) | human gut metagenome | biome: human gut; feature: human-associated habitat; material: faeces... | reverse complement strand
AACATGTTCCCTGCCGCTGTCCGACAACATGGATCTGAACAAGAATCTTGGAACACGCCACCGTGCAGGTGTCGGCATCAGTGAGGTGACGGATTCCTTTACGATTATTGTCTCCGAGGAAACTGGAAATGTGTCGTATGCTTCCGGCGGAGAACTCCACACGGCAGTAACACCGAGCGACCTTCGGGACCAGCTTCACAAAATCCAGAAGCTCGCGAAAAAACCGGAAGAGAAGAAAGGATGGCATATCGGCGGAATGCGTCAGAAAGTGGAGGGAGAGAAGAAATGAAAAAGAAAATTCTGAAAAAGCTTCTGAACAATCTCCCTTTGAAAATTCTTTCTATCCTGATTTCCATTGTAATCTGGTACGTTGTGGTCAGTGTGAATGACCCGATTGTGAAAGAGCGCTTTGATGTCCCCGTGCAGGTGACCAATGAAGCCTACATCGCAGCCGGAAAGAAAACATACCAGATTGCGGAGGAATACCAGACGGTCACGGTTACTGTCACGGACAACAACTCGGTTGTCAGCCGGCTGAAAGCATCGGATATCACCGTCACGGCCGATCTGACCCAGATTGTGACGATGGATACAAACCCGGTTTATGTGCCGATCAAGGCAACGTGCTCCATGGTAAAACAGGAAAAACTGAGCACAGTGACAGCAACGATCCCTGTGGAAATCGAGGATGTGGACAGCGAAAAATTCCCGATCACAATTGACGCAGGAAATACGAAACCGGCAAAAGATTACGAAGTGGGAACGATGACTTCCGATCCGGAGAGCATCACCATTTCCGGCCCGACGTCCCTGATCAATAAGATCAGCAGTGTGGTGGCAAAAGTAGATGTAACCAATATGCGGAACTCCGGAACCGTCACGGCTGATCTGATGATTATTGATAAAAACCAGGATGAGATGCCGGAATCCCAGATGGAATTTTTGAATTTCGACAGCGGCTCCCCGCAGGTGGATGTGGATATTGAACTGTGGCGCCGTGTATCCGGTATTAAGCTGAGTGCACTGTACAGCGGAACTCCGGCAGACGGCTATCAGATTAAAAATATCTATACCACACCGGAGGAAATCACCGTTGCCGGATCCGAGGAGGCACTTGCAAAGCTGGCGGATGAAGGCAATACGATTGAAATTCCGGAAGACTATACCTCCGTTGCAGGACAACGCTCCGATGTGGAGACGACGGTTGACTTAAGCGATGTTCTCGCCGATGTGACAGATCTGAAAGTATCCTCCAGTTCGTCTGCATCCGTTACCGTTCACGTAACGGTTATGCCGAATGAGAGCAGGGAATTTGAACTTGATGTCGATCAGATCGAGACGAGCAATCTTCAGTCCACTTATACCGTTCTGTATGATCAGACACAGCTTGCAATCCGCATTAAAGCATCGGACAAAAATCTGGCCAAATTAGATACTTCCCAGATCAACGCATCCATAGATCTGAATGGAATGGGTGTCGGGGATTACGAGGTACCGGTAAAAATCACACTGCCGGATGGCTATGAGCTCGTAGACAGTGTCAAGACAACGATTCATATCAAAGAAAAAGCAGTAGCAAATAAAACGACAGGAACAAATTAGGAGGGAAACCAATGGTAAGCGGAAAAGTGACCGTGAAAAATCCAACCGGCCTTCATCTTCGCCCGGCCGGAACCCTGTGCAAACAGGCAATGCAGTTTAAATCATCTATTACATTCCACTACGGAGATGGAAATACAGCAAATGCAAAGAGCGTCTTAAGCGTCCTTGGCGCATGCGTCAAATGCGGAGACGAAATTGAGCTGTTCTGCGAGGGAGAGGACGAGGAGGAAGCTCTGCAGTTCCTTGTCAATTCCATCCGGACGGGACTTGGGGAAGAACTGTAAGGAGAAAGAACAATGAAGAAATATGATTATGTTCTGGTTGGCGCCGGTCTGTATTCCGGAGTGATTGCTTATCTTGCCGGTCAGGCAGGGAAAAGCTGTCTTGTACTGGAACGAAGAGATCATACAGGCGGAAATATTTACTGCGAAGAAATCGAGGGAATTCATGTACACAAGTATGGAGCGCATATTTTCCATACTTCGAATAAAGAGGTGTGGCAGTTTGTCAATTCGCTGGCAGAATTCAACCGTTATACAAACTCGCCGATTGCCAACTACAAAGGCGAAATTTATAATATGCCGTTCAATATGAATACCTTCAGTAAAATGTGGGGAATCCGCACACCGGAAGAGGCGAAAACAATCATCGAAGAGCAGAGAAAAGCTGTTCCGGGAGAGCCGAAAAATCTGGAAGAGCAGGCGATCAAACTGGTTGGAAAAGATATTTATGAAAAGCTGGTTAAGGGTTATACAGAAAAGCAGTGGGGAAGAGACTGCAGTGAGCTGCCGAGCTTTATCATCAAACGGCTTCCGGTGCGCTTTACGTATGATAACAACTATTTCAATGACCTTTATCAGGGAATTCCGATTGGCGGCTATAACGTTCTGACAGAGCGGCTTTTTGAAAAAGCGGATGTACAGACAGGTGTTGATTTTCTGGAAGATAAAGAAAAGTACCTGGCGATGGGTGAGACGGTGATTTACACCGGAGCGATTGATGCGTTTTACGATTATGCACTTGGCAAGCTGGAATACCGTACGGTGCGCTTTGAAACAGAAGTGCTGGATACCGACAATTATCAGGGCGTGGCTGTAGTAAACTACACCGATCGGGAGACACCGTATACGCGTGTGATCGAACACAAGCATTTCGAATTCGGAACCCAGAAAAAGACCGTCATTTCCAGAGAGTATTCCACCGACTGGAAAGAGGGGATGGAGCCGTACTACCCGGTGAATGATGCCGGAAACCAGGAACTTTATCAGAAATATGCCGCACTTGCGGAAAAAGAAGAGAAGGTTATCTTTGGCGGAAGACTTGGAGAATACAAGTATTACGATATGGACAAAGTCATTGAGGCTGCACTGAACCAGTGGGAGAAAATGCAGCGGTAGGAAAAAGAACTGCAAACGGAAATCAATCAAAACGGACTGCACACTTGACAGCAGTCCGTTTTTTGACTATATTATAAACGATATCCGGCTGGAAAATACCGGAAAATAAGAAAATGAAAGAGGTCGTTATGAGAAAAGAATATGATGACGAGGATGAAATTTCGGAAAGACGCCATTCCTCAGGAAAGAAAAAGAAGAAATTCGGCTGGGTTAATGTGCTCACCATCCTTCTCGTAGTTGTACTGGTTGTGCTCGTCGGTGTCTATGCTGTAATCAATCACTATTACAGCAAGAGTAACTACGTAAGCGACGATAAAATCACGATCAATAAATCCACAGAGGTTGAGACCGAAAGTACCGGGTTGACTGATGAGGAGACGGATGCCCTGCAGTCTGAGATTTTAAATGAGACACAGGACATTGAACTTCCAAACAACAATAACGTGTACAACATTCTGCTGATCGGTGTTGACCGTCGTGACAAAACATGGTATGGAAACTCCGATTCCATGATTCTGATGTCCATCAATAAAGATACAAAACAGATCCACATGACATCCTTTATGCGTGACCTGTATGCAAATATCCCGGATGTCGGTGTGAAAAAACTGAATGCAGCCTGCGCATATGGCGGCGGTCCGCTGGTTGTACGAACCATCGAGGACAACTACAAACTGCCGATTGACAATTATGCAAGTGTTGACTTCGATTCCATGATTGACATTATCGATGATATCGGCGGAATCGAGCTTTCGCCGAGCGATGATGAAATCCGTGTAGCGAACCACTATGTTGATGAAATGTGCAGACTCCGTAATGTGGATGCTTCCGACCATCAGTATACAGCAGGCGGAGAGCAGCATGTGGATGGCTATCAGGCAGTTGCATATGCAAGAATCCGTTACGTTGGAAATTCTGATTACCAGAGAACGGAGCGTCAGCGAGAGGTTTTAAGCAAGATGATGCAGAAAATGAAATCGTTAAGCGTAACAGAACTGAGTGCACTGGCGGATACCATTCTTCCAAGTGTTACCCATAACATTGATCAGTCTACATTGATGACATTGATCGGAGAGCTGCCGACAATTCTGTCCTACGAGATTGTACAGAGCCGTGTACCGTACGACGACTTGTACTCCAGCAAGGGTGAGATGCTTGTTCCGGACTTCGCAGCAACCATCTCGAGACTTCAGACAGAGATCTATGGATCTACCACGGTAAACGAATAAAAGAACAGTAAAAAGCCTTCTGTTTCCGGTCAGAAAACCGGGGTCAGGAGGTTTTTTCTGCCCGAAAAACAGGAAAAAATCATAAGAAATTTGTGAGGTATTTTACTGCCGGATAACTTGAAATAGATGGAAAAATGTAGTAAGCTATAAATTAAATAAGAGTAAACAATGGGAGGATGAATAAGAATGAAAAGAAAGTTTCTGGCCGCAGCCGTACTTGGCGTCATGGTGAGTGTTACCCCAGCCGGTGCGTATGCAGCTTCTACAGAAACCAGTCCATTACCGGTAAACTCGGAAAGTGAAACCACAGTACAGAGTGAGGCGGAAGAAACAACTCCGGCACCGACGGAAACACCAGAGGTTACACCGAGCGAGACTCCGGCTCCAACCGAAGCGCCGATCACAACACCAACTGAGATTCCTTCCGAGATCTCGACACTGGATTCAGCGGTAAGCAGTCTGAAAGAAGGCTGGAACAGTGTTGAGCAAGATGGAAAGAAACTGTTTCAGTACGGAGTTTTGGATGAGAATAATAAAGTCGTGGCTGCCACCGGGGCGCTGGGAATTAACGGTGTCGATTATGCGTTTGACGAAAATGGCTATATGCTGACCGGTGAAGTAGAGCTGACGGATGAAGATGGAAAAACCGGAATCTACTACTTTGAGACAGAAGGGGAAGATCCTGCAAAAGATGAACTTGGTTCGAGACAGCAGGGTATTTGTGAAGGAAAAGTATTTGCACCGGAACTGAAAAAAAATGAACTTGTTACCATCAAATTTGAGGATGGCAGTGTGGATGATTACTATGCCGATGAAGAAGGCTATGCAGTCTGGAGCACAACTCAGAAAGTAGGAGATGTAACATATCTGTTTGGCAATGATGGAACCCGCGTAAAAGAGGCAGGTTTCCAGACTGTTGTTGATGAAAACAATGTAACGCATACCTATTATCTGAATGCAGACAGTACTGTATCTCTTGGAAATCACAATGCGTATCAGCAGGGAGATCGTACGGTAAGATGGTTGACGGTTGGCTCTAACTGGTACTTAGTGGATGCGGAAACAGGAGAACTTCTTTCAGGATGGCAAAAGGTAGATACAGCAATCTACTATATGAAACCAGCTTCTTTTGATGCAAACGGAAATTTGAAAGATGGAAGTTTCGAGATGGAAACCGGTAATCAGAAAAATAAATCCGGCTGGGCACAGATTGATGGAAAATGGTACAGCTTCCGCAGCTGGGGCGGCGTACGGACAGGCTGGTTCAATTACGATGGAAATAAATATTATCTCCATGAAGACGGTCATATGGAAGACAACGCGCTGAATGTGAACGGAACCATGTATCTCTTCAAGAGCTGGGGCGGCATGCGTGTCAACGATGTTGGAAGCTATAATGGAAATTATTATTACGTTGGTGCTGACGGAGCCGTTTCGACGACAACAGGATGGAAAAAAATTAAAACCAGCACGCAGACAATCTGGTACTGGGCAACTGCAGACGGCGGAAAACTGCTGACGAATTCCTGGCTGGATTACAATGGAAACAGCTATTATCTGAAAGCCGATGGAAAAATGGCTTTTAATGAGTGGCTGGATAACACCTATTACTTCCGCAGCTGGGGTGCGGCCTACAAAAACGCATGGGCAAAAGTCAACAATGTATGGTATTATTTTGACGGAAATGGAAAGAAATATACCAGCGGCTGGCTGACCTACAAAGGAAATAAGTATTACCTGAAATCCGATGGAACCATGCTTGCCAATGAATGGCTCGATGGAAAATACTACTTCAAGAGCTGGGGTGGTATGTATAAAAACGAATGGGGCAAGTCCGGCGATACCTGGTACTGGTTTAATGCAGATGGAACCAAACGGACGCAAAAAGGCTGGTTCCTCTATGATAAAAATTATTATTATCTGGATAAAGATGGAAAAATGCTGACCGGCTGGGTTGATGAAGAAGGCCGGCTGGGTTTACCATGACGGTAACTATTATTACATGAAGAGCTGGGGCGGCATGGCACATGACGAGTGGATTCTTCATGATAAGAACTGGTACTACTTCAAGAGCTGGGGCGGCATGTACCATGATCAGTGGCTGACACTGAACGGTTCTCAGTATTATTTCCGCAGCTGGGGCGGAAGATATCAGAACTGCACCGCTACGATCAATGGAAAACAGTACAAATTCGATGCTTCCGGACGCAGAATCACGGAAGGATGGGAGTACATCGGAAAATACCGCCGTTACCGCAAAGCAGACGGTTCTCTGATGGAGGATGTGACAAGCATCTTCAATCCGTCATCCAAATACATCACAGTAGACAGAACCCGCGGACGTGTCACCATTTACGGCTATAACAGTGCAACCGGTTCTTACGATACCCCGATCAAATCCATGATCTGTTCCGTAGGAAACCCGATCAGCAACACAGCGGCGGGAACGTATAAAATCGGATGGCAGCTGAAGAAGAAGGAAATGAACGGTGAAGATTACAGATGCTGGGCACCATACGTATCGCAGATTTACGGTTCGGTTTATTTCCACGGTGTAGCGAGCAGCACACCGGATCTGAATATGATCTCTGCCGTAGACTTCAATTCCCTGGGATCACCGATGTCACATGGTTGTGTCAGACTGACTGCAATCGATGCAAAATGGATTTATGATAACGTCAGCAGCGGAACAACGGTCCGCATTGGCGACAATCTGGATTATCCGCTGACAAACCCGACCCGTTATACCTGGACAGGCGGTGCTTTCGGAAGCGATCCGACATATCGATAAAAAATAGAATAGGAATACCTGTATGAGAAAATCCATCGGGGCAGCAGTGCCGCCGATGGATTTTCTGATAAGAAGACATCGGCCATTTTACAGGAAAGGAAGACAGATACGATGGAATTACAGGAAAAGAAAAAGAACCGGACAGAACAGAAAACAGATATGCAGAATAAGGAAAAAGCATTGCTTACCCAACTTGACGAGATTGCAAAACAGGATCTCTGTCTGGCATTCTCCGGCGGTGTGGACAGCAGTCTGCTGCTGAAGCTTGTCATGGATGCATCTGCAAAATATGGAACAAAGGTTTATGCAGTAACCTTTCAGACACGGCTGCATCCGCCCTGCGACCTGGAGACAGCGACAAGAGTAGCAAAGGAGGTTGGCGCTGTTCATGAGGTCCTTTTTGTTGATGAGCTGGAGCAGGAGGCAATCCGTTACAATCCGGAAAACCGCTGCTATCTCTGTAAGCACTATCTATTTGGGAAACTTCTGGAATTTGCCCGCGATCACGGTGTCACCCAGGTACTCGACGGAACAAATGAGGATGACCTTCATGTCTACCGGCCGGGGCGAAAAGCGCTGAGAGAATATGGTGTCATCAGCCCGCTTGCAGCGTGTCATGTGACAAAAACAGAGGTAAAAGCACTTGCTGCAAAGTACGGCGTTTCCGTAGCACACCGTCCATCCACTCCATGTATGGCGACACGCCTTCCCTACGGGGCAGAAATTAACTATGACGTTCTGGATCGGATTGCGGACGGCGAAGCATGGCTTCATACGCTGTTCGGTGCGGAAGAGAATCTCCGCCTGCGTGTACATGGCGATGTGGTGCGTCTTGAAATCGCACCGGAGCGTATGGGGGAAGTGCTTGAGAAGAGAGAAGAAATGATTGCATATCTGAAAAAGCTCGGCTTTTCTTACCTGACGATGGATCTGGAAGGGTTCCGTTCCGGCAGTATGGATGAGAAAATAACACAGAAAGAGGAAACAAAATGAAAGCAATTTTAAGTGCGGACCGCAAATGGGGTCTGGGATATCAGGGACGGTTGCTGGTAAGTATTCCGTCTGATCTGCGATTCTTCCGTGAAACTACGATGGGACACGTTGTCGTGATGGGAAGAAAGACACTTGCTACACTCCCGGCAGGGCAGCCCTTAAAAGGCAGAACGAATATTATTTTAAGCCGTGATCCGGAATGGACTGTTCGCGGTGCAACGGTTGTCCACAGTATCAAAGAGCTGATGGAAGTGTTAAAGCCGTATGAGGACGACGATATTTATGTTGCGGGCGGCGGAGAAATTTACCGTCAGCTTCTCCCATACTGTGATACGGCATACGTCACACGAATTGACATGACGTATCAGGCGGATACCTTCTTTGAGGATCTTGACGAATCACCGGATTGGGAGATGGTAGAAGAGGGCGATGAGCAGACCTGCTTTGATATTGAATTTTATTTCACGGAATACCGAAGAAAGAATGAAAAGGCAGAACGCCCGAGATAAGGGTAAGACAGGACGTAAAAAACGGAGAAACCACAGAAAAAGCGGCTTCTCCGTTTTTTTCATATAGGATACAAAAAGTATCAGTGCTGTCCGCCTGCAGAAAGCTCCAGCATTTTTTTCTTAATATCATTTTCGAGCTGTACCAGCTCAACTTCAGCGGCGGCACGTTTCTGGCGGCCGTCCTCCTGAATCTTCATCACTTCATCGAGGGTAGAGATCAGGCTCTGGTTTGTCTGTTTTAAGGTTTCCATATCGACGATACCGCGCTCAGATTCTTTTGCAGTCTCGATCGTTGCCATCTTCAGATTCTCCGCATTCTTTTTCAGAAGCTCATTTGTCATATCCGAAACCTGGCGCTGTGCTTTGGCAGCCTCAGTCGAGTGATGAACGCCTAGTGCAATGATCATCTGGTTTTTCCAGAGCGGAATGGTGTTGACGAGTGTGGATTGGATCTTTTCGGCCATTACAGAATCGCTGTTCTGAATCATGCGGATCTGCGGCGCTGTCTGGATCGAAACCATACGGGTCAGTTCCAGATCATACAGTTTCTTCTCAAATCGGTTGCAGAGATCTTCGAGATCCTTGGCAGCCTGTGCATCTTCGGCCTTTCCGGTCATCTGCGCTTTATTCTGCAGATCACGGAGTTCTGTGGAACGTACCAGCTCCAGCTTTTTCTTTCCAGCGAGAATGTACATGGTCAGCTCTTTAAAATAATTCAGGTTCTGTGCATACATCTGATCCAGAATGGCAATGTCTTTCAGAAGCTGCCGCTGGTGGCCGTCGAGCACGTCACAGATTTTATTGACATTCACCTCTGCCTTGTCATACTTCGCTTTCATTGCATTGATTTTGTTCGTGCTTTTCTTAAAGAAAGAGAATGGTCCCTTTTCTTCTTCAGCGTCAAACGTTTTCAGCTCTGCCACAACAGAGGTGAGCAGATCGCCGATTTCCCCGAGATCTTTGCTTCTGACGTTCTCCAGCGTTTTCTCGGAAAAGTCTGCCATTTTCTTCTGTGCACCGGCACCGTACTGCAGAATGCCGTTTGTATTGGCAAGATCAATCTGGGAAACAAAGGCATCCACCATGGCTTTCTGTTCGTCGGACAGAACAGAATCATCCATGACCTCTTTCTTTTCTTCCGGCTGCTGTACCGGAAGTTCCGGTTCCGGCTCTGGAGTGCCGAAACTTAAGCTTGGAATTTCAGTGGTGTCCTTTACAAAATCATTCATGTTTTCTATTCTCCTTTTCTTCGGTACGGAAACGTAACCGGTGATTTGATTTCAATTGTATAGCTTTGAATAGTTACATGTGAAGCGGCTCAATATCCTGCTTTGACGGACCTGCCTGATTTGTCAGTCCCTCCTGCGCCAGCATCGTCTGCAGAACAGAGATATCAGAAGAAATATCCCATGCCGTTGTCTGGAACAGATCATCAAGCAGCTTTTCGAATGCGGCATTGATGGTATCCAGTGTGTCCTCGATTTCCTTCTTGGTTCGGAGGATATTGTCGCTTTGAATTGGTTCGTTCTCAAAGGAACGGTAAGCGTCGAGCAGCTTCCAGGTTGTCGGCATATAGTAATCCATAAATTTCCGCAGGGCGGCGGCTTCTTTTGGGCGCTTTTTTGCCTCCTCGAGAATCCGGGTAACAACCGTTTCGAGACGGCTCAGCTTGGCTGTGATGACTTCACCCGGCAGATCCAGGTTGCACTGATGGATCTTCTGAATATAAGATTCACATTCTTCCAGCATCTGCTGGTATTCCGGCGTTACACCGGAGGCCTCCAGCTGTTCACGTGCTTTCTGCTCAGCAATCTGCTGTTCCTTCTGGCTGGCGAGCATTGCGCGGTACTGGTCGTAGCAGTCATTTGTCACCATCAGACAGGTACCATTCTCGTCGAGGTGGCCCTGGCGCAGCATGGATTTATCAATCATGGTCGTAATATCGGTCAGAAGCTCACCTTTCTCACAGTGCATACTGTCGCAGAGTTCTTTCGTGGAAATATATTCCTTTGTGCCGATCAGCGTACAGATCTGGCGGAAATGGCGGACCAGACGCCGGTTTTTACTTCCCTTTTTCAGAAGAATGCCGCCGCCGATGGTAAATGCGGCAAAAATAAGAGAAGGAATCAGCGCGCTGTTGTCTGGACCTGCAAATAAGGAATAGAGACTAAGCGCTGTGCAGCAGCCGAACAGTCCGGTGACACCCCAGCCGGCGGCCGTCTGAAATCCGCCGACAAGTGCAAGATCGGTGGATGGCATAAAGCGCTCGCGCAGTACACGGCGTTCTTGTATGCGGCTGTTCCATTCCGTATTCTGGGGGGTCTGCCAGGTATGGGAAGGTTTGGAAACCGGGTTCGCGCTCTTACCCGGCATCGTGCCTCCCGGCCCGTAGGAATAGTGATGCGGTCCGGTCTGCTGCGCTGTATTATTATGGGAAGAATGCTGGCTGCTGTAGGAAGTATCTGCGGAATAGCCGCGGGACGGCTCCTGTGTGCCATTTGCACGGAATGGTCCCTTCCGGTTTGGGTAGACAAACTGGTTGATGGTGTCTGAAATCTTCCGGTTTAATTCCTGAAAATCCTGAGAATTTACAGCGTTATCCACAAGCTTTCCAATACTGTCGCCGACATCCTTTAAATCATCTTCAAAACTCATGACAGTTCCTTTCTGATGAGGTACTTTTTCTGTGTACCGTTTTCCATTTATTATACAATGCGATTGGAAATCTTACAAGCATACAGTGCTTAATTTTCTATGAAGCTGGAGCTGACGGGAATGGTTACAGTTCACAGGAAATGATTTTGTTTTTGGATGAGTTGAAAGAAAGCAGTAACTATTATATACTAAAGAATATCGAATGTCAGAAAAAATCAAATCAGAATAAAGGGGCCGCAATACCAAATGAATAAAAACGAAATTATCCAGATGCAGGGAATGGAATATAAAGAAATGACAAAACAGCTTTTGAACGAATGTGCCTTAGCTACGCTCATTCCTTCGAAGGTCAGTCTCATCGGTATTAAGCCAAATCTGGTAGCACCTGTCCCGGCGGAGTTTGGAGGGACGACACATCCGGAGGTGGTTGCGGGGATCATCGAATATCTTCAGGAAAACGGATTTACTAACCTTCAAATCATGGAAGGCTCCTGGGTGGGAGATAAGACGGAGGAATCGTTTGAGGTCTGTGGATACCGTATGCTTTCGGAACAGTATGGCGTTCCGCTTATCGATGCGCAGAAGGAAAAAAGCATGCCGGTGCAGTGTGGTGATATGGAACTTCAGATTTGCGAATGTGCGAAAAAGGTGGATTTTATGATCAATGTCCCAGTCATGAAAGGCCATTGCCAGACTAAAATTACCTGCGCACTGAAAAACATGAAAGGTCTCTTGCCGAATAAAGAAAAACGTCATTTTCATGCCATGGGACTTCATCGGCCAATTGCGCATCTGGGGCTGGGGATTCATCAGGATTTTATTTTGGTGGATAATATCTGCGGAGACCTTGACTTTGAGGATGGCGGTAATCCGTTTATTATGAATCGCCTTTTCGCTGGGTTAGATCCGGTGTTGATTGATGCATATGTCTGCGCGGAACTGCATTATAAGCCAGAAGATGTCCCGTATGTCAAAATGGCAGAAGAGTTGGGCGTGGGCAGCGCTGATCTCACACGGCTTTCAATCCGCCAAATTGGCGAAATTGGTGAAAAAAGAGTGATTCCGGAAAAACGGAAGATCGTGGAACTGCAGGATGCCGTAGAGGAAGTTGAGTCCTGCAGTGCCTGCTACGGCTATCTGATCCCGGCGCTCGACCGGCTGAGGGAGGAAGGACTGCTGCAGGAACTCCACGAAAAAATCTGCATCGGGCAGGGATACCGGGGAAAGAGCGGGGCGCTTGGTGTGGGAAGTTGTACTTCCGGGTTCGCA
>ENA-ORRL01002141-ORRL01002141.1-human-gut-metagenome-genome-assembly--contig:-NODE-2141-length-12446-cov-3.141716_pt1 | contig 12446 bp, 10 predicted proteins | sample MGYA00242175_ERZ509134 | MGnify/ENA primary metagenome ERZ509134 (study PRJEB26280, sample SAMEA2338660) | human gut metagenome | biome: human gut; feature: human-associated habitat; material: faeces... | reverse complement strand
AAGAGAACCTTTCGAGCCGTATCATGAGCTACTCGCATGGCATGCGTCAGAAAATCATGGTGATGGGCGCACTGATCCACAAGCCGCCGGTCTGGATTCTCGATGAGCCGCTGACCGGCCTTGACCCGCGCTCCGCGCACGAGCTCAAACAGATGATGCGTGAACACGCCGATGCCGGAAACGCCGTGCTGTTTTCCACCCATGTGCTGGAAGTAGCGGAAAAACTCTGCGACCGCATCGCCATCATCCATCACGGCCGCCAGGTATACCTGGGTACCCTGGAAGAATTAAAAGCGGCCTATCCGGATCAGACACTTGAAAATATCTTTCTGGAGATCACTGAACATGCGTAACTTATGGATTCTCACCCGTTTCCTTCTGAAAAGCGGACCAGGAAAAAGCAATCAGAAGAGCGGAAAAAAGAAAGCATTTTCGGACGGAGGACGTATCGTTGTATACCTTCTGCTTGGTGTCTGCCTCCTTCCCGTGTCGGTCTTACTGTTTCTTCTGGGATATTCCGGCTATACCTTCCTGCAGCCGCTCGGGCTGGAAACCCTGCTGATCGAGTTCGTCTGTGCCATCGGCATGATGGTCATTTTCTTCTATGGCCTGCCGCTGTTTCTGAGCGAGTATTACATGGACTCTGACCTCGTAAAGCTTTTGCCGCTGCCGTTTACCCCGGCGCAGATTGTCGGTGCGAAAGGCTTCTGCTGTCTGCTGAACGAATACTATCTTATTGTACTGCTGTTCTTTCCGTTTCTGTTAGGGTACGGGATCAGCGCCAAAATGGGCATTTTTTACTGGATCAATATGATCCTCGCCTGCCTTATTTTCCCGGTTGTGCCGCTCGTTTACGCCGCAGTTTTGACGATGCTCGTGATGCGTCTTTTCAAAAATATCCGAAACAAGGATTTCTTAAGCTACCTCGGATTCGCCGCATCCCTGATTTTTGCGATCGGTATCAACGTATTTTCGCGCAGTATCGGAAATTTTGAAATGCAGGATATTATGAACCTGATGGAAAGCCAGAAGGGCACTCTGCGCGCCTTCCGGACCATTTTTCCGAACCTGCCCCTGATGACCGGAAGCCTTGCAGATGCATCCTTTCTCAAAATGATACTCTACATCGCTACAACAGCCGTCATCCTTGCTGTCTTTTTCGCCCTCGCCTGGAAAATCTACCTCCCGGCTGTCCTCGGCATGAGCGAGACCACCAGCGAAAAACGCATTTTATCCAAAGAAGAAGTGACCCGAACCGTCAAAAGCAAAAATCCGGTCCGCACCTACGCGATGATTGAATGGAAAAAACTGTACCGCACACCGGCCTGGTTCATGAATTGTGTTCTGATGCCTCTCATCTGGCCGGTCTTCATGCTTGGTATTGCCCTCATTTCAATCATTTCCAGCCTTGGCATGGCTAAAACCACCGGCCTTTGGACCCGGCTTGCCGCCGATGGCACTATATTCCGCCTCCTGAAAGGGGAACTGCCCGTCGCAGTTGCCGTCCTTACCGCCGCCGGAATCGCCGTCATGATGTCCATGTTCTGCGTGATCTCCGCCACAGCGATGTCCCGAAAGGGCAGCGAATACATCTATATGAAATGCATTCCGATGAGCTATCACGACCAGATCCGTGCCATGCTGGTAAGCGGCATCCTGATCAGTCTCCTTGGCACCTTGCCGTATGCTCTGGTCTTCAACATGATTGCTGTCGTCTTCGGTCTGCACCCGGCGACCCTTCTTTACACCACGGCGATCACGGTTTTATTTACCCTGTTCGTCAACTATGAACAGCTCCTTTTTGACCTTGCATTTCCGAAATTAAACTGGGAAAACGAAACCGCCGCCATAAAATCCAACAACCGCTCCCTGATCTCCGTCCTCATCGACCTCACCGTCGGCGCAATCCTGATCGGAGCCGGCTACCTGCTGTACGGAAAACTTCACCTCAACATCCACATCACCACGAGCGTGATGATTCTGCTTACCGCAGTCCTGACCTTCGCCATGCGAACCGCCCTTTTTAAATGGGGCGTTCAAGTGATGGAACATCTGGAAAGCGCTTAACAGTTTCGAGACATAATAACAATATTAAAATGTGATAGAAAAGAGATTTCAGCCAATGTGCGGATCTCTTTTTTTTGCGCTCCTTTCCAATTTCGCTGCGTATTTTCTTTTATCGATTATGCTTCATTGTACTACTAAAAGACCTGTGTGGGAAATCCATTGCCGCCATTTCCCGAAAATTTTAAAAGACGGACAAAAAACAGAGGAGTTCTCTCTGCATTTTGTCCGTCTCTCTACAACGTATTTATTGGATTCTCCGTTTACGGAAATGATGAACTAATTCATCGCCTCACCCTTCAGCAGTCTGCTGATGTGCTTGTACAGAAGCATGGTTACCAGTGATACCACAACACCTTTGATGATATTAAACGGTACAACGGCAAACAGAACAAAGGTCGGAAGGCTTGTAATTGCTTTGTTGACTGCAGATCCCATTCCCACAAGGGCATCCATCGGCATTCCAAAGGCTGCTGCATAAGCCGGAAGCAGTACAAAAGCGTTCAGAAGACCGCCGGCTGCTGCCAGAAATACGGTTCCGACTGCCATACCGATCATGGCATTTTTCTTGGTTTTCTGTGTTTTGTAGATCCATGCGGCCGGCATAACATACGCACAGCCGATCAGGAAGTTTGCTACCTCGCCAACACCTGCAGTGGTACTTCCTTTCATGACAAGGTTCAGCAGAATCTTAATCAGCTCAATCGCAGCTCCGGCAAGAGGTCCCATCGCAAAGGCTCCGATCAGCACTGGAACTTCGCTTAAATCAATCTTGTAGAAGCTCGGGGCAAATGGAAGCGGGATGTCAAAAAACATCAATACGACTGCGGCGGCGCCGAGCATTGCCACCTGTACCATGTAACGGGTTTTTCCGATTTGTGACATCTTTGATGTCTGTTTTGCTGTTGTCTGTGCATTCATAACTGCATTTCTCCTTTTTTCTGGAGATCTTGACCGGTTCTGCCGGAAGTAACGAGTCTAAATACGCTCCACGAATTTGAACTCGTTTTCGCGGCAGTCGCCAAGGTCTCGTGCAAGCACGGACTTTGGCTCGTTGCCCGCGAAAAAAAGTGCCCTGAATTCCTTTTCTTGAATTCAGGGCACCAAAAATATTTCCATGCAAATAAACTTTATTTCGTCTTCTTTCATCCAGACTTTAACTGTTGGTCCCGGAGTTGCACCGAGTCAGCCGCTGTTTGATATCGCAGCGGGTCGCGGACTATACCGCCGGTAGGGAATTACACCCTGCCCTGAAGATCTCCGTATTTTGTTTTTACAGGAATATTTTATTCATATTCACACAATTTGTCAATACTTTTTTCAGACAATACATTATCTGGTTAGTTTGCTACGCCCATCTGAATTTTTCCTGTGCTCTTATTTTTCAGCACACGCAGATAGCAGATCCGCATATCTCCCTTCAGGACGAGACGGATCTCAGATGCGCCGTCCGTCTGCGGTCTGTCTGCGAGGGAAATTTCAACATCCTCATACACCGGTTCACGGTACCGGTTGCGCTCTTTTATTTCTTCCTCCGCATAGCGGTCCAGTTTCGGGGCGCTGCGGAACTCACAGGTTCTTGTGTCACCGGTAAAGCTTCCCATTGAAACACCGTCCACAAAGGCTTCCACACTGCCGCCGCGTTCACTCTTCACATGAAGTGCCAGAACAGCAGCATCGGAAAGATCACAGTCACGGTAAACGAGAACGCCGTCTTTCATCTCATCCTGCACGCGGACTGCCTTGAAGTTGAAATGGCCTTCCGTCAGATACATGTTCTCGTAATCATCATAATGGTCTGCCGCGGTAAATGCACTCAGATCGCGTACTCCCCTTTTTCCGCCCGGAATAAAGATTTCTGCGGAAACGGCTTTATCCTTGCAGGATGTGCCTGCATAGATTTCATACGTTCCTTCTTCTACCATCAGTCTGCGGCTGATGACATCGTAGAAGCGAAGCTCCTCTACCGGGATTTCCAGTGCAACGTGTCTCGTCTCGCCCGGGGCAATGTTTTTCACACGAACAAAATCAAGCAGCTGGCAGATTGGTTTCTTCACGCAGGATTCCAAAGCGGAACCGTAGATCTGGACGACCTCGTCGCTTGCGGTATCGCCCGTATTTCTCACATCGAGAGAGATCTGCAGCAGACGGTCGTCTTTTAAGGAAACCTTATAGTTCTCATACGCAAATGTGGTATACGTCAGGCCATAGCCGAATGGATACAATACCTTCCCGTCGAAATAGCGGTACGTTCTTTTTCCTTTGATGATGTCGTAATCGTCAATGTCCGGCAGCTGATCGATACTCTCATACCAGGTCATATTCAGACGGCCGGCCGGTGCATAGGTTCCAAGCACAGCTTCTGCCATTGCGCTTCCCATATCCTGGCTTCCCGTTGCAGACATGATGATCGCCGGCAGTTTTTCCATCGCTTTCTGAAGTGTGTACGGATAATTCGTAAACAGCACCAGAACGGTATTCGGATTGACCTCTGCGATCCGGTCAAGCAGCATCTCCTGCTCCTCTGGCAGCTCCAGTGTGTTGCGGTCGATCTCCTCTTTTGCATTGATCACGGAGTTACAGCCGAGCGCAAGTAAAACCTGCTTTTTGCCCCGGACTGCAGCAACTGCTTTTTCAATTCCGTTTTCGACAACCTCCATCGTAATCGGAATTCCCTCCGTCTGCTCGAAGGAGAAAAATCCCTCCGCATCTCTATAAACCGGGTAATGGAAACGGTTGGTCAGCACAACGCTGCCATCCTCCTGCGGCTCCACGTGGAAAATCTCCATCACGAACCAGTCGAAGGCTTCCTCCCGGTCTGCCGCAATCTGTCCCATTTTCGGCTTTTCTCCCTGCGACTCTGAGAGTCTTGCGCCGAGGTATTTTCCGGTACGGACACTCTTGAACGTATAGCTTCCCTCACCCCAGTATTCCTTGATAAACACATCCGGCTCATCTGCCATCTGAAGTGTTCCGTCTTCTGCTACGGCAAGACCTTTTTCATTACAGCGGAAAACAACGCGATCCAGACCATCCGCGAATGTAATGTTCTCCTGCTTCAGTACTTCCATCCCCTGCAGGAAGGTTGTGCGGTATGGTGCCGTTCCGCCGTACCAGTCCTGATACCATGCATCACCAAGCGGTCCGACAATGGCAATATCTTCTGCTTTCAGAGCTTTGTCAAGCGGCAGCGCCCCGTTCTCATTTTTCAGAAGTACGATCGATTCACGGCTCAGCTCTTTGCAGATTTCACGTGCCTTCGGGGAATCGATATCGTCCTCGGTCACGCGGTCATACGGATTCAGGTTTTCCCGATCATAAACGCCGAGACGAAGCTTCGTCTCCATCATACAGCGAATAGAGCGGTCCATATCCTCTTCTTTCAGAATGCCAAGCTCATATGCCTCGCGTGCCGCCTGCTCTACCATACGCGGATCGTCAGACATGGCATCCACACCGGCTTTCAGCGCCGTTGCGATCGTCTCCGCATGCTGTCCGAAATAGTGATGCAGATTCACGACAAGTCCCATCGCACCGCCGTCGCTGACAACGTGACGGAGACCGTACTGTTTTTTCAGAATATCGGTCACTTCCGGATTCAGGATACCGATCGTTCCGTTGATCTTGTTATATGCCGTCATAATGCCCTCTGCGCCGCCATCCTCAATACATCTGCGGAATGGCTCCAGATACAGCTCATATTTGTTCCGCGGGTCAATGGAAGAATTTTTCCATCCGCGGCCGACCTCCGTGTTGTTTCCATAGAAATGCTTTAAGGTCGCTGCGCAGCGCAGATACTTCGGATCATCGCCCTGCATTCCCCGGATATAAGCACCGGCCATTTTTCCGGTCAGCACAGGATCCTCTCCGTAACCTTCTTCGTTTCTTCCCCATCTCGGATCGCGCTCAAGATCAACGGTCGGAGCCCATCTGCTGAGTCCATGGCCCTCATGGCGGTGCCATACGACACGCGCCTCCGTTCCCGTCACTTCACCGGCCTGCCTGATCAGCTCCGGGTCCCAGGATGCACTCATACCGATCGGCTGCGGGAAGGATGTTGTCACATCCGGTTTTCCAAGACCGTTCTGATCGTTTCTGCCCTCAACGCCGTGTGCCGCCTCACCGCCTACAGAGACTCCCGGAATGCCAAGGCGCGGCAGATCCGGGGAAGAGCTGGCGAGGTATCCCAGTTTTTCTTCGACCGTCATTTCTTTTAACAGCCAGTCGATTCTTTCCTGATCCGTCAGTGATGCATCCCAGAACGGTGTGTTTTTGTTTACCTGAAACTCCTTCTTTTCTGTCATTTTTCAAAAACCTCCCTATGATTTTGTCTCATGAAATTGTTTGCAGATTTTCCATATACTGTTATCTTTTTACAATGTTTCACATTTCCCATTACTGTCGCTGTATTTAAAAACATGGCCTGACATTTAATAATATCAGACCATGTTTTTGTGCCGCCTTCCGTTCAACGGCAAAACCTTATGTTTTTGCTTTACTTACTCTACATCAACAAGTTTGGTAGCAAGGAACTCTGTCATAGCTTCTTCTGCATCTGCCAGACCATTGTCTGTCAGCTCCTGTACCATGCTCTTCCAGTTTCCATCAAACTCATCTTCGGTACCAGTTACGCATTTAACAAGTCCCGGCCAAGCAATTTCGTCCAGAATTGTCTGTTTCTCAGCAAGTTCCTGTGGCTGCTGATATGCCCACAGTGCAGAGTATGGAAGAAGATCGAACTCTTCCGGCTGTGCAAACATGTCGGTCAGCATCTCAAATCCCATCGCTTCGCATCCTTCTTTTTCTGCTGTATTGTAGTTTGCAATAACAGACTCTTTGGTAGTTGGAGTGTATGGGAATCCGTCTTCAGAGTAGGAACCTGTTCCGTAGATCGGGAATCCAGTGTAGTTGTCAATACCGGTATTCTTTGCATAATCCGGATCAGACTGAGCTTTTGCAACTTCTTCATCGGTACGATATGGCTGTCCGTTATCATCGAGGAAGTAGTTCTCGCCTTCAATACCCCAGTGATACAGGATCTGTCCTTCATCGGAGCACAGATAGTCAAGGAATTTGATGGCACGAACCGGATCTTCACAGCTCTTGGTAATTCCAATACCCCAGCCAACGGTAGTTCCCTGATACAGAAGGGCTTTTTCTACCTGATCTTCTCTTAAGGTTACAGGAAGTCCAACATAAGTCTGATCTACTTTTCCATCTGCTACCAGAGTAGCTTCGCACTGGCTGTAATGCCATTCAGCATCGGTGATAGCAACAACACGGCCGCTGGCAACTTTTGCAATATAGTCATCATCTGTCTGCGTTGCAAAGTTCGGATCCAGGATACCTTCGTTGTACATACGGCACAGCCATTTGAAGTATTCTTTCTCTTCATCTGTTACATGTTTGTAATGTACGTTGTACTCGTCGTCAATGATCCACTGTCCATTATCCGGGGATGCATCAGCGATCAGTCCTGCCGGGTTTCCAAGGGTAATCATCCAGTGCCAGTCAGAAGCACTCATGGTGATACCGATCATATCCAGACCATCTTCTGTTTTTGGATGTGCAGCAAGATAGCTCTTGATCATTTTTTCATACTCATCCAGTGTCTTCGGATATTTATAATCGTTCTCTTTTAATGCAGCCCACTGAATCTGGCAGCTTCCGCCTGTTGTCAGGGTTTTCTGGTTTACACCTGCGTAGGAAAGCTGATAGATTCCAGGATCATCCTGGCTCCATTTCAGTTTTTCCATCTCTGCTCCGTACATTTTTTTGATGTTTGGACCATATTTTTCAATCAGGTCTGTCATATCAATCAGCGCGCCTGCCTGATACAAATCCGTTGCTGAGCCTTTTGCATAAATCATGTCCGGATACTCATCATTTGCGATCATCAGCGCAACATCTTCTTTTGCATCACCCTGGGATGCTACCGGATAGGAAACATCAAGTGTAACGCCTGTTGCCTCTGTGATTGCTTTTGCTACCGGGTTATCCCAGTTGCCGTTTTTACCATCAGCGTTAAAATACTCAAAGGTAATCGGAGATTTGTCATCTGCATCATCTGCTGTCTCGCCTGAAGAACTTGCCTCTGCCGCTGATCCAGTCTCTGTGCTGGACCCTCCCTTGCTGCTGCCACTGTCGGAACCGCATCCTGCGAGCATTCCGGCCACCATAGCAGATACTAACATGAGTGATACTACTTTTCTTTTCATAAAAGCCCTCCTTAAAATGGTTTATGTCATCCTGCACTCTTTCTTTCTCCTGGCAGGAATAAACATCATCTTTTTCTAAAAATTTTTTAATACTGTTTTTTATCAGTCTTTAACAGAACCAAGTGTCATACCGCCGATAAAGTATTTCTGAAGGAACGGATATACAATAACGATCGGCACAGTTGCTACAATCGTTACGGCCATACGTACGGACATTGGTGTTACGGCCGTCTGTACATTGGTTCCTGCATGAACGTCCATTTTCATGGTCGCCTGGTTCATAATCTCATACAGTTTGTACTGCAGAGTCGGGAGTTTTTTCGCATACAGGTAAGTATCCATGAAGGAGTTCCACTGTCCTACTGCATAGTACAGACCTACGGTTGCGATAACCGGTTTACAAAGCGGCATAACGACTTTATACCAGATCTGAAAATCGTTTGCTCCGTCGAGCTTTGCTGCCTCCTGCAGAGCCATCGGCAGTCCGTCGATATAAGAGCGAACCAGAATCATATTATAAACCCACATCAGACCAGGCAGAATGTATACCATGAAGTTATTGCCCAGCTTTAAGGTACGGATAATCAGAAGGTATTCCGGAATCATTCCGCCACTGACATACATGGTAACAACGAACAGAAGCTGGAATGGTTTGCGGAGTACGAAGTCTCTGCGGCTTAATGTGTAAGCAACCATCGAGGTACATACAATACCTACGATTGTTCCGATGATGGTTCTTGTTACAGAAATCACAGCCGGCATTGCAATGCCGCCGTCTTTAAATACATATTTATAGTTGCTTAATGTAAACTTTCTCGGAATGATGAAGTTTACATTCTTAATGGTATCCGTAGAATCGTTGAACGAAATTGCCAGTACGTTCAGGAACGGATAAATGGTGATGATGACGAGGAATACGAAGATTACCGCCAGTACGTAGTCAAATTTTTTTGCTTTCTTGTTCATATTCGCGTCCTCCTACATAAGTTTATCTTCGCCTACCAGACCGGCAATCTTATTGGCGATCAGCAGCAGGGTAACGCTGACTGCAGACTGGAATACACCGATTGCGGTACCAAGACCGTAGTTGCTGTTTCCGATACCTCTCTTATAAGAGAACCAGGAAAGTACCATCGTGTGATCCTCAACCAGCGGGTTACTAAGAAGCATCTGACGCTCCATACCTACGTTCAGGGCGCCACCGATGCTCATAATCAGCAGTACGATGATGGTCGGTCGGATACCCGGCAGAGTGATGTGCCAGATCTTCTGCAGACGGCTTGCACCGTCCATATCAGCGGCCTCGTAAAGACCAGGATCAATACCTGCCATGGCGGACAGATAAATAATTGCGTTCCAGCCAACCTCTTTCCAGCAGTTAATCAGGATAATGGTTACCCAGATAAGCGGTGAGTTGGAACTCATCAGGTGCAGGTTCTTGCCGAAGATACTGTCAACAACACCGCCGTCGTTGAAAATATTCTTTGCAATACTTGCAATGATAACCCAGGATACAAAGTGCGGCAGATAAGAAATGGTCTGCGTTACTTTTTTGAACTTCATAAAGAACATCTCGTTCAGAAGAACCGCAAATGCGATTGCTGCGATCGTTCCAACCGCGATGTCAAGGAAGCTTACTCCCAATGTGTTGATTAATGTCTGTGTGAACAGACGGTCTTTAAATGCATCTGTAAAGTTCTTAAATCCAACCCAGGTTCTCTCCCAGATCGGAAGTGCGAACGTTGCCGGTTTTACCTCCTGAAATGCCATGGTCCATCCCCACAGCGGAATGTACTTGAAGATAATCAGCCAGATTACAAATGGTACTGACATCACAAGCAGCCAGCGCTGTTTCCATAAAATTGCGGGGGCGATTTTCTGCCCTTTTTTCTTTTTCATTTTTTCCTTCGCCATACTCCCCATCCTTTCCGTTGTTTTGTGCGTTTTTATTACGCATTTTCTTTGCTTATTTGTGATATTTACACTATATCAAATAAAATCCCCGTTTGATATTGTGTATTTTGTCCACTTATATTGACTTTTTTTATCTTTTTCCACATTTTCAGGTGCTATGGCAGGCATTTTTACTAATTTATATGCGTTTGTTTTTATTTTTTACACCAGCTTACAACTCTACCAATCAGTGTTTTTTTTGTAAAAAAAGCAGGAAAACGTAATGGGGGATTACATTTTAAGAAAAATGTCAGTTTTTTATCCAAAGAATCTCCGTTTTTTCTGCTATGATAAACACCATAGAACCAAGAGGGGAAAAACGAGATGAGCCAATACAACATATTAGTCGTAGACGACGACCGGGAAATCGTAAGATCTCTCGGCAAACTATTAGAACTGGAAGGCTACAGGGTAAAAAAAGCCTACAACGGCATGGAGGCACTCGACATCCTCATGACCGAACAGATCCATCTGATCCTGCTCGATGTGATGATGCCGGATATGGACGGTATTGCGATGTGCCGCCGCATCCGGGAGACGAACAACATTCCGATCATCATGGTAAGTGCCAAAACGCAGGATATCGACAAGATCGTGGGTCTGTCAACGGGAGCAGACGATTACGTGGCAAAACCGTTCAATCCGCTGGAGCTGATGGCGCGTGTAAAATCCCAGCTCCGCCGCTACCGCGAACTGAATCCGTCGAAGCCGAGCGCCAGGAAGTGATTTCCTTAAAGCATCTGGAAATCAACAAGGTAACCCATCAGGTTGTCTGCTACGGAGAAAGCATCAAGCTGACACCGATCGAATTTGATATTCTGTATCTGCTGGCCTCCAACCCGGGCCGCGTGTTCGGTACAGACGAAATTTTCGAGCGCGTCTGGCATGAAAAATTCTATGAGGCGAACAACACGGTTATGGTACATATCCGCCGTCTGCGCGGAAAAATGAAAGACGACACAAGAGAAGATAAGATTATTACAACAGTCTGGGGAGTGGGATACAAAATTGAAGCCTGATTTTATAAAAAACTTCAGCCAGAGGATGGTCTTTGATCTGATTGTAAGTGCACTTGTCACGGTGCTTGTAGTGACGCTTACCGACGGGATTCTGACCTTTTTCGGCAATGGACTGATGAACATCGGTTACCGGAGCGCCTGGATCGGACCGGGAGGCCTCCGCCCATCGGTGCGGACGATGATTCTGACGGCGGCTGCGCTGCTTTCGTTCTGCCTGACCTTTTATTTCCTGATGCGCGAAACCATCCGATACATTGGGAAGATTCTGGAAAAGGTAAAGGAGATATCAGCAGGGGATTTTGATCATCCGATCGAGGTAAAGGGAAATGACGAGTTTTCTGTGATGGCGGAGAACTTAAATACGATGCAGCAGAATATCAAGGAAATTATGGAACGGGAACGGATCGCGGAGCATACGAAAAACGATCTCGTCTCATCCGTGGCACATGACCTCCGTACGCCGCTGACTTCGATTATCGGCTATCTCGGCTGGGTGCGCACGCGGACGGATCTGGATGAGGAGATGAGAAATCATTATATCGATATTGCCTATCAGAAAGCACTCCGTCTGGAGCAGCTCACGAACGAGCTGTTTGGATTCGTCAAGCTGGAGCACAAAGAGATGCAGCTGCATCTCGGAAAACTTGATCTGGTGCAGCTGATGGAGCAGATGCTCGACGAGATGACGCCGTCTTTTGTGAAAAATGAGCTTCAGGTGGAATTTCTGCATGCGGAACATGCGATTTTTCTCGAGGCGGACGGTGAGCTGCTGGCACGGCTCTTTGGAAATCTGCTGAACAATGCTGTCAAATACGGAAAAGAGGGAAAACAGGTCCGCGTCTCAATGGAAAAAGAGGGCGAATATGTGGTCACGCGTGTCATTAACTACGGACGGATCATTCCAAAACAGGAACTGGATCATATTTTCCAGAAATTTTACCGGACAGAGCAGTCGAGGAGCCGCGATACCGGTGGGACGGGACTTGGACTTGCGATTGTACAGCAGATTGCGGAACTGCATCACGGACAGGTGCGGGTAAAAAGTGATCTGCAGGGAACCGTCTTTGAGGTGGAACTGCCGGTCGGAATGCCAAAGGGGAAGAAAGAGGACGAAAAGCGATGAACAGGAAAAGAAGAAGCAAAATCTGCTGTCTGTCCGGTATTTTGCTGCTGATTCTGCTTCTGGCGGGAG
>ENA-ORRL01002137-ORRL01002137.1-human-gut-metagenome-genome-assembly--contig:-NODE-2137-length-12450-cov-2.741589_pt1 | contig 12450 bp, 8 predicted proteins | sample MGYA00242175_ERZ509134 | MGnify/ENA primary metagenome ERZ509134 (study PRJEB26280, sample SAMEA2338660) | human gut metagenome | biome: human gut; feature: human-associated habitat; material: faeces... | reverse complement strand
CCTGCCACAATTTTTGCATTTTCTAATGAAACGACCGCATAAAGAATCGTATCTTTCTCATAAAAAAGATCCGGATAATCTTTTCTCTCACGCTCATGAACAGCAGACAGAAATTCCGGATCCGTAAATAAAGGATTACACTGCGCCGCCATGTCCCCATAACAGGCTTCTATTGCACCAGATTCGCTGATACAGGTAATATTTCCATGCAGAATGCGTACCATCTGTTCACAAATATATTCAAGATTCATGTTTTTCTCCCTTACAATATCTGTCCTACAACACGCAGCAGAATCGTAATCAGATAATCCAGACTCTCAGTTACTGATTACTCCGAAATTGTATTCTGCTCCAGATATTTCTTCAGTGAAGAGACATACAGATTCCCCACCTTGCTGAGGATTGAATTCTTTCTGGTAATATAACCAATCTCCATGTCGCTGTTCTGGTTCTGCTCATCCCCTTCGAAGGGAATTGCCAGATAGTCACTGCCATTCAGCTCCTCGCAGATGATTCCGGAACACAGGGTGTAGCCATTGAGTCCTACCATCAGATTCAGCATAGTCGCCCGGTCTAAAGCCTTAACTGTTCTGGAATATTCATTGGTAGACAGAATCTCCTCTGACAGATAAAAACTGCTCTTATCTCCCTGTTCGAAGGACAAGCAGGGGTATTTTGCCAACTGGCTGTAACTAATAGATTTCTCATTTGCCAGTGGATGATTTTTCCACAAATATACATATGCCTGACAGTCAATCAAATGATGAAACTCCAGATTCGCAGAGTGGAGAAGCTTTAGCAGTGCCTTTCTGTTGAAATCACTGAGATAAAGTACTCCCACCTCGCTTTTCATGGTGCTGACGTCACTGATCACATCTGCAGTCTTTGTCTCCCTGATGGCAAATTCATATTCCGACACATCAAACTTCTGCACCATATCCACGAATGCTTTCACTGCAAAAGAATAATGCTGGGTGGAAACGCCAAATTTCTTCTTATAGGAACCACCCTCACTGTATTTCTCAACCACACTTTCATACTGTCCGTATATCTGACGGGCATACATCAGAAATTCTGTCCCGTCATTGGTCAGTGTCACACCACGGCCGCTGCGGTTGAATATAATGATTCCAAGCTCTTTCTCCAGTTCCTTCACTGCATTGGTCAGAGAAGGCTGGGAAATATACAACGCCTCCGCAGCTTTATTCAATGAACCGGTTTCGGAAATTGTGATGATATAATTCATCTGTGTTAGTGTCATGTTGTCTCTCCCTTACATATCCTTAGATCTTTTAATCAACTTTTTTCAAAGTATTTTCTCTGGCTGTAATAATTTTACTATATCATCTGAAGTTTCTCAACATTGCAATTTCTGCAAACAAAAATCTCCTGTGCAGACATATCAAATCGATTTCCTATCTGCTTCAGAAGATTTTTTATGAAAAATAATTACAACAGTCTGAATACCTGCTCTGCAGCTGCAGCCATATTTGCTTTTGCAGTGTCCGGATCCATTGCTTCTTCCAGAGTGGAAATTCCGCGTACAATTGGAAAGAAAGCATCTATTCCTGCTTCATTGCAGGCAACTGCCTCCTTCGTAACACTTCCTGCAAATGCAATGGTTTTTGCGCCATATTTCCTGCCAAGCTTCGCAACGCCCACCGGGGCTTTTCCCATGGCAGTCTGATGATCCAGACGACCTTCCCCTGTCACAACCACATCTGCATCCTTCATCTCATCCTCTATATGGACAGCATCCAGAATAAGCTGTATTCCCGGTGTCAGCTCTCCATCCAGATAATTCAGAAATGCAAATCCAAGTCCGCCTGCCGCACCTGCACCTGCTGCATTCTGGTTATCTTTACCAATCACTTTGGCAGTAACCTCTGCATAGTTTTTCATGCCTGCATCCAGAACCGGAAGGATATCGGGGGTAACTCCCTTCTGCGGTCCATAGATATATGTAGCTCCCTGAGAACCGCAGAGAGGATTGGTCACATCACAGGCAATCCTGAAATTACACTGGGAAAGAAGTTCCTTCTTGTCTGAAATTTCTACAGATGCAATCCTTGCAAGTGCCTGTCCACCTTCCCCTACATCTTCTCCCTTTTCATCCAGAAATTTATATCCAAAGGCTCTCAGCATTCCCACTCCACCGTCATTAGTGGCGCTTCCGCCAATACCGATAATGAAGTCGCGGATACCTCTGCCGATTGCATGAAGGATCAGTTCTCCCACTCCATAGGTGGTAGCGGTCATAGGCTCCTTCTTATCTGAAAGTGTGATACCTGCTGCTGTTGCCATTTCCATGACTGCGGTATTACTTTCCCTGAGATATCCATAATATGCCTGAACCGGCTCATGATAAGGACCTGTAACTGTCACATCCACACGTTCTCCCTTCAGACCTTCGATCAGCGCATCCGTAGTTCCCTCTCCACCGTCAGCCAGAGGTTTTACGATCACTTCTGCGTCCTTTTTTGCTGCAAGAATACCTGCTTTGACAGCCATTCCTGCTTCCATGGAAGTCATACTTCCCTTAAATGAATCAACTGCAACTACAACCTTCATAGCCAAAACCTCCAACTATTTCTATTATTTAAGACGGGTGATACATATTATGTTCTTTCTCCAGTTCTTTATAAAGCTGCATACAGTTCCAGTTCTGATTATGCTCCGTCAGAACCGCCTTGTAATCCACAGGTGTACCTGCTTTCCGCAAAGTATAGAGCACCTGGTCAAACAGATTCCCCGTGATTCCTGCAAGAATCAGCATTTCCTTCTCCATCTGCTCCTGAGGGATCAGCGCTGATGGAATCTGTACCTGAGAAATCTCTTTCACTCCTGCCAGATATCCGATTGGCTGACTATAGTCCTGAATTTCTACAGTTTTTAAACGAATCTTAAAAGGCAGTAATGCCATCTTTAACTTGCGAAGCTTCTGCTGATCCTGAAAATTTATTAATAAAATAGTTGGTTTCATATAAACACTCCTTCTGATACAAGTAAGTCCCCACCCTCTGCTTATTGCTCTTCGCAATTAAAGCAGGGGATTTACTTGATTCGGTTCAAAATCTGATTTCTATGTATCATGAAGCATATTGGCGATGCTACTGTTCACTGATAATATTCCGTAAGTTTTTTTGTGAACGAAGGCCGCAGAAAGTCAGAAGCCATACCGCACCAATTTATGCGATCAACATAAATTCTTTGCATTACGAAGTGCGTTACTGAAAGCAGAACGAACAGCAACTTAGCGATCATTGCCAAGAACAGAATGGGCAGTAGCGGCAGCATACAATAACAAGGTTAGGGTTCCCACAAAAGCATTGTAAATTTTTCGTTCCTGTCGTATAATAAAGCAAAGAAATATTCAGAAAAAATCAGATCAGATACCTGAATTACGTTACATCTGTCCTGATTATTTTTACGAATTCCAGGAGGCTTTTTAATGAAGAAAAATGGACACAGACTACTTACTCTTGCAGCTTTAGTCGGAACTGCCGCAGGTGTTATTCATATTGCTAACCGTTTCATAGATGCCACATCTCAGCTTAAAGATATGCTGGAACAGCCACACAGCAGAACCTATGACTGGCGTTTTGGAAAGATTTTTTATACAAAACAGGGACATGGCACCCCTATTCTTCTTATTCATGATATCATGCCAGGTGCTTCCGGTTATGAATGGAATGCCATAGAGAAGCAGCTCGCAACCGAACATACCGTTTACACCATTGATCTTCTTGGATGTGGACGTTCCGAAAAACCGGATATTACTTATACCAATTTTGTATTTGCTCAGTTACTCTGTGATTTTGCCAAGAATGTGATTCGTGAGGAAACCGATGTTATTGCCAGTGGTTTCTCAGGTTCTTTTGCGATCATGGCTTACCGTAACAATTCCGACCATTTCCGCAAGATCATGCTGGTCAATCCACCAAGCTTCAGTTCCCTGAAGCAGGCACCTTGTAAAGACAACAAGCTCTTTAAGTATTTTATCGAGCTTCCGATTTTCGGAACTCTGATCTATCATATGGTAGCTTCCCGCGAATCCATCAGCAGTCTGTTTATGGAAAAGCTGTTCTACAATCCCTTCCATGTAACAGATACACTGGTAGACACCTATTATGAATCCGCTCACAAGGGTGGTTCCAACGCCAAATATCTGTATTCCAGCTACATTGGCAAATACCTGAATATCAGCATTAATAATGCCGTAGAATCTTCCGATGCATGCATCTATATTATTTCCGGAGAAAAAGAAGCTTCCGCTTCTCTTATCGCAGAGGAATACCAGAAGCTGAATTCTTCCATTGAAACCGCTGTGATCCCGGAAACCAGACATCTTCCTCATCTGGAAGATCCGGAACATTTCCTGGAACAGGTAGCTATTTTCCTGTAAAAACAACTTATGATCCGGCATCAAAATTTATCTATAGTAATTTTGGAAATCAACGTATCAAAAGAACATTGTTTATGTTCGGAGCCGTTGAGCTTCATGCAGTAATTTGTGGAAATGCTATAAACCAACAAAAAGTCAATAAAAAAAGAGTACTGTTTCACGTGAAACATGAGTTTTTTCCTCAAACAAACGTGAAACAATACTCTTTATTTTTTACCAGACTCACAGCATGCATCCGGACATTTCTCTTACCTAAGTGCCTGCTCCAGATACATGTGTGTTGTATTATCGATCAGCTTATGTGTCAGCTCTGCCATATGCTGTGTACTCTCCTGATTCTCAGAAGACAGCCATGTCTTGATCATTCCCACGCATCCATTCAGACAAAACGCATACGCATACTCAATATCACGGTTGTCTTTCGGCAGACGAATTGACAAGCGATGCAGCACTGTATCTGCGATCAGTTTTTCTATACGATTCACAAAAGCCATATCTCCATTCTTTCCAAGAAGTGCGATACAAATATCCTTATTATGATCCAGGATCGTAAATATCTGCTCAATAAAAGGATACGAGCTCTCCTTATTATTAAGAGGATCCAGAGGAAAGTCTGCCACCAGATGCGTGATTTCCTCCATCAATTCAGCCTCTATGGATTCCAGCATCTGATAGATATCTGTATAGTGAAGATAAAATGTGGAGCGGTTGATATCAACTTCTTCCACCAGTTCCTTTACCGTAATTTCCTTAATACTCTTCTTCTGCATAAGACGGGCAAGCCCCGCTCGCAACTGTGCCTTGGTCTTACGTACTCTTCTGTCAACTTTTTCCGCCATCTTAATTCCCCCTGCAATCCAAAAAAGCAAGCACGTTTCCTTCGCCCCAATCACTTATTACTTACGATACTCTGCAACTGTCATACAATGCATAATGCATCCTTCAAACGAATAAAAGCATTCGCTTTCTCTACGCCGATCTGCATGATACCAGATATCTGCTGTTGTTAAGAATTGACAAGATCAAAATTGTTAACGACGCCGGCCTACACGATACCAGATATCTGCTGCATATTTGTGTTGAAACAGAGGAATCCTGTCTGCATTTAATATTACCAACTGCACATAAATTCAAAGTAAATAACGTACTTTTTGTCTATTATGCAGTTTTTTATTTGTAATAGACACTTCCATTATTTCCGTCTATTAATATACATTCAGTAAATATTTAATGGTTGTATCTGTGGTATGTGTTTAGTATAATACATCACGTAAAGAAAATCAACACTTTGTTTGATAATGGAATATAAAGCTATTAATAGATTTTAATATGATTAATAGATCTCGTCGCCATTACTGGAATAAAGTTTGATTAATCAACTATGTTTGATAATACAATTTAATAAGAAAGGGATAGGTAATATGATCAAAAACGAATGGAAAAGCTTACTTCGTAACAAGCTCATGCTTATCGTCGTAATCGCCATTATCGTAATCCCGATCATCTATGCAGGTCTGTTTCTGAAATCCATGTGGGATCCTTACGGAAACGTAGACAGCCTGCCAGTGGCCGTGGTAAACGAAGACAAACCTGTCGAGTATAATGGCAAGACCTTGAGCATAGGTAAGGACATGACGGATGAGCTGAAAGACAACGACTCAATGGCATTTAACATTGTAGACAGCAAGACAGCAGAGGACGGTCTGGCCAATGGAACCTATTACATGGTTATCAAAATTCCGGAAAATTTCTCCGCAAACGCAGCCACTGTAATGGACAACGATCCAAAGCAAATGGAGCTATCCTATGAGACAAACCCTGGAACCAACTATATCGCCTCCAAGCTCAGTGAAACAGCAATGCTGAAGCTTCGTGATAACATTGCTTCCAAGGTTACGGAAACCTATACAGAAACCGTTTTTGATTCTATCTCAGAAGCAGGTGACGGAATGCAGGAAGCTGCAGACGGATCCGGAAAGATCGAAGACGGACTGAATACAGCAGCTGATGGTAACAAAACAATTACCAAAAACCTTAAGAAGCTTTCCACCAGTACTCTTACTTTCGTAAGCGGTGCTGACAGTCTCACCGAAGGTCTTAAGACCTACACCGATGGTGTTGCAAAGGTTAACGATGGTGCAAAGAGCCTGGACGATGGTGCAGATCAGCTGAACAGCGGCGTTGCAACTCTCACAGAAAAGGTTCCTGAGCTGACAACCGGTGTAGATACTCTGGATGAAGGTGTTCAGCAGTACACCGCTGGTGTGGATGAGCTTAATAAAAATTCTGATGCACTAAAATCCGGTGCAAGCAGCCTGGAATCCGGTGCAAATGCATTAAGTGCAGGTATTGATACTCTTTCCGACGGAGCAACACAGTATGTAGCTGGTGCTGACACTCTTGCAGATGGAACTACCACCTATGTGGCTGGTGCTGGCAAACTCGCAGCCGGTGCCAAAGAGCTTGCAAAACTTGAAGACGGACTCACAACAGTTTCCAATGGTATCTCTCAGCTGAATACCGGTGTTACCAAAGGAACCGATGACTCACAGTCACTGATATCCGGAACACAGCAGCTGGAAAACGGACTGAAAGCCCTGAACGATAAGGTTTCTGCTCTGAAAGAGGGAACAACACAGGAATCCATCAACAAGCTTGCAGCCGGCCTTACTTCCGCAAAGGATGGTATGGACACAGCCGCAGCTGGTATGAACAATGCTGCAGCTGGTATGAACAATGCCGCAGACGGAATCAACAACGCAGCCGGATATATCACTCAGGCCGCAGGCATCACAAGTCAGACCAGCAGCAGTATCACAGACAGTCTGATCCCTGCTCTCCAGAATGCAGGCACACAGTTCTCACAGGTAGGTGATCAGGTCAGCAGCATCCTTACAGGATACGGACAGCAGACAACGGAAGCACTTACTGATGCAAATACCAAGATCGGTACTGCCGGACAGACAATGACCGATTTAGCAGCACAGCTTCAGGCGATTCAGGCAACCGCTTCTGAGGACGGAACCATTTCCGCAGCAGCTCTGAATGATGTGATCAACGCTTTAAACAGCGTAGCCGGTGGAATGACTGGCGTGGACGGTTCTTACATGAGCAGCTATTCTGATCAGGTTTCACAGCTTGCAGCTGGTGTATCCGGTCAGCTCTCTTCTACTCAGGAAAATCTGAATGCTGTTGCTTCCAAGCTTAACGAAGCAGCTTCCGGACTGACTCAGATCTCCGGAGGACTGACTCAGGGTGCCGGCACACTTTCTGAGGGTGCAACAACCATGACAGATGGTGCAAACCAGATGAGTGCAGGTGCAACAACCATGAGCGCAGGTGCAGAGCAGTTATCTGCAGCTACAAGTCAGCTTCCTACAGATCTGATCGCTCAGCTTTCTGCAGGTGTTACCCAGCTGTACCAAGGGGCACAGGCTGTAAACACAGGAACCAAGAACGTTTCCGCAGGACTTCAGTCTCTGGAAGACGGCACAGTCGAAGCCTTCCCGGCTGCAGCAGCAGGAATCAAAGCTCTGAACGATGGATTTGACCAACTGACATCTTATGATAAGCAGCTCAATGACGGTGCAAAGAATCTGAAAACAGCCGGCAAACAGATCACTAACGCACTTCCGGATATCAAATCCGGTGCAGGTCAGCTGGCAGATGGTTCTAAGGCACTGACAGATGGAATCACAACTTACACCGATGGTATTGCAAATCTTTCCGAAAACAGTGCTGCTCTTACAGACGGCACCAAGAAACTGGCAACAGGAGCCAATGCTCTTTCCAGCGGTGCTGCTACTCTTGCAGATGGAACAAAAGCATTAGCCGATGGTTCCGGAACACTGACAACCGGAATCACAACCTACACCGATGGTGTTGCTAAGCTTTCCGAAAACAGCTCCGCTCTTACAGACGGTACCAAAAAGCTCTCAACAGGAGCCAAAACCCTTTCCAGCGGTGCTACTACTCTTGCAAACGGAACTAAGACATTAGCAAACGGTACCTCAACACTTCTCAGCGGTACCGAAAAGCTTGTAAGCAACAACAGCACACTCAACAATGGTGCAAAACAGCTTGCAGATGGCGCTGCCCAGATCCAGAGCGGTTCCTCTCAGCTGTATGATGGCTCCAAGAAGCTTGGAAGTGGTATGAAAGAACTGAAAGACGGTTCCAAGACACTGACCACAAGCCTCAGCGATGGAGCTACCACTGTAAAAGACAATTCAGCAAGTGATGAAACGATCAAAATGTTCGCAACTCCTGTTGTAAGCGATGAAACAAAACTTACCGATGTCCCGAATAACGGACACGCAATGGCACCTTACATGATGTCTGTAGGCCTCTGGGTCGGCGCACTGGCATTCTGCCTGATGTATCCTCTGGCTCAGTATAAGGGCAAACTGAAATCCGGTTTCGCATGGTGGGCAAGCAAAGCTTCCGTCCTTTATCCGGTAGCGATCCTTCAGGGAATCTGCCTGATCCTGCTGTTACGTGCATTTAACGGATTCACACCTGCAGAGATGGGCAAAACCGTACTCTTCGCCTGCCTGACATCAATGACCTTTACCTCTATCATGTACTTCTTCAACATTACTCTTGGTAAAGTAGGAAGCTTCCTGATGCTGGTATTCATGGTCGTTCAGCTTGCAGGATCTGCCGGAACTTATCCGGTTGAGGTTTCACCTTCATTCGTTGCAAAGATCCATGCATACGTTCCGTTTACTTATACGGTCGACGCATTCCGTGCAACGATCAGCGGTGGCCGGAGCATTACCGCTTCTATTATTGTAATGGCTGCACTGTTAGTGATCTTCACGATCCTGACGATCCTTCAGTTCAATCACATGACCAAGAGAAAGAAAGCAGAAAAAGTTGTTCTCTTCGACTGGCTGGAAGAAAGAGGTCTTGCATAATACTTAGTTACTGACAGAAGCTCCCCCGAACCTTCTGTTAGATATAGAAAAATTAAAACTGTACAGTTGCTCAGATGAGCTTCTGTACAGTTTTTTTATGTTGTCTCCACCAATTCTCCACGCTACAATTATAGCAGCTACAGAAAATCAAGCTCGCCAGTACACCGTGCCTGACCTATGCAGCAGATTTCAGTTCAGAAACATTCCTGTCAGATTCAGAAGAAGAGGCAATATAACTTCTCAGATCTACTCACAAACCGGAGCTCTTTCTGACTGCAAGCCTGCGGTTTTCAATGGAAAAGCAACCTGGTATGCATCTAATCCACTGACCGCAAAAACAGACGGAATCATCACCTATGCTACACCATTTACCGTCTTCAGGGTAAAATCTGGAAAGCTATCGGCAATACAAAAAATACAACCTACACCGATAAAAAGCCAGGCACCGCAACCAAATACCGTATCCGTGCATACCGCATCACAAACGGTAAAAAAATATACGGACCTTATTCATCTGTAAGGACCGTAAAATAATAGCAACATAAAAACACCCCGGAAAATCCTGATCTGTGTGGTGTCTCCGAATATCTGATCATCAAACGGATATTCGGAGATCACCTTATTATTTACGGATCTCCGAGGTGTTTTTATTTATTTTCTTAATATTTTATTTTTCCGCCTCAGCTGTTGGTGTTGCTGTGGCTTCTGTCTCTGTTCCACCGTTTACCATGGTTTCATATGCATTGAACATTTCTTTTACTGTCATTTTGTTTACAAGAAATACCTTGTCTCCAACGACAGCTGCATAATAGTTTGTGTCATATGTGTAGAAGGTAACGGTTGTCTGGTTCTTGTCAGAGTCTGTGAATACAGCGGTCATCTCCGGGTCTGCAGCTGGTGTATAAACGTCTGTCAGTCTCTTCTGTCCTGCCATGTTTATCAGCTTGTTGTAAAAGGTGGTAAAGGTTGTACTTTCTATTTCCTTACCATCCAGCTGATAGGTTATTGTTTCTTTTTCGTTTCCGTCATCATCTGTGGATGTTTCACGTGAAACATTTACAGTACTTGTTGTTTCACCGTAAGTAACCTGGAGCTGATCCAGATTTTTTACAGACAGATAATTGACGATCAGTGACCAGAGATCTGACGGCGTCTTGTCAATAACTGCACTCAGTGTATCCGTTGACATTGTATAGATCTGTTTGTTATCTACCGTTACATATCTGCTGCCATCTCCTGCCTCATCACCAACATAAATGACAAGCTGTTTATCCACTGTGGTTGTCTTGCTGTCTGCATCTTCTGAGTTGCTGTCCGTGTCAGCGCTGTCGCCGCTCTCAGAATCGCTCTCAGAGGCCGTAGAATCGTTTTCTCCGGATTTTGTACTGTCTGTGCTGTCATCCTTCACCTCTTCCTGATAATCCACTGTAATCGTCGCATAGGGCTTATCAAGGCCATACTGGGAAAGATGCTCTGCATTGTAGTTTACAAACTGGTCAAATGCAAAGCTTCCAAGTCCGGAGGTTACATTTCCTGCTGCCGTTGTATCGGCAGACTCTTTATCGCTGCTTCCGTCACCGGAAACATTCCAGGTAGCTCCGTCGGAATTTTCTTCCAAGACATAGGAATCTTTATTCTCACTGACCTGGACCTTTTTCACTGTGGAAGAATCAATTGTTGGGAAATCTTCTCCCTGTGCATAATCGTAAAGGGAATTCATAAACGGAGACACTGTATCCGCTGCCACTACATATACCGTGCTGTCATCATCATCCTTGGAAATGTAATACTGATTCGTAGACGTATTCTCATCTCCGATGTTGAGCTTCGTTGTCCCATCAGCGGTATCAACGGTTACTGTGTTAGATGGAGAATCCAGTCCGTATTCCGTAAGATCCTCCACATCCTCCAGGACTCTGTCCGCTTCCACCTTTTTGATGGCGGAAGCTGCGGAATCCAGAGTTGTCTGATTTACAGGAAAAGCAGTCTCATCCTTTTTCACCCAGGAATCATCTTTTTTCTCAAAGGTCACTTCCTTCTTATCTACGATAAATTCCAGGGATTTAATGTCATCCGTTTTCACGGAAAACACTTCTGTTTTGCTTTCCTCTTCGCTGCTCTCTGTCTTTTCTTCTTTGGATACGTAGGTGTTCAGTCCCACATAAACGCCGCCGAGAACTGCCAGAACAACAACTGCTGAAACAAGTTTGGTCGATTTTTTCATTATGCTTTTCTCCTCTTAAGCCAGATCAGGAATCCTGCAACAAGGAATACTCCCGGGATCAGACCAATGGTACAGATCTTCCAGAAGGCTGCAGCATAATCGGTTACTGTCAGGCTTGTGGACTCAAGGCTCTTGGATGGAATAGAAACGGAATTACTGTCGTCTGTGCTGGTCATCCAGTTTAAGGACTCCAGAAGGAGCTTTTCATTTCCGCCGGATACCATCTGGTTTATCTGGCTCTCCATCAGATTTGCTGTGGAGTAGTAAACGATCTGTGTTTCCTTATCATCATCCAGTTTCTCAGTGATAGCAACACCAAGATCAAACGGTCCGTCTACATCTCCGTCTTCCTTTTCGATATTGCTGCTCTGCATATTTGTTTTGGAGTAAGCCTTGTCAGAGGTTGTCAGGATACTGTCGATGGTTACGGTATCTCTTACATCATCTGTTTTCTGAATGCCCTGTGCATACGGTGCCAGTACGTAGGAGCCTGCAGAAGCTGTCTCAGAGCTTGCATCTGTGCTGTTGACTGTTGGTACAAGATAATATGGCATCTGCATTCCATAATGCTGATTATCACCCTCAAATACGATTCCCTCTGCACACTTTACACCATAGTTTTCAAGAACCGCATCAAAGTTCGGCAGATCATCCTGTGTATAATCCGAGAAGATCATAGCTTTTCCGCCTGCCTCCAGATAATCCAGGAGCTCTGTTTTTTCTTCCTCGGAAATATCGCTGGTCGGAGATACGATCATCAGGCAGTCTGCATCATCCGGAACCTTTCCCTCTGTGAGAAGGTTCAGCTCCTTAATATCAATGTTTGCTTTCTGGATATCTTCTTTAAAGCTGGAATCCAGATCTTTTTCTCCGTGTCCGGATAAGGTGTACATGATCGGAAG
>ENA-ORRL01002130-ORRL01002130.1-human-gut-metagenome-genome-assembly--contig:-NODE-2130-length-12493-cov-3.568661_pt1 | contig 12493 bp, 26 predicted proteins | sample MGYA00242175_ERZ509134 | MGnify/ENA primary metagenome ERZ509134 (study PRJEB26280, sample SAMEA2338660) | human gut metagenome | biome: human gut; feature: human-associated habitat; material: faeces... | reverse complement strand
TTGTTATTTTTGCGATTCCCCCGGATTCTTTCACTTCTTTTTGAACTTTTTCTGCAACTTTACCACCAGCGCTGTTACTTTCAAACTGGCCCATCTGAGCCTTGTGCTGAAGTAGTTTTGACACTAATCGCGCCTCTACAACCTCCGGATTGCTATTATCGCATACCACATCTTCGCAGTAGAAGTCATTCCCATATTGATAGCAGATCGGCATGACGCAGTAATCAGTGCCCTTGTCTTTCGTATCGCACACAAACAGAATTGCATCTGGTTTTCTATCAGGAAGCTCAAAGTACCTGCGCAGCTCATCCTCGCTATACAACTGACCCTCGCGCTCGATAGGCTGGTTCATATAGAGAGCACGCCAACTTGCATCGTCCATTACTTCGCGTTGCTCATGATAAAATGCCGTAGTAAACCCAGCGTGGTTCCCGTAGTCAAAGTTACTCTCGTCATTTTCATCTAGTGCTGGCATGACAATAAACTCTGCCCGGTTACTTTCCCCGTAGGACTGTTCCAATCGTCCTATAACATCGTGGATTGACCATCGAGTCGCAATATGAAGCTCCTTGCAATCTCCAATTTTCCGCTGCCGCAAATCTGTTGCGTATAGATTCCAGAGTTTATCCATTCGTTCCTTCGACAGTGCACTCTCCAGGCCATCAACCAGGTCATCGCAATAAAGCAGATTTTCAGCTCGGACCTTACCTGCGTTTCCTGACCCAACAGACGAGAACTCCAATGTTGCAAATCGCTTTCCCTTCTTCGGGTCTGTTCCAAGATCAATCATCATATCCTGGGCGTTGGTCTTGACCACCTTGACTACCGGAAACACATCATTCCAAAGATAATCCCCCTGCGGGTCCATAATACGAATACACTCCTCATATACTCCGCGCAAAAATGCGTTCGAATGAGATCCCCCCAGGATTGGCTTTTCTGGGTTTCTCCCTCCAAGCCAGGTCAGAAAGAACAGAGCCAATGTGGTCTTTCCCACTCCAGGGGGAAGAGAAATCGCCAGCAAGTCTAGTTCGTTATCTGCCAATCGTTGCAACGCCTTTGCAACCCTATATAACTGCTTCCGTCTGGGCAAGTAGAACCTCTTTGAAGGTTCGCGGTTCCACTCAATATACCGACAGTGTGCGTCAAAATCATACGGCGCGTCAAACAGCAGGCTCCGCTTGTTCAGTTCGAACATACGGATGCTTTTTTGTTCTGTGGCGAATTTCGCAGACAGCCGTCGCACTTCCTTGTTCCGCTCATGCGCCAGCGTAAAATCTTCTGGCTCCAGCAAACGCAAGCTATCAAAGGCGTCATTCAGTGCAGACGGGTCAGACAAGTCCCTCTGAAACGCCTTCTTTACCAACTCTTGAATTTCCATGAAAAAAGTGCCTCCTATCCCGCAAGATAAAAGGCACTTGGCACTGTTCGCTCCATCTGGAGAGGCACTTGGCACTATATACGCCCGCCCTGTGGCGGGGGGGCTATTCTGTTACATCAATTTTATTCCAATTCACCAGCATCGTCATCAACATCGCAATATTTGTTAGACGCTGGATACGAAGTGTTTTCAACTTTTAACTCCGCCAAATCAATTTTGTTAACTTCTTTGCGCAACTCTTTTACCTGCTTCTCCAACGCTTCGATTCTTTTTCTGTTTTCCTGTTCCACAAATTTCTCCCACGCTTCACTCATATTCAATCCTCCGCCGGTTCAGGGTACGGCATCCAGTGAGTTACCTCCCCATCTATGTCGCTCCACACGTTATCCCAGCTATTTGATAGATATTCCCATTTCACGCCGTTGTATCGGGCATCCGCCCACACGAACTTTCCATCAGCGTCACTAAACATCAGCGTCACCATCACCGGCTCCATATCCGGCGGCATAGTCTCAGGCGTTACTTTGATCCAGTCCATTATGTTCCCTCCAATCATGCAGCAAGCCGGAAGCATCCATTCAGACACCTCCGGCTTACTCTGGATATTTGGCAGGGCGGCGTATCCTGCATCTCAGGTTCTCTTGCGGCGTGTCAGCACTCACGCATCTCCAACTAGGGCGACGGCTGCCCGTTCCGTCCTCATACAAGGGAGTGTCGGGAGCCATTTCCAACCTCAAATACCCGCGTGTCTGATTATATATAATTTATATCTTCCCTGTCAATGGCGATTATTCTTGCATCTTGTCGAGTGGTATGGTATCCTAAGTTCAAGCGTTGTCGGCAAAGGTCAGCCCAAAGCATTCTCACGAATGACGGAGGGACCTTGCCCTCCAGAGAGGAGGGCTGCCTATGGTTACATATTCCGATCTGATTCAAATCGGCATTTTAATCGTTGGTATTTGCAGTCTGGTCTACCAGATATGCAAAAAGAAATGACCGCCGGCGTCCTGACAAGAGCGGCGATCATTTCGACGTAATTTGAGGGGCTGACCGGAACCGGCAACGCCCTTTTCTGTTTACAGTATAATCGCCCAATATGATTTTGTCAACGATGATCTCCCTGCTGGGGAGGTCTTTTTGTTTTTCGCGGAATTTTCACTTTACAACATCCACTGCGCCCTTCAGCATATTGGCCGCCTTACGCATAAACCTGTTTTCTTCCAGATACTCCAATCCAATAATCGTGATCTCTGGGCAAATCGGCTCCGTAATATGCCGCTTCATATCTCCCAGGTTCTTCGTCACAACAATTCCCTTAATGTACCCGCTGTCCTGCATCATAATCAAAATCTGTTCCCAACGCTCACGGGTTACACCCAGTCGAAACGGGCTGATCGTCTCAACATCAAACTCCTCACAGTCAAGTGCCGCTTCCAAGTACCTCAATATCCGATATATGACCTTGAAGTTGTTCATTGTTTCGCTCCTTTTTGTCTGCGGCGGATTTTTAGGCCCCTCTCCTTACCAGCACATACCACTGACTTTTGCTAATACCCATCTGCTTACAGGCGGCCTCCACTGTGATGGAGCCGTCTTTTTTTATTTTTTAGGATATTGTCGTTTTTGGCCTACCAGCGGTAACTTTCGGCGTGGTTAATGCCTCGTATGGTGTCATGCCCATTTTCTTAATGCGGTAAGATACAAAAGAAAAGCTCAATCCGTATTGCTCGCACCAATCAATGGCCGACTTCGTTTCTCCATTAATCTCCCATTCCAGTTTCCGTTTCCTGCTCCGCTTTTCGGTTGGTCTTGCGGTAAATGTATATTTCGGATGTTGATTGTTTGCTTGCGCCTTTGCATCAGCCCACCTACAATTATCTGGTGAGTACCCTTTGTCGTTATCAATTCGGTCTATTGATAAATTATCGGCATACCCATGCGACAGAGCCCAATCCCTAAACGCAAACACATCCTCTCTCCATTCATCACAAATGTCTATTCCTCGCCCACCGTATGTTTTCCACGCATGGTTTTTGTGGTTATAACACCGCTCTTTCATTCCGCTCCAAATTCTGTATATCCTATCTTTTGATAATCCATGTGTACTAATAAGGGACTTATGATGAATACAATCTGCTTTTCCACAACTCTTTATTTTCCCATTTTCAAAAAGCACCGGATTTACTTCAACTGATCTACCGCAATCACATCTGCACACAAACATCTTTTTGCGTTTTCCAACAACGGTTAGATGGTATTTTCGAACACCTCTCCATTTTTCTATATCAAACTTTCCTCGGTTTGTTTGGCAAATACAAACCATAGGATTTTCTCTCAACAAAAACTTTGGAGCGTGGTAATTCTCTGCACCACAAAAGGTACATCTCGTTTTCCAGCCGAATCCCGTTTTATATCCAATTATCTCCCAGCATCCAATTTTCTGCCCAATCCACTTTGGGTTGCTTGGCAAATTTTCTCTTTTAATCCTTGCGGTTTCCTTTTCCGCTGCTATTCTTTTTCTTGTTTCACACCCACAAATCCCTTGATTCTTCCCTTTCGCATAATCTTTCCCGTTATGCGTGACTTTCTTCCTTCCGCACTTCTGACAGGTTAGCTCCCACATCTGTTTATGTGTTTCCCAATCATACCAAACACGGGTAACTTCAAAATCGCCGTACACTTTCCCGATTCTGTCAGAATAAAACTGATCCTGCATTTCAAGAACCTGTTTCTTGTTTGCCTCGTTAAACATCCCCCTTTTTTACCCCCTTTTTGTTTCGGCTCTCCAGCGGAGGCAACCCGTGTTCCGCCCGATACTTCGCAACTGCCTTATAGTAGGTGTTTGGACGCAACCCCAACTTTTCCATCGCCCACTTGTTCGTCCTCCCATCAGACAGAACTTCTTTGTAGGCTGCATCGAAAGCCACCTCATCTATTTCAATCGGCTTTCTTCCTTTATATGCGCCTCTGTCCTTAGCAAGAGCAATCCCTTGGGCCTGCCGCTCATGCGTGTTGATTCTTTCCTTCTCAGCCACATACGAAAGAACTTTCAATACAATATCAGCAATCAGCGTTCCTGTGAGATCGTTCGTTTTCCTGGTATCCAAAATGGGCATATCCAGCACAACAATATCTGCTCCGATCTCCTTCGTGATATGTTCCCACTGTTTTCCAGTCTCAGTGTAATTTCTTCCGAGCCGGTCAAGGCTGCACACAAAAACCGTATCACCCTTTCGGATTACAGTCATCATCGCGTTCCATTTGTCCCGGTTGTAGTCCCGCCCGCTCTCTTTATCAATGAAGATGTACCGCTCCGGCACTCCGGCCTCTTTCAGCATTTTAGTCTGCCGCTCCTCATTTTGGTCTTTCGAGGACACCCGCGCATATCCAACACAAATGCTCTCAGCCATCCCATCTCGCCTCCTTTTGTTTGCAAATTCATTATAACAAATAATTTTGTTGTTTGTCAACATGTTTTTTGCTTTTTTTAATTTTTCTGTGGTAGGGGGGCTCAGGTGGTGGGTGGCCGCCCTGTCCTATCCCCCGGGGGTGCCCGGCGGCCCGTTATCCTTGTAATACCTTGATTATCTGGGGTATACCCATACCAAACAGCCCACATATATATAATAATAATTTGGCACAAATCGCAACTACTCAAAAAATAAATAAAAATATTTGTAAATTCTGTTGACTACATCAAGCAAATATGTTATCATATAATCACAGCAAGGGAAACCTCGCTGAATCTACCGGGCAGGAGGTACGCGAAATGGAGATTGATAGCATGACCCAGACCGAGCTAGCGTCATACCTTGAAACCCTGGCCAGGCTGGTAGAGGCCACGGCCAAAGACCCGCAGGATGCGGCCCGCATTATCCGGGAAGCCATTCCCAAACAGTAAAAAAAGATAGCCGCCCAGCCCCGAACAAGCAAGCGACTATCTAATACCCAGCGGAGGCGGTTAGAGCCTGCCATCTGGCCGCCTCCACTATAACACAACCGGCAGGGAAAAGCAAGGCCACAGGCCGGGAGGGAAAGAAAATGGAAGAAGTCAAAATGCAGTACCGCGATTATAAGCGGCATTATGCCAACTGCGAGACCGTCCGCGGCTCATATGACGCCGGGAGTAAAACCATTGTTGCACTCGTTCCGGCCTCGATGATGCAGCCCCAGCGCGGGGAGCTCCGCTTTGACCCCAAGCAATGGGATAACCGAGGGCAGCAGAAAAAGCTCCGCGGTTATCGGATCGCCATTCGCCAGTACAATCAAGGGCGGGATGCAAGCTATTATCTGGAGGCGTGGGGGGATGCTTACGCCTGCCTTCGCGGGGAGCTCTCCGCGCCCTCAGTCGGTAAGACCATCCCCGGCTATGGCCCGACTGCCAGAGATGCCGCCATCACGGAGGCGCTTCAGCTTGCGGAGTCCGGCCAGTACGCAGAGTAACCGCCGCCCGCCCCGGAGGTCACGAGGGCAAACAAAAAGCCCCGGCCACCGCTTGCAACAGTGGCCAGGGCAAGGAACCCCAGAAAACCAACAACCCAGGGCGCGCCCCTATTGTATCACGGGCGGGCCCGGAATACAAGAAGGGAGTTATAAAAATGAATGCAACCATGATTAAGCAAAACGCCGAAGGAATCCGCCTTTCCCACCGTGAGCGGGAAGAGAAAAACGGCCTTGCCCGTGGATATAAGGCCGTGTACATGGACGCCGGGAAGCTCGTTGACCTGGTAGATCTCAGAATTGCGTTTACCAGCAGCGGAACGCCCTATGCTTGCGTTTGGTGCTATCAGCCCGGAGAATTTGCAAAAAACGACATGGGCGGGTGCTGGAACAGCGGGAGCGGAACAGCTGGGGGCTATGGGTATCACAAGGGAAGCGCCGCTGTAGAATCTGCGTTTAGGGCCGCCGGTATTAAGTTCAACTCAGAGGTTGGCGGGTGCGGCTGGGAGCGTGTGAAAGACGCGGTGCAGGCCGCCGGGGAAATGCTGATTGACAATTCCGCCCCGGTTTACGTCGTAGAAATGTACGCATGAGGAGGGCCGAAAAAATGACATTCGAGGAGCGCCGCCGAATGGCTGATCTTGAGTTGTGGAAAATGTTATCCCGCACATTCCCGGGCCTTGTGCGCAACGTCCGGTTTGAGCATTACGACGCGGGCTTAACCCGCCCGCCGGAGAATGGAGGAAATGACCATGAAGAAAAGAGAAATTGACACTGCGGCCCGTTTTGGACTGCTTGACCGGCTGCAAGCGTTGGAAAACGATTTGACAGCGATTCCCGGAACAACGTACATTGGTTTTGATTTGTCCGGCCTGTATGACCGTTGCCCGCTCTGTTTTGTCGTTGGCTATGATATTGACGTAAGACGGGAAGATTATTTTGAGGCCCGCCGAGAATGGATCAAGGCGGTTATCATGGTATTTTTGGCGCATGATTTGCCCCCGACAGGAGACACCATAGAGGACTACGGCGCAAGTTATTATTTTGTGCGCCGTATGGGCAAAACGTGGGAGGAGATGACCCCCGCTTGATTATCCTGTTTATTGTCCTTCTTCCATTTATGGTGATCTGGGAGACGGCGAAAAAATCTTGAGTACCACAGCGCCCGCCCTGGGCTTTCCTGGGGCGGGTTTTCTTTTTCCCGTGTTTCCTATACCCTCCAATAGCTTCCCGCCGCTTGCGTGGCATCCTATGGCCTCTAGGCGGCATTTTTGTGCCCGTGTCCAGCGGGGCAGGGGAGAGGCAAAAAAGTAAAACCTCCGTAAAGGCCATTTACAGGCCCGTAGAGCGGCTTTTAGCGTCTGGAAGTATCCCTATACTCCCGCGACCCTAAACGGCCTACAGCGTCCCACAGAGCGGCCAGCAGGTCATAAAGCAACCCCGGCCCACTCCGCTAGGAGCAAGCCGGGGCGTTGTCATTTGTTCCGGGCCAGGGAGAGGACGGCGCAGCGCTCCGCCATCGCATCCCACCAGGCGCAGCGGGGGCCGTCACACTGCCCGCCGATATACTCCACGCGGGGCGGCTCGCCATCAGTGCGGCACTTTATCGCGCCAACCCTCAGTATTGCGTCCAGATCGGGCGGCTCAGTAGCTTTGAGCGGGCACAGCTTCCCGCGCGAGAGTCTGTCATAGTCGATAGCCATTGGCGAATCTTCAGCCATAGTCGTTTGATAGTCGATGGAATCTGTGCCATAGTCGCTACCATAGTCGATAGTCGTTGCCATAGTCGCTATTCCTCCACCACCACAGACCCGGCGATCCGCTCTTCAAGCTGCTTTTGGTCGGGAGAGTCGCCGAGGGGTTGATTTGGTGTCAGGACGACCTCTTGCTGATCCTTCATGCCGAAATAGTTCTTTGCCCTAAAAATGTAAACAACGGGGTTAATTTTGCCCTCTGTGACCATTTCAGACTCAAAAGATGCAATAAATCCTTTGGCTTTTTTAATGAGGTCCATGCGCACAGAGCTGCACCCAATCCCATTTTCCCAGTTCCAAACCGTCTGCTTGATAGTCCCTAATGCCATGACCATCTTCTCAACAGTAGGCAACTGTCCTGTTTTTTGGCAGGTGTCAAAGAACTCATATAGTCGCTCTCTGCACTCTTCATCGGATTTAACAATGGGTCTATCATAGAACATCATACAGTTACCCATACAGCGGGATATATCTTCTGCCTTTGCTCCAGATATGACGCTTGGAAAGTTCTCTTTGCCTCCACGGCCCCTTGCCTTTACGATAGTTTTCCCTTGCTCCATAGTCGTATCATTCTTGCTCAGAGTTGTCACCTTCCTTCGCAAACCCAAACCTCTCTCTCGCTCTCTTTGCCATGTTTTCACGCTGTTCGTCCGATAGTTTCTTTGGGACGCGGACTTTAATCCACTTCTTTGGGAAAGTATATTCCCTCATTCCTTCACCACTTCTAAGTAAAGTAATTTCTTTGTGTTTTTCGGCAAGTACATCTAATCGGCGGATCAGGGCACGGTCCATCGTGTAGCAGGAGGCAAGAGGCTCTTCCTGATTGTAGTTATAGATAGTTTCCATTTCGTATTTTGTTAAGTCCAATGTTCGTTCCTCCATTCGAGAAAGGACATCTTCTTGAAAATCATAGTCGCCACAATGTATTTGATAGTTCCTGAGTTGGTCATAAAGTAGAGTTTTGATAGAATAGGAGCGATGTCTTTGAAGTAAGGCTCCCATGTAGGATTACTATATTTCATTTTACCTATATATCCCCTTTATATCATAATATAAAACAAGCAGCTTGTCAAGCCTCAAATGCTTTCTTTGCTAATTCCTTAATTTCTTCCGCCGTATATTTTTTTGCTTCTCCGTTCGTATCGCATCCCTCCTTCTGGCTTTCTGGGAGGGGCATCCAGTGAGTTGGGATGCAATCACAGTCAGTATAAAACCCATCATCTGTATATGCACACCAAAACGTGATATGTTCATCTGCATCGTGCCACCATCCGACTGCCATATTCCCTGTTTCGAACGCCATAAGTACATCCTGCTTTTTCTCCGGCAACCTCTCCTCAACGCTAATCCACTCACTCACACTGTCCGCCCTCCCCGTCTCGAATTTGCTTCTTCATCTCTTTTGCGGCTCCTTCGCCTACACCAAGAGCATACGAATAAATGAGCCAACAAACAAAACTCATCACCCAGCAGAAAACCAAAACAGGCATCGGTACTATAAACCATCCATTTGCTTTGACAATAGACAGGATGATTCCCAGGAAAAGGAGCAGTTTAATCATCGTCGTCGCCCTCCCCGTCGTGGATGGAACCAATGATCTCAATTCCGCCAGTTGAAAGATGCTTGTTTACGCCCATACTTTCAGCGCCATTCAGCCAAACGCAAAATCTATTCCACTCTGGGTCATAGCATACAGGGGCTTCTTTTTGTTCGCCCCTCCAGTTCGTCCAGCGGATGATGTCTCCCTCAAAAATCTTCTTCCTGTTCTTGTCGGTCAGGCCGGTGTACTGGCAGACCGTGGAGGGGTCAACCTCAACTCCATAGAACGCAGAGGCATATTCCGGAATAATGTAGTGCTTTTCTTGACCGGCTGGCCCAATACAGCAGTAGAATCCATCTACACATTCTCCATTATCCAGCCGCTTGGCTTTGAAAAGGATTTCTCTCATCTCTTTCCCTCCATCCCCATAAACTTCCGGCACATGGCCGCAACCTGGATGGCCTCACAAGCGGCGTTGATGGAAAACATCATCATACTTTCTGCCGACAGTTTCGCTGGGCTGTCGTGCCTGACGCTGTCCCACATATGGTCCAAAAAAAGCTCTGCGGCTTCTAACTGTTCTTTTGCTTCGTCGAACTCTTCCAGGATCACAGCATAGCCCTCGTGTTGGCTACGGAACTGCGGGAACCGCTCGTTGGCGGCGGTAAGCTCCTTGTCCACCAGGGCTCGGACGTCGTTTTCGATAACGTTCATTCCTTCACCTTCTCTCTCAGCCTATTCAGATAAAACAGTGCTTTGTCCAGGTCCTGTGCTTGATTTCCTTTGAGCGGAGACCTCCAGATATACTTGACCGCCTGCCATGCCAGACCGGCCTGCACTGTGTCCTGGTATCCCATGACCATGCTCTCTAGCGCGTCTATGCACTCGACAGACCCGGCGGTGTAGTGGGGCGGGTGTTGGACCATGTCTGGCCGATCTCCAAAAACGCTGACCAAATATTCGTCTGGCACTGCAAAATTTTCTTCGCTCATTCCACACCTCCGATGATCTCGTCAAGGGTGACGGACTGACCTGACTTGATTTCTGGAAATAGCGAGCTTTCAATATCTGCAATCCACCCATCTTCGGCTCCAGTTATGCCTAAAACTTTACTGCCTCGCAACCGCTCAATGTGTGTTGCTTCGGGGAACAGCACGCTAATTATCTTTGCTGATTCCACCTCCTGCTGGGTGAAGTGGGGCTTGCGTGGATACTTGATGCCCAGTGCCTCCAAAACACGTCGTACAGTCACGCGGTCATACTCTTTGACATTCTCCGGCAGTTCTTGGTACGGGAGCATATCGGGATGGTCATCAATTCCCTGGCGTTTCTTCTCTTCCCACCATTCGTTATGTACTGCCTCACAGATTTTTTCAAATTCGTCACCCAGCACCTCACAAATTCTCGGTTTGTCCATGTTGGCCTCCTCCTTATGTTTTGCCGTCTCCGGCATATCATCCTCCACCACATAGCCAAGCCACAGTTCACTGCTCATGGCCGTCCTCCTTCCTTTCCCATTCCCTGCACCGCTGATCCGGTTCTATGAAGTCGGCGCGGTGTGTGGAATCTCCGTTACAGCACACGCCCTGGAAGTCCTCGTACCAGGCGCAGGTGGCGCATTCCTCAGCTTTCCAGTTGGCACAGGTGTCATTTCCATGTGTTAAAAACACCCCGTTGTCAGGGCAATCACAAAAGCGATCTCCGTCCCACCATTGGCAGGTGGCGCAGCACTTAGTCATGCTCGGACTCCTTCCGCTGGCCCATAGAACAATAGTCGTTTTCCTGGAACATCTTCCAGTCCATACTCTCAGCCGGAGAACAAGGTTCCCCGTCCGAGGTCTGAAAATATGATAGTTGATCGCACCAGCCTGTATCGGAATGATAATGCTTGCACTCCCTGCACCTGACCACAGGCACGGCGTCGACGAGTGGCACTTCTCTAAGAGTTTCTTTTGCTAAGATTTCCCAATCTGAGCACCCAAAATAATCCTCTGCAACATCGCGGTCAATCAAATTCGCTTCCATGCTCGTCCTCCTTGTCCATGCGAGCGCCGCAGTTGGGGCAGTATTTTGGCATATACCAGCATGTTAATTCCGTAAAATCATGTCCACAGCATGAGAACACTCGATTCATTTTGCCATCTTTGATAGTCTCTATAATCTTTCCGTGCCGCACCTCCGCAACGGCGGCGGTGGGGATAGACGTAATATCCTTGACAATATGTAGTCGCTCATCTACTCCAGGGTAATATTCCTCCAGGACTTTCAGAACGGCTGCCCTCTCGATGTACTCCTTCATTCAAAATTCTCCCCTATATAGGCAATAATTTCAGCCAACATTGTCATAAGTTCTACCTTGGAGATATTATTTTGACTCTGGTGGTAACAAATATCTTCATAAATTGATTGTTTTGGACAATCTCCAAATGTACTCATTCTAGCTCCCTCCGTAGTGCGGCCTCGGCATCCTTGCGGGCAAAAAAGACGGTTCTCCCGAAATCCTCTATTTTTACCCAGCTATCCACTTTTTGACTTAATACTCCATTCGTTTCTTTGCAAGGTCTCCAACGGTACATTTTTACATAGTACCCGTCCGCAAAAAATTCTATGGATTGTACTATACGTTCTACGATTTCCACTTTCCCGGAGTTTCTGTACCTTTCCACTTCGTACAGTTTGTCTCCAACCTTGCACGGACACACCACGCACCGTCCCTCATCGTCGGCCTGTTTAAGTTCGCGGAGGCGGTCAATGGGGCCGAGAGCGCGATATTGCTCCAGCTCTTTGTCATCGGAAAGAAGCTGGTCTATCTTGTCCGCTACCTTTGCGCAGTTCTCAGACGCAAGGCCAGCGATAACATTGACTTCCTCCGGCTCCAGCCCCGTGTCCTTGTAGGCTGCGAGGCGGTTAATGGCAGCTTCTATCAAAGAGCGGTCGCCGTACCAATCAGAATTTTCATACAGATCATTGACAATATCAGCAGCAAAGTCACTCAACCGTTCCATGTCAGTCCTCCTCGTGCCAATTTTGTAATGCATGTTTTAGGGTCTCATTCTCCCGCTTCACCTGCTCCAGCTCGGCCCGCAGTTCTGCATTTTCGGCCATCAGCCTTGTTCGCTCTCCGATCCCAGGCTCGTCAAACGGAAAGTGTGCCAATTCGGACAATTTGTTTTTCAATCGCTCGTTTTCGGCCTGGAGCGTGGAGAGGGCGGTGGCGGCGGCGTGGCACATCTTAATGCCTTCTGGTCCTCCTGCGGCGCTCTTTAACTGCTCAATCAGCTTCTCAATGTCCATCAGGTGTCCTCCTCTCCCTCCGGCTCATCCAGCGGCTCATAAAACGCGCAATGAGCCATGTTCCCCTCCCCGGCAACGGCACA
>ENA-ORRL01002128-ORRL01002128.1-human-gut-metagenome-genome-assembly--contig:-NODE-2128-length-12515-cov-4.837319_pt1 | contig 12515 bp, 9 predicted proteins | sample MGYA00242175_ERZ509134 | MGnify/ENA primary metagenome ERZ509134 (study PRJEB26280, sample SAMEA2338660) | human gut metagenome | biome: human gut; feature: human-associated habitat; material: faeces... | reverse complement strand
AGCGCTGCCGCACCGACCACGCCTTCCGCCAAAAGACTCTCCATGCCTTGCAGGAGAGCGGCATTGACGGCTGGCGTCCCGTCCACACGGGCCGGGGCAGCTTTATCGTACCAAAAAAGGAAACAGATCATGCAGAAACAACCGTTTGAAAAACACGTCTGGGCCGAGATCGACCTCGAGGCCCTTCGGTATAATTTCCGGGAGGTAAAGGCCCGGGCAGGGGCGCTGCCCCTGTGCGCAGTGGTCAAGGCAGACAGCTACGGCCACGGCGCGGTACAGTGCGCCCGGGTGTTCGCCGAGGAGGGTGCCGCATGGCTGGCGGTCAGCTGCCTGACCGAGGCTGTGCAGCTGCGCAAGGCGGGGCAGACTTTGCCCATCCTCATTCTGGGGCATGTGCAGCCCGCCTACGCCGCCGCTCTGATCCAGAACGACATCACCGTGGCCTGCTACTCCCTTGCGCAGGCACGCGCCCTGAGCGAAGCCGCCGTGGCGGCAGGGGGCAGGGTGCACATCCACCTCAAGGCCGACACCGGCATGGGGCGCATCGGCTTTGCCCTGCGCACCGATTTTGACGCCGCCATCCGGGAGATGCTGGAGGCTTGTGCGCTGCCCGGGCTGGAAATGACCGGCCTGTTCCAGCATTTTTCCGTGGCCGATGACACCGCCCCGGAGAATGTGGCCTACACCGCCGAGCAGCACGCACTGTTCGTGAAAGCCTTCCACGCACTGAAGGCCGCCGGGCGGGAGCCTGACCTTGTGCACTGTGACAACTCTGCCGGGGTCATGCTGCACCCGGACTGGCCGGAGGGACTGCCCCGAGAGCGCTGCATGGCACGCCCCGGCATCATCCTGTACGGCTACGACCCCAGCGATGAGGTGCGCTTTGGGCGCTTTAAGCCGGTAATGACCCTTAAGACCGTGGTGAGCATGATCAAGGAGATGCAGCCCGGCCAGTGCGCCAGCTACGGCCGCCGCTTCACCGCCGAAAAGCCCACCAAGGTGGCCACCCTTTGCACCGGCTATGCCGACGGCTACCCCCGGCTTTTGAGCTGCGGCAAAGGCGTGGTGGAGATCCACGGCAAAGCCTGCCCGGTACTGGGGCGGGTGTGCATGGATCAGATGATGGTGGACGTGACCGATGTACCGGAAGTGCGCGAGGACGATGAAGCCATCCTGTGGGGCGGAACCGTAAGCGACACCGCAGAGACCATTGCCCGCAAGACCGACACCATCCCCTATGAAGTGCTGTGCGGCGTTTCCCGCCGCGTGCCCCGCGTCTACCGCGACCACGGACAGATCGTGGCCGTGGAGGACTGGATCTTAGAAGCATAAAGCTGCCCGGAGGAACTACATGGCAAGAGACAACATCCGCAACTTCTGCATCATTGCACATATCGACCACGGCAAATCCACCCTGTCCGACCGCATTCTGGAGCTGACCAAGAGCGTGGACGAGCGCACCATGGAGGATCAGATCCTGGACAACATGGATATCGAGCGCGAGCGCGGCATTACCATCAAGGCGCGTGCCGTGACCATGAACTATACTGCAAAGGACGGCAAGACCTACGAGTTCAACCTGATCGACACCCCGGGTCATGTGGACTTTGCCTACGAGGTCAGCCGCAGTCTGGCCGCCTGCGAGGGCGCCATTCTGGTGGTGGACGCCACGCAGGGCGTGGAGGCGCAGACGCTGGCAAACACCTATATGGCACTGGAGCACGATCTGGAACTGGTGCCCATCCTGAACAAGATCGACCTGCCCAGCGCCCACCCGGACGAGGTGGCGCAGGAGGTGGAGGACGTGATCGGCCTGCCCTGCATGGACGCGCCCCGCGTCTCCGCCAAGACTGGCCTGAACGTCGATCAGGTGCTGGAGCGTGTGGTCAGCGATATCCCCGCCCCCACCGGTGACCCGGACGCACCTTTAAAGGCGCTGATCTTCGACAGCATCTATGACAGCTACAAGGGCGTCATCGTTTACATCCGCGTGTTCGAGGGCACGGTGAAGCCCGGCGACACCATCCGCATGATGGCTACCGGCGCAGAGTTCACGCTGGTGGAGGTGGGTCACATGGGTGCCACCTCCCTGACCCCCTGCGCCCAGCTGCAGGCCGGTGAGGTAGGCTACCTGACCGCCAGCATCAAGACGGTGCAGGACACCCGCGTAGGCGATACTGTCACGCTGGCAGAGCGCCCCACCGCAGAAGCGCTGCCCGGCTACCGTCAGGTCAAGCCCATGGTGTTCTGCGGCATCTACCCTGCCGACGGTGCCAAGTACCCCGACCTGAAGGACGCGCTGGAAAAATTGCAGCTGAACGACGCCTCCCTGACCTTTGAACTGGAGACCAGCGCCGCGCTGGGCTTCGGCTTCCGCTGCGGCTTCTTGGGTCTGCTGCATATGGAGATCATCACCGAGCGTCTGGAGCGGGAGTTTGATCTGGACATCATCACCACCACCCCCAGCGTGCGCTACCGCCTGACCTTGACCGACGGCACAGTGGAGATGATCGACAACCCCTCCAACTACCCGGACCCCAGCAACATCGTCAAGCAGGAGGAGCCCTTTGTGGATGTGCATCTGTACACTCCCAACGACTATGTGGGCGGCCTGATGGATCTGTGCCAGAGCAAGCGCGGCGTCCTGATCGATATGAAGTATCTGGACGATGTGCGTGTGGACCTGCACTATGCGCTGCCGCTGGGCGAGATCGTATACGACTTCTTTGACGCCATCAAGAGCCGCAGCCGGGGCTACGCCAGCTACGACTACGAGTTCAAGGAGTACCGCGAGAGCGATCTGGTCAAGCTGGACTTTTTGCTCAACGGCGACCCCGTGGACGCCTTGTCCATGATCGTGTTCCGGGACAACGCCTACGCCAAGGGACGCCGCATCTGCGAAAAGCTGCGGGACAACATCCCGCGCAACCTGTTCGAGATCCCGGTGCAGGCAGCCATCGGCGGCAAGATCATTGCCCGCGAGACGGTCAAGGCCATGCGCAAGGATGTGCTGGCCAAGTGCTACGGCGGCGATATCTCCCGTAAAAAGAAGCTGCTGGAAAAGCAGAAGGAAGGCAAAAAGAAGATGCGTCAGCTGGGCAGCGTTTCCCTGCCCAGCGAAGCCTTTACCGCCGTGCTCAAGCTGGATAGCGATGACGATTGATCTGCAAATATGCAAAAGGGATGCTGCGTGCGCGGCATCCCTTTTTTGATGGGAACTTCCAAATGTGAAATCCGCTCATGGCAGAAAGGCACTCTTTGCTTTTCCTACTAAATATGTTATAATTTATTTATATATCAGTTTTTGTATCCGTTTTTGGAAAGATGGGCTGCGGCCTTGTGCTGCGCCCTTCTCTATGCAACGTTCCCCGGCAGAAAGGATGTGGCCTTTATCAAAGCAAAACACGGAAAAGGCGCAGCGCAAAACAGCAGACATACACACAGCGGCGGCGCACAGAGGGCAACGCCCCCCTGGAAGCAGGTGCTGCTGACGCTGCTGGTTCTTGTTGCCCTGCTCGCCCTGCTGGGCGGGGCGCTGTGGCAGAATATCTGCTATAACCGCACCCACTATACGGCAGAGTTCTATCAGATCCATTCCCGCAAGCTGACCCAGAGCTGCCGGGTCGTTTTTCTCACCGATTTACATCTGCGGGAGTACGGAGCAGATAACTGTGAGCTGGTGCAGGATGTCCGCAGCCTTGCCCCGGATCTGATCCTGCTGGGCGGCGACTTTGTGACCTACGGCGAAGGCACCGACTATGATAATATGCTTTCCCTGTTCCGTCAGCTGAGCGAGATTGCCCCGGTATGCGGAGTGCTGGGCAACCACGAGGACGAGCTGTATTTTCTGGACAACGACCGGGAACTGGTGGAAAAGTTCACCGCCGCCGGGGTGACCGTCCTGCGCAATCAGGAGGCGCGCTATACCATCCACGACAATGTTATCAGCATTCTGGGCGTGGAGGGCAGCCCGGCGGATTTTTCCAACTACGGTGCCAGCACCTTTATGGACAGCGTGGAGCCGCAGACAGACTACGACCTGCGCATCTGTCTGGCACACGTTCCCACCTACTTTCCCGAGCATCTGGAAAATTATTCCTTTGAGCTGGGACTGGCCGGGCACACCCACGGCGGCATCGTGCGTCTGCCGAAGATCGGTCCGCTTTATACCGCCGAGGAGGGCTTTCTGCCCGACTATGCCGGAGGCAGCTATACGCTTGCCAACAACGCCACCCTCATTGTAAGCCGGGGACTGGGCGATTCCAGCCGGGCGCCCCGCATCAACAATGTGCCGGAGCTTTCGGTCATTGACATCGACTAAGCGGCCTGCGCTGCGCGTGCAGGCCGCTGCAAAAGGGTAGAATGCCATGGATGACATCAAAGAAAAAATCAAACAGGCGCTGCGTCATATCTGGACAAATAAATACCGCCTGTTTCTCTGCCTGCTGACCTTGTGCTGTCTGTTCGGGCTGGTTCACTATTTCAAAAGTGCGGACAGCGCCACTGCCAGCATCTCCTTCAATTACTCCGAGGCGGCGCTTGGCATGAACCCCAACAAGACCCGCTTCAACGCCTACGAGATCGTGTCGGACGAGGTGATGGAGCACGCCATCCGGCGGGTGGGCTTGCAGGACAGCCTGACTGCCTCCCAGCTGGCAGAGTGCCTTTATTTGAGCCCAGACGGCACCGGCAGCGCCAACGGCAGCGAGTATATCAGCACCAACTACTATCTCTCCATCAACACCCGCAAGCTGAACCTGGGCAACCGCAAGCCCACAGATCTTTTGCAGAGCGTGTGCGAATCCTACCGGGAGATCTTTCTGAGCAACTACTGCGATAACCAGAGCATCCTCAAGGAAAAGCTGGAAGTGACCACCGCGTGCGAGCCTTACCTGCGGCTGAACGAGCTGGAGGTGCGCGCCGCCGCGCTGAACCGCTATCTGAACGCCCGTCTGGGGGAGAACAAGAGCTTTACGGACGAGGCAAATCCCGACCCTTCCACCAACAACTTTACCACACTGGGCAAAATGATCAACAATCTGGTGGATTACGACCTGCCCAACGCCATGGCCTTTGTCATTGAGGGCGGCGTTGCCCGCGACCCGGCCATGCTGACCAGCATTCTGGAATACAAGAACAAGATCGACGATATTGACATGCGCACCCAGCAGGCTTACTATGACGCCGACAAAAAGGGCATTTCCATCTACGAAAAATCCATGACCTCCATCATGATGATCCCCACCGTGGATGAAGCAAGCGAGTACTATATGTCCCGCACCAAGACCGCCATGGATGCGCTGGCGCGGGCGGCAGACGCTTCTCTGGCCGATGCCACCGACTACCAGTCCGAGATCGTGAGCACGAATTATGTGATTCAGAAGATCCGGGAGCTGGATGCCGGCCAGCCGCGTCTGGCCGAGGCGCAGGCCATGGTGAACAAGCTGGAGACCGCCATCAACGAGATCTCGGAGCGGCTGTTTGTACTGGACAAGGCGTATATCAAGTACAAATCCCAGAACTATATTACCTTTACCTACGGCTCGGCCTCCTTCCTGCAGCGCCTGAGCCTGAAAAAGACCCTGATGGAGTCCGTTGCCGTGATGCTGGGCAGCGCATGGCTGCTCCACGAACGCAAACGCAGAAAGGCAAGGCACCGCAGATGAAAAAGTTTGAGATCCTGCGCTATCTGAAGCGTTTCAGCCTGCTGATCTTTCTGGTGTCGCTGGCAGGTGCCGCCGCCATCTATCTGTATGCGGATGGGCGGCAGAAGTACACCGCGTCGGTCATCATCCGCTATACCAACGACGGCATCTCGGACGGCTACACCCCGGACGGCAGCGAGCTGGACGTCAACGAGATCTACTCCTCCACCGTCATCTCGCAGGCCATGGATGCACTGGGTGCTTCCGGGCGGCTGAGCACCATCCGTTCCAACATCTCGGTGACCCCGGTGATCTCGGAAGATCAGCAGACCATCAACGACGCCCTGCTGCAAAAGGGCGAAGAGGTGACCTATTTCCCGGATACCTACAAGGTGAGCCTTGTGGTGGATGGAGAGCAGGGCGCGGGTTATGCCCGCAATATGCTGGATGCCATCATCCAGAGCTACTGCACCTATTATACGGAAAAATATGTGGAGCAGAAACTCTCGCTCAACCCCTCGTCCGGTCTGCTGGACAATGGCTACGATTACTACGAGTGCATCCGCATTCTGGAAAACGATACCAACGAGATGCAGGACTATCTGCTGAGCAAGCGGGAGCACTACCCGAATTTTCGCTCCTCCCGCACCGGCTACACCTATGCAGACCTGTGCGATATCTATTCCGACTTCAAAAAATACACCATCCCGGCGCTGTACGCCTATGTGCTCAACGGCCCGCAGGTGCGGGACGGCACGGTGCTGCAGGAATATCTGGCCAACACCATCGAAACTGCAAAGCAGAACGAACAACAGATCGCCACCGAGCAGCGGGACAGTCTGTGGAGCCTGACCGACCAGTATGTGTACAAGAACGCCGATCTGCTGCAAAACTACTTTACTGACCGGGGCGAGGTGGTGTCCTCGGACTATATCCTGAATAACATCGAGCTGGAAGGTGCTGGCGATAAGGCACAGACCACCTACGACGGTCTGGTGCTGAAACTGGTATCGCTGGAACAGCAGGTCGCATCCAGCCAGATCGACCGGCAGTTTCAGGAGGAGATCCTGCAAAGCTTCCGCAACGTGGATTTTGGCGGTACAGGCGAACAGCATGCCAAGATGGAAAGCATGATCAACGACTACGAGGCGCAGCTGAAAAGCTACTACGAGATCATCAATACCAGCAGCAAGGAGCTGAACCTGTACATCAGCGCGGATTATCTGAAGATGATCAGCTCGGTGCAGGTGGCTGCCGCCATCAATGTCAAGCTGTACCTGATGCTTGCGCTGGTGCTGTTCTTTGTCATCGGCTGCTGCGGCGCAATTCTGCTGGGCCGCATCTCGGATGCGGTGGATTATCTGCTGTATGTGGACAAAAAGACCGGTATGCCCAACCGCGAAAAGCTCAACGTGTATATCACCGGCATGGCCGACCGCATCCTGCCGGAGGACTATACCTGCTTTGCTTTGCAGCTGGACAACCTGACCGAGATGAGCCGCCGCTTCGGCTACCATGTGGGTGACGGCATCCTGAAGGATTTTTCCGGTCTTTTGCAGCTGATGGGCGATACCGACGGCACGGTGGGCTACAACGGCGCGGGCAAGTTCCTTGCCTTCTTTGATGAATGCAGCACCCGGAAGGCAGAGGTCATGATCCGCATCCTGCAAAGTCAGGTGGACGAGTACAATAAGCTCAACCCGGAGTACCCCATCCTGTTCACCGCCGCATGGGCCACCACCTCGGAGGAGGAGCTCTACCATGTGCGCGACCTTGTGCGCTGCGCACAGAAAAAGATGTCCCTGATCGCAGAGGAGGGCGGCGCTGTCCTTGCCGGAACGGAGCGTGGTGAAGCATGATCCAGAACCGACGCGCTTACCAGCTGATCCACTGCCGCACCCGCAGCCGTCTGCTGGCGGGCATCCGCCGGGAGAAACTCTACAAAAAGGAAGTATCAGCCAATGAACCTCAAACAGGCAAAGGAGCTTGTGCGCGGCCGCTTGAGCGATAAGCGCTATGAGCATACCTTGAATGTAAAAAAAATGGCCGTCAAGCTGGCAAAGATCTACGGTGAGGATGAGGAGCGCGCCGCGCTGGCAGCCCTGTGCCCGAAACCCACAGCAGAAGAGACCTGCCCGCTGCTGCCGCCGCAGGACCCGACGGTGACCCTTTCGGTCATTGTGCCGGTGTACAACGGCGAAGCTACCATCGGCCCCTGTCTGGACAGCATTTTGCAGCAGGAGACCAGCTGCACCGTGCAGCTGATCGTGGTGGACAGCGATTCCACCGACGGCACAGCCGCCGTGCTGGAACGCTACCGGGCACTGCCCGGGGTGTTGCTGTGCAATTGCAGTGCGCCCCGCAGCGCCGCCGCCGCCCGCAACGAGGGACTGCGCCACGCCGTGGGCCGCTGGCTGATGTTCGTGGACAGCGACGATCTGTTATTGCCCGGTGCCATCCGCACCCTGCTGGAGGCCGCACAGCGCCTTGACGCCGATGTGGTGCAGGGCGGCTGGCAGTACCTGTACACCGACGGCACCCACGGCCCGGTGCAGCGCTACCCGGCGGCAGTCTACACCGGTGCCGCCGCGCCGGAGCGGTTCGAGCTGCCCGGGATGCCATGGGGCAAGGTGTACCGGCGGGAACTGTTTGCACAGGTGCGCTTTCCGGCTTACTATACCTGCTTTGAGGATGCCATCATCCATTTTCTGGTATTCCGGCTGGCAAAGACTGTGGCCTCTGTGCCGGAGATGGTCTATCTGTGGCGCAAAAACCCCAAGGGGCTTACCGCCACAAGTCAGCACCGCCCTGCCGCCGTGCAGAGCTACTGGATCATGGAGCAGCTGGCAGTGCAGGATGCTGCGCTGGGCCTGCCCCACGATGCGCTGTACCGCTGCACCCTGACGCTGCAGCTTTCGGCTTTCTGCTATGCCACCGTATCCGGCCTGCCGCCGGAAACGCAGCAGGCTGTTTTCCGGCTGTGCTGTGCTTTGTACGCAAAGGCGCTGTCGCAAGCGGGCGCACTGCCCCGCCGTGCCCGCTGGGGTGCCCGGGCGCTGCGGCAGCAGGACTTTGGGCTGTGGTGCCGCTACGGCAGAAGATTTCAGTTGTTATAATATAAGGAGTACCCATGATACGAGTGCTGCATTCGGTCAGCAATATGGACCGCGGCGGGATCGAGACCATGCTGATGAACTACTACCGGCATATCGACCGCGAAAAGGTCCAGTTTGATTTTATCGTCAACAAGCAAAAGCCCGGCGATTACGACGACGAGATCCGCCGTCTGGGAGGGCACATCTACCAGAGCCCGGGATTAAACCCGCTGCACTACCCGGCGTATCTGCGCTTTGTGCAGCAGACCGTGGCCGCAGACCCCCGCATCCGCATCCTGCACGCCCACAACGAGGCGATGGGGCTTTATGCCCTGAAGGGTGCGGAGAAGGCCGGGCTGCAAGTGCGCATTGCCCACGCCCATAATATCTGGATCGTCCGGGACTACAAGTGGCCGCTGAAGATGCTCTGCAAGCGGCTGCTGCCCGGCGCCGCCACCCACCTGTGGGCCTGCGGCCGGGATGCGGGCATCTACTACTTTGGCAAAGCGGACTGGGAGCGCCGGGGACAGATCATTCCCAACGCCATCGAGCCGGAGACCTTCCGCTTCTCCCCCGCCGTCCGCGCCGAAATGCGGGCGCGCTACGGGCTGGAGGACCGGGTGGTGCTGGGTCATGTAGGCCGCTTTGATGTCCGCAAGAACCACGAGCGTCTATTGGAGATCTTTGCCGCCTTTTTGCAGCTGGAACCCCGGGCGATGCTGGTGCTCATTGGTACCGGCAGGCTGGAGCAGGCTGTCCGTGCACAGGCGCAGGAACTGGGCATCACAGACCATATCCTGTTTGCCGGGCTGCAAAGCAATGTGGCCGACTGGTACCAGATGATGGATCTCTTCGTCATGCCCTCCCGCTTTGAGGGTCTGCCGGTGGTGGGGATCGAGGCGCAAGCCGCTGGGCTGGGGTGCGTATTTTCGGACGCAGTGCCGGCGGAGGTGCTGCTTTCTTCCCATGCCATCCAGATCCCGCTTTCCGCCAGCAATGCAGACTGGGCAGCAGGCTTGCAGCGGATGCTCCACCAGCCCTGCGACCGCTCTGCTGGTGCAGAACTGATCCGACAGGCTGGCTACGATATCAACATCGCCGCCGCCCGCTTGCAGCAGCAGTACCTGCAACTGGGAGGGCAGGCGTAACCCCCCGGCGGCTGCGGGAACACCCACAATAAAAGGAGAGCCCTTTTCATGCGCACATTGGATCAGATCCTGACCAAAAAGGATTACAGCCGGAAAACTCCGGCCTCTTTGTTTTATAAGGACAGCCCACTGTGGCAAAAACTGCTGACCATCGGTTGCGTGGTCTTTTTGGCCGGTGCCGGGCTGGGAGAGTGGAAACCAATCAACAGCGCAGTGGGCGGCCTTCCCAAAGCCATCTCTCTGGGGGTGATCGGGCTGGCAATGCTGTACACCCTGTTTTACCCGGACGAAAAGCGTCTCCGGGAGTTATGGAAGCCTACCCTGCTTTATATGTCCCTGATGGCGGCGCTGTTTTTCTGGTCGATGGTCATCTGGATCGAAAGCTTTGCCGCAGTGTCTTCCATGATCCGAAGCTGCTCCAAGATCGTGTTCCAGAGTATTGCCATCCTCACTGCCGTGGCGCTGGTCTATCTGTTCCGGGAAAAAGCCATCGAGCTGTTTACCATCAGTATCTGCATTGCCAACACGGCCATCATGCTGCTGAGCATTCCTGGCTACGGTTTTGCAGCCAGCATCCAGTCTCTCGTTACCTGTCTGATCACCTTCGGTGATGCGGATGGCTATGCGCTGCAGCTGGAGATTCACGACCTGACCTTTGTGTTCGGGCAGATGATCTTGTACTACGCCGTTTTTGCTCCTCGTACTACCCGGCAGGAAAAGCGCAAGCGCTGGCTGTATCTGCTGCTCTGCTGCTGGTTTTTTCTGGTCGGTATGAAGCGCATCGCCATCCCGGCGGTGGTTCTGTTCGTCCTGATCGCTCTGCTTCTCCGCAAGCGCAAAGTCCCCGGCTGGTTTTACCCGGCAGTGGGCGTCTGCTGTATCCTGTTTTTTCTGGCATTCCTCTACTGTGTGCGCTACGGTATTATTTCAAGGTTGCTGAACAGTTTTGGCATTGACATGATGGGACGGGACTACCTGTGGAGCATGGCGAACCCCTACTATGAATTTTCTATCACCTATATCGGCCGCGGTTTTGAATATGTGGACACCATCATCGCCCAGTGGTATAATGACGGACTCATCAACCAGCCTTACCCCTTCCACAACGACATCCTGAAGGTCTTTGTAGAGGTAGGCTTTCCGGGTTTTCTGCTCTGGTCCAGCATCCAGTATGTTCTGACTCCGCTGTTCTGGCAGCGCTATGCAGACCAAGAGACCACGTTGCTGTATCTGTCCGAGCTAGGCTATATGACGGTGACCTACCTGACCGATAATACCGCCTTTTATTTCTGGAGCACGATGGCGCTGCGTCTGGTGACGCTTGCCTACGCCATGGAGCGCAAAAAGCCCCCGGAACCCAAGGTGTGGATGCCGGACAGTCGGCAGGAGATGCGGGACCGCATCCATATTCTGATGAAGGAAGTGTGACGGCAAGGAGTGAAAACAATGCCCTGTATCTCGTTTATAGTGCCTGTTTATAATATGGAGCGCCTGCTGCCCCGGGCGCTGCGCTCACTGCGGGCGCAGACTTTGACCGACTTCGAGGCCATCCTCATCAACGATGGCTCCAAGGACGGCAGCGCCGCGCTGTGTGCACAGGCTGTTGCCGAGGATGCGCGCTTTCGCTTCATCGACCAGCCCAACGGCGGCGTAGCCGCTGCCCGCAACGCGGGTCTGGATGCAGCCCGGGGCGAGTATATCTTCTTTCTGGACCCGGACGACTGGGTAGAGCCGGATGCGGCAGAAGTGCTGTATCATGCCGCCCGGAATGCTGATGCGGACTGCGTGGAGTTTGGGCTGTATCTGGACAGCTATGATGAAAATGACCGGCTGCTGCACACGCAGACCAGCGGCAGCACCCTCTCCGGCGTGTACCGGGGCGCGCCCTTCAGGGAACATTTCGACGAGACGGCGTCCTCGTATCTGGTCACCAATAAGCTGTTCCGCCGGGCGTTTCTGGAGCAGCATCGGCTGCGTTTCTCCTGCCATCAGCTGGGGGAGGACGGGCTGTTCTTTGTAGCCTTTTATCGTCAAAATCCCGGCTGTCTGGTGGTGCTGGAAAAGCCGCTGTACCACTACACCGCTGCCCGGCGGGGCAGCCTGTCCAACAGCTACCACCCGGAGCGTCTGGAGGATAACTTTTATCTCAGCGATGCAGTGTGGGACACCGTTGCCGTGTGGGGCTTACAGGACAGCCCCATGCACCGCGCAAAGGCGAGCTACTGCACGATCCGCGACCTGATGATGGGAATCAAGAATCTTGGATGCAGCCCGCTTTCCCTTTCCGAGCAGACTGCTTGGCTGCGCAGTACCCTGCAAAAGCCCCGGGTGCGCACGGCGGTGCGCAGCACCCCACTGCACGCCATGCAGAGCCGGAACGACCAGGTAAAGCTGTTGCTGCTCAAGCTGCGGCTATGCCGCGCGGTGCTGCTGCTCTCGGGCGCAAATCAGCGTAAGAATACCTGAAGTGAAACGCAAAAATCCCCCCGCTGCCGACTGGCAGCGGGGGGATTTTTTACCGATTTAAATGAAAATCAGCGCTTAGTTCTGCTTCATGCGAGCGAAGCAGTCAGAGCAGTAGACCGGACGGTCCTCACGGGGCTGGAAGGGAACCTTGCAAGCCTTGC
>ENA-ORRL01002127-ORRL01002127.1-human-gut-metagenome-genome-assembly--contig:-NODE-2127-length-12521-cov-2.760228_pt1 | contig 12521 bp, 10 predicted proteins | sample MGYA00242175_ERZ509134 | MGnify/ENA primary metagenome ERZ509134 (study PRJEB26280, sample SAMEA2338660) | human gut metagenome | biome: human gut; feature: human-associated habitat; material: faeces... | reverse complement strand
CAGATTCCTTTGCGTTTTTCTCAAGTTCACCGCGAATACTCTCACGATAATCATCTACTGTTGTATAATCAGTGTTCTTTGCAACCCATTCATCTGTAAGTTCTCCTTCACGCCGCACGTTCTGCACCGTAACCTTGTATATAACTTCCTTACCTGCCAGAGTTTCGTCTGCATAGTCTGACGGAAAATCAATTTTAATCTCCTTTGTGTCACCCTTTTTCATCCCGATCACACCATTTTCAAATTCCTCAAACATCTGTCCGTCGCCGATCACAAAGTCATAGTTATTGGCAGTACCACCGTCAAAAGTCTGTCCGTCTTTAGTGCCTGTATAATTTACAGTCACCAGATCCCCTTCTTTCGCTGCATCAGATACAGGTTCTGCCTTATCTTTCAGATCCTCATCGATCTGCGCCTGTACATCATCATCAGTGATCGCATCCACCGTATTGTCCAGAGTCAGTCCTTTATATTCTCCGATCGTAATATATTTCTCTACATTCTCAACAGAAACAAGACGCGTAGTTCCTGTCTCTGCTTTCTTCCCGTCAGCAGCTCCTTCTGTCTTTGTACCGTCTGTGATAACAGCACCGCCATCACCACACGCAGATGCTGTCAGTGCAAAACAAACTGCAAGCATGGCAAGATATATTTTTTTCTTCATAATAATCAATACTCCCTTCTACATTCCAGGTACCGGAGTTGGTCTTGAAGAATCCCATACTTCCGATACATCAAAAAGATCACTGAGCATTTCCGGATTATAATACATTCTGTATCCATCCAGATTTCTTCTTCCCTGTCGAAAATAATCATCTGTAATCTGTACAAAATACTGACTGGAATCTACATTACAGAAATAGCGGTATCCCTGACTCTTATAAAACTCATATTTCTCATTGTCTGCCGAATATCCTTCCCAGCTTCCGATATCCGCACCAAATGCAAAAATGATCATATCTGTTTCTCCAAGTATGGGAGCCACATATTTCTTCCATTTTTTATCATCTCTTTTCAGATCATCCAGAGAAGTGGCAGCCACATCCTTATGTCCCCATGTATGGCTTGCAAATTCCCAGCCTTCTGCCTTCATAGCCTTAGCTACCTTTTTTGCATTTTTCACTTCCTGCTTATAGTTAAAATCCGGATGTTCTTCCAGGAATTTTTTCTGATCATCCTGCAGTTTTTTTCCGGTCTTATATGCAATATCCGTACGATATCCCAGAACACCGTCATAACCTGTCATTGCAAGGATTCCCTTTCTTCCATGATAGGAAAAATCCGGATGTTCTTTTACAAAAGTATCGATCAGCGGAACCATATCATAATCCCCTGTGGAAACACTTCCGTCATCCTCAATATATTCGTTCTTGACCTCACCATTGGAATCCACTACAAGTTTCGATGCGAAACCATCTCCGTCCATATAGTGATAATAACTTACATCATCCTGAGAAAGCACAAATGGAATTTTTCCCGGCGGCAGCATAATACTGCCTCTGGACATAGTTCCGTCCTCATTGATAACCGCCATGTCGTGCGGACTGACCATGACATATCCCTTATCATACATACTCTGTATGATTTTGTTAAACTCATCAATTGTTGTCATATACTGGTTATATCCATTACTGTCTGAATCCCCGTCAAATGCTCTGGCAGTGTCTTTGATCAGTGTATGGAAGAACACGTGCGTGATCTGCTCCAGCGGATATTCTGTACAGGTGGCTTTCGTATTTTCGTAATCCGAAACTGCACTCTGCATATCCGTATTACTTTCGTAATCCGGCTGACTCTTAAGCAGTTCTATGGCGCCATCATAATCATACTGTACAGCCATAAGCGCTGCCTGCTCCATAGGATTTTCCTGTTTCTCATCTGCCTCTTCTGTATCTTCGTTGTCAGTCTGCTCTCCCTCATTCAGACCATCATCCTGCTGTGTATCTTCTGTACTTTTCTCTGTATCAGCATCCTGTTCATCAATTGTCTGCTGTTCTGTTTTTTTCTCAGTTTCCGCATTTTCAGCTCTGGAACTCAGAAATGGAATATCCTGTTCAAACGGAATGAGCCCACATCCGCTTACTCCTAACGAAATACTCAAAATAGCAGCTGTTACACATGCTATCCTTTTTCTCATATATTGTCCCCTTTCAGTTATGCACAGAGATCATACTCACCCCATAGTTGGAACCGGCACCGGTCTAGAAGAATCAAACACAGACTGTGCATCAAACAGATCTGAGAGAAGTTCCGGATTATAGTACATTCTGTATCCGTCCAGATTTCTTCTTCCCTGCCGGAAATAATTACTGCGGATCTGCACAAAATACTGGCTTGAATCCACATTACAGTAATAATTATAGCCCTGGCTCTTAAGATATTCGAACTTCTCCCCCGAATAATCTTCAACACTGGTAAGATCTGCTCCAAATGCAAAAATAATAATATCTGTTCCGCCTATCAGAGGATCAACATTCTCTTTAAACTTCTGTGTATCTGCCTGTAATCTCTCCAGACTGATCTGACTTACATTCTGATGTCCCCATGTGTGGCTTGCAAACAGCCAGCCTTCATCTTTCATAGCCTGCGCTACTCTGGCTGCATTTTCTCTCTCTGTATTCAGATTAAAATCCGGATGCTCATCCAGCCATTTTACTTTATCTGCATCCAGATCATCCGGACGGGTTTCATAACTGCTGTCTGTGCGATAACCAAGAATTCCATTGTAACCGGTAAGGGCAACAATTCCTTTAGCACCTCTGTAAGAAAAATCAGGATGTTCCTCTACAAAACGATCGATCAGAGGAACCATATCATAATCGCCTACGGAAATACTGCCATCATCTTCCACATATTCATTGCGGATTTTTCCTTCCTCATCTACGATAAGTTTGGTTGCAAATCCGTCCCCGTCCATATAATGATAATAACACACATCATCCTGCGAAAGCACAAACGGTACTTTACCCGGAGGAAGGAGAATCTCCCCTGCATTCATATTCCCATTTTCATCCGCTGTCGCCATGTCATAAATGCTGACCATGACATATCCCTTATCATACATGCTCTGAGTAATCTGGTTAAATTCATCAATCGTTGTCATAACCTGATCGTAATCTCCTGACTTGTAATCCCCGTCAAAAGCCTTACCGGTATCTTTGATCAGAGTATGATAAAAGACGTGTGTCACCTGGTCTAACGGCCAGGAAACGCAGGATTCCTTCTTTTTCTGATAAACCTTAACCGCATGCTGAAACTTCTCACTTGTCTGATAAGTCTCACTGTTTTGCAGCATACTTATGGCTTTATCATAATCATACTGTTTTGCAGCATACTTTGCCTGCCTGTAAAGAGTTTTGTCCTCTTCACTCAGTCCATCCGTATCCTGAACTTCAGGTGTCACCGCATTCTCAGCTTCTGCCTCTGCATTTGTCTGCTGAGCTGTTTTTTCTTCTTCTGTTTTCCTGTCTGCAGATTTCACCATCTGCGCAATCTTAACCTGCTGCTCACTGACAAAATTCTGCAGTTCTTCCCCGTAAAATCCTATTCCAATCCCAATTGCAGCGGCCGCCGCCACCACTATGCAGCCTGCGATACGCAGTCTTTTTTTTCTGCGGCGAAGTTTATTGCGGCGTTCCAGTCTGGCTGCCCTACGGGCTTCATAAGCTTTATTATCATCAAAAAAGAAATCTTCGTCCTCGCTTGCTGCCGGAGGTTCTTCGTCTATCTCTTCTGTATTTGGTTTTTCTTCATTTAGTTTTTCTACATTTGGTTTTTCTGCATTTGGTTTTTCTGCATTTAGCTCTTCTGCATTTGGTTCTTCTGCATTTAGTTCTTCTGCATTTGTCTTTTCTGTATTTACTTTTTCCTTATCTGAAAGTCGCTCCTCTTTCTTCTCAGAGTCGGGCTTTAATTCGCTCATGCTTTTCTCCTTTTTATCATATCCGTTTTTTACTCACAAATTATTCTGTCACAAAATAACTCCACAATTCCCGTTACATATATTATAACCACACATTATGATTCCATCCTGTAAAAATGCCTTTAACTGTTCCGCATATTTACCACTACTGTTCGCTCCGGCAAATATTGTCGCATTACAGTTTTGCTACAATTATAACCTTTCATAATGTAAATTTCTACCGCTTTCCATCCATTAATTCTTTTTTTGCAATTGCGTTTTACCTTATTTAATGATAAAATAATTTTTATGCAATGGACTGTCCGTACCAACAGTCCCTGTGAAAACACATACATTAGGGAGGATGCAAATGAGTACAGTAACAATAGTCCTTCTGGTCATTCTTGTTATCCTGATCGCTGCACTGATCGGTTTATATTTCTTCGGAAAAAAAGCCCAGAAGAAACAGGAAGAACAGCAGGCTCAGATTGAAGCAACTAAACAAACCGTTTCCATGCTGGTTATCGATAAAAAGAGGATGCCACTGAAAGAATCCGGACTTCCTCAGATGGTAATTGAACAGACACCTAAACTTATGCGCCGTTCCAAGCTTCCAATCGTTAAAGCTAAAATCGGACCAAAGATTGCGATCATGATCGCAGATGAGAAGGTTTTCGACCTGATCCCGCTTAAGAAAGAAATCAAAGCCGAAGTAAGCGGTCTTTATATTGTAGGCGTAAAAGGAATCCGTGGTTCCCTTCAGACACCGGCTCCCAAAAAGAAAGGTTTCTTTGCAAAATTCAAGAAAGACAAAACTGCCAGATAAATGCAGTCAGACATATAAACTAAAGGTCAGTGAATCGTGTCATCCATACACACAGATCACTGACCTTTTTCTGTTTTGATCAGACAGATATCTGCAACGAAGCAGAGAACTTACCAAATCTGATCAAATTGTAAAATTCTTACAGTCCTTTGGCTGTGCCTTAATCGCAAGATAACAGTCTGCCACATGCTCCTGGTTCATATCAAGCGCATAATCCACTTTCATGTCAAGACCGCCATCACTCTCCTGCAGATTCAGATTCGTCGCCGCAATCCCCATTTCAATAGTTCCATAGGGAGTGGTATAGTAAGTCATATTCTTCTTACCCTGTTCAAAAACCATATGAACATTGACCACACCTTTCTTGCGGACCTCCATTCCCTTCCGGGAAATTTTTATGTAATTGACGGTAGGTTCTGCAAAATCCTCCATGACTTCCTCATAGCGCAGATAATGACTTCCGTTCCGGAAATAATACTGTCCCGGTACAACAATCTCCAGAGGTTCCTGTTCACCGTCTGCATCCATTGTCTGAAGTCCCCTTACATGAATCAGCACTTCTTTATCCATTCTTCTCATACTCCTGTTTTTATACTGTTCAAAACCTGTTTTTATGTATCTATATTATAACCATTCAGCAATCTGCTGTTTTTAATACTTCTCAATATCTATTTTTTTCGTCATCTCCACATCATATGGAAGAATCGAATTGGCAAATGCCTTAAACTCATCTGCCAGATCACTCACATAGAAGCGATACGGAAATTCATTCTTCTCTGTACCTTCACCAGCAAGTCCTTTTTCCTCCAGAAGCCTTCCCAGCTCCAGTGCGGTTTCATAAGCCGGATTCACCAGACATACTCCGTCTCCCATGATCTTTCTGATGGTGGAACGAAGCAATGGATAATGAGTACATCCCAATATCAGTGTATCCACCTGCTTATCCTGAAGTTCCTTCAGATATCTGGCAGCGACCTCATCAGTCACCGGATCATGAAGCCACCCTTCTTCTACCAGTGGCACAAACAGCGGACATGCTTTGCCGAAAACAGTGATCTCCGGATCCAGATGCTTCAGATACTCTGCATGTATCCCACTTCCTACAGTTCCCACAGTACCAATGATTCCTACCCTCTTATTTCGGGTCTGGGCAGCCGCCACTTTAGCCCCCGGTTCTATCACGCCAATGATGGGAATGTCAAACTCATCCCTCACTGCATCCAGGGCAAAAGCGCTGGCTGTATTACATGCAACCACAATCGCCTTTACCTGCTGCTGCTGAAGAAAACGAATGATCTGCCGGGAATACCGGATGATAGTTTCCTTCGATTTACTTCCGTAAGGCACTCTCGCCGTATCACCAAAATATACGATTTTTTCTGAAGGAAGATTACGCATGATCTCACGCGCAACAGTCAGCCCTCCCACACCGGAATCAAATACTCCTATCGGTGCCTCTCTGTCTATTTTCATTGATTTCTATTCTCCATCTCTATTGATTGTCTCACTATTCTATCACCAATCAAGAGCCTGTGCAAGCCAGAAGGATATCTTTATGTCATCTTTCTGTCCTTTATTTTCCTCAGGGAACTGCGAGAAGCAGAATTTCGGGTACAATGTCCCCCACCATGCAGTAACTGCAGTCTGTTCCTGTCGTCTTTCAGCGATTTTTGCTATCTTCCCGGACATTCCCGGCATTGCTCTCATCATAAGAACACCAACAGCTGCCACGAACAGAACAAACGACAGTTTTCTTCTTAATTTTTTGTTCTTACTCTTTTTATTCATCATTGTCCCTCTCTCCTGTTATATCTTATCAGTTACCATATCTGCCTTTGTTATTTTCCTATATATTTTCTTATTTTATATGGAATTTCCAGGCAGCATTTTAATATTTGGATTATGCCAATATTTTCCTGATTTATACTTCCACTTCCAGACTTCCATTTCTGATCTTCACAATCGGAAGTCGCAGGATTTTATCTTCTTTATATTTTTCATAGAAAAGCTCTCTGAGTGTCACAGCCGTAATATTTCCTCCTGACATTCTGTTTCGGATCAGTCCTGTAATATATTCTCCTGCTGATGAATTATCCTCCCCATGCCAGTTCAGGATCTCCCCTGCGTCCTCCGCTTCAAACACATAAAGATCTTCCCCCACAAAAATCTCCTGTTTCAGATAATCCAGCACCATTCTCCATCTTCCGTCCTCCACCAGTGTCCTCCCCATGACCAGAACCTGCAGATGCCCCATATCAAGAAGTTTTTCCTGTGACTGATCATACATTTTTTCAATCCGGGTGAAATCAGCACCACTGATCTGCAGAACCCGGGAACCGCCATCTTCTTCCTCTTTTCCCTGCCCCGTACTCTCAGAAAGATCCGGCATCCCATAGGTAAGACAGATTCCTTCTTCTGAGGCATCCACGCCAAGTGCCATAGGATACATTCTCTTCTCCGGTTCCACAGCCACACCACATCCGCTCATAAAAAGACTGACTGACAAAATCCCGGTCACCACACCGACTGCCCTTTTCCTCTGCTTCCTGCGGTGTCCCTTTCCTCTGATAAACATATAAAACTGGCAGATGAGAATTCCCGGGACGAAAATATGCGCCAGACACCATCCAAAATAATCCAGTATTCCTTTTCCCTCTTCTTCCAGAAGCGAAATCAGGAAAACCAGTGCCGGAAGCCAGAACCTCCCCCTACCAGGATGAGATTTCCCGATAATCTGATTTCCATAATACAGCAGACTCCCTATTGCAAAAAGCAGGCTGTAAAGCAGAAATCCCATCCACAGGATGTCAAATCTGGCCAGTACATTTCCCGGAAGATCTGCGCCTGCCAGCAGAGGCAGGACCGGATAACTTTCCGCCGCTACCCTGTCATATCCCAGAACTGCCGGAAGCAGAAGCTCCATTCCAATAAGAATCCCGCCAAGTGTCAGGATCCCTCCTGCCACCGTCTTTCCCGCACTTCCGTATTTCTCCACATTTCCCAACAGAAACGGCAGCAATGCAACCGGCGAAAAAGCACACAGAGTTCCATAAAAAGACTGACTGACATTTCTCACTGTAAGCTCCTCCCACCGGATTTCTCCCATGAGATATTCCGTTTTTGCCTGTGGCACACAAAGTATCATCATTATCATAATCCCGCCAAGAAGCAGACCACCTGATACTTCCGCCATTCTTCCTCTTCTCTGTACACCTTTGCAGGTTCCGACAGAACATACCAGAACCGCCCAGAATGCGATCCATCGGCCGGATACTCCTGTGATCAGCTTTACAGGAACCAGCCTCCTGAGAAGTGCCAGCAGATATCCCCCCGCCATCAACACATAGATCAGGAAAAAAATCCCGATCAGCCTTCCCGCAAAAGCACCTGCAGACTTTACCGGATCTTCAAATGAAGGTGTCAGCCGTATCAGCCAGATTACATAAAACCCAAGCAATATCAGCGCAAAAATCATTCCCGCCACTGCACTGATTCCGTTCATTCCACCCTTTCCGAAAACGCAGAGCATAAATGGTGCCAGTAATGCCAGTATCATCTGCCTGTACAGCTGCCTGTGGGAAATTCTGTTATTCTCTGCAAATCTCATGAACCGGACTCCTTTCTCTTTAAACGGATCTTCTGCTCCTCTCTTGCATAAAGCGGTCGTAATACCCTCTTGCGCAGCGGAACTCTCAGAACCCCTTCTCCTCTGCTGCCCTTCTGTTCTTTCTTTATAAAAGGAACCAGGTAAGGAATACCAAAACTTATCAGGCCTGCTAGGTGCCCTATAACCAGATATACTCCCAGCACGATTCCGTAAATTCCCAGATAACCTCCCAGGATCAGAAACCCATACTTCACCAGCCGAAATGCTGCTGCAAACTCTTCATTTGGAACAGTCATAGAGCCAAGCGCAGTCAACGCCACGATCATCACCACGATCGGACTCACAAGATTTGCCTCTACCGCTGCCTGTCCGATCACCAGTCCGCCAACAATGCCAATAGCATTTCCCAGAGATCCCGGAACTCTCACCCCAGCCTCCCGAATCAGTTCAAAAGCCAGTTCCAGAAAAATCAGTTCCACCACACTGGAAAAGGGCACTCCTTCCCTCGCCTCCGCAAAAGACAGTATCAGTGCAGATGGCAGAATCTGTGTATGGAAACGTATCACTGCCAGGTAAAGTCCCGGCAGAACAGTCGCCATGATCACAGCCAGATATCGCAGTATTCTGAGAAAGGAAGCCATCTCGAACCTGTGATACCAGTCCTCGCTGCTCTCCATGAAACTGCTAAAATTTCCCGGAAGGATCAATGCTTCCGGAGAATTATCACACAGAATCACAACCTTACCTTTCAGGATTTCCTGCACAGCACGATCCGGACGTTCCGTTGTCTGATACTGAGGAAAAGGAGAATACCACACATCTTCTGTCAGCTGTTCAAGCATACCGCTGTCAAGGATTCCGTCAATCTGAAATTCTTCCAGCCGTTCCTTCACTTCTTCCAGAAGTCCCTCATGTACCAGGTCATCCATGTATAACACCTGCGTTAAAGTATGAGAGCGCACACCGATTTTATATTCTTCCACCTTGAGTCTGGTATCACGAAGCCTTTTTCTTACCAGTGCACTGTTACTTTTCACACTGTCCGAAAATCCTTCCCTGGAACCCCGCAGCACCTTTTCCGATTCTGCCTCCATCACACCTGTGGATGGATAACCTTTGCTGGAGATTTTCATCGCCTTGTCATATCCATCTATGAAAAACACTGCATTCCCTGCAAGCATGGCATCTATGGACTCGTCAAGATTCTCCAGTTTCTTTACATCTGCGATTCCAAGACTGTTATGCCTGACAAATTCCTGAATATCCTCCGGCGAAATCTCCCAGAAATGATTGATCATCTTTCCAAGAGCAGAATCATCCAGCATCATGTTGGAAACCGCAACTTCTATATAGACCATAAGGCAGTCCACCTTATGTTTATCTCCCAGCCGCATGGGACGGATCAGAATATCACTGCAATTTTCCAGCCTGCTTCGCAGATATTTCTCATTCTCCCTCAGATTTGCAGATACTTTCCGGGATTCTTCCAGTTTCTTCAATAATTTCCCACCTCGTTTCATACCGGTACATCGTTTTCGATGTACCAGACAGATCTGTTGCCAGTCGGCAATATTCATAAACTCACTTACATACATGGATGCACAAAAAAAGAGAGGCATCCCGCCTCTCTTAGAATTTCCCGATATTCAGATATTATACCATTCTTATCTGTGTCCCCTGGATTTCTCTTTCTCTGCACGTTCACGTTCTGCATCCTCAGCCTCAATAGAACGCATGATAGCCATTCTCTGATTCTCGATATGCTGGAAAGAAAGCTGTTTCGCGCGTTCTACGTCACGCTCTCTGATCGCCTTTGTCAGTTCCTCATGTTCCTTCACCAGAACATCTCGTGTTTCACCTTCTTTCAGATATTCTACACGATAACGATAAATCTGCTCACGCATATTGTTGAGCACCTGGATCAGTCTCTTATTATCAGAAGCCTGATAAATGACCTCATGAAATGCAACGTCAGCCTCCGCAAGCTTAACAAGATTTCCCTCTGCGATCGTATGTTCAAACTCCTTGGCAGCAAGCCAGAGTCTCCTCATTTCTTCTTCAGTCATACGGGCACATGCTTTCTCAATAGCCACATTCTCAAGAGCAATACGGACCTCCAGAACATCATTCAGATCCTTCTCTGTGATATTGGCAACCTGGGCACCACGTCTCGGGATCATCACTACCAGACCTTCCTGCTCCAGCTTACGCATTGCCTCTCTGATAGGAGTTCTGCTCACTCCAAGTCTCTCTGCCAACGCAATCTCCATCAGTCTCTCACCAGGTTTCAGTTCGCCCTTCAGGATTGCCTGACGCAGCGTATTAAAAACCACATCCCTTAATGGAAGATATTCATTCATATTTACTTTAAAATTCGATTCCATGCTTATTTCCTCCTTGCATTATGTATGCCTGTCACATACACCTGCTTTGCCAATTGCTTTTCTCTTATCTTTGCTGCTGCTTTTCTTGCTTTCTCTTTGCTGTCATAAATTCCAAAAACGGTCGGCCCACTGCCACTCATCATAGCATTCAGAGCTCCCTGTTCTTTCATTACATTCTTGATCTGTTCAATAACCGGATATTCTTCAATCGTTACCTTTTCCAGTACATTTCCCATGCTCGAAGCAACTTTTTCGATATCATGAGCCTTCAGTCCGTCTATAATACCATCAATATCCGGATGATCCTCTATCTCATGCGAATCCAGTTTTTCATAGACCAGCTTCGTCGATACACTGATCGGCGGTTTTGCGATCAGCACATGACATTTCGGGCAGGCCGGAAGTGGTGTCAGTATCTCTCCGATTCCTTCCGCAAGAACAGTTCCCCGCATAACGCAGTACGGAACATCCGCTCCCAATGTCACTCCTCTTTCCATCAGTTCTTCTTTAGATAAACCGAGCCGGAACAACCGGTTCATACCGAACAAAACCGCCGCCGCATTCGAGCTTCCTCCCGCAAGTCCTGCCGCAACCGGGATATGCTTGTTCAAAGTGATCCTGACTCCGCCTTCCAATGAAAATTCTTCTATCAGCATGTGCGCCGCTTTGTATGCTATATTTCCTTCACCTATAGGAAGGAATCTTAAATTCGATACAATCTCGATTCCTTCCCTTCTCTTCTTCTCGATCTTCACTTCATCATGGAGATAAATCGACTGCATTACCATCCTTACATCATGATAACCGTTTTCTCTCCTCCCCAGCACATCCAGGCCAAGATTGATCTTTGCCAGTGATTTCAATTCAATCTCATTCATCTTCCGTCCTCCGCCCGTTTTCCGCCTCTGTGTATCTGTACATTTACTTGTATCTTGTATACATTATGCTTACAGTATACTCATATTTTCTTTAAAAATCAATAATTTATCCCCCGTTTTCACATTTTCATTGTCCATAGAATTAACTTCCATAATACCGGATACCGTCGTCATATATTTTTTTTCCAGAATCCACAAATCTTCCCCATCCTGCACAATATGACCGACGATCCCCGGGCGTTTTACAGAAGCGTCCGTATCGAACTGCCGTTCGGAAACATTCGTGATCATACTTGCCGATATCAGCTTTTTCAAAAAGATATCAAAGGTCAGCACCGCCTTCACTTCGACCGCCTCGCTTCCCGCAAGAGTCACGGCAAGCTGCTCGACATGATACGCCGGACTTGCGCTGACATTTTTCGGAAGATTCGGATATTCCACAAGATACGAAAACGGGATCATCCCTGTCCAACTTCCATATGGCTGTTCGTCATCCGCTCTCAGATAGAGAAAAGAAATATGGAGTATTCCTTCAATCTCCACTCCTTCCTCAGTGTACCGCTCGCTTTCTGCCTGGATACTGCCTTCACTGTGAATAATCTGCAAAACGTCCTCTTTCAGCTCAGGAAGCGTCAGACGCTCCGCAATCTTACATTTTGCCTGATTGTACATAAGCATTTCCTCATAAATGCCTTCTTTTTTCTCAAGTACGCACTCTCTGTCAAGAGAATACATATCTTTTAATATCTCTGTTTCCACTTCAGAATAAACATTCATTTTCATAGAAAGAGTCGCTTCGATACCAAGAGCTCTCATTTCTCCGTCTCCATCCTGACGGATATCGACGATAGGATCTTCCAGACTTTGCCGGATCTGACAGATCATATCTTCCTCTGCGCCTTCGCATGGAATCCTTCCCTCATAC
>ENA-ORRL01002112-ORRL01002112.1-human-gut-metagenome-genome-assembly--contig:-NODE-2112-length-12628-cov-3.741748_pt1 | contig 12628 bp, 17 predicted proteins | sample MGYA00242175_ERZ509134 | MGnify/ENA primary metagenome ERZ509134 (study PRJEB26280, sample SAMEA2338660) | human gut metagenome | biome: human gut; feature: human-associated habitat; material: faeces... | reverse complement strand
TTCGCCACCAAGGAAAAGGGCCCGCGCTACCTCGAAATGGCTGAGGGCTACTGCTCCAAGATCGCGCTCAACAAGGACGATGAGATCGTCGGCTACGAGTTCATCAACTTCGGCAAGATGATGGACTTCATCAAGAAGGGCGACGAGCCCGCCGAGGCCATCAAGAAGGCTACCGGCCACTATGGCCAGTGGGATACCGCGGCGAAGTATATCGACCCGCGTCAGGAATAAGAAAAGGAGGACACGAAAATGGCTTTGTTTGAAAACTACGACAGAAGAATTGACAAGATCAACGGCGTCCTCAAGCAGTACGGCATCGAGTCCGTTGAAGCCTGCCGCGAAATGTGCCAGGCCAAGGGCTTTGACCCGTATGAGATCGTCAAGGGCATCCAGCCCATCTGCTTTGAAAACGCTTGCTGGGCTTACACCGTCGGCGCTGCCATCGCCATGAAGAAGGGTGTCAAGACCGCCGCCGAAGCCGCTACTGCTATCGGCGAGGGCCTGCAGGCCTTCTGCATCGACGGCTCCGTCGCGGACGATCGCAAGGTCGGCCTTGGCCACGGCAATCTGGGTGCCATGCTCCTGTCTGAAGAGTCCGAGTGCTTCTGCTTCCTCGCCGGTCACGAGTCCTTCGCAGCCGCTGAAGGTGCTATCGGTATTGTCAAGAACGCCAATAAGGCCCGCAAAAAGCCCCTGCGCGTCATCCTGAACGGTCTCGGCAAGGATGCTGCCCAGATCATCTCCCGTATCAACGGCTTCACCTATGTTCAGACCCAGTTTGACTACTACACCGGCGAACTCAAGATCGTCCGTGAGATTCGTTACTCCGAGGGTGAACGTGCGGACGTCCGCTGCTACGGCGCTGACGATGTCCGTGAGGGCGTTGCCATCATGCACAAGGAAGGCGTTGACGTCTCCATCACCGGTAACTCCACCAACCCCACCCGTTTCCAGCACCCGGTTGCAGGCACCTACAAAAAGGAATGCGTCCAGATGGGTAAGAAGTATTTCTCCGTTGCTTCCGGCGGTGGCACGGGTCGTACCCTGCATCCGGACAACATGGCTGCAGGTCCCGCTTCTTACGGCATGACCGATACCATGGGCCGTATGCACTCTGATGCACAGTTCGCAGGTTCCTCCTCCGTCCCGGCGCACGTCGAGATGATGGGCTTCCTCGGCATGGGCAACAACCCCATGGTCGGCGCAACCGTCGCTGTCGCTGTCGCAGTTGCTGAGGCAATGAAGTAAGCCTGATTGGCAAAAACCAAGTATTTTCAATGCCTTTAGCCGTAGTTAAAAGTGGATAAATGCAGTGAGATGATGTACACTAGTACATTATTTGTACACTATTAGTACACCACACTAGTACACCCCGCCGTAGTGATGATTTGCTACAGCGGGGTGTTTTCTATTTATCGATCAAAATTACCCGCTCGATCAAGAATAACAAGCGTTCTGATCATATCCTCACTCATATCAAGAATGAGGCCTTCTCCAACACCGCCTTTGCCTTTCAGCAGATCTTTCTGAATCAGCTTGTCCAGCGTCTTGCGGTAATCCTGATTTTTCACTTCTCCGAGTTTGTTATAGCGCATTTCAAGTGCCTCCTCCAGACGTTCTTTGAATTTTGCCCACTGCTGATCACCAGTTGTTCTGTAATAAGTGTTATAGTATGCGCCAACATATGGGGCAGGGCAGATTTTGCCTGTCACGTCCCAATGGCGAATAACATTTTCGATAGGGATCTTATACTTCTTCATGAGCTGCACACACAGCCAAATCGTATTCTTTACGACTCGATCATCGAAATACCAGTCCTTATCAGTGGCGTTAATTGATGCGTGGTTAATCTTTGACGGTCGCATTTCAATGCCAATGGAATTGCTATTGCGGCAGTATGGATGAATGTACCGGAGCCCCCCAACTGCACCACAATGCCATGCACCGTCCTGATCTCTGACACAGTGCTGAATTACATCAGTCTCATCCACGCAATAGTGAGCCGAGCCTTGTGCACGAGGGTCTTTGAACCACTCGGCAGCACTAAGAGCACTACTCAGACCGCCAAAGTAATGGATAACCAGATACTTGGGCGTATTGCCATTACGATAGAAATGAATCGGCGTCAGATTTTCCTTAATTGTCGGCATTCTCTTCACCATCTTTCTTTGTAATGGCATCCTGAAGTTTCTGAGACTGCGTACCGAAGTAGAATGCAATAATGACGGTATACACCATCATAAACTCCTGGCTGATCATTTTCTTAACTGCCAGATATGCAAAAACACCCGTAAGCACGAGTGTCACAATGCTTTTGACACTAAGAAGAGAAGCAGCTCGTTTGATAATATTGCCCACTTAATTTACCTCCTCATTCTTTTTTGCAAAAACTCGCTTAAAGGCTAAAAGAACCAATTCTCCGCCAAAGGTAATAGCTGTGAAATTTAGTACAGCAGATAAGTCAATTTGGAGTTTGAAGAGTGTCGCAATGGTCGTCAGCAAGATAGCCCAGATCAGAACATATGTCAGCACCTTGATACAGTAGATAACAATAGTCCTAGCCATCTCACCTTTTGCCCATTTTGATTTATGGTAGATCACGGAATGACACTCCAAGAATCAACTTCTGCTTTTACATGTTCAATGAAGCTATTCCCCTTCAGTGCCTTATAAGCTTTATACTCGTACATGAAATTCTCATATTCATGCTGGCGGATCTGCTGAGTGTCGAGATGTTTGTAATAGATCCGAAGCATGTCTGCCCGTAACATACATTTAAGACCCTCCCTGATTAACCCGAAGTCAAAGATCTTATCTCGGAGAGGCTTTACGAGCATGATGGAAAGCGCCAGGATCGATGTGACCCCGGCGCAGATGGTAACAATTTCTGTAAATGTTTGCATACACTCCTCCGTCTTTTTATTCTTGACATTATGCTTGTTCCTGCCAACCAGCCGGATATGCCGATGGTGAATATACATTCGCGTCAATCAAACTAATGTAATGCTTTCCATTGAACGTCACTTTGTCGCCCTTTTTATAAGCATCATGTGCACCAGTAGGTTGCACAAATTCTGGCCATTCATCCAACGAGACGACCACAAATAGTGCAGGTGTCATATCAGGTGTCCAATCCGCTTGTGCAGTATGCGCCTGAACCACACGATATAATACGCCATGATATTGCAGTCGTTCATCTACTGTATAAGCATGTCCTACTGCCCACTGTGGGAATAGCTCTACTGCTTGCAGCGCATCCTCATCAGGTAAGCTGATCGACGCTTTTTCAATATACGGACGCAATGCTCTGGCTCTTTCTATGTACCTCATCAATCTGTCTCCCCAAGTAAAATTTTCGCTGCTGTTTCTGCATCTGTGAGTGGTAGCGCCGCGCCCAGTTCCTCATAGCTGCCCTCCGGCTCTGTGCCTTTCAGTATGTAACCAGCGAGATGAAACACCATGTCAGAAAGTACCTGATGCTCAGTCCCTTCTTTATCAGTAATAGTCACAGCCATCTTCGCACAAAAGCCCTCGGCCTCGGCTTCCTTACACGGGACATAACAACCGTTGCTGTGCAATCGGATGAGCACAATGTTGTCTGCATACCCGGCAAATGCACCGTCCTGTTTTACTGCATACATGGTGTCCCTCCAAATTTCTCTTGATAGATTTTCTCTAATCGCTCTGTGTTTGCTGTTCTCAACCGATTTTTCCAGTAGCCGTTTTCCTGCCCCGGCCATTTGTCATCCGTAAAATCTTCACCGCAGCCGTTTTTTCTGTACCATCGGTACAGATCGTTCAGCATTTTCTGCCGCTCGGCACCTTCCTGCGTGTTCGGCCTGAAATGCTCCCACCCGTTTTCGGACGTCGCAGCGCATATCCGCCTGCCGTCTGCTGCAAACAAGAACCCTTCAATTTCCGATACCACAGTTCCGTATCGGAGATTAAATTCTCCATCGATGCCATGTCCACGGAACCGCTTGTACACGATATATTCCATGCTTGTGATCCTCATACGCAAAAGCCGGGCGCGAAGCCGAAGGAAGCGCGCGCGGTGCGGTCTTCGACTGTCCCGTCGGTGTTCACATTCTCGAAACCGTCGGAGTTGCTCGCAAGCGGAGAACGGAGCCACCAACGAGCGGCGGCACTCGTTCCGTTGTGCTTGTACTTTACCTTGCTGTTTCCAGCGGAATAATAGGCGTACTGCGCTTGCTTACTCGCCTCGTTCGAGTTTGCTCTCGAAATGCTCCCGAAAACCTCAAACTCCGAGAGGAGGAAAAAGTAATCCTTTGTCGCCGTGACCGCACTCGCGGATGTGCTATTATTTCCCGTATTGTCCGTGTACTTGGTAACGGACTTTAGGACTGCACGGAGCGCCGTCGGAATGACTGCGATAATCGTCCCGGAATAGCTCGAGAGGCTCGTCCCGCAAATGTTTGTACGCATTTGCGAGCTTTTCCATCCGCCGGAGTTGGTGTTGCTCGCGTTCATAACGAAATAGCCCGCACCCGGGGACGACCATCCGCTATCCGGGCCATATTGATTATCACAGAAACACACGTCCGTACCGCCGGAGAGCGCGGTCTTTGCAAGTTGGAAATGGATACAGTTTTCCCCTTCTAGGCTCGCGTTATGGTTAAATCCAATAATGAACGCATATGTTGTGTAATTAGATAGTGTAAGATGTCCAACCGTGCCGTTTAGCGTTACAGCCTTTCGGTCACCGACGCTCCAATAGTTCGCGCCCTGTCCCGCGTCGGATATATTTTTTATTGTTTCCCAAGTATTTTCATTCAGTGACGGATATACAAAATTAAGAGACACCGCATAGCTGTCCGTGATGGATACGGTTTTTGTGTCTGACGTTTTCCCGTCCAGCGTAGCAGATACGCTCCATGTTCCGGCTTCTGGCACGATAAGCGTACAGACTCCGGTGCTGTCAGATGTTCCGCTGATCGTTTTGGAGCCGTTCGTCGCTATGACCGTCGCACCGGCAGATACCGTTACGACCAATCGCAACTGCAAGACAGGCATGGTGCCAATGATACGCGTACCGCTCGCATCGTGCGCGGTCTCGCCCTGCGCAAGCTTTGCTGCTGTCACAGTATCCGCTGTAAGATCTAGCTTCACTACGCCATTGATCTCAACTTTGTTAACATTTTTACTAGTAACTTCTGGTCCGGATGCCATAATCAAGCACCTACTTTCAGTGTTTGTCCTCCCTGCTCGTTATCTGTATAGGTAACAGGAATTGCAGCAACCACAACCGAAGACAGATAATTGTATGTCGGGCTGTCAGGTGTTACCTCCTGTTGGGTAAAGGTCGGAGTCACTGTCTTTGCCTGAGGCTTTACGCCTTCGGAGCCGGACATAGAGCCTTCAACACCAAGCACCGTGATGCCCTCACGAATGTTGGCAGGAATCAGCTTTGCCGCCTCATCGGCATCGATGGCAGCATCACCAGAACCATCATGGAAGCCCATCGGAATAGGCACCGGGGTGTCTTTATTGGTGATTTTCAAGTGCTTAGCCCCATTATTGGGCATCGTGCCAGTAACTTTCACACCTGCGACATAGGCCGTTTTATCCTTGAGAATCTCAGCAGCTGCCGCAGTAGCGTCACTAGTGTCAGCGTCATTGGTATTCGTGCCGACAATAGGAGCACCAGATTTGTCATGGGCTTTAATACCCTTAGCCAGCTTATCAGGAGTGATATCGTCCTGTGTCAGATCGAATTTGACTTCTGTGCCAAGAATGAACTTATTGATATATTGGTTAGCCATTGTTATATTCCTCCCCGATAATTAAAGTGACTCCATCAGCATCGTTAGAAACTTGATACTGAGGGATTCTGGATACAGTGACATTGTTTTGCATGAGCTTTTGCTTTGTTTCAAGGACCGTTGCTTCATATACTTTGGGCGTAACTGAATATGGCCCATCGTAAACAGGAACATCACCGCTATTCACGGCTATGACATGAGGCTCAGCATGAAACCGAATGGGTACCGTGCTACCTATTTTGAATTTGATGACCGTTGGTGTTAAATTCATTTTACAGCACCCTCTTAGACAGAGAACGATGAACATCAATAATCTGCTCATCTGAGCCAATAACATGTCCGCTGCCTCTAAATTTTACACGAATCTGAATGGGACAACGCTCCGGCAGCCAAAACGTTTCTTTTTGGCTAAGTGGAAGGTAAAAAATCCCTTTTGAATATGTGATTTCATCAGGATAAAGTTTGTTTATTCGTGGAAGTGTGACCTCGACAGATTCAATTGCACTAATGTCTAATGGTTCATCATCAGCATCAATCGAAAATGCAAGATCATAAGCGTCTCCTTGCACCATAATTCATCGTCCCTCCTTTCAGAAACAGAATGCGAAGCTTACGCCATTGGCACGGCTGGCGTAGTCATTGCTCGCGGTACCGTTGGTGAAGACCAGGCAGAAAGACGTGGATTCGCTGACATTCGGAGAGCGCTCCCACCAGAAGGTCGCAGAACCATTCTGGTACTTGACCTTGCTGTTGCCTGCCTTGTAGTAGTCATACTGCGTGCCTTCGCCTGCCGCTGAGTAGTGGGTCGAGCCAAAGAGTTCGACCTCGCTGAGCAAAAACAGCTTGTCCGTAGTGGTGTTAATAGCGCTGCCATCAGCGGTCAGCTTGTTTACCTTGCGGATGCCGTTCTGCACCTCCTCCGGCATTTTGAGCAGAATGGCAGGCAGGTGCGTCTGCCGCATGATGCAGCTCGTCCAGCCACCGCTGTTGGTGTTCGAGCTGTTCATTTGCTTTATGTCCGCATAGCAATCATGCAGTTGGAATGTCAGCGGAGCCGTTCCAGAGCCATCAGCATATATGTCATGATTCTTGCCAATAATATCAACTTGATAGACCGTTCCATCGATAGTCATGGGCTTGTTGTCTCCTACCGCCCAGCTGTCTGGGATGACCCCGGTCTGACATGCCGCAATAATCTCAGCCCATGTATTGTCAGCAAAGATATCGTGATATAGTGGCAGAAGCATGCTCTGGGTCCCAATAACGATACGCTGCTTATTACTTACGCCATTTGCCAGGGCCGTCACATTCCATGTGCCCACCTTTGGCAACTCCAGTATACAGGTTCCATTCGTATCGGCGGTCCCCTTTACTATCATGAAACCTTCTGCAGTTGTCGCTGTTATCGCAGCTCCTGGTCTCGTCGTGACGACCAGCTTCGGGATAATCCCAGTCTGCATGGCCTGAATTGCGGAAATAAATCCTGATGGATAGACCAGGGGGTCAGATGTGCCACCTTTGGTACGAATTGCATCAGCGACAGATGTTAGATTGACGGTATCTGTTATACACTTTGCCATCAGTAGGAACCTCCCTCCGCATCAGGAATCGTTACCGCTGCCCACGCACCTTTGACAACTTGTAGAAACTTTCCATTGTCAGATGCCGAGACTGCAGGCAGAAACTGAGTGTTGACCCCTGCCGTATATCGCGAGCCCCAAAAGCCCTCTGCATAGGTTGGCGAAATCGACACATAAAACACTTGTAGTTCTTCCGACGCATCACCCGTCACCATCTGCGTCAGAGAAAATGTGGCCATCGCATCAGTACCTTCTGTCAACCTTGTCAGTGGAAGATAGCATTTGTCATTGTTTGAGAAGTTTACAACTGCATAACACGGTCTTCCTGCCTGATGGGCTGTAAGGATCTGTGCATACGTCTTGTCATGTGTGACCTCTTCATCATAAATGTTCGGACCGGCGACCGTACAATTAACATAGAACGGCTCCGGGTCTTTGCCTGCTGCACCTGGGGGGCCTTTTATGCTGACACTGGGCGGATTCTGCTTTCCGTCGTCATTCGACCAACTGAGAACGCCATCTGCGGATACGGAGGGCGTAAAAGTTGTGCCGTCTTTGCCGGTAGCACCTTGCAATGCGCCGTTATTGACCCATTTGGCATTGACTGCATCCCAAATATAAATATCGTATGGCTCACCAGATCCAACCCCATAAGCATCACCAGCGGAGGGATTCTGAACGCTATTTGATAAGGCAGAAGCTGACTGATAGTAGCCAAGAATTTTAAATCCTTTACCATCGGCGCCAGTCGCTCCTCGAAGTGATGGTGTAGTGAAGGAACTTCCGTCATTAAACAGAATAGTTAGGGTGTAATCGTCATTAAAAATTGTCTGTTCAATTCCGATACCAGGTGCTCCAGTTGCACCTCTCTCACCCTGTGCACCAGTAGCACCCCGAATGGACTCAGTCGTATAAACTTTATCGCCATATCTAATCGTCAATGTATAGTCGGAATTGAGCACAATATCATCAATTCCCGTACCGGCCGGACCTGGAGTCCCAGAGGCAGCATAGCCTGTATCGACATAGGCTTTTTTATCAGCATCCCATACAAACCACACTCCATTTTGAATTTTAGGCGCTTTTTGGAGTGCATCCCGAGCTTCTGCTACAATATCATTTAAGATTTTATACTCGTCCGAAGACACAATGGCATCTTCTTGAGCTGGATTACGAGCGATATCGAAGAGGATGTAACTAGATCCCGCAATATTGGTATCAATAAGAAGCTCAAGAACTGCGAGTGCTTGTCCATATGCAGCGCATATTTGCCTAGTAGCTTCAACATAGCAGATTGTCCGCTGAGCATTACATCCTAATACCGGGTTGTATACCTTTGTCCCATCAGGTTTACCAACTCGTACATTGAGATCGGCATTAGATGGAATCGTGTATGGCTGTCCACCAGAATAAAGCGAAATAGCAATAATCGGTAAAGTTTTGTCATACTGCATGAGATTGACAGCTGTTCCGAGAGACCATCTTTCGCCGAAGTCTACTGCCGTGTTGTGGATAATTCGATCTGATGGCGGTGTATACGTGGCGACGCCCATTTAAACCACCACCTTTATACTAGAATAATATTTGCTGTATAGAGCCGACTTGCTTCATCATATGTCACAGTGATCGCATCCACTTTCTTATAAAGGCCTTGCGTCGGAATTTGAACGCCGTCTTCATTTGTGATGATGCACTCTGTCAAACTCAAGCCGTTCAAGTCGGAATAATCAGGAAATTCCGAAGAAGGCGTAACGATGAAACTGTTGGCTGCATTTAATGTCTGGCTTCCGAGATTTTCAAAAAAGTTTGTGATCGTGATAACTTGATCATTCAATTTCAGAGTCATGAGTACAACGACCTCCTATTCATTGTTTTTAGCAGAGATAGCGCGATTCATTGCTTCCTTCAAGGCCGTTGGTGAATTGGCAAATTGGGAAGCTAGAATTTTCGATGTTCCAGAAATAACGCTTGAAGCTACTGATCCTGCACCGGTAAGTCCAGAAATTGCATCACGCATCTGATTGAAGTGATTTGCTGTAATCGGTGTCCCGGAAGATGCACTTGGAATTGATGCAGTGCTCCCTCCGCAAGCAGCCACTTTGGCAATCAAGTTCCGCCATGCTGCGGCAGTCAGATTTTTCACTGGCTGTCCAGGCTTAATGTTGGTGGCATCGTCATTTGTCCACGCAAAATAACCGATAGCATCTTTGGTTACAGCGGTAACAGCGGTACTATTGGCTGTATCAGTTGGGCTTACATAGTTCTGAATATAGAAAATGTATGTCTTGCCTGGCGTCAATCCAGTAATTGTGGCAGGGGAAGATGTAACATAGCCTCCGCTCGCCATACTTGCAGAGGAAAGTCCGTAGTAAATAACCCAGACGCCTTTAGTTCCGCCGTTTTTACTCCAAGAAACTAATGCAGTTGTGGACGTCGTTGTAACTTGGGTAATCACCGGCGCAACAGCAAGTGTTTTGGTCTTAAAATATAAATCAATATATGTCGTCGAGTTGGCTGTAAGAGCAATCGTTGAATTAGCAGAATACTGAATCGAAGAATTTCTAACTTTGGCGTATTGAAAATCGTAGTCATTCGCATATAGGGCATAGGCAGGTAAAGAAGAAACAACAATCGAGGACTGAGTGTTTGTTGTATTAGTTGTCGATTGACCAGCACTTCCATCGATAAAGATTGTCACCATATACGGATGCGGAAGAACTTCTGTTTCATAATAAACCTTAACTTGCAAACCAGGCTTAATGACAATTGGTTCGTTAACACCATGCGTTCGGCTATAATTTTCAGAAGATAATGTATAGTATTTGAAAATATATTGGTTTGCATATGTTTGATACTGGGTTCCAGAAGCCATGATTGAGAAAGATGTATCAGCTTGACCAGTATAAGAACCATCAGTCAGTTCAGTAGTTACATTCAAATAGTTTTTGATTAAGACCTTAACATCCTGTGATGTTTCCCATTTGGGTATACTGCCTGTTGCTGCAACACCATGTATAGTCTCATCCCATAATCTAGCACTATAAGAATCACTTCCACTAACAGAAAATGACTTTAGATAAGATACTTTACCGTATAGATTGGTTACCTTATCCCACCATGTACCACCGCTATAAACCTGAATCGTATAGGTATGACTCGCGGTGCAGTTAGTAGCATTGGCCCAAACAGTAGTAGCATTGGAACGGGAAAACTGTATCGAAGCCATTCAATCCACCTCACCCGAAAACTGGAGTAGCATCTAAGCCGGAAATGGCAACCTTGCCCGTATCATGATGCATTTGGATTGTTGCAAGACCAGCGTTAAGGAAGATATCGCCACTATTAGCAACTAATCGTAAGGCACCATCTGAGCCAAGTTCAACAGCGTATGCCGCAGAACTAGCGTTCGTCAGCCGAAGCCAACCACCGCCATCAATCTCGAAGTCAAAGCCATTGTTGTCGACGCTCTTGGCAAGTTTCTCAAGCTGAGCTTTGATACTGACGCCGTCAACGAATTTGAAATCGCTGGCTTCAATATCGCCGTTTTTAATATAGAGCTTCTTGCCAGTCATATAGGCAACTTCAGTTCCATTCTGCATAAATGAAACGCGACCGGGAGTGATCTCTACATATTCACCCTGTGTAGTATCAAGCGCACCGTCCTTTGTTGTTGTGATCTTGCCAACAGCAATGCCATATATATCGTGATTACCTGAGTCCTTCCGAAGAATACCAGTCTTAACGTACTGATAGCTATCTGTTTTCTGATTGATCCCATCCAGAGCTTTAATAGTATCCACAAGAATGGAATCACCATGAATATTGGAAACATTCAATACCTTGCAATCGAGATTACCAGTTTTAATGTAGTCAGCAACGATCATTCCATCACGAGTTATAGCTGTTCCAAAAGAACCATTTATACCAGTAGATGAATATCCAAGACCACCAGAATTCCAGCGCCAGACTTTCACAGCTTTGTTAAGATCCTCATTATCAGCAATGTAAATCTCATTTTTGGTGACAGTTACATAGCCGCCGAGCTTACCACTCATGATAAGATCTGTCGCATTTTGAATTGCACGCTCCATATAGCTCTTATCTGAAGCTTCTTCAATCAATGTTCCCTGATTGCTCACCGTTGTAGCCAGAGAAGACTTCGGTTCTCCAAGTTCAATGGAGTTGTACTTATCTGTCAGTACGTTGTAAACGGTTTTAATGCATTTTGCAGTTGTCCTCACACCGAGTTTTTCGAATTCAACGGTAACTGTGTCACACAGTTTTACAGTCTCCAGACGTGCAAAGTCCTTATACTCCTCTGACTGTGCGAGCATCACGAAAGATACATCTAAAGACACTTTTGGAATGCCGATTTTATTGACGGAAATATACTTCTGTGCCGCAGCACGAAGTTCTGCCTCCGTCGGCTTTTCAATCGTGATTGTAGATCCATCACTGTCAGTTGTCTCCTTACTGAAGTTCTCGGATGAAAGATCCAATGGCATGATCTTCACGAAGTCATAAGTGCCAGGCGCATTGACAATACCATTATTGTCGGAAAGTGTAACAAGACCACCATTCTCAGACTCAGAATACCAAAATGGATACACACCAGTATAGAAATCCGTATCGTTCTCTTCCTGCTCCAGATCCGTCATGTTCTTACCATATCGAATCGTAACACCGCGATTAGCCCCGCGAGATTCAAGCAGGGAGATCTTCCACTTGTCGAACAAATATTCGCCGCCAAATGTATCAAGGATAGATCCATCGCTGCCGCCTAATAAAGATCGGATGCTGGAGGGTTTCGGAACTGACATCGTACCAGTCTTCCCAACATTGGTGAAGAAGGTGAAGGGAGTGGAGGGTACAGAGAAGTTCTTTAGATACGACATTGCTGCCGAAGCCGAACCAGCATCCGTGGGAAAGAGTCTTACGATGGAACCGGATGTATCATAGCTCAAATGTGCAGCATGAACGGTTACGATTCCATTGATGGGCTTTGTGATGGAATAAATACGAAATGGCTGAAGGTCATCATAGGGGTTTGGTTTTACACCGAGGATTCTACGTTTCTGGATGTCGTGAAAATGACTTCCAGTCAGCGGGTATTCCATTTCGACCTCGTATTCGCCATTTCGCTCTTCTGTCACAATGCAGGAAGCGGCATCTGGAAGAGCACCGAGACCATTTGAGGTAAACGCCTGTTCATTTTGATCAAACAGGATAATCAGAGAATCCACCATCTCGGAATCACCTCCACAG
>ENA-ORRL01002108-ORRL01002108.1-human-gut-metagenome-genome-assembly--contig:-NODE-2108-length-12666-cov-2.529776_pt1 | contig 12666 bp, 9 predicted proteins | sample MGYA00242175_ERZ509134 | MGnify/ENA primary metagenome ERZ509134 (study PRJEB26280, sample SAMEA2338660) | human gut metagenome | biome: human gut; feature: human-associated habitat; material: faeces... | reverse complement strand
TTGGCTATCTGCCTGAGCCGCCTCCGGCCCGCCGCGTCTTCGGTATTAACATCATAAGTTATCAAAACAAGCATATCATCACTTCCATAAAAATGGCGGATAGTCGTCCAGATCGCCTCTCAGATATCTCGCAAGAAGCTGTGCCTGTATGTAGGGCACCATTCCCCATTGCAGCTTATCCCCAAGGTATGCATGGGTCAGGCTCTCACGTTTCTTATCCTGCCAATGTTTGAAAAACTTCCTGCGCCCATCGTCATTGAGCAGCACCGCCCCGCTTTCCTGCCTTATAAATACCTTTTCATCCATCACCCTGTTGTTTATCAGGGTGATAACGAACCTGTCCGCCATGCAGGGGCGCAGCTCTTCCATGAGATCGAGGGCAAGTGACGTCCTTCCCGGCCTGTCCCTGTGCAAAAACCCCACATATGGGTCGAGGCCTGCCGCCTCCAGCGCGGAGGCGCAGTCGTGGGCGAGTATGCTGTAAGCGAAGGACAGCATTGCGTTCACCGGATCGAGGGGTGGCCTCCTGCTGCGCCCGTTAAAGCTGAATATGCCCTTGTCATTCAATATGAGCTGATCCAGCACGCCGAAATAGGCGTTGGCTCCGTTGCCCTCCAGCCCGCGCAGCCCATCCAGAGAGGCTTCGTCGAGCGTCCTTGGCAAAAGCTCCTTGATCTGGCCGGAAGCGTTGGAAAGCGTCTCTGCGTCCACCCGCATACCATGATCCCGCTTTGTGCGCTCAATGCTCCAGCGCGCGTTGTGGAGCTTGCCGAAGATCATGTTGCGCGCGATGCGGCAGCTGTGCGCCGGATCGTCCGCCGCGCGGTACTGCATGCGCCGCAGAAGCACGTTCCCGTTTTCCTCGCCGACGCTCCGGGCAAGGAAGCGTCCGGTAGGCGTACAGAAGCTCAAGCTCACGCCGCGTCTGGCGCAGCCTCCCATCAGCGCAGGCGACGCGCCCGCGTAGCTGAACGAGATGATTCCGGAAAGCGTATGCAGCGGAAAGCGCGCGACCTCCTGCTTTTCCCGGTTCACAACGACGTTTTCACCGTCGATCGTCAAATAGGCGTCTTCACTGGTGACGAACAGCGTATTGAGAAGCTTTCTCATGGCGTTTCCTCCATGCTTTCCCGCAGATACTCCTGCACCGAGCCGCTTTTTTGCAGCCGCGGCAGACACAGCTCCTTAAGCGAGCACGCATTGCAGGACTTCGTGGGCCTTACGTGCGGGGTGTGGCCCCGGCGATACAGATTGTGCATCTGCGCCGCGTCCTGCCGCACCTCCTCGCGCAGCTCCTGTGTGAAGCTGACCGGCAAGCGGCGGCGCGTTTCGCCGTAAAAAAGCGCGCCGGACGGGATTTCGCACACGAGCATTTCCTCCAGACACATCGCCTGCGCGCACAGCTGCAAGGCATCGCTTCCGTCCTGCTTGGCAGCGCCGTGCTTATATTCCACGGGGTAGGGAAGCCACGCGCCTTCTTTTCCGCAGAGCGTTACGCCCCGCGTATCATCGCGCCGGAACTCCACCACGTCGCATTGCCCTGTAAGCCCCAGCGTGAGCGACTGCACGCGAAGGCCGCGGACGATGAGCAAATCGCCCCGCGACTCGCGCAGATGTTCGTTGTGCGCGCGCTCATGCAGAAGATTTCCCTCCACCGTGCGCAGATTTTCCGCCCATTGCTGCTCGATGTGAATGAGTGCCCACTGCCTCCTGCAGAATCGGAAGTGCTGCAGACCCGAGATCATCAGGCAGTCGTCCGGGCTGTACATTACGATCTCCTTTCGCAGTGCACTCCTTCCGGCAGAGGCTCAGAGACTGTAACCGTATAATCCTGATAGCGCCGCGGAATCTCTACGCCCTCTTTCCGCGCGACATGAACGGCCTCAAAGAGCTTATAGGACGGCGCGCAGCCAAGCTCCGAGTCGTGCTTGAAAATAATCAGCTCGCGAACCGCCATCTTGCCGCGTGCGGCGGAGTGGTCGTTTTCAAACATGTTGAGAATTGCCGTCCAGAGAAGCTCCAGATCATCCGTAGAGAAGCCGGTCGTCTTGCGGGCGAGGTTTGCCGAGACGTAGCCCTCCGCGCGGTACAAACCATAGGGGACGATGTGCTTGTTGCCCATTTCCGTTTTCTTGTTGGCAGCGTCGGCCTCTGTTGTAATGGCGACGCGCGTGATCGTGACCTCCTGCGGGACGATGGGGTCGACGGAGCGGGCAAAGCCGAGCTGCACGGGACCGCGGACCTGCCCGCAGTTGAGCGCGCCCTTGACAAACGTCGTCATGACCGCGCCGAAGGTGCGGATATCGTAATAGTGCTCGCACATCCAGCCGCGCAGCTTTTCATCGATGCCCGGATCCTTTTGCTTTGCTTTTTTCAGATCCTGATCGATGCCGAGCGCTTCGATGGCCGCGTTGTCGCTGGTGTTGAGGGGGGTTCCCTCGCGGATATAGATTTGATAGAACGGGTCCGCTTCCTTGACTGTCTGCACGTAGTTTCGGATTTTCCGCTTCAGGCAGACGTCGGTCACAAGGCCGAAGCCCGTCTCCGGGTCAACGCGCGGCATATTGCCCGCATCGGGGTCGCCGTTCGGGTTTCCGTTTTCCACATCGAAGAGAATCACAAAGTCGTACCGGTTCTTAATTGCTGCCATTGCTTTCATCCTCCTTGTCTTTTTTCTCATAGCGTTTCTGCGTCTGGTGATAATAGCCGATTTCAAACGCGCCCTGCTCCGGGAGCGTCATGCGCGCCGGATACGGCTGCGACAGCTTGCCCATGAGGTCGGTGAGCTGCTGGTTATAGAAAATTTTGCTGCCCGGCGCCAGCTTTTGCAGGTGCTTCTGCGCCAGCTTTACGAGCGTCGGAAAGACGACGGCGGGTGTTGCGCAGGCGGAGCTGAAATACTTATCCTTGATAGTCGTGTTGATGCCAGGGTTCGCGGCGTCCTGTACAGCCTCCAATACGGCAAACAGCCGCCCGAGCACGTAAGGGCAATAGGTGCTTTGCTCGTTCAGTTCCACGGTCAATACCTCCTTTGGGCAGAGCGGTGATGGATTTCTTGTGTAATAGGCCTTCAGAATCGCGGCCTTGCCGCGCGTGATCTCGTGCTCGGCGCGGATGCGGAGCGTCACGCCGTTCAATAAGGTCGCGGGATAGCGCCCGCCGGACAGAACCGCGCGCATCAGATCGCCCGCCAGCTGCGGCGCCGGATCGGCGTATTTTCCGTCGGAGCTGCGTCTTGCCGTTTCCCGCGCCAGGTCCCAGACGCTGAGCCTCGCGCGCGCGTCGAAGGAGGGACGGATGATCTCCAGCGCCTGTTCGTGCGCGCGGATATGCGCCGCGAAGTGCGCAAGGCTGTCTCGCAGGAAGAACCGCACGGAAATGCGCGCGGCGTTCGGCGCAAGGCCCAGAAAATAGACGTGCTGCGTGGGAAACAGCGTCTGCTCCAGAAATTCACACGCCTGTCCCTTCGCTAGAAGCGCCAGCGCTCGGCTGACGTCCTCTTCCTGTATGCCGGAGTCTGCCGGAATGCCGAACAGCGCCATGGTTCCGAGGTCCGCGTACGCCGAGCCCGCGTTTTCCGCCCAGCAGACGACGGTCGTGTCGCCGAGCACCTTGCAGTGGTTCCGGTCGGCCAGCAGCGCATTGAGCGCCGTGGTGTAGGCAAAGGCCGCGTATTCGCTGACCGGCGCGTTTTGCGAGTATTCGTGGCCGTAGGACCAATACGCGCTTGCGTTGAAGGAGACCAGCGAGCCGCCCGAGCTCTGCGCGCCGCGCACGCCCTTGATGGCAGGATGCGTTGCTACAATCGGCGCGGTTTTTCCCGTGATCAGACACTGTGCGCTGGGCGCGTCCGGGTTCCCCGCCTGATAGTGCCGCTGCCACGCGGCCTGTAGTTCGGGGTCCTCTGTGACCGGATGGCGGCCGCTTGCGTCGTCGTAGGAAAAGACAAAATTCGCGTTCCCGGTCACATCCTTCCAGCGGCTTTGGAGCAGGGGATGGCTTGCAGCGAGCTCGGGCTTCCAGGTGTCAAAAAAGGCGAGCACGGCCCTTGCCGCCGGCGTGTCCACATCGTCCAGCAGCGTATGGTGAAGCGCTGCGCAGGCCTCAAAGCACTTTTTTGCGCGCTCCGGCTTGCCCTTTTCGTCTGCGCCCAGCATGTAGCTGGCGTTATCGCAGAGAAAGTTTGCAGAAATGCCGGACGAGCGCAGTTTATGCGCGGGGACGCGCATCTGACGGGGGAGAAGCACCTGCTTTTTTCCGCTGGTTGCCGGCTCCCGGCAGTCGATGACGTCGACCAGCGCGCCCGTGTCATCGATTTCCAGCTGGAAGCTCACGCGGAACGTCTCGTCCCAGCCGGGGGCGGAGATTTTGCCTTTATGGAGCATTTCCTCGTAATACGCGGTGAGCGCCTGCAAAATCATGTGACCACCTCCACGTTCCGGCAGTCCAGCACGCCGCGCTCCAAGCGGGCCCTGAAAAACTGCGCTCTGATATCCTGCGGGTCCGCGTAGTCCAGATCGTAGAGCATCCAGCCGAGCTCCTGCGTCAGATCGATGGCGGGAATTGCGCCGCCCGGCCATTCGCGGAAGCATGCCGGAAATTCGCGGCAGCCAAAATACGGCGTGTGGTAGCACTGGCCCTTTGCAAGCCTCCGGCGCAGAATATCCTGGAACTTGCCCGCGTTGTCGCCGGGGGCGGCCTTGTCTGTCAGGTCAAAATGGCACTCGATCACGTAGTGAACATCCCGCAGGACCATCGCCGCGCGCTGCTGGATCTCCTGCGCCGTATAGAGCGCGGGCGCTTTTCCGCCCTTTGCCGCCTGAAAAACCGAGGAGGCCAGAAGCGTGGACTTGACCTCGTTGCGGCGGATGTTCGTAAAGCGGATGGGATTTAACAGATAAATGCGGTCGACGGTGTACCGGAGTCCCGGGTGCCAGTAGATGGCCTCCACCAGCCCGCGCGCGGCAGAGGGGGTGATGACGTCATAGCTGACGCGTTCGGTCTTCATTTCCGGACGGGAGAAGCAGGCGTAATCGCCCCAGACCTCAATGAACATCGACATGGGCACCACCTCCTTTCCCAGCAAGCTTTCGGTTCGCGGACAGAAGTACGTTCATACAAATCCCTTCCTTCCATCAGATAAAAATACCAACGCCTGTCTCAACATTCATGGCAAGGCCGGTTTTCTCGTCGTATTTTGACAAATCCATCAGAATTGCCGAGCCGTCCGGCAGCAGCGCCAGCGCTCCCGCGTCATCCAGCGCGCGAAACTGCGGCTCGTAGCACGCGACGCTGAACTGCCCGAGCTTCCGAAGAAGTGTCCGGCTGACCTCGCCTTTTTGCAGGCGTTCACAAAGCGGCGCACCAGCTCCGATGGGCAGGTAGATCGTTCGGGTCGGCGCTTCGATCAGGTGAAAGCGTCCGGCAATCTGCGCAAACGGCAGCATGCAGCCGTCAATGCCATGCTCCGTCGCCTTCAGAATTCCTTTCTTGTCGAGCGCTTCGGTTCCCTTGAGCTGGAGAAGCTCTGTAAAGTACGTATGGGTAGCCTCCGGCGAGGACAGATCGGTATGCTTTCTGGCCGCGTACTGCAGCGCGCTGAGATTTTTAAGAAGCATAACCGGCAGATTCTTGCCGCTAAGTGAAAAGCGGTATACGAGGCTCTCATCTGCACGCCGCTTTCCTTCCCGGTTGCAGCGCCCGGCGGTTTGCAGAAGCGAATCGAGTCCGCAGTCTTCTCGATAGGCGACCGGAAAATCCACGTCCACGCCCGCTTCAATCAGAGAGGTGGATACCACGCGGCACGCAAGGCCCCAGGCCAGACGCTCGCGAATTTCTGAAATTTGCCGTTTGCGGTCGTGCGCGCAAAGAAGCGTGGTCAGGCAATAGCGCCCTTCCTCCGGCAGCGCGTCATAGAGCTCCTGCGCCGTGCTCCGGCGATTGACGACGCAGAGCATCTGCGTGTCCTGCGTCAGGCGGCGGCCCATCGCCTCAAGAGAAATATGTCCCAAATCGGCCGGCGTTGTTCGGCGCAGCGCGGTGTACAGCGCCTGGGTATGCGGACAGATCTCCCGTATGGCAAGCGCGGGTGAGAGCTCCTTCAGAAGCGGCGCAACCGCAGGCTGCGTTGCCGTACAAAGGACGGCGGTCGTATGGTAAAACTGTACCAGCTGCGCGATCGCGGAAAGACACGGCAGCAGATAATCGTTCGGGATGGTCTGCGCCTCGTCGAAGATCACAACACTGCCTGCGATGTTATGCAGCTTCCGGCAGCGGCTGGGGCGGTTGGAATAGAGCGACTCAAAAAACTGCACTGCCGTTGTGACGATGACCGGCGCGTCCCAGTTTTCGCTCGCCAAAAGTTTCCGGTACTGCGCGCCGGTCATCTCCTCGGGCTCTGCCAGCTGATATTCCGTGCCGGCATAGTGCGCCAGCACGTTTTCTGCTCCGAGAAGGTCTGAAAAGACAGACACGGTCTGGTCGATGATGGAGGTATAGGGGATGACATAGATCACGCGGCCCATCTTCTGCGCCGCGGCCTGCTCGAGCGCGAAGGCCAGAGAGGAAAACGTCTTTCCGCCGCCGGTCGGTACGGTCAAGGTATAAAGCCCCTGCGGAAGCGTTTGTCCGCCGTCAATGCACGCGCGCAGCACGGAATTGCGCTGTCTGCCGATCGTACTTTCCCGCTTGCATGCAAGATATGTTGCCGCGCGGCTGCGCACTTTGTCCAGCAGTTCCGAAATGGCGGCAGACCCTCCGCGCGGCGCCGGGGCTCCCTCCATAAAATTCTGTGTATCCTGAAAATCCGCGTCAACCAGGCAGGAAAACAGCATCCGGGTGTAAAACGCGTTTTGTATCCAATCAGAGGTCAGCCACGGGGCAGGCGCAGGACTTGGCAGCGACGGCAATGCCGATTGGTCAAAGCTTACCGGCCGCTGCATCCTGCCAAAGAGCGAGGCTTCGTCCGGTCCGTCGGCTTTCGGATTGCCCACATCCGGGATTCCGCCATGGTGTCCGGCGATGGCGAGCGCGGCGGAAAGGTTCTGGCGGGAAAAGGCCAGCTTCGCGCCCGCTGTCGAATGGTCTACGATCGCGCCGCCATGCAGCCGCGCCTGAAATTCGGGTGTGCATTTTCCAATGTCATGCAGCAGACCCGCAAGCTCCGCATCTGCTTCTGCGCCAAAGACTGCAGCAAACCGCTTCGCCAGCGCGGCGGTTCCACGCAAATGCTCTGCAGCGGTCTGCTCTCTGCCATCTTCGGCAATATGCGCAAGATAGTTCATTTGAACCTCCAAAAATTTGTTGGATTCACCAGCATTATACTGTAAATTCCCGGATATTGCAACTGCCATCGCCGCATTCCTCGAAAAAAGTTGTCTTCCACCGCGCGTGGGACGCGCCTTGCTGGATGATCGACGGCAAAAAAACACAGCTACCGGCTTTTGCCGGTGGCTGTGTTTTGCAGTTACGATTCGCGGACGTTGAAGTCCTTGGTGGTGACGAGCTTATGGTTGAAGTAGATTTCAAGCGTGTAGGTTCCGGCCTTCTGCGGCATGCTCGAGAGCGTACCGACGAAGAGATTTTTCTCCCACATCGTGCTCCATTGCCGCTGCGACTCCTCGAAGCTTACAAGCTTGCCCGTATCGTCGCGGACAACAAGCATGACGGCGATATCTTCCTCCGCCTTTGTGTCGAGCGTCACGAGCGTCTGCAGCGCAAAGGCCATCTGCTCGTTGATGGTGTAATAGTTGTTGCGCGTGGTGGAAATGTTCGTGCTGTTGACAGTTTCCACATTCGCGGGCTTCAGGAAGAAGCCAAGATATGTGCCCGCCATGCCGTGGTCGGTGTATTTGTCCGTGACGGCGGGGGAGTGATACGTCGTTTTCGTCTCACCCTCGAGCTTTTCGCCGCTCTTGAGCGCTACGGTGAACGTATAGTCCGCGTCCGGTACAAGATCGGAAAGCGGAATGCGAACAGGCGCTTCCTCTGTCTCGGGAAGTGTGACGGGCGTATCGATTCCCGCAATCTTTGCCTCGAGCGTCCAGCCGGGCTCTGCCGGGTCGACCTCGCACGTCCAGTCAAGGACCAAATCTTCGCCGTCGACGTTCGCTGTGAACGAGGAGAGCTTCGTGATGTTCGGCGTGATCGTGGTCGAGACGCTTTGCAGCATCGTGGGCGTGGAGATGATGACCTCATACGTCTCGCCCGGGGTCAGACCCTCAAAGGTGACAGACGGCGTGGAAACGATCTGCGTGTCGGAGTAATCGTCTGCGCCTGTGATCGTGACAGTCCAGCTCTCCGGCGCGTCGCCCTCAATGTTCCACGAGAGGATCGCAGACGAGCTCGAAATTGCAACCGACAGCGGCGGGACGATGCTGACGGTCGGAACCGTCGAGAACGTGGCCTGTGTCTGGCCGATGAGCTTCGTGTTTTCGGGCTCTTGCAGCGTGAAGGTGTACTCGGTGCCGGACTGAAGGCCCGCAATGACAGTGCTGTGGCCGGAGAAGGTCGTCGTCTGGGGCTCTAAGCCCTCCGCCGTATAGCTGACCGTCCAGCTGCCGGGGTCGGGACCGTCCAGGATGATGAGGTTCAGCTCGGCCTGTGTCACGGAGACGGCGGGCGCGGGGAAGCTCCGAATTTCCGTCTGCGCCAGCGTTGTCGCCATGATCGAGTAGTTGCCGGTCAGCTTTTCGCCGTTGGCAGGCTCGATGGTCACAGTGTACTGCGTGCCGGGCACGAGGCCGGAGAACGTGAGGCCGGTCTTTGCCTGGAAGCTCTGGTGGAACTTGTTCCCGTAGGTGTCGGAGCAGACAACCTGGAACGAGCCGTCCTTTTCGGCGGAATCGACCTGCACGGTCAGATGATCTGTGCCCGCATCAAGAAGGGTGATGTCGTCAATGTGGATGTTGCTGGGCGCGATGATGAAGAAGTAGACCGCCGCACCGATGCCCGCGATCAGAAGCAGGCAGCAAAGCGCAATGGGGAGCCAGCGGCTCTTCTTTCTGCGCTTTTTGGGGGGAGAACCCGAATCGTCCAGCGGCGCGTCGTCCTCCTCGTCCGGCTCCAAAGAGCCTGCGATGCCGTAGCCATCGGGGTCCTTGAGCGCTTCTTTGTGGACAGAGTCGATGAGGTCGTTGAGCATCTGCGTATCCGGCGAGAAGTTTTCCTTAAAATCCTCCGGCATGGCCTCGGTGTCCGCAAACTGAACGGGCTCGACTTCTTCTTCCTGCGTGAGGTCGACCGGCTCGTGCTCGCCCGCGATGGGGGGAACGATGAGCGTATCGTCGAGCTGGTTGCGCTTCATGTACTCGACCAGCGCGTCCTTGAGTTCCTGCGGCGTCTGGTACCGGTCTTCGGGCTTGAAGGCGCAGGCCTTGAGGATGATTTCGGAAATCTCGTAGTCCGCGTACATCGGGACGGGGAGCGCCTCGCCCGTGACTCTGCGGCGGTCGGCGGCCTTTGCCGACGTGTTTTCATCCTCAAAGGGCGCGTGGTTGCCGTTGAAGATCCGGTAGAGAATGAGGCCCACGGAATAGATATCCGTCGTCGGCTCGATCGTGCCGAGCAGACTGAACAGCTCCGGTGCAGAGTAGGAGCTGAGCATGCTCTCGGGCATGGTGCAGTATTTGAGATCGTCAATTTTTGCGATGCCGAGGTCTCCGAGCAGAAAATGCCCCTGCGCGTTTAAGTAGATGTTGGACGGCTTTACGTCGCGGTGGATAAGCCCCGCGTTCCGAAGATCGATGAGCGCGCTGCAAAGGTCCATGGCTAAGTTTACCGCGCAGAGCTTTGTCATGGCGTTGTCCGCTAAATAGTCGACGAGCGTCTTTCGATGCTCGGCCAGCAGATACATATCGTAGCCCACGCCGTCTTCCTTGGGTGCGATCTGATAGCTGCGGAAGCAGTCAAGGTTCGGACTGGCGGAGAGCGCTTCGAGCGTGGTGAGCTCGGTCTGATAATCCGAGACGACCTGCTCATAATATTTCTGCGCGTCCTCGGTCGTGGCGGCAGCGCCGGTGAACATCAGCGCGTCGACCTGCTTCTGCGACTCCGGTACGGAGATGTGCTTGAGGATGTAGGTCTGACCGCTCTTGGTGCTTTTGACAATATATACTGCGGCTGCGCCGCGGACACTCAGACACTCGACCACCTCCATATTGGACAGCAGCGGCGAAATGAGTTTGAGTTCGGCCAAATGGTTCGCCTCCTTTTCATACGTCCTATTATTTTAAGCGATATTCGATAAAAATGCAATACAATATATTGTACATTGGGGTTGGAATTTGTCGAAAGGTGTGGTATGATACGCGATAGGTATCATCAGAACACGGAATAATCTGTGTAAAGTCCCGCGCGCACGGTGCTTTTTCCTGCGCGCAGCGTAACGGAGGATTTGCATGAAATTAAGAAAATGCGAATTCTGCGGCACGGAGTTTGACGCCGCGCTCGGCCAGTGTCCGCTTTGCGGAAAAGCCGTGCAGCCCGGCGCAGCCGAGCCGCAGCCCGTCATGCCCGCGGCCTACAAGCCGGCAGGCGGACACGGCGGAAAATTCAGCAAAAAGAAGGGCGGCCGCTTTGCGCAGAGCCCGAAGAAAGCAAAAGAGGAAAAACAGCCCGTGGAAAACCCGTATAAGATCCCAAAGTGGATGATGGTCACGATCTGCGTGATTTTGGGGCTTGCCGTTCTGATGGGGGCAGCGTTTGCCTTTTATCAGCTCAGCTGGTTCCCGAAATTTTTGAGCCCGTCCGAGCCTGTGAGCATGCAGGAGCAGGAAGCAGAGGTTCAGCCGGAGCAGCCTGCGCAGGAAGAGCCCGCGCCCGCCGCACCCACCGAGCGGCAGTATATGAACGAAGAGGACTATAAGCCCGAAGAGGCGGAGGAGGAGCTGGAGGCGGTCATTGCGTGCGAGGGATTGACGCTCGCGACAAGCTCCATTACCTTTGACGAGCCCGAGCGATTCTACAATATTACGGTGCAGAAGCTTCCCGAGACGTGCAACGAGGATGTGACGTTCTCCTCGAGCGACGAGACGATCGCAACGGTCAACCAGCAGGGAAAGGTCGTTGCGGTAAACGGCGGCACGGCGGTCATCACCGCGACCTGCGGCAGCCAGACGGCAACGTGCCTTGTGACGTGCGACTTTATTGCGGAGGAAGAGCAGACCTCGAGCGAAGAAGAGCTTGCACCCGCGCTCAACTCGACGGATATGACGCTCTTCTATCCCGGCGAGCAGGCGCCGCTGATCGTCAATAATCTTCCCGACGGCGCGCAGGTGACGTTTACGAGCGAAAACGCGTCCGTTGCGACGGTCTCCTCCAGCGGCACCATCACTGCCGTTGGCAGCGGCACGACGACTGTTCGCGCGGAGTTCAGCGGAACAAGGCTTGAATGTATCGTCCGCTGCAAGCTCGACTCCAGCGCAGAATCCGGTGCAGAAGCGGACGCGGAGGGCTGCACGATCAGCCATTCGGACGTGACGATGGCGTTCCTCGGCGAATACTTCAAGATTTCCCTCAAGGACGCGGACGGAAACCGCATCAAGGGGCTCTCGTGGAGCTCGGGCAATACCGGCGTGTGCACGGTTGACGCGGACGGTGTTGTCACCGCGACCGGCAAGGGCACGACGACAGTCTCCACCACCTATGGCGGCAAGAGCTTCGAGTGCATCATCCGCTGCAACCTCAAATAACAGACAAATTCCCGGACGCAGGCGTTTTCCTGCGACCGGGAATTTTTGTTCAGGCCTCTGTTTTTCTGCTTCTGCGGAACAGAAGCGTGATGCACCAGAGCCCGGCCAGACCGACCACCGCGTAGACGATGCGGCTGACACTCGCGGTCTGACCGCCGAAAATCCACGCGACCAGGTCGAACCGCGCAAAGCCGACCAGACCCCAGTTGACTGCGCCGACAATGGCCAGAATCAATGCCAAGGTATCCATGTTGCTTCCTCCTTTTTATGAACACGTCCATAGTATGCACGAAGCGGCAGGCTCCTATTCTGCAAATCACACAGAAAGTGCAGAAATTGAGATTGCTTTTTTGGCGAAATCCTGTATAATAAATATAGCCTGTAAAATTTTTAGGCGCTATGACAATTTTTGAGTTTCCCGTCCGGATTGTCTCCGCAGGAAACAGTCTTTCCTGACAGGAGGTATGGATATGAACATGGTTTGTCTGGATCTGGAGGGCGTGCTGGTGCCTGAGATCTGGATTGCGTTTTCCGAAGAAAGCGGCATTCCGGAGCTGCGGAGAACTACGCGCGATGAGCCGGATTATGATAAGCTCATGCGCTGGCGGCTCGGTATTCTCAAGGAGCACGGGCTGAGGCTCTCGGATGTACAGAATGTCATCGCGAAGGTTGACCCGCTGCCGGGGGCGAAGGAATTCTTAGACAGTCTGCGCGAAATAACGCAGGTCGTCATTTTGAGCGATACGTTTGAAGAATTTGCAAAGCCGCTCATGAAAAAGCTCGGCTGGCCGACGATCTTCTGCAATTCGCTCGAGGTCGACAGGGACGGGATGCTCTGCGGCATCAAAATGCGCTGCGCGCATTCCAAGCTTACGACCGTCCGGGCGCTGCAGTCCATGGGATTTGAGACCATCGCTTCCGGCGACAGCTACAACGATCTGGAGATGATCCTGGCCAGCAAGGCCGGCTTCCTCTT
>ENA-ORRL01002094-ORRL01002094.1-human-gut-metagenome-genome-assembly--contig:-NODE-2094-length-12707-cov-2.664322_pt1 | contig 12707 bp, 10 predicted proteins | sample MGYA00242175_ERZ509134 | MGnify/ENA primary metagenome ERZ509134 (study PRJEB26280, sample SAMEA2338660) | human gut metagenome | biome: human gut; feature: human-associated habitat; material: faeces... | reverse complement strand
TTATTAACTCCTCCAATGGGCTGGAACAGTTGGAATACTTTCGGACAGCATCTGACTGAAGAATTGGTCTTGCAAACCGCGGATGCGATGATAACGAACGGAATGCGTGATTTAGGATATTCCTATATCAATATAGATGACTTCTGGCAGTTGCCGGAACGAGGAGCTGACGGACATCTGCAGATTGATAAAACTAAGTTTCCACGTGGGATAAAATATGTAGCTGATTATCTGCACGAGCGTGGGTTTAAATTGGGAATTTATTCGGATGCGGCCGAAAAAACTTGTGGCGGCGTTTGCGGTAGCTACGGATATGAAGAAACAGATGCAAAAGATTTTGCCTCTTGGGGAGTTGACTTGTTGAAATATGACTATTGCAATGCTCCTGTAGATAGGGTAGAAGCCATGGAGCGATATGCGAAAATGGGAAGGGCACTACGGGCTACCAATCGTTCGATTGTCTATTCAGTGTGTGAGTGGGGACAGCGTGAACCTTGGAAATGGGCGAAGCAAGTGGGTGGACATTTATGGAGAGTATCAGGAGATATCGGTGACATTTGGTATCGAGATGGAAATCGTGTTGGTGGATTACATGGTATATTGAATATCCTTGAAATCAATGCTCCTCTGAGTGAATATGCCGGTCCATCCGGTTGGAATGATCCGGATATGTTAGTGGTCGGAATAGATGGAAAGAGTATGAGTATTGGTTATGAGTCGGAAGGATGTACTCAGGAACAATATAAATCCCATTTTAGCCTGTGGTGTATGATGGCTTCTCCTTTACTTTCCGGAAACGATGTACGGAATATGAATGATAGTACATTAAAAATCTTGTTGGATCCTGATTTAATAGCCATTAATCAGGATGTGTTAGGTAGGCAGGCAGAACGCAGCATTCGTTCGGATCATTATGATATTTGGGTAAAGCCGTTGGCAGATGGACGTAAAGCTGTGGCTTGCTTTAACCGGGCAAGCTCTCCGCAAACTGTGATATTGAATGAAAATACGATTGCCGATTTGTCATTCGAGCAGATATATTGTTTGGACAGCCATTTGACAAAGAGTGGTAGTGATTCAAAGGAACTGATAGTAAAACTGGCCCCATATCAATGTAAGGTCTATATTCTCGGTAAAACGGATTGAAATCATCTTGGTTCATTAAATATTTAATAGTCACTTATGCCGCAAATTTAATTCTGTCTTTCCATTGCTTTCGATTTATTTCCTAAACAGGGCTGAATGTCCAATACGGAAATAAATCGTTGCAGGAGAAAGCAGTTGCGCTAAAGTTCTTTCACAGAAACTTTTTAATTCCGTGTCGGTTGAGAAATACAACTTGCGCATTTTCTCCTTTTTACCTTTCCCTGATCCATAATGATAAAGAACGATTTGAACCGGATGGTCCCGATTTGTTTGCTTTTTAATTAGCTTCAATCTTAATGTGATATTATCTATAGGACAAACTATCGGTTTTTAAGCTGATCATTGCGTGGAACGTACTCTTTGAATAATAGACAGGTTAATGGGATATCTGTTTGCACTTGCCCAATTGGTAACCTCACCTCTTTTAACATTTTATCTTCTTCGTTTTCTTTTGCTTTCTTTAGGGAGTAGGGGTCAATCATTCTTGAGGATATATTGTTCTTACTGCAACATCTAAACTTAAAAACGTATGAAAGATCTTGTGTCCGGCATCCGGTATGATGCCTCTAATGTGATTAGTCAGGCTATAGGGCCAAGTAAAGAATTTTGCATGGGATATTTAAATCCCGGCGTTGTGGGTGGTGAAGGATATATTTCGACTATGAAATTGTCAGTCGGCACAGTCGACGTGAAAGACCTCGATGCAATAACCGAAAGGATTGTAGCGAAGGATCGTTGTGAGAAGAACGATGCGTATCTCGGGCAAGTCAACCTGATGAAAGCCTCGTCTTTTTGCGGACAGAATGGAGCCATCTGGGGATTTGACCTGGCGATGCACGATGACATTGCCAAAAGGAAAGAGATGCCTATCTACATGCAGGCGCAACCCGAAGGAGCGGACATCCCTGTTTATAATATCCGTCCGTTGCTGGAGGCAACCGAACGTCTGTTCGGCCGTGCCAAAGAGCGCCGTTTCCCTGTGCTTCCGGGAGCTTACGTACCGGGAGGTAGCAGAAAAGTTGTGGCATGCGGTCCTGTATGGGTATGGTCTGTAATCGGCCTGGCCATTCTGAAAGACCGTAGTAAAGGAGCTTGCCTGTTTGTAAAGGATGCAGGTACTTATGGAGACGATTCGACAACAGAAGGTGAAGCCATCGGTTTTCTGGAAGGTATACTTCGCAAAGCGACCAACAGTATTGCCCTTTGCGGTGAAGATCAGGATGTGATCTACGACCGTATTTACATCGGTTATAAATATACATTTGTAGAACCCGGTCAGGTAGGTTGTGCCCTGTCGTGCACTCCTGCCGTTTATATGGCGCAAAATGCTATTCCTGCCGATATGAAACCGGCCGATCTTTGCCAGATGACTATCAGTGACTGGGAAGAGAAGCTGGGGCTGGAAGAGTTGACGATCTTCGAATAGAAGTTTTGTAATCAAATACAAGCTACGGACAGGTACACAGGTTTATGATCCTGAGGACGGGTTTCTTTTCGATTCGTCCCTGGTTGTTCGTTTGTGGTAGGGGTACCTTCCGTAGCTTGTTCTGTTTTTACTGTTGTGCGATCCACCAGTCGATCATCTTACGTGCCAGGCTGAGTTTGCGGGGAAGTTCCGGCAAGTGATCCCTGGTATAGAAGTTCCCGGAGCTGAGCTCGTCATCTTGCAGGTGGATGTCACCACCGGCGTAGTCGGCGATAAATCCCACCATCAGTCCGCTCGGATAAGGCCAGGGCTGACTGCCGAAATAACGGATGTTTTTCACATCGAGCCCGGTTTCTTCTTTTACTTCCCTTGCCACACACTCTTCCAATGTCTCGCCTGTTTCGAGGAATCCGGCTACCAGGCTATTGAAAGTACCTTTAAAGTTGCGGGCATGTACCAATAACAGGGAGTCCTCTTTGCGCACCAATACCAGGATGGCTGTTGAGATGACCGGATAGATTTCTCTGCCACAATTCGGGCATTTCTTCATAATGGGTTCTTTCTGTACCAGCGGAGTTCCACAAGTGGGGCAGAAACGGTTGCTGCGGTCCCAGTAGAGAATTTCGTGAACCTTGCCTGCGGCCTGATAGTGTTCCGGCGACAAGTAATCATAAGAAGCGCGCAATCCTATCTGCACGTATTCCGGAGTTTCGGCTATCGGAGAGTCTGTGTAGAAAGCTTTGCATACCATGCCCGTTGCCGTGGTGATGGTGTGTACGGTTATTCCTTCCGGAATGGTGACAGGGGCATTCTTGCCCGTGGGGATGGAAAAAGCATTGTCGTTCTTTTCCAACAGTAACTGATCTTGGTAAAAGATGAACCACCGGTAGTTGGTTTCTGTATTTATCATTTTGGGATTATTCTTTTTAAACGGTGCAAAATTATAAAAAGATACTCTTTCTGATGCCGGTTTCCTTTGCAAAATATTCATCATGTGATACAAGCAGTACACTGCCCGTATAGTTCCGAACGGTAGCTGTGATGATTTCGATACTTTGTATATCCAGATTGTTGGTAGGCTCGTCCAGGATAAAGAGGTCGGGCGTGTTGTTACTAATCATCAGGCAGCAGAAAGCGAGTCGCATTTTTTCGCCTCCACTGAGTTGGATGCAAGGTTGATCCCAGCTCGTTGCCGGGAAGAGAAAACGATTCAACCTGATTTTTATTTCGTGCTCCGGCAGGGCACGTACATTGAATGATTCTGCTTGTTGAAGCACCGTCAGCTGATTGCAGATGATGGAATATTCCTGATTCAGATAGACATAACTGAACCCGGCGCGTTCCAGTGTACCCGATGTTGGCAATAGGTCACCCGTAACCAATTTCAATAAAGTAGTTTTGCCGCTTCCATTGTCTCCTTCAATTCGTATCCGGTCGCCACTCTTCAGTTGAAAGCAGAGTGGAACCTCCCATAAAGGCGAATTTCCATAAGAAAAGTTTATTTCATGGGCAGCCAGCAATGTTTTTCCCGTATGTAAGGCGGAAGCATGAAAGTCGGTTTTAAGCAAAGCGTTTTCGGCCAGCCTGTTGCGTATCAGGCTACGTTCGCTGGTCAGTTTCTCTGACTTATTCTGATGGATGTCCGCCAGTTTGGTGGTGCTTTTTTCTGCCCGGTCCTTCAGGGTGTGAACCGCCATGCGGGAGATGCCTTTTTTAGGCACTGATTTTTCGCTCCGTATATTCTGCTTTTCTTTTCGTTCGGCTACTTCGCGTGCCAGTTTCCGTATTTGGCGGAGTTCTTTTTCTTTCTCGTCCAGTTGTTGTTGCAGGGCGTTCTGTTGCAGTTCTTTCTGCTGCTTGTAGAATTCGTAATTGCCTCCGTAACACACAAGTGCGTTCCGGCTCAGTTCACAGGTTTCGGGAAGCCTGTTGAGCAGAGTACGGTCGTGACTGACAACGATCAGGGTGGAACGGCATTTCTTTACCCATTCGTACAGTCGGTTGCGTCCTTGGTTGTCAAGGTGATTGGTCGGTTCGTCCATCAATACGGCGGAAGGCTCTTGCAGTTCCAGGCCAGCCAGGAAGACCCGCGTCTTTTCTCCACCGCTCAGTGTGTGCATGGATTCGGAAAGGGACCTGTTTCCGAGTCCCCAGCCGTTGAGGGCGGCTAAGGCTTTTTCTTCGATGTTCCAGTCGTCATCGAGGATGTTGAAATGATCGATGGAGGCATTTCCGTTCAAAATTTCATGAAGTGCTTTCTGCTTCCGGTCTATCCCGAGGGCTTGGGCAATGCTCATTTCATCATATTGCCCGAAGTGTTGAGGCACATAATAGAGGTCGTCGGGGCGGAGCACGTTCCCCGAAGACGGTTGTAATTTTCCGGCCATAATTTGCAGCAATGTCGATTTGCCGCACCCATTGTTGCCGATCAGGGCCAATTGCCGGCCTCTGCCGACGGTGAAACTGAGATTCCGGAAGAGAACTTCTTTGTCTGGATGGATATAGGTGATTTGTTGTACTTGAATACACATGGCGGTCTATTGTTTTGAAAGTAAATACTTGCTGTTGATTTTGTGGGAAGCAGGGAGGGGACAGACAAACACAATAGAGGCTGAACAACACGGATTCGTGATGCTTAACAGTGAATGAAAAGAAGCATATTGAGAAAAGTGATGTTTACCGGAAGTGTTGTCTTACTTAGATATTCTCATGGGTATAAGTATGAAATTAGGTCGCAAAGATAGAGGATATTCCGGTAACTGCAAAAAAGAGAGGGAAGAAATCGGATATTTCTCCCCTCTCCAAATGAAAAGGTTGTCCTGAATCGTGTAAAACAGGGGTTTTAAACTAATCTATTGAAAACAAATCGTTCAGTCCCTCGCCCATACTCGGATGGGTAAAGATGAAATCGCGAAGGAAAGTATAATGCTGTCCTGTCTTCATTGCCATGTTTACCACATTGATGACTTCGGAAGATTCGGCACAGAACAGTGTACAACCCATAATACGTCCCGAATGGCTGTCGACGATGGCTTTCAGTATGCCGTCAGTCTGTTGCAGCGTGCGTGCACGCGGCAGTGCGGAGGCCGGAAGGCGTGACACCTTGAAGGAATATCCTCGTTTGATGGCTTCTTCCTCAGTCAGTCCGACGTGTGAGAGAGGCGGGTCTATAAATACCGAGTATGCCACCGGATTGCGGTCGTTGGCCGTGCGTTCTTTGTTGCCGAAAAGGTCATCCCGGATAATCCGGTAATCATCCAGCGAAATATAAGTAAACTGCAATCCGCCTTTTACATCACCCATTGCCCAGATGTTCGGGGCAGTGGTATGCAGATAACCGTTTACGACGATAGCTCCGTGACTGTCTACTTCGACTCCGGCCGCCTGAAGATTCAGACCTTCGGTCATCGGTTTGCGTCCTGTGGCTACCAGGATGGTGTCGCCTTCTATAGTGACAGGCCGTCGGCTGTATCCGTGTAAGTCAGTGTCACGCCGTCGGCTGTGTCTTGTATGGATTGGGCACGGGCATTGAGGCGGATTTCTATCCCTTTCTTTTCGAGTGTCTCCTTAACGGCATCTGCTATATCACGGTCTTCGCGGGCAATAAACTTATTGCCTCCTTCGAGTACGGTCACTTTACTGCCGAAGCTTGCGTACATCGAGGCAAACTCCAGGCCGATGTAGCCGCCGCCCACAATGATCAGATAGCGTGGCAATACGTCCAGTTCCATCAGTGAGGTGCTGGTATATACCCGCTTGCTGTCTTTCAGCCCGTCAATGGCCGGTATAATGCTGGTAGAGCCGGTATTAATGAAAATCTTCTTTCCCTGAAGTTCGATCACTTCGTCGGGGAGGGTTACTTTCACTACATCCTTTGAAACGAACGATGCCATTCCGGTATAGATGGTCACGTTGGGAAGGCTGCTCAGTTTATTGAACATATTGGCCCTTGAAGCTGCTGTCATCTCGTTCTTGCGTGCTATGGCAGCTTTGTAAGCCTCAGCCTGCTTCTCGTAATCGGTAGGATAGAGCCAACTCACCTTTTCGGCTTCGTGGATAAGCCGCTTGGTGGGTACGCAAGCTATATTGGGACAGGTACCTCCATACATCATGGCGGAACGTTCAATCAGTGCGACCTTCCAGCCGCGTTTGGCTAATTCGGCAGTCAGTGTTTTGCCTCCTTTGCCGAAACCGATAATAATGGCATCATATTGTTTCATAATTCTTATTACTTTTAGGATGTATCTTTATGTAAGTTTATAACATTCCGCAACCCTTATTTGTTTCGCTTTTCCCAGTCGGCTTTCTTCAATGAATTCAGTACACGCTGTGAGGAGTCGGAGAGTAGGGTAACGGCGCTCGCCAGAATTACGATATCTTTAATAACCAGACGTCCGGCACCGGACAGTAAGGGGAAGCCGTATTCTCCGCTTCCCAGGTTCGGAACCCAGACTTCGGGAGTAGTCACCAGGAAGGAGAGAGTGCCAAGCGTCATGATGATGGCCAGTGTGTCGCCTACAAGTGCCACTTTGGGGAAGAAGATGCCTAAGAAAACCAGAATTCCGATGGACATAATCAGAGCTCCCAGTCCGTAAGAGAACGTGTAGGTCCTGTTCGCTTCGTGCCATTCACGGTTGGCGGGGACATAGGCGCCTTCGGGGTTTTTGTGCTCTTTATACTCGGGTGCGTCTTTGGCATAGAAGAAACTCATAAACGGGCTGTTGGCTACGAACGGAACAATGCCGTCGGCTTCGTAATGAAAATACTTCAAACCGCCGATCCATACGAAAACAACGAGGATGGCTACGCGGATAAACTTTAGTCCGAAACCTTTCAGACCGGATGCTACTGTGAGCAGAGTGATAAATTTCTCTTTCATGCTATTTCTTTTTATGGGTTTAACTTTCTGATGCAAAGATCAGGGTTTTCCCATCGGTGCGAAATAGCAATATCGCCGTATGAATTGTCAATTCTTCCCTTCTACCGAATTTCGGTATTGTACGGGGCTTTCTCCGGTCATATTTTTAAAGAAACGGCTGAAGGAAGATTGGTCTTCGAATCCCAGGATGTCGGCAATCTCCTTCGAACTCTTATTACTATATAAAAGGAGTCGCTTGGCTTCCGCTTCCACCCGTTCGTGGATGACTCGCAGAGGTGACGGCAATTTGCAGGAAGAAAAGATGTTTGAAAGGGTTTTGGGCGATTTGTGCAACAAGTCGGCATAGTCCTGTACCTGTTTCTTGGTCCGGAAGTGTTCGTCCACCAGGTTATAATACTGGCGGATGATTTCGAAGCTGTATTCTTTTTCCTGGGTAATGTTCAGCCGTTGGCGGGCAATACGCGTGCTTTGGATAATGAAACGTTTGAGCAGGATGCGGAGCATTTCTTCCTGAAGGTTGTCCGACACGGTGAACTCACGGTCCAGCAATCCCACTACGTCTTCCATCGACCTCCGTTCCGATTCGTTGAGCATGAAACGAACGACATGCGAAGAACCGTTGAACAGGAATCCGCTGCATGACACTTCGTGGTCATTGCCGTAAATGCAATAGAAGTTACTGTTGAACAGAACCGTCAGGTACTCTCCGTCGATCGAAAGAAATTCCAGGTGCTGGAGGTTGGAAAGGGAGATGACCTCGTTCTCGGCCAGTATCACTTCCTGATGGTCTATCTCGAGGGTGATGCTTCCTTTGCGTACCCAGATGAATTTATATAAACTCTTTTCTTTCTGCAGGCTCTTTTCGGTGTGATAGCTGGTAGTCAGTGCCAGCATACCTTTCAGTTTGGTCTGGTAAGTTCTTATCATAATCAATCCTCCATGGCTGATGCGTCAAATGACAGGGGTAATAAATGTCCGATGCTTTGTACTTCGTAGATACACTTCTTGCCATAAAGCAATATACGGATGGGCTGTTTATATCGTTTCTCTGTTTCCAGAATCACCTGGCGACAAGCACCGCAGGGCGGGATAGGAGTGTCGATAAAGTCCTTCTCGGTACGTGCAGCGATGGCAAGTGTCACCACAGCTTGGTCGGGATACTGCGAGTTGGCATAAAATAGCGTGGTGCGTTCGGCACAGAGTCCGGACGGATAGGCCGCATTCTCCTGATTGGTTCCTGTCACTACCACACCGTTGGCCAGCAGTGCTGCCGCTCCTACCGAAAAGTGCGAGTAAGGTGCATAGCTGCGCCGGGTTGCCTCGATGGCGTCATCCAATAAGGCACGGTCTGTATCATTGAGTTCATCATATTCATATACTTTGATTACAGAGGTAATAGTCAGGTCTTTCATGTGCGTAGGTGGTTTATAGTTCTACAAATCATGTTACAAAGTTAGAAAAGAGATTGATAATCCCAATTATTTTTATGATTTTTGTGCCGCATAACTTAAGATACACAAATAATAGATGAATAGCAAACTCCTCAGGCTGATTGCCATAGTTACAGTCCTTGCTTTTGCTGCAGGTGCCCAGGCGCAGCGCAGGAATTCCCGTTACGTAGATTATATAAATAAGTATAGTGCCCTGGCCGTGCAGCAAATGAAAGAGCATAAGATACCTGCCAGTATCACACTGGCTCAGGGATTGCTTGAGAGTGGTGCGGGCATGAGTACGTTGGCTCGTAAAAGTAATAATCACTTCGGCATCAAGTGTGGCAGCAATTGGAATGGGCGTACCGTTCGTCATGACGACGATGCACGTAACGAGCGTTTTCGTGCGTACCGCAATCCCCGCGACTCGTACGAGGACCATTCTGCATTCCTGAAGCGCGGAGCCCGCTATGCATTCCTTTTTAAACTGAAGATAACCGATTATAAGGGGTGGGCGCGTGGTTTGAAAAAGGCCGGATATGCCACCGATCCTTCGTATGCCAACCGTCTGATAACGATCATTGAAGATTACGACCTCTATAAATATGACCGTAAGGGGGGATGGAGTTCGTCGAAGAGTGAACCGACGGTGCTCAATCCGCATCAGGTTTACATAGCAAACGGCATCGCTTATATCGTAGCCCGTGACGGGGATACCTTTAAGTCGCTGGCCAAAGAGTTCGATATCCGCTGGAAGAAGCTGGTGAAGTACAACAATCTGCAGCGTGACTATACTTTGATGAGCGGTGACATCATCTATCTGAAAGAGAAGAAAAAGCGGGCATCCAAACCTTATACGGTCTATATCGTAAAAGACGGAGACTCCATGCATACCATTTCGCAGAAATTTGCCATCCGGCTGAAGAACCTGTACAAGATGAACCGCAAGGACGGAGATTATATTCCTGAAGTGGGAGACAGGCTGAGGCTGAGATAGGCTTCACTTCCGGCTGCGGAGCATATCAGAAATACGTTGACAAAAAAGGGTGTAGCCTTCCCTCACGGATGGTTACACCCTTTTGCCGTCGGGGCTACACCCTTTCCGTCGGATGGCTACACCCGGATCATGGTCTTTTCTTGCCGGACTTACAATCGGTTATCGGAAAAAGGGAGTACTGCTTTGTTACGAAACTGTACAGGGTGTTCATTATCGGACACCCTCTTTCTTTTTTTTCCCTTGAAACTCAATGCTTTCCTTTTTTGGCACAAGGTTTGAATATAGAGGCATAAAGAACAGTGCAAATTTATAATTAACTATATATGGACAGAGAAATTCCTAAAGAGGTGCGCAATAAAGAGCGTAATAAAAAGATTATCCGTTTTTCGGCTATCGGTATCGTCGGAATAATAGGTATCAGCGTACTGATTTCGTTGTTGCGTACAGGCGTGCAGAAAAAGGACCTTGTGTTTTCTACCGTCGATAAGGGTACGATTGAAGTCAGTGTCAGTGCTTCGGGCAAAGTGGTGCCTGCTTTTGAAGAGATCATCAATTCACCGATCAATACCCGCATCGTGGAGGTGTATAGAAAAGGCGGTGATAGTGTAGATGTAGGTACGCCCATCTTGAAACTCGACTTGCAGAGTACGGAAACCGACTATAAAAAGCTGCTGGACGAAGAAGAAATGAAACGTTATAAGCTCGATCAGGCAAAAGTGAACAGCCAGACCAAACTGAGCGATATGGCGATGCAGATCAAAGTGTCGGAAATGAAACTTGCCCGGATGAAAGTGGAACTTCGCAATGAACAGTATCTGGACAGCCTTGGAGCCGGTACGACCGACAAGGTGCGCCAGGCCGAACTGAGCTACAATACTTCCCGCCTTGAACTGGAACAGCTTAAACAGCAATACACCAACGAAAAGCAAATAGCAGCTGCTGACCTGAAGGTTCTTGAACTCGATCTCAATATGTTCCGTAAAGGACTTGCCGAAATGAAGCGTACCCTGGACGATGCCCAGATTCGTTCGCCGCGCAAAGCCATCCTTACTTACATCAACAACCAGATCGGAGCCCAGATTCCGCAAGGCGGACAGGTAGCCATTATTTCCGACCTGAGCCATTTCAAAGTGGATGGTGAAATAGCCGATACTTATGGTGACCGTGTGGCAGCCGGTGGCAAAGCCATTGTAAAGATAGGCAGCGAGAAACTCGAGGGAATCGTGAGCAGTGTCACCCCGCTTTCGAAGAATGGGGTTATTTCATTCTCCGTGCAATTGAAAGAGGACAACAACAAGCGGTTGCGTTCGGGACTTAAGACCGATGTATACGTGATGAATGCCGTGAAGGAAGATGTGCTGCGCATAGCCAATGCTTCTTATTACGTAGGCCGGGGCGAGTACGATCTGTTTGTGATGACTTCGGATGATGAAATCGTAAAACGTAAAGTCCAGTTGGGTGACTCCAACTTTGAATTTGTAGAAGTGGTGAGCGGATTGAACCCGGGCGACAAGGTAGTGGTCAGCGACATGACGAACTACAAAAATAAGAATAAACTGAAAGTGAAATAATACTCCTGAAATATCTTTTGAATGAAGCCCCCTTAGGTTTTAAACTAAAGGCCTGTTGGTTTTAAACCAACGAGGTCTTGGTTTAAAAGGTAAGCCGTGTGCCTTTTAATATGCAAAATTATGATAACAATTTATCTCAAACAATCCTATAACTTGCTGAAGGAGAACCGTTTCGTAAATGGTATCTCTATTGCGGGTACAGCTTTGTCGGTGGCGGCCGTGATGCTTATTTATCTTGTCTACCAAGTAAATTTTTCTGCGTATGCACCCGAGTCTAACCGATATCGGATTCTGTTTGTGAGCAGTCTGCAGGCATGTGGGAGTGACGGTCATCCCATCAACAACGGTGGTATGAGCCATAAGGTTGTGCGCGAATGCCTTTATCCTTTGCAGACTCCCGAGGCAGTGACTGCTTTTACTTCCGGAGATCTTCCGGTCAACGTACACGGACAGCAGTTTTACGATAAATATGCTATCAAGTTTACCGATGACGGTTTTTGGAAGGTTTTCGATTTTACTTTCTTGGCCGGCGGTCCTTTTACACATACCGATTGGGAGTCGGGCATACGCAAGGCAGTCATTTCTGACAAGCTGGCGCGTAGACTGTTCGGTACTGTTGAGGCAGTGGGACAAACTTTGCGTATGAATTATGCCGATTACCGGATATGTGGTGTGGTGAAAGAGGTCAGTCGGGCTGCCGAAAGTTCCTATGGTGATGTGTGGATACCCTATACCGCCAACGCTTCTTTATTGAAAGACAATATCTCTTATTGTGAAGGTACTACCGGAGAGTTTCAGGCTTGCATTCTATCGCGTTCCCGGTCCGACTTTGAGGCCATCCGCCGTGAGATGTTGAAGTTACAGTCAACTTTCAATGCTTCGCTCACCGGTACGAAGCTGGATTATATGCATTCTCCTTTCACTCAATGGCAGGCTGTATTGGGCACGAATGGCTTCAGTGAGGGAACCGTGGGCGAATGGTTGAAATCGACCGGTGCGGTGATCCTTTTTCTTTTGTTGTTGCCAGCCCTTAATATAATAGGTATAACCCTGACACAGTTTCGCAAACGCCGTAGCGAGATTGGAGTTCGTAAAGCGTTTGGCGCATGTTCGTTCTCGTTGGTAGAACAAGTGGTGATCGAAAATTTACTGACCTCTTGCATGGGTGGCCTGATCGGGTTGCTGCTGTCATTCGGCTTGCTGTCACTCTGCAAATCGCTTTTCTTTTCGGGAGATGTTTCGCTGACGCACGACATGC
>ENA-ORRL01002079-ORRL01002079.1-human-gut-metagenome-genome-assembly--contig:-NODE-2079-length-12813-cov-3.560041_pt1 | contig 12813 bp, 13 predicted proteins | sample MGYA00242175_ERZ509134 | MGnify/ENA primary metagenome ERZ509134 (study PRJEB26280, sample SAMEA2338660) | human gut metagenome | biome: human gut; feature: human-associated habitat; material: faeces... | reverse complement strand
GTCTCCACGATCTCGATCTCCGCCTCCGGAAACAGGCGCGCGGCCTCGCGCACAAGGCCGCAGAGCGCCGCAATACCGAGACTCATGTTGCCGGAAAAAAAGACGGGGATCTGCTCTGAGGCGCGCTCGATGCGCGCGCGCTCCTGCTGCGTGTGTCCGGTGGTGCCGATCACGATGGGAAGGCCGTGCTCCAGCGCAAAGCCAAGCGCGCTTTCGGTCGCGGTGTGAAAGGAAAAGTCGAGCACGACGTCGGCAGATTCCCGGATCTCAGAAAAGGACGCAAACGCGCCGTTTCCGCTGCGGCTGACCATGGGCCCTGCGGTGCAGTCCGCAAATCCGGCGTCCAGCAGCGCGCGAAGCGCTCTGCCCATCGCGCCGTTTGCGCCGTGCAGAAGGATCCTTGTCATCTCAAACACCCCATGCTTCGAGCGCGTTCAGAAGGACGGCCCGGCTTCCTTCCTCCATCGGGGTGAGCGGAAGACGCAGCGTGTCGGTGCCGTAGCCCATTTTTGCCAGCGCCGCCTTGACCGGAATGGGATTGACCTCGCAGAAGAGCGCCCGGATGAGCGGAGCAAGGCGAAGCTGTTCACGTCCTGCCTCCAAAATGCGGTCGGCAAGGCACAGCTCCACCAGCCTGTGCATTTCGCGCGGAACGATGTTTGCCGCGACGGAGATCACCCCTGCGCCGCCAAGCGCGCAGACGGCGGCGGTGTCCTCGTCGTTGCCGGACCAGACGGAGAAGCCGTCGCCGCAGAGGTTAAGGGTCTCCTGGATCAGGGCGAAGCTGCCGGAGGCCTCCTTGACGCCAACGATGTTCGGGTGCTGCGCGAGCACAGCGTAGGTCTCGGCGGTGCAGCTCACGCCGGTGCGGGATGGGACGTTGTAGACGATGAGCGGGCGGTCGACGGCGTCGGCGACGGCGGTGAAGTGACGCACGAGCCCACGCTGCTTCGCCTTGTTGTAGTAGGGCGTGACGACCAGAACGCCGTCCGCGCCCGCTGCACAGGCCTCACGCGAGAGTGCGATGGCGGAGGCGGTGTTGTTCGAGCCGGTGCCGACGATGACAGGGACGCGGCCGTTTACCTGCCGGACGGACCGCTCGATGATCTCGGCGCGTTCGGCATAGGTCAGCGTTGCGCCCTCGCCGGTCGTCGCGCAGAGGATAAGCGCATCGGTGCTGGAGGCGATATGCCATTCGATCAGCTGCTCAAGGGCGGGGAAGTCGATGCCGTCGGGCGTCATTGGCGTCACGAGCGCAACGCCGGAGCCGCGGAATAAGGATTGGGACATGATGGAAGCTCCTCTCTTTTTTGATAGCAGCGTGGAAAATATTGCCGGGAGAAAAAGAACGGTTTTCCTTGAATCCTTGCGCATTTTATCCTATAATGTAGAAACGCAGGGAAATGCGGCCAATGGAGGACCCCTATGAAACGATTCTGGAAAACGATCATCTTGAGTATGCTGCTTGCGCTCACGCTGTGTGTCGGCGCGCAGGCCACAGAGAATACTATGCTCAAGGTCGGCTTAAAATACGGCACGAACGCTCTTTTTACGGCGCGGCTGCAAAACTACAACGATACGCTCAGCGGCTCCGGCTACGAGTTCGGCTATTACGATGCCGACCGCAGCTTCGTTCCGCTCGCCGCGACGGATGAGCAGAGAATCACCGTTACGGTGGACAGCAACGCCTACGTTTCCGGCGGCGTGTGCTATGAGACGCGGCCGACGAATTACTCCACCATCCTCGGCGCCTACCACATTGAGCTGCTCACGGCGTTCGGCAGCTACGAGGAGGCGCTTGCGGTGGCGCAGAGCTACCCGAAGGGCTTCGTCGCCTACATCGACGGGGCGTATCGTGTGCGCGTCGGCAACCACGCGAGCTACGATGAGTCCGCGCGTGTACTGTCGGAAACAGATGTGCTGGCCTATGGCGCGCAGATCGTAACGCCGAGCAGCACCGGTGTGGTCGTGTCGGTCACGGATACGGACACTGTCCTCTTTGAGTTCGACTGCTCGGGCCTTCGCAGCCTCGGCGTCCGCCCACGCTCGGTGAGCGGGGAGAAGACGGTGACGTGGTTCTCCGGCTATCGCTACTATGGCGGCTTTGAATACCAGCGCACGACCGGCGGCTACATCAGCGTCATCAACGTGCTGGATATCGAAGATTACGTCAAGTGCGTCATTGCGGCGGAGATGTCGAACGACTGGCCGCTCGAGGCGCTCAAGGCGCAGACGGTCTGCGCGCGCACCTATGCTGCGTCTCAGACGCGCCACCGCAGCGCAGGCTTTGACGTCTGTTCAACAACAGACTGTCAGGCCTATCGCGGCGCGGCACTCTCCAATGAGCGCTCCGACGCGGCGGCGGAGGAGACGCGAGGCGTCTATCTCTACTACAACGGCGAGCTGGTGACCAACGCGGTCTACTACTCCTGCAACGGCGGCGCGAGCGAGAGCTGCAAGAACGTCTGGGGCAGCGAGGTGCCGTATCTGCAGGGCAAGCTCGATCCTTACGAGGCAAGCGTCGCGTGGCGCTTCTCCCGCTACTACTGGTCGTTCACCGCGACCGGCGACGAGCTGCGCGAGGTGCTCAAGTCCGAGGCCAATACCGACATCGGGCAGGTGCAGAACGTCTATGTGTCCGAATACAGCGACACGGGCAACGTCATTGCCATCACCTATGAGGGGACCCGGGGCAGCTACACCGCGCGGCGCGAGAAGTGTCGCACGCTCCTCAACGGCGTGTACGACCATATCAACGTGCGCAGTATGCGCTATACCGTCACCGGCGGCGACGCGAGCACCTACTACGTCAACGACGCGCAGAGCTCGGTGACCGGCACGGGTGGGCTGTATGTGATCGACGGCGACGGCACGGTCACGCCGAACAATGCCGGCGCGAAGGATACCTACGTCATTACATCGGGCGGCGTGCAGTCGCTCGAGCGCAAGAGTGCGAACACGAGTAATACCTTCACCTTCTCCGGCTCGGGCTGGGGCCACAACGTCGGCATGAGCCAGTGGGGCGCGTTTGCCATGGCGGAGCAGGGCTATACCTATCGCGACATTCTGAATTTCTACTACACGGGCATCACGCTGAGCTGATGCGGAAAGAAGCAAGATGAAAACAAGCGATTTTTACTACGACCTCCCGCCGGAGCTGATCGCACAGACACCGCTGGAAAAACGCGACGAGTCGCGCCTGCTGTGTCTCGATAAGGCAACGGGGGAGTGGTCGCACCACCACTTTTATGAGCTGCCGGATTTTTTGAGGGCGGGGGACTGCCTGATCCTGAATAACTCCCGCGTTCTGCCGGCGCGTCTGCTGGGACACCGTTTGCCAGGCGGCGGAGCCTGCGAGGTGCTGCTGCTGCAGGACAAGGGCGATAAGGTGTGGGAATGCCTTGTGCGTCCGGGCAAGCACCTGCGCGAGGGTGCGCGGGTGAGCTTCGGCGACGGCGAGCTGACGGCGGAGATCGCTGAGGTCCTGCCGGACGGCAACCGTCTGGTGCGCTTCGATTACAATGGCATCTTCCTTGAGGTGCTCGAGCGGCTCGGCAAGATGCCGCTGCCGCCCTACATCAAGGAGGAACTGCAGGATCAGGAACGCTACCAGACCGTTTACTCCAAGGTCAACGGCTCAGCGGCGGCCCCCACGGCGGGTCTGCACTTCACGCCGGAGCTTCTGGAGAGGATCGCTGCCAAGGGCGTCGGCGTCGGCTATGTGACGCTGCACGTCGGGCTCGGCACGTTCCGACCGGTCAAGGAGGACGAGATCGAGCAGCACGATATGCACAGCGAATACTGCACCATTCCGCAGGAGACGGCGGATCTGATCAACCGCACGAAGGCAAACGGCGGGCGTGTGATCTGCGTCGGCACGACCTCCTGCCGCACCATCGAGAGCTGGGCGGGGGAGGACGGTACCATGACCGCGACCGGCGGCTGGACGAATATTTACATCTATCCGGGCTACCGCTTCAAGGTGATGGATGCGCTTGTCACGAATTTCCACCTGCCGGAGTCTACGCTCATCATGCTGGTGAGCGCGCTCGCGGGGCGTGAGCACGTTTTAGCCGCCTATGAGGAGGCGGTGCGCGAACGCTACCGCTTCTTCAGCTTCGGCGACGCGATGTTTATCTCCTGATGCATACGAATCGTATATGCATTGCATATACGATTCGATATTCTGTATATACAAAATGCGAGGAACGAGCTATGTTCAAGGTCATCAAATACGAGGGCAAGGCCCGACGCGGCAAATTCCAATGCGCCCACGGCGGCGAGGTGCAGACGCCGGTTTTCATGAGCGTCGGCACGCAGGCAGCGATCAAGGGCGGCGTGAGCGCGCTGGACCTCAAGGAGCTCGGCTGTCAGATCGAGCTGTCCAACACCTACCATCTCCATCTCCGCCCGGGCGACGACGTGGTGCGCCAAATGGGCGGACTGCATAAGTTCATGCACTGGGACGGCCCGATCCTGACGGACTCCGGCGGCTTCCAGGTGTTCTCTCTTGCGGGGCTGCGCAAGATCAGGGAGGAGGGTGTCACCTTTGCCTCCCACCTTGACGGTCGCCGCATCTTCATGGGGCCGGAGGAGAGCATGCGCATCCAGTCCAACCTTGGCAGCGACATTGCGATGGCGTTCGACGAGTGCGTGGAGAATCCGGCGCCCTACAAGTACGCGAAGGACTCCTGTGAGCGCACGCTGCGCTGGCTGGAGCGCTGCAAGGCAGAGCATGACAAGTTAAACTCCTTGCCGGATACCGTCAACCCGGGGCAGATGCTTTTCGGCATCAATCAGGGTGCGACCTTTGAGGATCTGCGCATCTGGCACATGAAGGAGATCGCAAAGATTGACTGCGACGGCTACGCCATCGGCGTTCTTGCGGTCGGCGAGCCGACGCAGGTGATGTACGACATCATCGACGCGGTCGAGCCCTATATGCCGCAGGACAAGCCGCGCTACCTGATGGGCGTCGGCACGCCGTCGAACATCATTGAGGGCGTGGCGCGCGGTGTGGACTTCTTCGATTGCGTGATGCCGGCGCGCAACGCGCGCCACGGCAAGCTCTTCACCTGGAGCGGCGCGATCAATCTGAAAAACGAGAAATACAAGCTCGACGAGCGCCCGATCGACGAGCGCTGCGACTGCCCGACCTGCCGGAATTTCTCGCGCGCCTATCTGCGCCATCTCTTCAAGGCGGATGAGATGCTGGCACTGCGCCTTGCGGTGATGCACAATCTCTATTTCTACAACAAGCTCACGGAACGCATCCGCGACGCGCTGGACGCTGGCGAGTTTGCGGCCTTCCGCGCGGAATACAGCGAAAAGCTTTCGGAAAGAGCGTAATTTGCCGCAGAAAACTCTTGCACATTAGGGCGGATTCGGCTATAATGACAGCAATGCTGTTATGGCGGAACCTTAAAAACGAAAGGAACTTTAACAATTATGGAATCCCTTCTTCTCATGGTCGCGATGATCGCGGTCTTCTATTTCCTCATCATCCGTCCGGAAAACAAGCGCAAAAAGCAGGCGGAGCAGATGCGCAGCAGCCTGAAAAAGGGCGACCGCGTCACCACCATCGGTGGTATGGTCGGCAAGATTGTGCAGGTCAACGACTCTACCATCGTCTTTGAGACGAGCGAGGACCGCGTCCGCATCGAGGTGACCAAGTGGGCGGTGCAGTCCACCGGCGCAATGGAGCAGGCCGCCGCACAGAAGAGCGGCAAGAAGGCTGACAAGGTCGAAGAAAAGGCGGAGGAGACTCCTGCTGTCGAGGAAAAGACTGAGACGGTCGAGGCTCCTGCTGCGGAAGAAAAGCCCTCCTACGATCCCGAGATCAAGTAAATCATATCCTGACGCGAAAGTGCCGGCCGAATGGCCGGCGCTTTTTTGCGCACTTTTTTCGAGGGCCTGGATATAAAATGCAGCCTTGCGGCATACGCTCTTTTGAACGACCGGGATGGGGAGGGCTATGGAATGGAGAAGAAGCGATTGTCGGTGAGACCGATCATGCTCGGCTTAGCGACGGCGATGGGTGCATATCTGGTGCTGCTGACGCTTACGGCCTATCTGACGGTGAGCGGCAGACTGGATGAAGCGCGAATAGGACAAACGGCGTGGGCGTGCGCCTGCCTTGCGGCCTTCGGCGGTGCGATGATAGCGTCACGGGAGAAACGGGGGGCAGCGGTGCTGCCGCTGCTTGGCGCTGCGGCGTTCTGGGTATGCGTGTCGCTGCTCGGGCTGCTCGCGTCGGATGCGCCGGACCTGAACGGGGTGCTGGGGCTGCTCACGGCGTCTGCGCTTGGCGGGCTGCTTGCGGCGGGACTTGCGCGGCGGGAGAAGGGAAAACGGGCAAAGCGACATAAAACGCCTCGTTCCCGACGGTAAACATAAAGATCGAAAAACGGCACATTCTGCGCGGCGTGAACGGATTGCACAAATATGGCCTGGTGGGGAATGAGGGCGGCCTGAAAGACGGTTTCCAGATTTGGTAAACGGCGGTTTTTCACGATACCATATCTTGTTCCGAAAAAGCTCGGTGTACGAAGTTTACATAATGGTGTTTACATAATATTTTGACATAATTGACAAAATTCGGGAAATTGAGGAAATCCGCTTGCGAAACGGGGACAAATAGCCTATATTTATAAGTGCTTTCGCTCCCTCGCTTTTTGCGCCCTGCGAATTTCCTCGGCGGAAAACAGTGAGGGATTTACATTGAAGCAAAGACGAACGGCGGCGCGTCTGCGATGCGTCAGTCTGCGAAAAATACCGCTTTCCATGCTGGCGCTTGCCGCTTTTTTTCTTCTCGGCGCGGTCCTCGGCGGCATGGTCGCCGCGCGCGGCGCGTCGGCAATGGGCGGCGAGCTGCGCCGATATCTTGAGGGCTACCTTGCCCTGCGCATCGAGGGCGCGCCCTCCTCCGCGGCGGTCTGGCAGACGATGGTCTGCTTTTTCCGTGCGAGCGCGGCGGTGTTCCTGCTGGGCTTTGCCTCCATCGGCGTGGCGCTCATTCCGGCGGTGTGTGCCGCTCAGGGCTTCCTGTACGCCTATTCGCTTCTTTGCTTCGCCTCGGGTCTGGGGCAGGATGGTTTTTTCCTGCTGCCTGTTCTCTTCGCGCTGCGGCTGATGCTTGTGCTGCCTTGCACGCTGCTGCTCGGCAGCGCCGCGTGGGAGACCTCGCGCGGTCTTGCGGCCTTATCGGTCGGCGGCGGAAAGCGGGCGAAGGGCGTGACCTACGGAAAGCGGTATTGGTCCCGTTTCGGGATCGCGTGTGTGTGTTTATTTTTTGGCGCGGCGCTGGAGCTGTGGTTCATTCCACGCATCCTGTCGCTTTTGCTGCGCTGATCTTACGGAAGGAGGTGTGCCGGATGGCGTCCGATTATCTGAAGCTCTATGAGGATTATCTGCGCGAGGAAAAGCACGCCTCCGAAAATACACTCAGCTCCTATCTTCGCGACCTGCGCCAGTTTTCCGAGCACCTTGCCGCCCAGCGGGTGGCCGATTTGCGCAAGGTCAAGACCGCCGCCATCAGCGACTACGTCGCGTGGATGGGCGGCAAGGGAAAGTCCGCCGCGACGGTCACGCGCGCGCTGGCCTCCATCAAGTCCTTTTATGCCTTCCTTGCCGAGCGCGGCGAGATCAAGACCAATCCCGCCAAGGGCGTCGCTGCCCTCAAGGTCGAGCGCAGGTTCCCGGAGATCCTGACCGGCAAGGAGATCGAGCTGTTCCTCGACCAGCCCCGGTGCGTGGACGCCAAGGGCTACCGCGATCACGCGATGCTCGAGCTGCTCTACGCCACCGGCATCCGCGTGAGCGAGCTCATCTCGCTCGACGAGAGCGACTGCAGCCTTTCCGCCGGCTTTATCCGCTGCGAGAGCAAGGGCAAGGAGCGCATCATTCCGCTCTATCCCGCTGCGGTCAAGGCACTTTCGGATTACATCAAGGATGTCCGACCTCAGCTGCTGGCTGATCCGGAGGAGACGGCGCTGTTCGTCAACATGAACGGCGAGCGCATGAGCCGTCAGGGCTTTTGGAAGATCGTCAAGCACTACCAGGAGATGGCGCAGATCGACAAGGACATCACGCCGCACACGCTGCGCCACTCGTTTGCGGTGCATCTGCTGGAAAACGGCGCGGACCTGCGTGCCATTCAGGAAATGCTGGGCCATGCGGACATTTCCTCCACGCAGATCTACACCCACGTTGTGAAAAAACAGCTGCGGGACATCTATCAGAAGGCGCACCCGCGCGCGTAATAGAAAAAGGAAACGGGAAGGACGCTTCGGCGTCCTTCTCTTTTTGTCCTACGGCGCAATGCACCGCTTCCGGCGCGGGCGCATAGTATGCTGCGAGGAGGGGAGAGTATGGAACGCTATTTACTGGTCGCACGCTCCATCACGCACGCCCAGCAGATGATGAAGGTCCTGGACCGTGCGGGCATCCGCACGCGGGTGCTGCGCGCGAGCGCCGAGCTGACGGGCCGCGGCTGCGGCTACACGCTGGAGGTCGCGGAGCGGAATTACGCCGCCGCCATCCGCCGCCTGCAGGACGCGCAGGTCGAGCCGGTCAAGATCGTTCGGAGGTAGGGCCATGATCTATCTGGACTCCGCCGCGACGACCTTCCAAAAGCCCCCGAGCGTTTCCTATGCGATGCAGAGGGCCATGCGCACCATGTCCTCGCCGGGGCGCGGCGGCTATGCCGCGGCCAGAGCGGCGGAGGAGACGGCCTTCCGCTGCCGAAGCCTTGCCGCCGAGCTGTTCGGCGTACCCTCGCCGGAGCAGGTCGTCTTTACCTCCAACGCGACGCACGCCCTGAACATTGCCATCCGTTCGCTCGTGCCGGAGGAAGGGCGCGTCACCGTCTCCGGCTATGAGCACAACGCCGTCACGCGGCCGTTGCACGCGCTGGGCGCGAGGATCAAGGTCGCCGCTTCGCCGCTCTTTGACCGCGCCGCGCTGCTGCGCGCCTTTGAAAACAGCATCTCGCCGGAGCTTGACGCCGTCGTCTGCACGCACGTCTCCAATGTGTTCGGCTTCGTTCTGCCGATCGAGGAGATCGCTGCGCTCTGCCGCGCGGAGGGAGTTCCCCTGATCGTGGATGCCTCGCAGTCCGCGGGCATCCTGCCGTTCGAGCTGGACACGCTCGGCGCGGCCTTTATCGCCATGCCGGGACACAAGGGACTTTACGGCCCGCAGGGGACTGGACTTCTGCTGTGCGCGCACGACGCCGCGCCGCTCCTCTACGGCGGCACGGGCAGCGCGTCGCTCGAGCAGACCATGCCGGACTTCCTGCCGGACCGGCTGGAGGCCGGTACGCACAATATGCCCGGCATCGCGGGTCTGGAGGCCGGACTGCGCTTCGTGCGGGAAAGACGGGAGCGTATCGAGCGCCACGAGCGCGCGCTGATCGCGCGGGCCGCCGCTGCGCTGCGCGGAATGGACGGCGTTACGGTCTATGCCGCGCGGGACGCCGCGGAGCAGGTCGGGGTGCTGTCCTTCAACCTGGATGGCAGGGAGCCGGAGGAGACCGCGGACGCGCTGGCGCAGCGGGGCTTTGCTCTGCGCGGCGGACTGCACTGCGCGCCCTACGCCCACCGCACGGCGGGGACGCTGCCGAACGGAACGGTGCGCCTGAGCGTATCCGCCTTCACCTCGGCGGCGGATATCGACGCCTTTGCCCGTGTGCTGCGGAGTATCGTGCGCGGCTGAAGGCTGCGCTACACAAATTCATGGAAAATTCATGCTCTTTCGGTTGCTTTTTTTTGCGGATTATATTAGAATATGAATAACTATTGCTTAAGAGGGATATGCCATGGAATTTGTGATGACCATACTCGAGGGCGCGTGGCGTTATGTGACGACCATCCGCATCGCGGACTATCTGGATATCGCGCTGATGGCCTATTGCTGCTATCTGCTGCTCCGCCTCGTGCGCAGCACTCGCGCGGAGAGCTTGGTCAAGGGCATCATGGTGTTTCTGCTGGCGCTGTGGATCTCGTATGTATTCAAGCTCAATGGCATTTACTTTATCCTCAACCACATGCTTGATGTCGGCATCCTCGCACTGATCGTCCTTTTCCAGCCGGAGATTCGCCGCATTTTAGAGCAGGTCGGCTCGAGTAAGCTGCGCTCGTTCATTCCCTTTGCCGCAAAGCAGCAGTCGAGCGCCATTGAAAACGCCATCGCGCAGACGGTGCTCGCCTGCACCGAGATGTCCAAGACCCGCACGGGCGTGCTGATCGTCTTTGAGCGTGAGATCAACCTCGACGAGATGGCGCGCACCGGCACCATCGTGGACGCGCAGGTGAGCAGCGAGCTGCTGAAAAACATCTTCTTCGTCAAGGCCGCGATGCACGACGGTGCGGTCATCATCCGCGACGGGCGCATTCTGGCGGGCGGCTGTATGCTGCCGCTGTCGAAGAATGTGAACCTCAGCCGCGACCTCGGTATGCGCCACCGCGCGGGCATTGGCATGAGCGAAAATTCCGACGCCGTGGTCGTCATCGTCTCGGAGGAGACGGGCACCATCTCCGTCGCCATCGGCGGACTGCTCAAGCGTCACCTCAAGCCGGAGACGCTCGAGAAGCTGCTCATCAACGAGCTCATGCCGCAGACGGAGGAGACCGAGGCGGACAAGCCGCAGCTGCATTTGCCGCGTATCCTGAAAAAGCGGAAGGAGGACGACGAAGAAAATGGAGCAAACTAAAGGCCGCAGGGCGTTTTGCATCGGCTTGTCGATCCTCATTGCGCTGCTCGTTTGGTTCTACGCCAACGACGACACGGAGATCGTGATCTCCGTCAACGATGTGCCGATAGAATTTGCCAACGAAGACACCACGCTGGCGGATAAGGGGCTCATGCTTCTCTCGAACGAGGAGGAGACGATCGACCTCAAGCTGTCCATGCCGCGCAGCACCTACTTCAAGCTCGACCCCGGCAAGATCCGCATCGTGGTCGATCTCAGCTCGGTCACAACGACCGGCACACAGACGATCACCTACAGCATCCTTTATCCGCGCGGGCCGCGCGGCGAGCTGCTTTCGAGCAGCATCACGCAGAGAGAGCCGACCGTCCGCTCGACCACCATTGAGATCGGCGAGCTGTTCCGCAAGAATGTGGAGATCCGCTGCAAGGTAGTCGGCAACGTGGCGGAGGGCTATATCGCCGGCACGGTCCGTATGCTGCCCGAGACGCTTGAGGTGCGCGGCCAGCAGGTCGACATCATGCAGGTGAGCTACGCGCAGGTCACGCTGAACATTGAAAACGCGACCTCCACGGTCGTGGAGCTGCTGGGCTTTGAGCTGTACGATTTCAGCGACCAGCTCATCCGCTCGAACCGCATCCATCCGGCCAGCGAGAGCATCCAGGTGACGATGCCGGTGATGACGGTCAAGGAGGTCCCGCTCACGGTCGAATTTGTCGAAACGCCTGGCTCGCGGCTCGAGAACGTCAAGTGGGCGCTGACACCGGTCGACACGATCACGCTCTCGGGCGACGCCTCGACGATGGCTGCCATCGACGAGATCAAGCTCGATACGCTCTCGCTCGCCGATCTCAAGGCGGCGGAGACCTTTACCTACGACATTCCGCTTCCTGACGGCGTGGACAATCTCAGCGGCGTGACGAGCGTGACGCTGACCATCCTGTTCGACGACATTGACTCCCTGACGGTGGACGCCACGCAGTTCGGCTACGAGAACCTGACGACCGAGCGTGATGTGACGGTCGTGACCTCGACGCTGAGCGTGACGCTGCGCGGCACGAGCACGGCGCTCGCGCAGGTGAATGAAGAAAACCTCCGCGTGGTGGCGGACCTGACGAACGTTTCCGACGCGGACGGCGTCTATACCGTCCCTGCAACGGTTTATGTGGACGGGCTGGACGTCGGCGCCGTCGGCAGCTATCAGGTGACCGTGCGGTTGAGCGGCGGAGCGGAAAACAGTACAGAGCATAACTGAAGGAGAACCTATGACCCAGATAGCAACGGTTGAAAAAATATTGCGCGGCGGCAGGGCGGAGATCTCCGTTCCCCGCAAGTCCGCCTGCGGACACGACTGCGAGAGCTGCTCGGGCTGCGGGATGCAGGGCTCGTCCACCCATGCGGTGGCGCTCAATCCCATCGGCGCGCAGGCGGGACAGAAGGTCGTGGTCGAAAGCAGCAACAAGCGGCTCTACGGCGTGATGCTGCTGGTCTACGCGGTGCCCATCGTGTTGTTTCTGATCGGCTACTTTGCCTCCTACGCGCTGACCTCCGAGGGGCTGCGCTATGCCATCGCCATTGCGGCGTTCTGCCTCGGCATCGTGCCGGCGATCCTCTACGACCGCAAGCTGAAGCGCGAGGGCGGGCTGGCGTTCACCATCATACGAACCCTGTAGCGCAGATATGTTCGGCTACGTTCTGCCCTCGCGGGATCGGCTCGACGAGCGGGAACGCGAGCGCTTCCGCGCCGTCTACTGCGGACTGTGCCACACGCTCCGGGAGCGCTACGGCTTTGCCGCGAGCCTCCTGCTCAACTACGATTTCACCCTTTTAGCCATTCTGCTCTCAAGCGGAGACGAGGAGCCCTGCACCGTGCGGCGCTGCGCCGTGCATCCCTGTAAGGGCTGCCGCGCGCAGACAAGCACGCCGGCGCTCGAGGCCGCGGCGGACCGGACCGTGATCCTCTCCTGGTGGCAGCTGCGGGATCACATCGCCGACCACGGCTTTTGGAGCGGGCTCAAATACCGCTTTGCTTCGCTCTTTCTGCGCGGTGCTTACCGCAGGGCGGGGGAGCGGCTGCCGCGCTTCGACGCGGCGGTGCGGCTGCA
>ENA-ORRL01002074-ORRL01002074.1-human-gut-metagenome-genome-assembly--contig:-NODE-2074-length-12845-cov-3.118296_pt1 | contig 12845 bp, 9 predicted proteins | sample MGYA00242175_ERZ509134 | MGnify/ENA primary metagenome ERZ509134 (study PRJEB26280, sample SAMEA2338660) | human gut metagenome | biome: human gut; feature: human-associated habitat; material: faeces... | reverse complement strand
AACAGCTATATCGGCAGCCGGGAGGACTGGGAGTTTGCTGGCGTTTATGCGGACGAAGCCCTGACCGGCACCAAGGACAACCGCCCGGAGTTCCAGCGTATGCTGGCAGACTGCCGGAACGGAAAAATCGATATGATCATCACCAAGTCCATTACCCGGTTTGCCCGCAACACTGTGACGCTGCTTGCTACCATCCGGGAACTGAGGAATTTAGGAATCGATGTGTACTTTGAGAAGGAGAACATCCACACCCTCAGTGCGGACGGAGAGCTGATGATTACCCTGCTGGCCGCCTACGCGCAGGAGGAAAGCTACAATGTCAGCGAGAACCAGAAGTGGCGCATCCGCAGGATGTTTGAGCAGGGACGCCCTAATACCGGGCGCATGCTGGGCTACCGCCTCAAAAACGGCGTCTTGCAGATCGTCCCGGAGGAAGCCGAGATTGTCCAAATGATCTTCAATGATTACCTCTCCGGCATGGGCAGGAACCTCATCGTGAAGAAGCTCATCCGCATGGGCGTCCCCACGCTGTCCGGCGGACAATGGCGGGAGAATACCCTGTTACAAATCCTCACCAATGAGAAATACACCGGTGATATGCTGCTGCAAAAAACCTATTCCATAGACCATATCAGCAAGAAAAAGGCCATAAATTATGGAGAAAAACGTATGTATTATGTAGAACACAGTCACGAGCCTATCATCGATAAAGAGACCTTCACCAAGGTACAGCAGGAACTGGCGCGGCGGGCAGAAAAGTTTCCTAATACAGCACAAAAAGCGAAGGAATACCCGTTTACTGGGCTGATTCGGTGCGGCTTTTGCGGGAAGTATTTCCGCAGAAAAATTACCGCTTCAGGTACAAAGTATGCCAAGCCGGTCTGGATTTGCCCAACGTTCAACACCTACGGTAAAGACATCTGCTCAGCCCAGCAGATCCCGGAAAAAATCCTCATAGAGAAAACCTCCGAGGTTTTGGGTACGGCGGACTGGGATCGTGAGACCCTGCTGTCGTATGTCTCCGAGATATGGGTACCGGAGCATAATCTCCTGATGTATGTGTTCCGCGACGGCCACACCGAAGAGGTCGCCTGGCAGAACCCGTCCCGCCGGGAGAGCTGGTCGGACGAGATGAAGCAAGCTGCTCGGGAACGCCAGCTGCGGATGATCGAGAGGAGGTGCAAAGATGACGGTACCGACTAAAAAGGTTCATATCATTGAGAGAACCGCTAGTTTGCCCTTTTCCATGTTCAGCAGTGAGCAGAGGAAAAAGCGCGTAGCGGCCTATGCCCGTGTTTCTACCGAGCAGGACGAACAGCAATCCAGCTATGAGGCACAGGTAGATTTCTATACCCGGCACATCAAAAACAACCCGGAGTGGGAGTTTGTCGAGGTCTATACGGACGAAGGCATCTCCGGCACCAGCACCAAGAAGCGGGAGGGCTTCAACCGCATGATCGCCGACGCGCTGGATGGTAAGATCGACCTAATCCTTACCAAGTCTATCAGCCGCTTCGCCCGCAACACTGTAGATTCCTTGACCGCTATCCGTAAGCTCAAAGAAAAAGGTGTGGAGGTCTACTTCGAGAAGGAGAATATCCACACCATGGACGCCAAAGGCGAGCTGATGATTACTATCATGAGCAGTCTGGCACAGGAAGAAAGCCGCTCTATCAGCGAGAATGTCCGCTGGGGCAAGCGTAAGAGCATGGCCGATGGGAAGTTCTCTCTGGCCTACAGCCGCTTTCTGGGCTACGAGAAGGGCGGGGACGGCACCCTGCGGATCGTGGAGGAAGAAGCGGAAATCATCCGCAAAATCTACTCCCTCTATCTGGGCGGCCAGACCGTCCGCACGATTGCAGATTATCTGACCGCACAGGGCATCCCTACGCCTTCCGGTAAAAAACAGTGGAGCGTTTCTACTATTATGAGCATCCTCCAGAACGAGAAGTATAAAGGCGACGCTTTGCTCCAAAAGACCTACACCGCCGATTTCTTGACCAAGAAGGTTAAGAAGAACCACGGAGAAATCCAGCAATACTATGTGGAGAACTCGCACCCGGCCATTATTGACCCGGACACCTTTGCGCTGGTACAGAACGAGATTGCGGAAAGACGCCGCTCCCGCCGCCAAATGCACCGGAGCAGCCTGTTTACCGCTAAACTCATCTGTGGGGACTGCGGCGGCAGCTACGGCAGGAAGGTGCTGCAATCCAACACCCAGTATCGGCACCACGTCTGGCGGTGCAATCAGAAGTACAAAGGCGATACCGTCTGTGCCACCCCCAGTTTGCGGGAGGATGAGATAAAGGAGTGCTTTGTCGCAGCCTTCAACCAACTGCTTGGGGACAAGGAACAGTACATCGCCTGGTTTGAGGAGCTCCTGCCCATCATAACTGACACCGCTGAGTTAGAACAGCACTTGGCAGAGCTCCAATCCGGCCATGACGCCAAAATGCAGCTGCTAAAGGGCTACATTGAGGAAAACAAGCATCAGGTGCAGGATCAGGCGGAGTATACTGAGCGGTATAACGCCCTGCATGACGAGTGCCAGCAGCTGGAGGCGCAGATCGCCCGGCTGGAATCCAAAATCCATGCCCGACAGAGTAAAAAGAAAGAAATCCGCCGCTGGCTGGACAAGCTGCGGCAGTGCGGGGACATCCTTATCGAGTTTGACCCGGATCTTTGGAACTCTACTGTAGAAATGGCTATAGTGGGCAAGGACAAGCTCCTGACTTTCCAGTTCAAGGATGGGACAGAGATCCCGGTGCCAATACCGGACAAAAAGTAGCGCAGAACCATCTGCGAGCACCTTACAAGCCTGCGGAGAAATCCGTGGGCTTTTTCTATCCCTGAGAAGCGAGCCATACTCAGCTTTGGCTGCGCTTTATGTGAGGGTGCAGAATGGGGAAAATTGTAAGGCATAAGCGGGACGGGTGCAAATCGCAAACTATCACCGGCGCGGGTGCATCGGGTGCAAAACGGGATATTCCGTGTAGAGGCAAGGCGTAAAGCTATATACGGGAACCGGCTCACATGCGCTCCCAACGCCGGAAAATGGGCATAAAAAAGGAGAAAACCCCTGTAAACAGGGATTTTCTCCTCGCCACTTTTTTATCAAAAGTGACGTCTTAATATGTCCAGCCACGACAATCTAGATATTTCAAAAGGGAGAGGAAAGAAGATATTCAGCCCTATTTTTGTTTGTAACTGTCCATTGAGATCAAATAAAGCAAGCAAAATCTACCGTGCGAACTAATAATATGCTTCATCAGATGAATAACCTCTTTTTAATCGGGTATGGATTTACCTTTTTTCACATTTCTGATCATAAGGTTCAGCTTTATTCTATCTCCATTCCAGACCTATTTTTTCCGTTCGCTTTTGATTTTAGCTCCCCAAGCCAAGATAGTAAAATAGGGATAATAATTACGGTAGACAGCAATTCAAAAAATTTTAAGCAAGGGGCATGATTCTCAAAATAAATGAATAGAATGAAATCTAACGATAGTAATTCCACAACAGCTGTAACCAAGCAGAAACGAATACGGTTAATTCTGATTCGATCTGGCTCTAATAAGCCGCTAAACAGTTTTGTAATTCTCAAATTTAATAATGACAACAGGTATGATACAGCACAAAATCTTTCCAAGACATATGTTTTTATGTGAATAATATAAAAGGGGACAATTAATCCGATTATTTTAATAAAATTCCCTTGTGCCCCTTTCTCATCTATATCTTGTGTTGTTTGACGCAAGAGTGCTTCTTGGTTCTCTTTTCTTTTTTGTATGTAGTCAATTTTCTTCTGAATCTTACCGAGATCCCGTCTGATAAATCCAAGGCTAACCAAACAATAGACATTAGAGAAATGGCAGAAAGCAATGGCGAGAAAATAGCACAACACTATAATTAGTCCAAGCGTTAAAAAGAATTCATTTTCAGGTTTGTAAATACTATTATAGATATACCCCACCCAATTTGTTCGCGTGATTAAAATCTGAATCATACAAATAATCACAGAAAGAATCACAGAATCAGTTAGTTTAGAAATAACAGGGTGAGAATATTTGTGGTTCATTTCAAGATAGGCGGCAGAAATATTGATTATAATTCCAATACTCCAAAGAGTAACCAGAATGGCTGTTATACTTAAAAACAAGCGATTTCCCGTAGTTATGTAAATCATATTTATTATAAAAACTACAGGGAGAAAAAGTGAACTTACAACCATTCCATTATACATAACAGCGGCATCTTGACTAGTTTTTTCCAAAACATCTTGGACAATATTTAGGGTCTTCCCGGTTATCAATATATTAAGCAAATCTAAAACCAACAAACTGCAGATTGAGCCAATAATGGCACTAATAATTAGTGTATCTGTCCAAATTTGTATATTACGGTTTATCTCATCCGTAACTGTTGTTGCTCCACGGTATAGAGAAAAAATGTGCAGCACCAATATTCCTATAAATGGAATATACTTTGTAAGTATCCCAATTATTTTAGTACCAGCCATACTTTCCCTCCTATTCAATACACAATAAAGACATTAGAACGAAATATGGCCTCTTTCTATATATAATCAAAAAGTATTTTTTCAATCATTTCCTGCAATGCGCTTTTGAATATCTTCTATGGAAGGCAATTGCTTTCCCAGTTCCTCCGGTAAATTGCTAGTGATCTGATATGCGCTGACACCGATAGGTTTGCTCATATCTTTGAGGGAGTACTCCGCTACCAAGTCATTCTTGCTCTTGCAGAGCAGCAGACCGATGGAGGGGTTGTCCTGTTCCTTCTTCAAAATTCCATCTACTGCTGAAAGGTAGAAGTTAAGCTGACCAGCATACTCTGGTTTGAATTCCCCGGTCTTCAGCTCGATCACCATATAGCAACGTAAGTTCAAATTGTAGAACAGAAGATCAATATAAAAATCGTCACCACCTACATTAAGATGATATTGATTTCCAAGGAAGGCAAAGCCGGTACCAAGCTCCAACAGGAGCTTGGTCACATCCCTAACCAGTGCCTGCTCAATATCCCGTTCCACCATATCTTCCTTGAAGGGAATAAAATCGAAAATATATGGGTCCTTCATTGTCTGCACAGCCAGTTCACTCTGTGGGGAGGGAAGTCGGTTTTCAAAGTTAGAAACTTTGTCTGCCAGCACCTGACGTTGATATAATCTGCTCTCAATCTGGTGGATCAGTACGTTGTGGGACCAGCCGTTTTCTTTAGTTTTCTGAATGTACCAAATTCTTTCTTCGGGATCTTTTACCTTGTCCAGAATTGCTATATTATGTGACCAAGGGATTTGTGCAGACACCGTCTGCACAAATCCCCGATCTGGATAGGTCTGGGCGAATTTAGCCATATACTTCAGATTGCGCACGGAGTAGCCTTTGCTGCCCGGAAATTCTCGCCGGATATCTGCAGCCAGGTTTTCGACGAATTTATTGCCCCAGGCTTTATGCTCGTTAATGACCAAGCCGATACTGTGGTAGAGCAACACCATCTCAGTATTTACCTGGACAGAAGCGTGATACTGAGCAACTTTGATTTCCCTCTTGACCTGCTCGACAATAGCAAGGTACTCACCTGAATTCATCAACACGCTCATTTTTCTCCTTCCACCATAAGATGCCTAAGCAGCCCCTGGCACCCTGCCAGTACATCCTGCCAAGTGGTCTCGAAATCATCGGTGTACCAGGGATCGGCTACCTCCTGGTCTGGCTGGCCTGCGTACTCCATCAGGAGGTGCATCTTCCCATCGAAATCGCCGCCGCAGATGCGGTACATATCGTGCAGATTCTCCCGGTCCATCCCAATCAGCAGATCGTACTGGTCGTAGTCGTGGTTTTGGAGCTGGCGGGCCGTTTTGCCAGTACAGTCGATCCCGTGCTGGGCCAGCTTCCGCCGGGCGGGAGGATACACAGGATTGCCGATCTCCTCCCGGCTGGTAGCCGCTGATTCGATGTGGAATTCCTGCTCCAATCCCACCTTTTTCACCAAGTTTTTCATCACAAACTCGGCCATTGGGCTTCTGCAAATATTTCCATGACACACAAAAAGTATCCTTGTCATCCTGTTTCTCGCACTCCTGAACCGTTTCTTCCCGATCAGTATAGCACATTCCCTCGGCATCGTCGAGGGCAGATTCCAGATGTGCGGAGGCACGGATCTGATCATTCAGTTTCTTCTTGGACCAGCTGAACTGCTCTGCCGCCCGCAGATACCAGGTGCGTTCTTCCATTGTCAGCTCTGCCTCTAGAATGACTACATTCTGTGTCCAGCTAATCCGCATGGCCTGCTTTGCCAGTTTGGGATTATTTTCGTAAGTGCGGAAGAACTCCCTCATCCGGCGCAGGTTACGGGGGGAGAAACCCGTGGCGTCCGGGTATGTGGCCTGCAGATACTCTGAAGCAGCCACTGCTGCCCCCTTTTCCGATCTGGCACAGATAACTCGTCCCATCTCGAAGTATAGCTCTACCTGTGGCAGGGCCGTTTCCATGAGCTGATCCAGTACAGCATACATGGCACTGTAATCTGTAGGCTTTCGGATGTTCATGGCCTTCTCCTTTCCGACGCCGTGCGCCTGCTGTCTCCAGTAAACTGAAACGGGAACGCACCTTATGTGATGCGTTCCCGTTTCGGCTCACTCCACTTTTCCGTTTATCCTTGCTTTTGGAACCAATTACTTTCAATTCCTGCCACATCGTCCAGCGGAATTTTCGTCCCGTCCGTCAGGACCAGCACCTGCTGGATCTCGTCCAGCTTTTTCAGCCGCCCGGTAGCCGTGAGGTAAGCCCCTCCGTCCTTCCGCTCGTCCGGCTGGAACCAGGTAACCGTGATTTCCGGCTGTTCCGCGATATGCTCCAGCAGAACCGCCTGCCGCCGGTCTAGCTCCGCCTTGGTGTCCTCGTCCAGCTCCATCTTCTGGTCCGTCAGCCGGGCGGTCTCCGCGATAGCCCCTGCGTGGCCAGTGAGGGCGGCGAAGGGGCTGAAAATAGCGGCCCGCTCTGAGATGGGCATTCGTGGGTGTCGAACGGAGGTGGGATGGGGCAGGTGGAGGATGTCATCGTATTTCCCGCTCATGCCTGATGCCCTCCGATCGTCTGGTTACGCTCCCTTGCGGTGGCACCATCCTCCAGGTTCATCCCCTTGAGGATGGCGTTCTTGCCGTACCGCTTTTTGATTCCCAGCATGGCCTCCTGGAGCTTCCGCTCTCTGGCGTGGGCGGCTTTATCTGCCTGCTCCTGCTGCTCCTTAGCGGCGTAGTCGGTAAACAGGTCCAGCTGCTCCGTCGGCTCCTCCTTCCAGGCGCTGGCCTCATCCAGCAGCCTGTTGGCGCTGATACTCAGGCGGCGGATCAGCAGGTTTTGATCCACGATCCGGTCATAGAGGGCCGTCACAGCTCTCAGCAAATCATTGGCAGAGGAGGTGTAGAGGAAATTCTCCGTCCCCACCGCGTGCTTGGGGATTTTCCGCCCATAGCGGTCGGCGGTGACAGGGCCCTTATACTGGGCGGCCCGGCTGGGATCATCCAGGTTTTCCCGGTCATAGCCCACGGTGAGGACCAGCTGGTTGGTCACCAGCCCCTTGTCCACCAGGTCCAGGGCCAGGGCGTCCGCCATTTCCCGCACCACCAGGCGGGCTTTCTGGAAGTCATACGGGCACTGGAGCACCTGGCCGGAAACAATGCTCTTGTTCTCCGGCTTGTACGACTTCGCGTCCGCAATGGTGCACGGCTCCCAGCCCCAGGCGTGGTCGATCAAAATTTCCGCGTTGATGCCGAACAGTTTATAGAGCAGTTCCTCATTATGGTATTCTCCCGGTTTTCCGATAGAGCACCGGGCCACATCCCCCATAGTGTACATCCCATGGGTCTCCAACTTATTGGAATAGCCCTTGCCTACCCGCCAGAAGTCAGTGAGAGGCCGGTGACTCCACAGCAACCGCCGGTAGGTCATTTCATTCAGCTTGGCGATGCGCACTCCGTCCTTGTCCGGGTGGACGTGCTTGGCCACGATATCCATGGCCACCTTGGCCAGGTACAGATTGGTACCCATGCCCGCCGCAGCGGTGATGCCGGTGGTTTTCAGAATATCCAGGATGATGGTTCGGGTCAGCTCCCGGGCGGTCATCTGATAGGTGTCCAGGTAGTTGGTCAGATCCATGAACACCTCGTCGATGGAGTAGGGGTAGATGTCCTCCGGTGCCACATATTTCAAATAGACGCTGTAGATCTTGGTGCTCCAGTCGATATAGTGGGCCATCCGGGGCGGGGCCACAATGTAGTCCAGAGCCAGAGCGGGATTCTTCTGCACCTCCGGATCGTGCCAAGAGGAGCCGGTGAACTGATGGCCGGGGGCACTCCACTTCCGCCGGGCATTCACCTCCGCCACCTTCTGCACCACCTCAAAGAGCCGGGCGCGGCCCGCGATGCCGTAGGCTTTCAGGGAGGGGGAGACAGCCAGGCAGATGGTCTTGTCCGTGCGGCGCTTGTCCGCCACCACCAGGTTGGTGGTCATGGGATCCAGGCCCCGCTCCACACACTCCACACTGGCGTAAAATGATTTCAAATCACAGCAGACGTAGGTCCGCTCCTTCATGCTACCTCACCCCCTGATTTTAGTATATCACGGACGCTGTCCCGTTATTGGGTCCATCCCAGCACGGCGTCCAGCGTCTCCGGTGCGGCCTCTGGGAAGTTCTTTCGCACCTGTGCATAGACCAGCGCTTTGGACTCCACTGGGTCCACGGAGTAGGCGGAGGCGATGTGGTCGTATCCCCACAGGGCCTCCGGAGTGGTGTAGACGGAGATGGGCCAGCCATAGGGCACGCCCTTCTTGTTGATCCGCTGGCGGAAGTCCCGGATGAGCAGATAGCCTCCCATCTGGAGGTCTGTGACCGTGCCCTCAAAATTTTTCTCTCCGCCTTTTCCGAATCCGGCCTGCCGCTTCAAATCGGAGGAAAACCACTCCTCCTGCTCCAGAAAGCGGTCCATGATCCGCTTCTGACGCATGGTGGCCTGCCCGTCCTCCCACCGGCTGTCGAAGTCGTACCCGTCCCGCCGCCAGTTGGCGAAGTGCGGAAACCAGGCTTTGGAGATGAAACCGGCCCGTTTGCCGAAAAACTTGCCGTAGGCCACCTGACCGCTGCGGGCGATAAGCGCGCGCCACTCCCAGGGGTCCTGCTCCGGGTCTCCGGTCCACCAATAGAGGTCTGCGGTGTTTTCCTCCACGGAGAAGCCGCCTATCTCGTTTTGGAACAGGGGCAGGAAGCCGATCTCATCGACCCAGCAGATGAGTTCCTCCCAGCTTTGGATGCGGGCAGGATTGTCCCAGTCCATGCCCCGCATGATCCATTCGCCGTTTTCAATGGCCATAGTGAAGCCTCCCCACCCTTCTTTTATGTGTATGATTATAGCACATCTGTTCTAAAAATTCTACTGCGGTATTTTCCCAAATGAAGGGCCAGAGAGGAAACAGCAGAAAAGGGATTGCCGTTTCCTCTCTGGCTTATCTCATAAAAGCTGTATAATTCGCTTTATAAGATAATATGTTTAGAATCAAATTATGCGATTTTCATAGGAATGCCCCAAATTCCTGTAGTGCTAATTGGCGCAATCCTTGATTACCAAAAAACGCAAGTTGGCCCATTGAGCTCAGGTTGTTGAACCGAAGGCTATGTTGTTCATGGCGAAGTATGCTATAAATGTAATCCGCCGTTGAAATTTGAAATTTCACCAATTTGCTACGAGGTTTACTTGTTGCGTTTCTAGCTATGTGACGTATTATAATATGTGACGTAATATATTGATCTACTCACATTGAGAGAAAGGAATCTATATGAAATATAAATTCTTAAAACTGAGTACATTGTTAATCCTAACCGGTTTGTTATCTACAGTTGCGACTGCCGCAAACGAAAGTGAGCAGTCTGTAGGAATGTGTTTGGGCCATGTTTATTCTACTGATATTGTAACCTATGTAGATGGCATGCCAATCATTTCCTATAATATCGGAGGGAAAACAGTTATTGCAGCCAAAGACTTAATGGAATATGGCTTTCAAGTGAATTGGAGCGAGGAAGACCGCACAGTATTTATTACATCGGGCAGGTATCCGGAACAGAAGCCAGCGCACCAACCTGCAGTAGATACTCCCGGGCGCATATTGGGAAATATCTACCAAAGTGACATTCGTGTATTTGTCAACAATCAAGAAATCCCTTCCTATAACATTGGCGGTCAAACGGTGATTGCTCCGTCTGATATGTCCGCCAGTGACACGAACAACTTCGAGCATTGCAATCTAAATCAGAAACTCGGCTATTCTAACGCAGGCTTTCGAACGGAATGGGATGCTTCTGCACGCTCGGTCAAAATCACAGCTCTCCGTCCCGGTTCCGAAGTGATTTTCCAAGGAGATATTTACACAGTTTCCGAACTAACTTCTGATTTCTATCTGCAGTCTGCGGGGGCGGGTGTAATCTCAAGTTCGCAGGAGACTTGGGCGGATCTTCGGATGCAAGGACTTGCTTTGGTCGTCGGTGATCAGGAATATTTTTCTCTTGAACTTTTACAAGCTGCCCTTTGGAGTGGTGGAGTGGATACAGATTGTCAGTTGATAGACGGGACCTTGGTCATCCATGGAGAACTTGCCCCGGTTTTAATATCTCCTCCGCCACCTGCCGAAACGAATGATCCGCGATATTCTGGTTATGGCGCCGTGTTTTGTTTTGGAGCCCACAAAGGAGGGGGCTCTGCAGCGTTGGCAAAACTGTCGATCCCTGTAAAATGGATTGACAACGACGGCGCTTCAGAAGAATTTACGGTAGACGGCTACATTGCGGGAAGTGCTGATCGTTCTGACAACTATTTCTTTTTGGATCTAGCACAAATATTTGAAAAATCTTTCTAACGTTTACTTTTTCCTTTCATATGTATCTCTATGTTATATGTAATTGATTTTTCTCGGTATGCTGTAATTGGGCATTACAACATATCGTTATGCCCTATTTAGGAGAATCTTTTACAAATTAACATATGAAAGGAATTAAGCAAATGGCAACATTAACTTTTTTGGAGCCTTCCGGTTCTAATCTGAGATCCGCCATTCTCAGCACTAGCGGTCGTAAAAAGCTTACTCCCACCTCCAATAATGCGCCTTGGATTTACTGTAATTACCCGGAACGAATTGGAGATGGGAATAAGAGCTGGGGGACTGCTGAAAATGGATATTATATTAATCGCCAGACGGTGAACGGCCCAGCCCAGATTTTTTACTCCCATTGGAATAAGACTGGAAAAACTCTTCGTTATCGTATTCAACTCAAAAATAACAATTCCTCTGTCGCAACCGTTACTCGCAGTAATGTAGGAGCTTGTACTGGTTGGGATGGTACAATTGCAGTAAAGAATTTCTTTGCCAGTTCTAGCAAAACAATCTCTGTGCCGGCAAAGGGAACCGCTTGGCTTATCGATGAACTCGTCGTTTCCAATGGCCAGCCATTTACGGGAATGGTACGGTTTAGTACAAATAAGAGTGTTGTTGTTACTGTAATTGCATATGAATCTAGTAGCAAGATTAATAATGCCACAAAGCCTTTCCCTTATAGATCTACAGAAGTGCCCTCCAATGATAATAAGGTCTACTCTGGACTAGGAAATGGTTACTTCCTTACCTTCAATCATGGGACAATCAGCACCAGCAGTCTTCCTTATCGTTTTACAACTAATTGTGATGCCAACGCCGGACTGCAAAATAATGGAGAAATGGTCCCAATCAAGCTTGTTGACGGAAATTTTACTGCATCTATTACCAGTTCAGATCAGGAATTAAGAAACTTGGGAAATTGGTGTGTTCAAAACTATCATAAAATTACTCTAAGAAATACCAGCTCTTCTTCCGTTACAGTATATGGTTATGTAGGTGCAAATGCGTCAGGGAATGCTCAGGTAATTAATCGCGGGGGTACTGTTAAGTCTGCCCGACTTTCTGCAGGCACCACAGGTAAATTTACCTGGAAGTGGTGTAAAGTTGTCTTAGCGGCCGGAGAAAGTTTTACTTTTGATTATCAGCAGATTCTAGCGTCTTATGATGCAGCTGCTACTTTCCATGAGTGGAGTTTGGAATAACCAAACTTTTTTGCAGAACGGCCATTGGGGGTTACTGAAGGCTAAATGAGTAGGACTCATAATATAACATACGATTTTGGAAGTAAAGCGATAAAATCTATTCGCGCCATTCTTATTTTCAATTTTAAATAAGCAAATACGGTCCAATCTTTTTAAAGATCGGACCGTATTTGTCTCCTCTCCAAACATAAAATTAATATATTTAATGAGTACCATTTTAGCGCGTCTAAACCAAAAATCTTGTTAAATAATGGACTAGATAGGAAAAAGTTGCATTGGGGCTGCCTTTTCCTATCTGGTCCTTCTCACAGGAACTGTATGATCTGTTCCCAAAGCAGGATGTGTTTCTGGTCCACCGAGCGGTTGTCATGGAAGTGTCCAAAGAACCAGTATTCGTATTCCAGTCGCCGGTCTACCATCTCCAAAAATTCCGTGAGATGGTCTGCCTCGTTGTGACGGTTCATAGACAGGGCGATGCTGGTGGAGGCACAGTGGGTGATCACATAGTCCACCTGCCAATTTGTTCGCTCCAGTCTTTTCAATGCGGTATAGTATTCTTCATCGGAGGGCAGCTCCTCCGGCCACCAGGATCGGCCTAGTACCCGGAACCTGTTCCTGCCGCTGCGCTTTAGGGCGCTCTGCTGGGCAGAGAAGTTCGGATCTGCTGGATCCAGGATGCCGTCCTCCACATCGTGGCTCT
>ENA-ORRL01002068-ORRL01002068.1-human-gut-metagenome-genome-assembly--contig:-NODE-2068-length-12874-cov-6.247835_pt1 | contig 12874 bp, 10 predicted proteins | sample MGYA00242175_ERZ509134 | MGnify/ENA primary metagenome ERZ509134 (study PRJEB26280, sample SAMEA2338660) | human gut metagenome | biome: human gut; feature: human-associated habitat; material: faeces... | reverse complement strand
GGGCAGAACTTGGGGGGATTGGTGGGATCGGCAGGCTCCCAGCCGCATTTATTGCACTTATAGTGCCGGGGCGCGGTGGGCTTGGGCTTGCCGCATTCGGAGCAGAACTTTCCTTTATTTACCGCGCCGCAGGCGCACGTCCACGCGCCCGCGCTCTGCTGAACCGGCGCGGCGGGCTGCTGCGTCGCCTGCATAGCCTGCGCGAACGCCTGACCCATCGCCACGCCTGCACCCATGCCGACGCCCGCGCCCGCCATGCCGCCGGGGTTGTTCGCCGCCTCGCGCATCGCTTCCGCCGCCTGATACTGCGTGTAGCGGTTCATGTCGCCCAGCACGCCCATGGACGTGCGCTTATCCATCGTCTTTTCGACTTCTTCCGGCAGGGAGATATTCTCGATGACGAACGACGCCAGCGTCAAGCCGAGCTTCTCAATGCGCGGGTTGATGGTCTTGAGCGCATAATCGCCGATTTCGTCGTAGTTCGCCGCCAAATCGAGCGCGGGCAGCTTGCTTTCCGCAATCGCGTCGGACAGGCCGGACACCAGCGTGCGCTTGAGCTGCCCTTCGACGTCCTGCACCGTGTATTCGCTGCTTGTGCCGAACACCTCGCGCAGGAAAACCTCCGGGTCAGCAACGCGGAAGGAATATGCGCCGAACGCGCGCAGGCGAATCATGCCGAACTCGGCGTCGCGCATCATGACGGGGTTCGTCGTCCCCCACTTGCAGTCAAGGAACTGCTTGGTGTTCACAAAGTACACGTCGGACTTGAACGGGCTGTTGAACCCGAACTTCCACGCCTTCAGCGCCGTCATCACCGGCATGTTGGCGGTGGACAGCTCATAGCGGCCGGGCTGGAACACGTCCGCCAGCTTGCCTTCGTTGACGAAAATCGCCACTTGGCTCTCGCGGACGGTCAGCTGCGCGCCCATCATGATTTCCTTGCCGTTCATGTCGTACTTGTGGACGATGGCGTTGTTCGTGCTGTCCGTCCACTCAATGACATCAATCAACTGTCCGCGGACGATGTTGCCGATGCTGTCAAAAATGCCCATAATTTGCCTCCTTGCTGTCTAATCATAACTGTATGTTACGCCATCAGTCTTTATGCGCGAGCGCCGTCAGGCACGGCAGCACGCGAATCGATGCAATCCGCAGGTCAATGCCCATATACTCGTCCACATGCTCAATGCTGTCGCGGATGTGGTCGGACAGGATGCCGGTAATCGACGCGTCCTCGTCCGGGCCTTCGTGGAAGAGCATCGGGCAGCCAAGCAGCACAATGCGGTCGCCGGGCAGGACGCAGGCGAGAATGCGCAGCCCGTGCGCCTCAACGCCGAAAATGTTGCGCAGCGCCACTTCCAGCCGGTCGCTGCCGTACTGCCAGCGGCCGCGCAGAAAGTCGTTGTCCGCCGGGATTTCCAGTTCCGCGACCACGCACGGCTTTGTCGGATCCATCTTGCTGCGGATGAGCCGCAAATGGCGCAGCACATCCTCCTCCGACGTCGCCCTGCCGTCCATCAGCGCGCGGAAAAACTCATGCCGGCACTCTTTGAGCAAGTCCGCCGTGGAGAACGCATCGTTGCTCACATCGGCGTTGATGCGCCCCAGCAGTCGGCGCAGTTCCACGGCATAGCTTTCAATCACGCCGGGCTTCGTGCTGACCGCCATAATCGGCAGCATCGGATTTTTCTCCAGCAGCTGCTCAACCAGCAGGTCATCCTGCTCCTTCGGCAGCCCAATTGCCACCGCGTCCGCATGGTTGACACGCAGGCTGCTCAGCGCTTCCTCCGCCGTGGAGACCACCCGCGGCTGCTTAAAGCCGAGTTCTTCCCACTTGACTGCGCTGAACGCTTCGACAACCGCCGGGTCATTCGTCGCCAGTAAGAGCTTGTACATCCTTCAAGCCTCCAAATTCATGTGTCGATCCGGCTCTATTATACCGCATTTTTTCGGAAAACACAATAATGCAATGATAATTTGGCGAATTATTTGCCACCAAGGGTATATTGGCGCAGGATGCGGTTCATGGCGCGTCCGGGCAGAACTTTGTGCAGCGCGGGGGCGAGCATCTGTGCCGGACTGCCGATTTTCTTGCGGAACGGCAGCTTCTCGCGCGTGAGAAGCTCCGCGACGCACCGCCCCAGTTTCGCCGGGTCAGACCCGTTTTCCTCGTCGCGGCGGATGGCTTCCGTTCCCTTGCGGAAATCCGCCCAGTAGGGGGATGCGTCTGTCATCGCGGCGGAGGTCAATCGGCAGCGCGACGAGCCGCCGCGGTGGTCGCCCGGCTCTATCAGCATCACCTGAATGCCGAAGGGCGTCACCTCCTGCGCGAGGCACTCCGCGTAGCCCTCGATGGCGTGCTTGCTGGCGGTGTAGGCACTCTGGAACGGCAGCCCCATCAGCCCGTTGATGGACGAAAACAGCACCACTTTGCCGCCGCCTTTTTCCCGCATCAGCGGCAGTACCTGCTGATTCACGCGCACCATGCCGAGGAAATTCGTCTCCATCACGCGGGCATAATCCGCCAGCGCCGTCTCCTCGCACGAGCCGAAGCACAGCACCGCTGCGCAGTGAATGACCGCATCCGGCGCGCCGATTTGCTTCGCGCGTTCCATAAAATCGCGCACACTGTCGTCCCGCGTCACGTCCAGTGGCAGACGTGTCATGCGCCCGTCGGTTTCCCCCGTGAACGAGCGCGCGCCCGCGACGACCGTCCAGCCCGCGTCCGCCAGTGCTTGCGCCGTGTACGCGCCAAGCCCGCTTGACGCGCCCGTGATGTAGGCGATCATGCGCGGAGCAGGTTTTCCACCACCTGCTGGGAGTGCGCCGCCGCCAGCGCCGTGAAGGTCGGGTAGTCCATGTCGCTGTGACCATCCGCCTGATCGCTGATGGAGCGCAGTACGCCGCACTTGACCCCATTGAGCAGGCAGGTATGCGCCACCGCGCCGCCCTCCATCTCCACCGCCAGGGCGTTAAAGAGATGATGAATGCGCGCGCGGGTTGCGCCGTCGTGTATAAACTGGTCGCCCGTGGCAATAATGCCTTCATGAACGGTCAGATTCGCCTTTTTCGCCGCCGCCACAAGGCGCGCGCGGAGTTCTTCGTCGCAGGGCAGCTCGACGAGGTTCACCTTGCTGACCATGCCCACCGGGTCGCCCAGAGGGGACGTGTCCACGTCGTGCTGCACGGCGGCGGTCGCCACCACGAGGTCGCCAATGTGCACGCCGTCCGCGCCCGCGCCCGCGACGCCCAGATTCAGCACCCAATCCGGCGAAAACGCCGTAATCATCTTCTGTGTGCAAACTGCCGCGTTCACCTTGCCCGGCCCGCATACCGCCAATACCGCGTCCTGCCCGAACAGCTTGCCGCTGACGAACGTATCCATGCCAATCGTCGTTTCCCTGCGCCCTTCGAGCTTCTTTTCGAGCGCCTCCACCTCAACCGCCATGGCGCCAATCAGACCAATCATCCTTGCAATCCCCCTGATTCATCAGAATAGTACCATTATACCCTGTTTTCGGTGCTTCGTCAATCATTTTCGCGGGAGGCGACTGCCCATGTGGATTTCCCTATTGATGCTGCTTCTGCTGCTCGTGACCCCCATCTCCTGCCGCGCGGAAATTCGGCAGGAACATGGCACGCGCTTCCGGATTCTCCTGCGCATCTGGGGCATTCCCCTGCGCTTTGACCATTCGCAAGCGCCGATGCGCCCCAAACCCCCGTCCGCCCAGCAGCTTCAAAAAGGCAAGACGCTGCTGCGCGCCCTGCCCAAGCTCAAGCGCCCCGTGCGCCTGCTGATGCGCCAAACCGCGCTGGAGCAGCTGCTCGTCCACGTCTCCCTCGCCCTGCGCGATCCGGCGGCGACGGCGCTGACGACGGCGTTCCTGCGGCAGATTCGGCTGCTGATTCCGGCGAACTGCCGTGAGAAAGTCCGCATCGCCATTGCGCCTGATTTCCTGCATGAACAGACAGTTTTGGCGGCGCGGTGCATAATCTTCCTGCATTTGGGGACAATCATCGTTGCGGCGGCGATGGCGCTGACCGCGTGGAAGGAGGCATCCTCATGGAACATCCCATCAGCGAACTGATGCAGACCGCCATGTCGTCGATGAAGGACATGGTGGACGTGAACACCGTCGTCGGGCATCCGGTGCAGGCATCTTCCGGCAGCACGATTATCCCCATCAGCCGCGTCACGTTCGGCTACATGACCGCGGGCGGCGATTTGCCGGCCGACAAGCCCGCGAAAGACGCGCCGGATTTCCCCTTCGCGGGCGGCAGCGGCGCGGGCGTATCCGTGCAGCCGGTTGGGTTTCTCGTCCTCTCCGGCGACACCGTGCGGATGCTCCCCGCGACCTGTTCAAGCGTCGCCGACCGCGTCGTCGACCTGATTCCGACGGTCGTCGAGGATGTGAAGTCTTTCCTGACGCATCAGTAAAAGAGGCAAAGCATGAAGCTGAAACGACTCCTTTTCCCCCTCCTGACGCTGCTGCTCGTCCTCCTGCTGCTTCCGCGCGCGCAGGCGGAGGAAGTCGCCACAAGCGCGAAGGCGTGCATCATCATCGACGAAGCGTCCGGGCGGGTGCTGCTTAGGCACAATGCGGAAACGCCCCTGCCGATGGCATCCACCACGAAGGTGATGACGGCGCTGCTGGCGATTGAGCGCGGGAATTTAGGCGACCCGGTGACGTGCAGCCGCAATGCCTTCGGTGTGCCGGGGACGAGCATCTACCTTTCGCAGGGAGAAACGCTGTCCCTGCGCGACATGCTCTACGGGCTGATGCTGGCGTCCGGCAACGACGCCGCTGTCGCGATTGCGGAACACATCGGCGGCACGGCGGAGGAATTCTGCCGGATGATGACGGCGCGCGCAGCGGAGCTGGGCTGCCAAAACACCGTCTTTCTGACCCCGCACGGTTTGCCCTGCGACGGGCATTACACCACCGCGCACGACTTGGCGCTAATTAGCCGTCAGGCCATGACGCAGCCGCTTTTCCGGGAGATTGTCTCCACGCGCCGCGCGACGATTCCGTGGGAGGGACGGCCGTACAGCCGCGTGCTGAGCAGCAAGAACAAGCTGCTGGCCACCTACGAGGGCGCGACGGGCATCAAGACGGGCTATACGCGCAAGGCGGGGCGGTGCCTGGTGTTCGGCGCGGAGCGGAACGGAATGCGCATCATCGGGGTGGTGCTGAACTGCCCGGACTGGTTCGACGAGGCGGCGCGGCTGATGGACAGGGCATTCCAGCGATACGAATCCGTGACGATGCTGAACGCGGGCGAATCGCTGCGGACGCTGCCTGTGGCGCATTCGGGCGGCGCGAGCGTCCACGCAGTGCTGGCGGCGGATTTGCGCGGCGTCGTCCTGCAGGGGGCGATTCCAAGCATCGAGATTGACTTGGGCAGCGAGGAACTCGACGCGCCGGTGATTCGCGGGACACCACTGGGCGTGGCGCGGCTCATCAGCGGCGGCGAGGTGATTGCGGAAGTGCCGCTTGTGGCGGACGCTGACGTGCCCCGCGATGATTTTCCCGCGCACTGGCGGCGGATTTGGGAAAACTGGCTGATGGTAGAAAACGCGCCTGTCACGAATGGGGTGTGACAGGCGCGTTTTTAGTGTGCGGCATTTCATCCGCGATTATGCTTCATTTTGCCCTTCGAGATACGCCCTCTGCCCCAGCGTGAACGCGTCCTGCCCGTAGCAGTCCGTGGCGACGACAAGCGGCAAATCCTTCAAGGTCAGGCGCTTGACGGACTCCGGACCTAAGTCGTCCCAGCAGATGACCTCCAGCGACGTGACGCACTCCGCCATCAGCGCTGCCGCACCGCCGACCGCGGCGAAGTAAACCGCCGGGTATTCCTGCATCGCCGCCATGACTGCCGGGGAGCGGCTGCCCTTGCCGATCATGCCGCGCAGACCGTGCTGCAAAAGCGTCGGGGTGGAGGAATCCATGCGCGTCGAGGTGGTAGGTCCAATGGAACCAACGGGACGTCCGGGCGGCGTGGGCGTCGGACCGGCGTAGTAGATGACTTGACCCGCCAAGTCCACCGGAAGCGGCTTGCCGGTGCGGATCAAATCCATCATGCGCAGGTGCGCCGCGTCGCGCGCGGTGTAAACCACGCCGGAGAGCAGGACGTGTTCCCCCGCGTGGAGGGACTTCACGTCTTCTTCGGTCAAGGGGGTGGTCAGTTTTCGCATAGCATTCTCCCCTTTCTCACAGCACCGCCGTCGCGTGGCGCGTGACGTGGCAGCTGACGTTGACGGCGACGGGCAGACCCGCGATGTGCGTCGGCGCGGCGATAATGTGCAGCCCCAGGCAGGTCGTGCGTCCGCCCAGCCCCTGCACGCCGATGCCGGTCTGGTTGATGGCTTCAAGCAGCTCTTCTTCCAGCTGTGCGTAGAACGGGTCGGGGTTGGGCGTGCCCAGCGGCAACATCAGCGCGCGCTTGGCGTTCTCCGCCACCTGCTCGAAGTCGCCGCCGATGCCAATGCCCAACACCATCGGCGGGCAGGGGTTCGCGCCCGCCGCGCGCACGGTGTCCAGCACGAAGCGCTTCACGCCATCAATCCCGCTGGCGGGCGTGAGCATCCGCAATTGGCTCATATTCTCGCTCCCGAAGCCCTTGGGCGCGACGGTCAGCGTCAGCGTATCGCCCGGCACAAGGCGCGTATGGAGGACGGCGGGGGTGTTATCGCCCGTGTTGACGCGCCGGAGCGGGTCGCCGACGACGCTCTTGCGCAGCAGCCCCTCCACATAGCCGCGGCGAACGCCCTCGTTGACCGCCTCGGCGAAATCCCCCGCAATATGCACGTCCTGCCCGACATCGGCAAAGACGACCGCCATGCCGGTATCCTGGCAGATGGGCATCTGCGTCGTGCGGGCAATCTGCTCGTTTTTCGTCAGCAGAGACAGCAAGTCCTTCGCGGGCGCAAAAGGCTCGGTCTCCTCCGCCTGATGCAGCGCCGCCGCCACGTCCTTGGGCAGATTGCGGTTCGCGTCAATGCACAAATGCGCAATCGTCTCCGTGATGGTCTGCGCGTTTACCGTCTTCATGCGTCGTCCTCCTCAAAGAGCTTTTTCAGCCGCAGCGCCGCCGCCTTGACCGCGTTCTTCTTTTCGCCGTCCAGCACGAGTTCGCTCTGCGCGTCCCGCAGCGTCAGACCGTTCCGCACCATTTCGTCAATCAGGCGCGCTTCAAGGCTTACATCCGCCGCGGGGGATTTTTCCTCTGGCAGGCGCACGTCATGAAAATCCAGAATCAGGCAATATTCACCCTTTTCCGCCTTCGGATTCTCCCGCAATTGGCGCAGCACGTCCGCCGCGTCGCCGCGAATCGTCTTTTCATGCAGTTTCGTCAGGTCACAGGATGCGCTGATGCGGCAGCCCGGCAGCGTATCGCAAACCACTTCGACCAGCTCAACGACGCGGAACGGCGACTCATGCACCGCCGCAATCGGCACTTGGCGCGCCATTTGAAGGAGCTTCTCGCGCAAATCCTTCTTTTCGCGCGGCAGGAAGCCGTAGAACGCGAACTCGCGCGTGTCGAATCCGCTGACGGACAAGGCGGAAATGGACGCGCAGCAGCCCGGAATCGCCAGCACCTCAATGCCGCGGTCAACGCACGCCTTCACCAGCGCGTAGCCGGGGTCGGAAATGCAGGGCGTGCCCGCGTCAGTCGTCAGGGCGATGTCGATATTGTCCGCCAGCATCTTGTCCGCCAGATACGCGCCCTTCGTGTCCTCGTTGTGCTGATGGCAAGCGGTCAGCGGCGTGTCAATGTCAAAAACGGTCAGGAGCTTCTTCGTCACGCGGGTATCCTCGGCGGCAATCAGCGCGACGCGGCGCAGGGTATCAATGGCGCGCGGGGTCATGTCCTGCAAATTGCCGATGGGCGTGCCCACCACATAGAGCGTCGGCATCACAGCACCTCCAGCTTCTGCGCCACGCGGAGCTTGGCGGAACGCGCGCGCGGGTTGCGGGCAACTTCCTCCTCCGTCGGGGCGACCGCGCCATGCGCCAAAATCTTCACGACCGGCTTTTTGCCGCAGGTGCAAATCGGCGCTTTCGGCGGGCAGGTGCACGGGTTTTGCAGCCGCTGGAAGCAGCGCTTGACGAGTCGATCCTCCAGCGAATGGAAGGTAATGACGAGCATCCGCCCGCCGGGCTTCAGGCAGTCCACAAAGTCGCAAATTGCCTTGTCCAGCGGGTCAAGCTCATCGTTGACGGCAATGCGGATGGCTTGGAACGTGCGGCGCGCGGGGTGGCCGTCGTCCTTGCGGCGAACCGCCTTGGGAATCGCCGCGTCCACCGCGTGCACAAGGTCGAACGTCGTCTCCATCGGCTTCTTCGCGCGGTGTTCGCAAATCATCTGCGCAATGCGCGCCGCCCACTTCTCCTCGCCGTAATCGCGGATGATGCGGCACAGCTCCTGTTCGCTGGCGGAATTGAGCAAATCCGCCGCAGTTTGCCCTTGGCTGACGTCCATGCGCATATCCAGCGGCGCGTCCTCATGATAAGAGAACCCACGTTCGCCGCGGTCAAGCTGGGGGGACGACACGCCGAGGTCAAGCAGCACGCCGTCGAGCTTGGGTGCGCCCGCCGCCATGAGAAGCGCCTTGCCATCGTGGAAATTGCCGTGCAAGGCGTGGAAGCCGGGGAACTCCCGCAGGCGCGCGGTCGCCGCCTCAATCGCGGTCATATCGCGGTCGATGCCGTAGAGCGTCGCCGTGCCGCCGGAGAGACGCAGCATCGCGCCGCTGTGTCCGCCGCCGCCGAGCGTCCCGTCGCAGTACACGCCGTCGGGCTTCACGTCCATCCATTCGAGGACTTCCTGCAATAACACCGGTTCGTGGATAAATTCCATGTCGTTCTCCTTCGTTTACGCTTCCGTTCTCCATGACAATCCCAGCGCCGTCCGCAGGCTGCCCGCAAAATACAGCGACCCCGCCGCGACAATCACCGCGTCGTCCCCGGCGAGCCGCTTTGCTTCCGCCAGTCCTTCTTCCAGCGATTGTGCCGCCTGTGCGTGCGCGCCGTGCTGACAGAGGGCATCGGCGTACGTCTGCGCATCCAGCGCGCGCGGATTATCCGGCGTAACCGTCACAATGTCGTCCGCAATTGCGCAGAAATCGCGCAGCATGTCCTCCTGCAGCTTATCCGCCAGCACGCCCGTCAGCAGCACGCGCCGCTGATTCGGCAATTGCTCCTCGACAAAGTTCCGCAGTGCCCGAACGCCCTGCGGGTTATGTGCGCCGTCAATCAGGATGCGCCCGCACCACTCCAGCCGCGCGGGCCACACGGTTGACGCAAGCCCCTCGTACACCGCCTGATCGGGAATCGTCCACCCCTGACGGCGCAGTTCCTCCACCATCGCCAGCACGCTCATGGCGTTCTCGATTTGGTGCGCGCCGGGCAGATTCAGCCGCACGTCCTGCCACTCCTGCGACAGGCGGTAGCTGACCGTCGCCCCATGCGCGTCGCACGCGGCATAGAGAATCGTATCGTCGCTGAGCTGGCGCAGGGGCGCGTGATGCTTCTCCGCCGCCTCGGCGAACACGCGGCGCACACCCTCCTTCGCCGGATGGCAGACGACAGGCGTATTGTCCTTGATAATCCCCGCCTTTTCGCCCGCAATCGCTTCGAGCGTGTTGCCCAGATACGCCATGTGGTCAAGCCCGATGGCGGTAATCGCGCAGAGAATCGGGTGGACGATGTTCGTCGGGTCTTTGCGCCCGCCCATGCCGACCTCGACAATCGCGATATCGCAATTTTCGCCGTCAAACGCAGCGAGCGCGAGCGCCGTCCCCATCTCGAACGGGGTCACAAACGCGCCCTCCGCCCGCATCTCCTCCGCCGCCTGCACAAGCGGATTGCCGTATTTCACCATCCGCGCGTCATCCAGCGGCAGCCCATCCAGCCGAATCCGCTCCTGATACGCCTGCAAAAACGGCGACGTATACAGCCCGGTGTGATACCCCGCGCGGCGCAGGACGCTTTCGAGCATCGCGCAGGTACTACCCTTGCCGTTCGTCCCGGCGACGTGGACAATCGGCGTGCGCAGGGCGACGTGCATTTTATCCAGGAGCGTCAGCACATTCTGGAAGCCGTTTTTGCTGCCTGTGGCGTAGCTGCCGTGGATAGCGGCGATGATTTCCTCACTGTTCAGCATTGAAAACACCTTCTTTTGCACCTTTTGGTGCTTGATTATTATAGCATACTGGCGGCGCGGTTGCAATCGGATGCGTGCAAAAAGGGTTTCCCCTCTGTTGATTTTCCCTGCTTTTGGGCATGGTGGGTTTGCTTTTTCTATCTTGATTTTTTCCGCTGCTCCCGTCGCCTCTGCATAATCAGGCGGTAAAAGGACAACCAAAATAAAAACTTCCGATAAAAATCAACTACCAGGAGTGTGCACCCGAAGCAGTCCAGAGGGCGACCGCAAACTTCGTTTGTTTTCATGCCCTCTGGTCGCGTCCGCAGACGCGAAATCCCCCTGCGTGGCAGCGCAAATGATGCAGAAATCGCACATCACCAAAGAAAAGGGAGACTGCCCCCAAGCAGTCCCCCAGAAAAAATCCCCAATTACATAGATTCCTTGAGTTCCGCAATGCGCTTTTCGACCTGCTCCGCCTTCTGCTGATTCAGCGCCAGCTTGCCCTTCTCCTGCTCCACCAGCGCGGCGGGTGCCTTGCTCACAAAGCCCGGATTGTTCAGCTTGCCCTCAGCACGGGCGATTTCCTTGTGCAGGTTGTCAAGTTCCTTGCTCAGGCGCGCGATTTCCTTCTCGAAGTCCACCAAATCGCCCAGCGGGATGTACAGCGTGCACGCCTTCGTCACGGCAGAAACGGTCTTTTCGGTCACGGCGGCGCTGCTTTCAATGATTGCCGTTTCGCTTGCGCCTGCCAGACGCTGGAAATACTGCCCGGCGTGCGCAAGCGTCTCCGCCCAGCCATCCGCGGGAAGCAGCATCAGGTGCGTGCGCTTGCCCGCGGCGACGTTCATCTCCGCGCGCAGGTTGCGGATGGTGCGGATGACCTCCATCACGCCCTCCATCTTCGCTTCCTCGTCCGGGAAGTCCAGCTCCGGCTTCACTTCCGGCCACGACTTGAGCATCAGGAAGCCCTCGCTGCCCGGCAGGAACTTGTACACCTGCTCGGTCAGGAACGGCATGAACGGGTGCAGCAGCTTCAGCAGCCCCTCCAGCACATAGAGCAGCACGCCCTGCACGGCTTTCTTTGCCACCGGGTCGTCGCCATTTAAGCGGCTCTTCGCCAGCTCGATGTACCAGTCGCAGAACTCGCTCCACGCGAAATCATAGATGCGGTCCGCCGCCAGACCGAACTCGCCTTCTTCCATATTGGAAGAAATCGCGCGCGTCGCGTCCTGGAAGCGGGACAGAATCCACTGATCCGCCGCGGTCAGATGCTCGGTGTCCAGCGGCGCTTTCTCCGTCACGTTCATCAGCACGAAGCGGCTGGCGTTCCAAATCTTGTTGGCGAAATTGCGGGCGGATTCCACGCGCGCCGGGATGTAGCGGGTGTCGTTGCCCGCGCTCACGCCCATCACCAAAGAGAAGCGCAGCGCGTCCGCGCCGTACTGGTCGATGACTTCCAGCGGATCAACGCCGTTGCCCAGCGACTTGGACATCTTGCGCCCCAGTTCGTCGCGCACCAAGCCGTGAATCAGCACCGTCTGGAAGGGCGGAACCTGCATTTCCTCCAAGCCCATCGTAATCATGCGGCTAACCCAGAAGGTAATAATATCATAGCCCGTCACGAGCAGGTTCGTGGGATAGAAGTACTTCAAATCCTCGGTGTTGTCCGGCCAGCCGAGCGTGGAGAACGGCCACAGGGCAGACGAAAACCAAGTGTCCAGCACGTCCTCATCCTGCTTAATGTGCGCAGAACCGCACTTGCAGCAGCAAGTCGGGTCTTCGCGGCTGACGGTCATCGCGCCGCAGTCGTCGCAGTACCACACCGGGATGCGGTGGCCCCACCACAGCTGACGGCTGATGCACCAGTCGCGGATATTTTCCATCCAGTTCATATACTGCTTCGTGAAGCGCTCCGGCACGAACTTCGTTTCGCCGCTCTTGACGCAGGCAATCGCCGGTTCCGCCAGCGGCTTCATCTTCACGAACCACTGCCGGGAGACCATCGGCTCAATCACCGTATGGCAGCGGTAGCAGGTGCCGACCTCGTGGGTCAGCGGCTCGATGCTCTTCAGCAGCCCCAATTCCTGCAAGTCCGCGACAATCGCCTTGCGCGCTTCCAGCGTCGTCATGCCGGCGTACTTGCCGCAGTCAATCGCCTGACCGTCGGCGTCCTTCGCGGCGTCCTCCGCGCCGGTCATGTGGCCGTCATAAGTGAACACGCGCACGACGGGCAGGTTGTGGCGCTGACCGACTTCGTTATCGTTCGGGTCATGCGCGGGGGTGATTTTCACCACGCCCGTGCCCTTTTCCATGTCGGCGTGTTCGTCGCAGATAATCGGGATTTCGCGGTTCGCCAGCGGCAGCATCACATGGCAGCCGTGCAGGTGGGCATAGCGCGGGTCGGCGGCGTTAATCGCCACGGCGGTGTCGCCGAGCATGGTTTCGGGGCGGGTGGTTGCCAGTTCCAGCATCTCGCCCGTCTCCTTCACAGGGTACAGCAGATGCCAGAAGTTGCCTTCCTTCTCCTGATATTCCACTTCCGCGTCCGAAATCGCGCTCTCGCAGCACGGGCACCAGTTGACCAGGCGGTTGCCGCGGTAAATCAGCCCCTTTTCGTACAGGCGGACGAACACCTCGCGCACCGCCTTGGAGCAGCCCTCGTCCATCGTGAAGCGCTCGCGGCTCCAGTCGCAGCTGATGCCCATGCGGCGCTGCTGGGTGA
>ENA-ORRL01002062-ORRL01002062.1-human-gut-metagenome-genome-assembly--contig:-NODE-2062-length-12915-cov-7.680249_pt1 | contig 12915 bp, 9 predicted proteins | sample MGYA00242175_ERZ509134 | MGnify/ENA primary metagenome ERZ509134 (study PRJEB26280, sample SAMEA2338660) | human gut metagenome | biome: human gut; feature: human-associated habitat; material: faeces... | reverse complement strand
GTCACCGTGATACGCCACCGCCAATAATCCACCTCCCGCAGGCTGTGCTGCAATTTCGTACGAGATAAAACGTTCAAACAGAACAAAACATACTTGTGAAGCGCTTCTGTACCACTTAAAACGTTTTCGTGGTACGAAATACCTTTTATGACAAAAAACGACCTCTGCCCGCGGGTAAGCGTCTCCTGTCACATAGATATTGAGATACAAACTCCAACGATATCCCTGTGGCAAAGAGAGGCGGGCAGAGGTCCTGGCGGTGACCCGTGGTCACCCATGACCTCGTAAATGGGAGGTGCCGGCGCAGCCGGAGGGATGAGCGCCAGCGAAGGTCTCCGCCGGGGCCTCTGCCCGCCACCATTAATCACCGACGTCCGTCACCGTGATACGCCACCGCCAATAATCCACCTCCCGCAGGCTGTGCTGCAATTCCGTACGAAATAAAACGTTTAAGCGGAACAAAACGCACAAGAAAAGCGCTTTTGTACCGCATAAAACGATTTCGCGGTACCAAATACCAACAAAATTTACCAATTATGACCGAAAATCGACCACAAACTCCGACTATCTCGCACTAAGGGCGCGCATGGCATTGAACACAGCCAGCACCGTGACACCTACATCGGCAAACACAGCCATCCACATGGTTCCCAGGCCTACTGCAGCCAGAGCAAGAATAGAAACCTTGACACCAATGGCGAACCAGACATTCTGGCGGGCAATCCGTATCGTGCGGCGTGCTATCCGGACGGCAACCGCAATCTTGGACGGCTTGTCATCCATCAGGACCACATCGGCAGCCTCTATGGCAGCGTCACTGCCTAGACCGCCCATGGCGATACCTACATCGGCACGCTTCAGGACAGGCGCATCATTGATACCATCTCCGACAAACGCAAGTACCTTTCCGGCAGGCTTTTCCGAAATCAGGCGCTCCACCTGGGCCACCTTGTCGGCAGGAAGCAGACCGGCATGGTATTCATCCAGACCGAGTTTCTCCGCGACCTCCTTGCCGACAGCCTCCCTGTCACCTGTCAACATTACAGTCCTGTCCACACCCAGTTTCTTCAAACTTCTGATCGCCTCGTCACTATCCTTCTTCACGACATCACTGATAACTATATGACCGGCATATTTGCCATCCACCGCCACATGTACAATCGTGCCTGCAAGATGACAGTCATGCCATTCGACACCCAGATCATCCATCATCTTCGAATTGCCCACACAGACAGTCCGCCCGGCAACCTCGGCCCTGACACCGCGGCCGGCAATCTCCTCCACATTCGCAACTTCGCATCCGTCAGAAGCTTCCGCCGGGAAAGCACTACGCAAAGCCGCACCTATCGGATGAGTCGAAAAATGTTCCACATGCGCAGCCAGATGCAGCAGTTCCCGCTCATCGAAATCCGTCGGATGAACAGCCTCGACCTCGAACTTGCCATAAGTCAATGTCCCTGTCTTATCGAACACGACCACTCCCAGATTCGCCAATGCATCCACATAATTGCTTCCCTTTATCAGAACCCCCTTCCTCGACGCGGCACCAAGCCCGCCGAAAAATGACAGAGGCACACTGATTACAAGCGCACAAGGACAAGACACTACCAGAAATATCAAAGCTCGGTGCAGCCACGTCGGAAAAGAATCCAGAAAGCCCGCTTCCGCAAAAACAGGAGGGACAAAGGCCAGGATCAATGCTGCAATGACGACCACAGGCGTATATACCCTGGCGAATTTCGTAATAAATGACTCGCTCCTAGACTTGTTCTTATCCGCACTTTCCACCAAGTCAATGATTTTCGAGACAGTACTCTCACCGAAAGCCTTCGTAGTCTTAACCCTGACCACACCGGAAAGATTAATGCAGCCGGACATGATGCTGTCGCCCACCGAAATATCACGCGGAAGACTTTCTCCTGTCAATGCTGCCGTATCCAGCGAAGTTTCACCCTCTATGACATTACCATCTATCGGAACCCTCTCACCTGGTTTCACGACAATAATTTCACCTATTGCCACATCCTCCGGAGACACCTCTGATACACGTCCGTCTCTTTCCACATTAGCCACATCAGGCCTTATCGCCAGAAGATGGGAAATGCTGTCCCTGCTCTTTCCTTCAGCATACTCCTCGAACAGCTCCCCTATCTGGAAAAACAGCATAACGAACACAGCCTCAGGAAATTCCGTCTCAGCACCCGGAAGGAAACCGATGCACAAGGCTCCGATGGTCGCTATCGACATCAGGAAATCCTCATTGAACAAGTCCCCGTTAATAATACCTTCAGCCGCCTCCTTAAGAGTTCCGAAACCAATCAGCAGATAAGGTACAAGATATATGACAAGCAACTGCCACACAGGAAGTTGACAAAACTTCTCGATACAGACGGCACAGACGAGCAAGACCGCCGTCACAGAAATAAGAGTGATTTTCCGTTTCATAACTTCAATTTTGAAAACGCTGCAAAGTTATGCAAACGGACACGCAACCAAGTTGCAAATCATGATTCCGGGCAATGTCAATGTGATAAACAAGAGAAAAAACGCCTACAGCACAATTGTAAACACCGTAGCCTCAGGAGTGGAAGAAGTCAGATTTATGGTACCGCCATTGAGACGGATAATCTGACGGCACAGACTCAGGCCGACACCCGTACCGGAAACACCCTTGGTCGTATAGAACGGCACAAATATCTGATCCCTGCCGGTTTCACTGATCGGCTCCCCGTTATTGGCAACATTGATGACAGTACGCTCCCTTTTGTCTATCGAAGCGGTTATGTCAATGTCGGAAGCCCCGGCCTGGACGGCATTCTTGATAAGATTATTCATCACCTGAGATATCTGTCCATAATCAGCATACAGGATGATATCCTCAGAAAGTTCATGATAAGAAACACGGGCCGAAGGCCAATTCGCCTGAGCAATAGTCACAGAATCATTGACCAAATCCCTGAGATAGAAGGCTTTGCGGACTGGAGCGGCAATATGCGTCAGCGAGCGGTAGGACTGCACGAAACTGATAAGGCCCTCGGACGACGAGGAGATTGTACCCAAGGCCGAGCGGACATCTTCGGTATCGTAGGCATCCAGATTCTGCGACAACGCCGAACTGAGCGACGCGATAGGCGTGACAGTATTCATGATTTCGTGGGTAAGAACACGGATGAGCCTCGTCCACGATTCCGACTCATTGTTTTCCATCTCGCGGGTGATGTCATTGAAAGTCACGATGCTGACATCCTTACCGTGAAGCCTTGCCGTACAGGCACTTATGGAAAACTGAACCGTTCCACGTTCAGAAACGAGCGACGCCCTCGATTCCGTCTCCGAAGCGCTGCGGAAGGCATTGGCCAGCTCCGGAGAAATCCTCTCTATCTGCCTGAGCGAAGAGATGTCGGACATGCCAAGGAATCCTCGCGCGATTACGTTGGAATAGTCGATTTTGTCTCCATCAATAACGATTACCCCGCTCTGCACATGGTCCAGCATGATCCCGAAATAACGCTCCCGTTCACGTATGTCGGACTTTTCAGCCTCGAATATAGAACGCAACCGGTTCAACGACCGGTTCAGCCTCCTGTCCGACCAATGGTCTTCGGAATACCGGAACGCCGACTCCCCGCTGTCCAGCGCATCAGACATGAAGTCAATCTTGCCGATGATTTTCCTGCGGACCAGCGCCCTCGTCACAATGTAGGTCAATGCTGCAACGACAGCTCCGCCGAGCACAATCCAAGTTGCGCCCAACTCCCCTATTGTGACAGACTCCATCATATTCCGTATTTCTTAAGTTTCGCGTAAAGTGTAGGACGGCTGATATCCAGAGACTTGGCCACCATCGAAATATTCCCGTCATAACGGGCCATAGCAGCACGGATAGTCTTTTCCTCCATATTTTCCATCGTATCACCGGCATTGATCTCCATCCCTCCCGCGGACGCGGACAGGTCGAGACCGAACCCGCCGATGACCTTTCCTTCGGAAAGAATGACAGCTTTTTCAATGCAATTGCGCAGTTCCCTTATATTTCCCGGCCACGCATAGGACTCCAGCTCCACCTTCGCCATCGGGGACATTGACACTGCTTCGCGGCCATATTTTCCGGCAAATTCGGAAAGGAACTGCATTGCCAACGGGACAATTATCTCCTTTCTGCGTCTAAGGGGAGGAAGTTCCACGCTGATGGTATTCAGCCTGTAATACAAATCCTCACGGAAGAGGCCGTCCCGTATCATCGTCGGAATATCCGCATTGGTAGCACATATAAGCCTGATATCCACCGGGATGGACTTGGTATCTCCGACTCTCGTGACACTGCGACTCTGAATCGCGCGGAGCAACTTGGCCTGGGACTGCACAGGTATATTGGCAATCTCATCGAGGAAAAGGGTTCCGCCGTCGGCCTGCTCGAATTTCCCGGGATGGTCAGATTTGGCATCGGTAAACGCTCCCTTGACATGGCCGAAGAGTTCACTTTCGAAAAGCGTTTCAGTAATCGCACCGGCATCCACGCAGACCATTGCCTTGTCGGCACGTCCGGAAAGCCTCTGGATTTCATGGGCCAGGACATCCTTTCCTGTTCCGTTCTCACCAGTAATCAATACCGTAGCATCGGTGGAGGCAATGCGCTCCACATTATGCCTGAGCTGCTGCATTTCAGAGCCTTCACCCCAGAACATCTGAGGCCCTTCATTGACATTGGCACTAATCCTTGCATTGACCTTCCGGTCCCGGATTCCCGTCAGGGTCTCGATCAGTTTGGCATTGTCCCAAGGCTTGACGACGAAATCCGCGGCTCCTCGTTTCATTCCTTCGACGGCCAATGCTATGTCCGCGTAAGCCGTAAACAGGACCACAGGCATCTCAGGCCATCTCTTCTTGAGTTCTGAAAGCCAGAACAGGCCCTCGTTCCCAGAGTTGATGTCCGTCTTGAAGTTCATATCCAGGAGAATCACGTCAGGCATCATTAACTCGGCCGTACTCATAAGAGAAACCGGAGACGGAAGTGTCTGGACTTGTGCGAAATACCCGCCCAGCAGTATCTTCAAGGCGTCACGAATGCCTTTATTGTCGTCAACAACCAGTATTTTACCTTTTTTCATTGTCAATGTCTTTTATCATCAATGCCCCTCTCCGGAAGCCACATGCAACTCAAATTTCGCAAGTTGTCAAACTTGCTGAACGTTAGCACGAATTTGAGGGTTGTCACTCGTGCGAAGACTGCAAGCCCAACGCACTTTTTTATGTGCACGTTACCCTCACCCTAAATCCCTCCCCTCGGGGAAGGGACTTACCATCGCCCTCGCGGGCTCCAAAAGCGGTATTTCGCACTTGCGAAATTTGAAATACAAAAATACATTTTTTCCGCTTACAATCACAAAAAAGCCGCGCAATGCCATTTCCAGCACCGCGCGGCTGCGAAGATATATTAATGTAAACCAACTCAAGTTCCGCAATTGCAAAACTCTTGTAAATCAGTCATTCTTAAGCGAATCCACAGGGTTGGAAGTCGCCGCGTCCCAGCTTCGGAGCGTAACAATCAGCATTGTAATCGCCAGCACTATCAGCAGGGACAATGCGAATACCCACCAGTGGACCGGCGTGTGATATGCAAAGCCCGCAAAATATCTGTTGATGACCCACCAGCTGAGCGGCGCCGCGATTATGAAGCTGGCCAGCACAATGCGTATATACTTGGCATTGAACATCTTGAGAATATCGCCGACGCTTCCGCCCATCACTCTCCTGACAGCGATTTCACGACTTCTGTGCTGGGTGTCGAAAAGCACCAGACCGAAGACTCCCATCAGGGAAATGATGATTGCAACCAACGTGAATATGCTGATGAGCGTGGACAATCGGCTCTCCTGCCTGTACTGGGCACCGAGCTCCTTGTCGAAGAAATCAATATTATATAGCTCGTCATCAGCATAAGGCACCATCTCTTTCACGGTCGCAAGCACGAACTTGATGACAGACTGGACATCTGCGCCCGGCGCGGTCCTTATATAAACCTGATGAAGTCCGTCACGCCATCTGTTTTTACCGAATATGTAGAAGGCGAAATCACCACGACCATACTGCAAAGGCCTGAAATTAAAGTCCTTGCAGATACCGGCAGTCACAGTCCCGTCCTCATGTCCAGGCGCAGGAGTGACGAAATCCACGTCAAAATCTTTCTTCGCCTGCTCGTTGAAGATCATCACTCCGCCTTCAGAAACCTCATCGGATTTCATGAAATCCCTGCCGTCCACTATATCTATCCCCATGAATTTCAGGAAATTATACGCCACAGGGTAACATTGGAAATTAATACTCTTTCCCTTATATTCGCGCCCCCAGCCCATCCTTGAGGTATTCACAATCTTTCCGTCAGCCCACGTAATGTCTTGAATCTGAGGATTGCTGCGCAACTTGTCCTCGAATGCCTCGTTCTGGGAACCATACCAACAGACATCATAAGGAATTTTACCGCTAAGGAGGCAGGACTTGTCGAAGCCCATGTCGTAGTTCATCAGGTAGGTATGCTGCATCTTGATGAACATGGCGCAGATAATCAATGACATTGATATGGCGAACTGGAAGCCGATGAGCGCCGTGCAGAGCCTGCGTCCCGAAGCGGAGCCGCTGAAGGAGCCTTTCAGAACCAATGCCGGCTGGAACGACGTGATGTAGAATGCCGGATAGATGCTTCCGAGGACAGCCGTCAGGACAGCAGCGCCGACCGTCATCGCCAGCACGGGAACATTGTCCCCGAAAACAGCCGAAGAAGTAAGAATACCGGCGACGCTAGTGCGAAGAAGCAGTATGACGATGATTGCTGCCAATGCCAACGCTATGGCGACAAGGCCTACCGATTCGAATATAAAGTTGAATATCAATGAAGTACGCGATACGCCGAAAATCTTGTAGGTGTTCACGGACCGCAACCGAGCAGGGACAAGCGCAAAGAAGAAATTGATGAAATTTATCAATGCGATGAGGATGATGAGCACCGCCACTGTGAGCAAAGTCATGTCCGTGGTGAGATTTCCGGTGCGTCCAGGCTTACCGTCAAGTTCCTTCGTATAAAAGAGTTCTGACAGTGGTATCAGCTTGATGTTGAATTTATTATTGATTTCATCAATGTCTTCGTCAGAGAGTGTCTCTCCCGCGCCATCATACAGTTTCTTGAAATAATCGAGAAGTATAGCCTTTGATTCCTTCTCAAATTCTTCCTTCTGGGACGCATTCTGGAGTTTCACGCAATACGGAAAAGACCACTCACTGCGATTGTCAATATGGGAATCTTTCATGTCGTAAACGACATTGACCGTACCCAGGTCGCTGTTCTTAGGGAAGTCCTTGTATATGGAAACTATCTCTCTCGCACCTTTTTCGCCCTGAGGGTCACTCCATGAAATGCTGTCTCCGATTTTAAGTTCATATTTCTTGGCAGAAGATTCTGATATGGCAATAGTTGCAGGCTTGGAAAGTTCATCAAGTGAGCCTTCTACGGCCTCGAAATTCAAGGCACGCAGTCCGCCCGAGGAATACTGCATGAGATCCAGATGCATCTTGACCGGGGCATCATTCCGCCTCGTATAGCAAACATCATCAGAAACATACATGCGGAACACCCCTCCGCCTTCAGACATGGATGAGCCAGAGACAAGTGCTTCTCCCAACGGTCTGTTTATGAAGATATTGAACTTTCCCTCATTATATTGCGAAGGAACGGACATTACGAATGTCCTGTCCGCGTCCTTCAGTGATTTATTGTAGCCAAGGTTGAAGCAGACCTGCGTCATTATCACGTAGAAGGCAGCGAATGCCACTGCCATTCCTATGATATTCAGCAGGCTGGACACCTTGTACCGCTTGAGGGTGTTCAGAAAATTATTGAAAATGTATCTCATTACAATTCATTCTTGACATCACTTACAATATGGCCGTCGAACAGGTCGATAGTGCGTTGTGCCATAGCTGCATCTTTCTGTGAGTGGGTAACCATCACGATGGTCGTTCCCTCCCTGTTCAGTTCGCAGAGCAGGTCCATGACTTCCTTGCCGTTCTTGGAGTCGAGGTTTCCGGTAGGCTCATCGGCAAGAATCAGTTTAGGGTTTGCGACTACCGCACGTGCAATCGCAACACGCTGCTGCTGACCTCCTGAGAGCTGCTGAGGGAAATGCTTTGCCCTGTGGCTGATGTTCATGCGCGCCATCACCGCCTCCACTTTTTCCTTGCGCTCAGCCGCGCTGAAATCCATATATCTGAGGGGAAGTTCAATGTTTTCGAACACATTGAGTTCATCGATCAGGTTAAAGCTCTGGAAGACGAAGCCGATGTTTCCCTTGCGGAACTTGGTACGATCCTTCTCCTTCAGCTGCGCAACTTCCTGTCCCAGAAGCTGGTAACTGCCGGAAGTCGGGTTATCCAGAAGGCCGAGGATATTCAGGAGCGTAGATTTTCCGCATCCTGAAGGGCCCATGATGGAGACGAATTCTCCGTCCTTGATTTCGAATGATACATTGTCGAGTGCAACTGTCTCGATTTCCTCAGTCCTGAAGACTTTGCAAATGTTTGTGATCTTGATCATGATATATGTATGTTTTATTTGTTCTGATATGCTCCGTTTTATTCTGTTTTTATGCTGTCAGCAGGATTTGTTCCCGCTGTACGTATTACGTAAATGTCTGATATGATGGCAACTATAGCCAGCACTGCTGCTATGGAGCCTACGAAAATCCACCAAGGGAGTCCCGCCTGAAGGCTGAAGTTCTGTTCCCAACGTCCTGCGACGATATAGGCCAGAACCGCTCCGACTGCCACGGACGGCAGGGCCACTGCCATGACATCGCGCAAAAACATTGACCTTATCTGGGAGAACTGGGCGCCGTTGACGCGACGGACCGCGATTTCCTTGCTGCGGCGACGGACTTCGTCAATCGTGTAGCCGATGAGGCCGATCAGCGCGATAAAGAGCGTCACTATGCCTCCTGCGAGGATGGAGTTTCTCGTATTGAGGGTATCCACGAAATTTGAAGCGGCGAGTTCATTGCACGGATATATTCTGTACCACTGCCCGTCCAGAATTTTTCCAGTAAGTTCATCGGTTTTCTGAAGCTCTTCCGGGGACATCTTATGATATTTCACGAATATGTAATGGAACATTCCGGCATATTTCTCTGAGTCACAATAGAATATACCCATCGGGCGTCCGCCGAAATCGGCTTCTGCCACAGAAAAGCCACCGGTATGCATATCGTCAATGATACCGCATATCCTGACTGGACCAGGTTCATGAGAAGTAACCATCACTTCTCGTCCGAGGACCTCGTCCCAGCCGGCAGTGTTCTTCATCATTTTCACGAAATTCCTGTCCACAATCATTTCTGCATTACTGTTAAGCGTCGGATCGAAATTGCTTCCTTCCTGAATCTTGATGCTGAAGACATTGAAATAATGTTCATCCACATAATATGCGTCACGGATGTTGAACAGCTGACGGTCTTCGCCGGGAACACTCACATTGTCACCGCTATATCCTGTGAAAGGATTCTGATATGCAAAACAAGCATCTTCCACTCCGGAGAGGGAACGGACCTCATTCATCAGTGTATTCTTCTGAGGCTGAGTCGCTTCAGGCATGGCTATCATCGCCACGTCATCATATTTGAATCCACGGTCCGCGTTCATCATCTTGTCATATTGCAAGTTGATCACGCTCATGACCACAGCCAGGAAAACGACTGCCGCAAATTCCACCGCGAGGAGTCCGAGCTTCCACATGCGCTTGCCGGCGCGATAATTCCTGAATGCCGCAGCCACCGGAATCCGATTGAAAAAGAATGCGGGAAGGAGGCTGTTCAATGCCAGGAGCACGACTATTATTGTCAATGCCAATGCGAGCGGTCGTCCGGTGAAGAGCGCAATGACATTGACACCGAGGATGGTCTCTATCATTGACCTGAACGAGAAGATGAGGATTGCGGCGACGGCGGCTGCGATTGCGGTGTGCACGAGCGCCTCTGCGAACATCATCCCGAAGATGTCTTTTGCGCTGCTGCCCAGGCATTTGCGGAGTGCCATCTCGCGGGCACGGATTGCAGCGGACGACAGCACAATCAAGAGATAATTCAGCATTGACGTGAGCAGAAGCGCGAAGGCTACGAAGGCCAGCACGAGTGTCATATTCCGCTGAGTTTCATCCTCTTCATGGAATTTCACGAATGGCTTTATCGGAAGTTTCATTTCAAATCCGGCAGCCCGCAACTCGTCCATCGGCATATGTTTGTCCATGAAGCCAGGGAGTCCGTTTTCGATTTCGCCCGGGTCAATGTCTTTCTTCAGTTTTATGAATCCCTTATAGCGGTCGTTGCCTACCATATTTTCTGAGCCGTCGTAAATGAAATGCCCGATGCTAGGCATGGAGACTATCATGTCCAGCCTGTAGGATGAGTTCAGCGGGAATTCTTCATAGACGCCGCCGACCGTGAGTTCATATTTCTGCGTATCCCCGGCAATCGTGAATTTCTGTCCGAGCACGGCTGATGCGGCCGCCTTCTCGTCCATTTTTTTGCCTGAGGTCAATGCTGCTGCCATCTTGGTCGCCAACTTGGATGAAATCACCACATTCGCTTCAATGCCAAGTGGTTCTGTCAGGTTTCCGGCCAGGCATTTCCGGTCAAACACCCTGAAGAATGACGTATCGCTTAGACAAGTCAGTCCGGCATCCACGCGTTTGTCCGATTCGGGCATTAACAGAGAGGCGGTCTCGAATATATATGTAAATCTGGTAGCCTCTTCTATCTGCGGGAAGTATTCCTTCATCTTCGGGGCCACTCCTCCGGCGACTTGGGGATAGACCCGGTATATGCCGTTAAGTTCCATGGCTTCGTTCAGATAATATATCCTATCGGCATCCTTGTAGAAGTCGTCAAATGTCTTTTCGAAGCAGACCTTGGATGCCAGCACGAGGCCGACTGCGAGACCAACGCCCAAAGTCATGATTTTCAGGACGTTCCTGCGCCCTTTCATCGGCAATGTCCTGACTGCCGTGGCAATGTAATTGAAAATGTTCATCTGCTTTGTCCCGGAGATTCCATCAATGCCAATCTGCCGAATCCTTCGGCATTGACATATATCTCATCCGGTCAGGGTTTTGTTTTGCCACTCCTGTGCCATTATTTATAACGCACTGTTTTTCTGCACGTTACGCTGGATATTCCATTTAAATATTGTAAAAAAACTTTACATTCCTGTAAATTTACTTTACATACACTATCTTTGCGTAGCTAAAAAGACGAACATAATGAGAACAGCAATTTATGGCGCAGGTTCATTGGGAACTATTTTGGGCGCATTCATAAGCAAGAAAGGAGGTCAGATCGACCTTATCAATCATAATGAGAAGCATGTGGAGGCTCTCCGCAGAAACGGGGCGCACGTCACGGGGACAATGGATTTCGTTCAGAAGGTCAATGCATTGACAGACAAGGAAATGACGGGACTTTATGATATCATTTTCCTGATGACCAAGCAGCAGGGCAACATTGACACTGTCAATTTCCTGAAAGGTTTTCTGGCGGAGGACGGCGTCATCGTCACTCTCCAGAACGGTCTTCCGGAGCCGCAGATTGCGGAGATTGTCGGGGAGCGGAGGGTGCTCGGGTGCACTGTGGCATGGGGCGCGACGATGACGGGTCCAGGAGTATGCGAACTGACCAGTTCTCCTGACAGCCTGACATTTTCATTGGGCAGCATCTATAAGGAAAGAGGTCATCATTTCGAGGATGTAAAGTCAATGCTGGAGATGATGGGACCTGTGGAGGTGGACGAGAATTTCATCGGCACGCGTTGGAGCAAGCTTCTTATCAATGCTTCGTTTTCCGGAATGAGCGCCGTTCTCGGATGCACTTTCGGCGAGGCTGCCAAGGATAAGGAGTCACGCAGAATCGTCCAAAAACTTATAAAGGAGTGCATCGATGTTTGCGCTGCCTCGGGCATCAGAATCGAGCCTATCCAGGGCAAGGATGTGGTGAGACTTCTGGATTACCACAATGCGTTCAAGAAGGCTATCTCGTTCTTTATCATACCGATAGCAATTCGCAAGCATGCGCGTCTGAAGGCTAGCATGTTGCAGGATATCGAGCGTGGCAAGAAGACTGAGGTGGATTCCATCAATGGTGCGGTATGTACCCAGGGACGCAAGGCTGGTGTGCCGACCCCATGCAACGACAAGGTGGTGGAGATTATTCACGGCATCGAAAACGGAGAACTGAAGGCTTCGTGGGACAACTTGCGGTTTTTCATAGGATAGTGAGCATGGCATATACAGATTCGGATTAATATAAGGGATAATTAGATGAGACTTGTAATACAAAGGGTACGAGAGGCGTCTGTCAGCATTGATGGAGAAAAGGTGTCGGCCATCGGCAAGGGGCTGCTGGTGCTGGTCGGTGTGGAGACCGGTGATACTGAGGATGATGTCAAGTGGCTGGTGGGCAAGACTGCCGGGCTCAGGATTTTCGATGATGAGAACGGGGTGATGAACAGGAGTGTTCAAGACATTGACGGTGAGGCTCTTGCCGTGTCGCAGTTCACATTGACGGCGTCCACGAGAAGGGGCAACCGTCCGTCATATATCCGCGCTGCCGGTCACGAGCTGGCCGTTCCGCTTTATGAGAAGTATTGCGATTTGCTGGCCGAGGCTCTGGGCAAGCCGGTCGGCCGTGGTGTGTTCGGTGCGGACATGAAGGTGGCATTGGTCAATGACGGTCCGGTTACGATTATCATTGACTCAAAACTGAAGGAATAGTCTGCGCGAATTTGACATTTGCAAGAATTTATTTACCTTTGTCGTCTATACTATCCGGGGATGTTCTGGTTTTGACAGCATTGATGTCGGGTGGTAAGCACGTCGAGCGT
>ENA-ORRL01002052-ORRL01002052.1-human-gut-metagenome-genome-assembly--contig:-NODE-2052-length-12979-cov-4.587279_pt1 | contig 12979 bp, 9 predicted proteins | sample MGYA00242175_ERZ509134 | MGnify/ENA primary metagenome ERZ509134 (study PRJEB26280, sample SAMEA2338660) | human gut metagenome | biome: human gut; feature: human-associated habitat; material: faeces... | reverse complement strand
TTGGGGCGGGAATTTGACCGTCTTGTGTTCGATGCTCGGAACCAAGTACTTCCCGAAAATCGAAGGCGGTATTCTTTTTGTCGAGGATATCGCTGAACCGGCTTACAAAATAGAGCGTGATTTGAATCACCTTCTGCAGGCCGGAGTGATCGATAACCAAAAAGCCGTGGTCCTGGGGGATTTCTCGAAAATTAAGTCCTCCGAACATGATTTCGGATACGGGCTGGAAGATGCTTTGAGTTTCATCGCAGGGCGCACTAAAACCCCGTTTATCTCAGGGTTGCCTTTCGGGCACGAAATGAAAACCGCCACACTTGTAGTCGGCTCTGAGGCACATCTCAATGTTCAGTCAAACATGGCAGAACTCACGATGAAAGGCTGTCCAAACTTTAGAGTTGCGGGAGTGCCGAAATGATTTTTTCTGCTATTAAGCGCCTTAAAACCATTTTTGAGCCGAACCCTCCCGAGGCGACTAATTACCATCTTCATCTTTCAGGCGCTCGGTTAGCTTCCAAGGTGCAGCTTCGTCAGTTGTCGGTTTTAAAGCACCGGACGACAGCGGTCGTTGCGATCCGCATGCTGCTGTACCTTATTTTTACCTTGACTTGCTGGAGCTATGTCGGGGGCTGGGTCATGGCGCTCTGGCTGGCTTTTAATGTGATGCATACGCTGGCGAGCATGAAATCTGCGGACGACTTCTTCAATGAACCGTCCATGGACAAGCGTTTCCATTACTGGAAGAACCGCACGCTCCAGATGATTTTGGTGTCGGGTCTCTCTATCGGTTTTGCAGGCTTTTATTTCATGGTTCCGGATAACGTCATTGTCGAGATGATTCTCTTGGCCATGATTGTGGGCGTGACATTCAGCAGTGTGCCGCTTTACGCCATCTGGCTTCCAGCCCTTTGGATATTCGTTCCGGCGACGTTGCTTCCGACGATTCTGAAGCTCGTCCTGATATACCAGCCGTCCTTGTTTATCGCTTTATTCTGGACGCTTATTCTTTTCCTCATTATTTTCTACTTCGGCGTCCGTCTGAATAAGATTTATCTCCAAGGTATCTATCGTTCGTTTGAACGAGAGTTCTTGATGGAGCAGCTGATTTTCCAGCGGCAGAAGGCCGACTATATCCGCGAAGCGTCCGAAATGGCGATCTCTGCAAGAACACGATTCTTTGCAGCGGCCAACCACGATCTTCGTCAACCGCTCCAGGCTATGGGCATTTTTATCTCTATTCTTCAGGGGCAGGCCGATCAACAGGCTAAGCCTTTAATTGATAATTTGTCGAAGGCCTGCAATACGGTGGCGACGCTGGTGGATCAGATTCTGATTATTTCGAAGCTGGATTCCAAGACGATGAAGATTCGGCCATCCGAAGTTTCCATTCGTTCAATCTTCTCTGAATTAGCCAATGAATTTACGCCGATGGCTGAACAGAGGGGACTGACATTTGAAGTGAGGGCCGAGCCCCTGATGATTGTCACCGACGAACTGCTTTTTGAACGGGTGCTTCGTAACCTTATCGGAAACGCCGTACGTTATACCGAGCACGGCGGTGTCCTGCTGAGGGCCAAGAAAACAAAAAAGAATACGCTGGTCGTTACGGTCTCTGATTCCGGCTGCGGTATTACGAAAGAAGATCAGGCAAAACTTTTTCAGGCCTATTACCGCGGCGGCGCCGGTCATAAATCTCGAGAAGGCTTCGGCTTAGGTCTTTCGATTGTCGATAAGATCTGCAAACTTCTGAATATTGAACTTAAGCTCATTTCAAAAGTCGGGAAGGGTTCTATCTTCCGCTTGGAAATGGCAATTGAAACGTCTGTGGATACTACAGAGGTTCAGCCGCCCGTACAGCCGAATCGGATTTTTTCCTTGGAAAATGTCAACGTCCTCTTAATTGAAGACGATCCTTTGATCCGTGAGAGTCTGGCAACGCTGCTAGAAGGCTGGGGCGCTAAGGTGAGAAGGGCTGAATACTTTGATGCAGAACTCGCTGCTCAGTTAATCGAGGAAGCGCCGGTGGATATTATTTTCTCGGATTTTAACTTGGGGCCGGGCCGCTTGACCGGTCTTCAATCGATCTTCCGTATTCGAAGCGTCCTGGGGCGCAAGATTCCGGCGATTATCAGCACGGCCACTTCTCGAGATGCCATTATGGCCCAGTACGAAGAAGAAACCGAAGGACTGGACTTTGCGGATTCGGCGGTCAACCTGATGGAACTTCCACTTATCGTACAGAAGCCGGTCACGCCGACTGAGATTAATCGGATTATTCACCGCGAAATCGAAAAGAAGTAATTTCTTTCCAAGATTTAAAGTTCTCGCCTTTATTGCGCTATATTGAAAGAATCTTCTACAAGAAGAATAAAAAACCCGAACCTAACCATTCCGCAAGAATGAGCCGGTGTCGGTACTAGAACATGCGGGCCTCCGTCATAAGCAGAGTGTTCGCCTCCAATCAATTTCCCGTGGACTTTGAAAGGATATTTCCTAATGAAATCTCAAGAAGGGTCTAAAGCCGCAGAACGTCTGAACGGGTCGGAGATACTTGTACGCGCACTTGCCGAAGAAGGCGTGGAATACGTCTTCGGTTATCCGGGCGGCAGCGTATTAAATATTTTTGACGCGATCTACAAACAGGATAAATTCAAACACATCCTTGTTCGTCATGAGCAGGCGGCAGCACATGCTGCGGACGCCTACTCCAGAGCTTCCAACAAGGTCGGCGTTGCCTTGGTCACCAGCGGCCCCGGCGCCACCAACGCCGTCACCGGCATCGCAACTGCGTATGCCGACAGCATTCCGATGGTGATTTTTACCGGTCAGGTGAATACCAGCGCGATCGGTCAGGACGCTTTCCAAGAAGTGGATATCGTGGGCATTTCTCGTCCATGTGTAAAACACAATTTTTTAGTGAAAGACGTCAAAGATTTGACCAAGACGATTAAGAAGGCTTTCTATATAGCCAAAACAGGCCGTCCCGGCCCCGTACTAATCGATATTCCGAAGGATGTTTCCGCAGCGATCTGCGAATATCAATATCCGGAAAATATGGAACTTCGTTCATATAAACCTTTGACGAAGGGCCATCTGGGTCAGATCAAAAAGGCACTGCAATTAGTTCTCTCGGCTGAACGTCCTTTGATCCATATCGGCGGAGGTATCGTTTCTGCCAATGCGAGCGAACTGCTCCAGCGTTTAGCTTTTGAACTCGGCATTCCCGTTAATTCAACATTGATGGGCTTGGGTGCCATGCCGTCCGATGAAAAAAAATTCCTCGGTATGGTGGGCATGCACGGAACCTACGAAGCTAACATGGCGATGCAGAACTGCGACGTTCTGATCGCAATCGGTTCCAGATTCGACGACCGGGTAGTCGGCTTGCCGTCTAACTTTGCACAGACAGGCCGCAAGATTATTCATATTGATATCGATCCGTCCACGATTTCCAAACGCGTGAAAGCCGACATCCCGATCGTCGGCGACGTGAAGGAAGTCATCGCCGACATGCTCAATCTGCTCGAAACTACCGACAAGCGTCCTGATCCGGAAAAGCTCGCTGCCTGGCAGAACAGAATCAACGGCTGGCGTGAAAAAGACTGTCTTCATTATGAAAACAGCGCTTCGGTCATCAAACCTCAGTATGTTCTTCAGAAGCTGCAGGAAATCGGCGGTGATGACATGATTGTGGCGACCGACGTCGGTCAGCATCAGATGTGGTGTGCTCAATTCCTTAAATTCCGTAAGCCTCGCCATTGGCTGACTTCCGGCGGCTTGGGCACTATGGGTGTGGGCCTGCCCTATGCGATCGGTGCCTGCGTTGCTCATCCGGATAAACCGGTGGTCTGTGTCACTGGCGACGGTTCTATTCAGATGAATATTCAGGAATTGGCGACGGCGAAACAATTGGGTGTTGCACCCAAGATCATCCTGCTCAACAACAACTATCTCGGTATGGTTCGTCAGTGGCAGGAACTTGAATATGACCGCCGTTACTCTCATTCCCACATGGAAGTAACACCTGACTTTAAGGCCCTGGCAGAAGCCTACGGCCACGTCGGTATTGTGGTCGATCGTCCGGAAGACGTTGAACAAGCCCTGAAGGATGCTTTCGGCAAATACAAAGACAAACTCGTCTTCCTTGATTTCCATGTGGATCCGACGGAGAACGTTTGGCCGATGGTAAAAGCCGGACGCGGACTTACGGAAATGATCTTAGGCTCGGAGAAAATCTGATGAATCGACACGTTCTATCTATTCTTTTGGAAAACGAGCCTGGAGCACTTTCCCGCGTGGTGGGATTGTTCTCCGCTCGAGGCTACAACATTGAATCTTTGACCGTGGCTCCGACGGAAGATCCGACGGTTTCCCGTATGACCATCGTCAGTCCGGGAAGCACGGAAATCATTGAACAAATTACCAAGCACCTTAACCGCTTGATCGAAGTCATTAAAGTCGTTGATTTGACGGAAGGCGAGTACGCGGAACGTGAACTCATGCTTGTTAAGGTTCGTGCCGTCGGCAAAGACCGCGAGGAAATGAAACGTCTAAACGACATTTTCCGCGGAAGAATTATCGATGTAACCGACAAGACTTACACCATCGAATTAACCGGAAATTCCGACAAACTGGACGCATTTCTCAAAGCAGTGGATAAGGAATGCATCCTTGAAATGGTTCGCACCGGTTCCTGCGGCATCGGCCGCGGAGATCGAATGCTCCACCTCTAATTTATTCTTCCAACCTTCATAACTTGAGGAAAATTAAAATGAAAGTTTATTACGACAAAGACTGCGATCTTTCTTTAATCAAAGGAAAGAAAGTCGCCATCATCGGTTACGGCTCCCAGGGCCACGCTCACGCTCAGAATCTTCATGATTCCGGCGTTGACGTGGTTGTCGGTGTTCGCAAAGACGGCGCCTCCTGGAAGAAAGCCGAAGCTGCCGGTCTGAAGGTAGCCACGATCGAAGATGCGACTAAAGACGCAGATGTTGTGATGATCCTTCTTCCCGACGAAAAGATCGCCGAAGTCTACAAAAAACAAATCGAACTGAACCTGAAAGAAGGTGCTGCTTTGGCTTTTGCCCACGGCTTCAACATTCATTACGGTCAGGTCACTCCGAGAGCCGACCTTGACGTTTGGATGGTTGCGCCGAAAGCTCCGGGTCACACCGTTCGCCGCACTTATACCGAAGGTTCGGGTGTTCCTCAGCTGATCGCTGTTTACCAGGACAAATCCGGCAAAGCCCGTGAAGTCGCCATGTCTTACGCTGCTGCCAACGGCGCAGGCAAAGCCGGCATCATTGAAACCACCTTCAAAGAAGAAACCGAAACCGACTTGTTCGGCGAACAGTGCGTCCTGTGCGGAGGTATCGCCGAACTGATCAAGATGGGCTTCGAGACTCTGGTCGAAGCCGGTTATGCTCCTGAAATGGCTTACTTCGAATGCTGCCATGAAATGAAGCTGATCGTCGACTTGATCTACGAAGGCGGCTTGGCAGACATGAACTACTCCATCTCCAACAACGCTGAGTTCGGCGGCTACGTCACCGGTCCGAAGGTTGTTTCCGATCAGGCTCGCGCTGCCATGAGAAAGGCGCTGAGCGACATTCAGGACGGCTCTTACGCTAAGAACTTCCTCCTTGAAAACCAGGTCGGCGCTCCGATGCTGCGCTCCATCCGCGCTCAGACGGCTGCTCATCCGATTGAAGTCGTCGGCGCTCGCCTGCGTTCCATGATGCCGTTCATCTCTGCTCACCGTCATATCGACCGCAGCAAGAACTAATCATTTGAACCGTTGAAAAAATGAGAAGGGGCGCCGATCAGCGCCCCTTTGATTATCTGAAAAAGATAAATTATTCGAGATTCTGGATTTGCTCACGCATAGATTCGATCACGAGTTTCAGATTGACGGAGGTGTCCGTCATCGAAATGGATACAGCTTTGCTGCCGAGCGTGTTGGCTTCACGGTTGAGTTCCTGCATCAGGAAGTCCAACTTACGGCCGACGGGGCCTCCCCGGTCGAGTGTTCTTCTCACTTCTTTAACGTGAGTGCAAAGTCTTTCCATTTCCTCGTTGACGTCAAGTTTGATACCGTAGAGCGTGATTTCCTGACGGATGCGCTCATTGACTTCTTCTTTGGTGATCTGAGCACCGTCTGCCAACGTGGTGCCTAAGGCTTCCTTAAGTCTTTCCGTGAGTTTGTCCTTTTGTGCCTGAAGAATTTCAGGAATCTTCGGACGAAGCGTATTAACGAGATCTTCAATCTGCGTGCAGTATTTGAGCAGAACTTGGGCGAGGGCGGCGCCTTCACGCTGACGACTTTCGTTAAAGACTTCGAGACATTGTTCAAAGCCTGTTAAAACCTGCTTTGCAAAGACCTCAGGGTCAGGAACCGGAGCGGCAACGATGCCGGGATAATTTAGGATGTCGGCAACACGGAGCGCCGTGGCGGAAGGATCAGTCTTTAAGACTTGTGTCTGAAGAGCCATAAGTTTATTGAGGGCTTCTTCATTTAAAGCCGTATCTGCAGATAGGCCGGAATCCACCAGATTTAAACGGCACTCCATCTTGCCTCGAGCAATTTTGCCGGAGATGATTTCTCTGAATTTCGGTTCGAGGAAACGAATTTCTTCGGAAGCGCGGAAACTCAAATCTAAAAAACGAGAGTTGACACTTCTTATATCGATGCTCAGTAAGCCCATATCTGTTTGGACTTTTGCATTCGCGTAACCTGTCATACTCGAAATATTACTCATTGATAACTCCTTTACTGCCGCGCTTCATCGAACTGGAATGCACGGTCTTTCTGCCGCTGTATTTTACCTTCCTTCAAGTCGGCTCTAACTTTTATAAGGTTCGTATCGGGTGAAAATCGCGGTTTGAGATTTTGCCTTCATTAGAATTGACAGAAATTATTGAAGGAGATTGGAATGCCAGAAGAGACATGGAGCCGCCCGAGCGGCCGCAAAGCAGACGAACTGCGCCCGATAAAGATCACACGTCACTACACAAAATACGCCGAAGGCTCTGTTTTAATTGAAGTCGGAGGTACCAAGGTCATTTGCACCGCTTCGGTTGAAGAAAAGGTCCCGGGCTGGCTCAAAGATCAGGGAAAAGGCTGGGTGACTGCGGAGTACGGAATGCTGCCGCGCGCTACCGGTACTCGCACGGACCGAGAAGCCGCCAAAGGAAAGCAAAGCGGCCGCACACAGGAAATCCAGCGCTTGATTGGCAGATCTTTACGCGCCGTTGTCGATATGGAAGCACTCGGCGAAAGAATGATCAAAATTGATTGCGATGTGATTCAGGCCGACGGGGGTACAAGATGCGCTTCTATTACCGGTGCATATGTGGCACTCGCTGATGCCGTCAATTGGCTCATCAAAAACGGCTCCTTGGAAAAATCTCCGCTCAAAGGACAAGTCGCTGCACTTTCAGTCGGTATTTATGAAGGTGTTCCGGTTGCCGATTTCGACTACGACGAAGATCATTTAAGTGATACGGATATGAATGTCGTGATGACAGACGCCGGCAAATTTGTTGAACTGCAGGGAACCGCCGAAGGAGAACCCTTTAGTCGGAAAGACCTAGATGCCTTGCTCAAGCTGGCTGAAGACGGATTGAAACAGCTGTTTGCTGCTCAGAGAGCAGCCCTCGCCGAGGAGTAAAAGACATGTCAAAAAAAATTGTTCTCGCCAGCAATAACAAAAAGAAAATGAAAGAGATGCAGGAGCTTCTCGCTCCGATGGGCGCCGAAGTGATTTCGCAAGGTTCTTTGGAAATTCCATCCGCCGAAGAACCTTTCGGTACCTTTGTGGAAAATGCGCTGACGAAAGCCAGATGGGCGGCGAAGCATTCCGGTCTTCCGGCCATTGCCGATGACTCGGGAATTTGCGCGGATGCCTTAAAGGGCGCACCCGGCGTTCTGAGCGCACGCTTTGCCGGTGAACCAAGCTCGGATGCCGCAAACAACGCAAAGCTGATTAAAGAACTTGTAGACAAAGACAATCGTAACGCGCATTACACCTGCGTTATTGTCGCCGTCCGTGATGAAAACGATCCTGAGCCGCTGATTGCGATTGATTTTTGGAACGGTACGATCGGATACGAACCGAAAGGCGAGGGCGGCTTCGGATACGATCCTTTCTTTATCGTGACGCCGGATGGAAAGACCGCTGCTCAGATGACGGCAGAAGAAAAGAATGCTGTCAGCCATCGCGGCAAAGCCATGAGAAAAATGCGCAGTTTATTAACCGAACGTTGGAATTGGTAAATTGAAAGAACTCCCGCTTTCTTTATATATTCACTGGCCGTGGTGCCTTAAAAAATGTCCTTACTGCGACTTTAATTCTCACGGCTTGAGGGGGCCGGCACCGGAAGCGCTCTATGAGGCCGCTATTATTGAAGGGCTCAAAGAGCAGGGCGCCCGTGTTCAGAGAAGAAAGCTGAAGAGCATATTTTTTGGAGGAGGAACACCTTCTCTGATGGCGCCGGATACCATCGGCAGAATCATTGAAGCGGCCGACCGCAGTATTCCGTTCCACGAAAACATCGAAATTACGCTGGAAGCCAATCCCGGCACTTTTGAAGAGCAGAAATTCAAAGACTTTAGAAAAGCCGGAGTCACCCGGCTTTCGATCGGAATTCAAAGTTTTGATGACGCTAAATTGAGGGCTTTAGGCCGGGTTCACAACTCGCAGGAAGCCAGGCGGGCTGCAGAAAGCGCCGGAAAGATCTTTGAGAACTTCAACCTGGATTTAATGTTCGGGCTTCCCGGCCAAACTATTCAGGAACTGGACGAAGAGCTGGAAACGGCATTTTCTTTCGGATCGACGCATTTGTCTTGTTATCAGCTGACGCTGGAGCCGAATACTTACTTTGCCAAATTCCCGCCAAAAGGGATGCCTGATGACGACGTACTCTCAGACATGTCGGATTTGGTCAGGGATAAAACCGCGGCCCGAGGCTTTGATCACTATGAAGTGTCTGCTTATGCCAAGGAAGGTTTACGCTGTCGGCACAATCTGAACTATTGGGAATTCGGAGATTATTTGGCAGTGGGCCCGGGCGCTCATGGAAAACTGACGCTGCAAAGCATTCCCGAACGGTTTTATAACTACCGTGACCCGGCTCGCTGGCTCCTCTCTTTTAAAGAACACAAAACACAAATCGCAGAACGAAAACCGATCTCTCCGGAAGATTTGCCGTTTGAATTTATGCTCAATGCACTTCGCTTGAGGGAAGGCGTCCCCTTTGAGTTTTATACCGAGAGGACCGGTCTTGATTTCGATGTTATTGAACCGATTTGGACGGAACTTCGAGAGAAAGGCCTTGTCTGCGACCACCTCAAGAGGATTAAAACAACGGAGAAAGGCTGGCTCTTTTTAAATGAAGTGCTTGAGGCTTTTCTTTAGCCGAATTCCGACATTCAAATATCAAATCATGCGGCCGATTTCGGCCGCTAATTCTTTCTTTCTGAAGAAATGCACCACTTCCAGCAGTGTTCTAACTCTGTTCAAAAATTAATAAAAAAATTCCCCAAAATGTTCCAATTTGCACTAAAAAGGTGCATCATTACAAAAGTTTTTACGACTGCTTACTGAGGTTCTTTGAGAATGCATGATTTCGTGCATGTCAAAAATTGGCACGAAATTTGCATAAGCTTTGTTGAACATATTTTTTGATTGCCACGTCCAAATTTACTAAGGAGATATCCATGGCTAAGACCAGCGCTGAAATCATGCAGATGCTTGTGGACAACAACGTCAAATTTGTTGATTTGCGCTTTACTGATTTCAAAGGCAAAGAACAGCACGTTTCCGTACCGGTTTCTGCTTTTGATGAAGACAAGTTTGAAGAAGGTCACGCTTTCGATGGTTCTTCCATCGCCGGATGGAAGGGCATTGAGGCCAGCGACATGCTGCTGATGCCGGATCCGGACAGTGCCCGTATGGACCCGTTCGCCGACGAAGATATTCCGACAATGATTCTGACCTGTAACGTCGTTGAGCCTTCTACCGGAAAGGGATACGATCGTGACCCCCGCAGCGTTGCCAATCGTGCAGAAGCTTACTTAAAGAGCACCGGCATCGGCGATACCGCTTACTTCGGACCCGAGCCGGAATTTTTCATTTTTAACGGTGTCAGCTGGGGCACCACAATGAATCACAGCTTCTTCAAGATTGAAAGTGAAGAAGGCTATTGGAGCAACGGAAAGGATATGAACGGCGCCAACGGCGGCCATCGTCCTACCGTTAAGGGCGGTTATTTCCCGGTTCCTCCGGTCGACTCTCTCTACAATATCCGCTCCCAAATGTGCGAACTTCTTGAAGAACAAGGCGTTCCGGTTGAAGTTCATCATCATGAAGTCGGCGGCTGCGGCCAGTGCGAAATCGGCACACTGTTCAGCACTCTGACCAAACGCGCTGACTGGACTCAGATTCTTAAATATACGGTATGGAATGTTGCAGCAGCCTACGGTATGACTGCAACCTTTATGCCGAAACCCGTCGTCGGCGACAACGGCTCCGGTATGCATGTTCACCAGTCAATCTGGAAGGACGGCAAGAACCTTTTCGCAGGCAACGGCTATGCAGGCCTTTCCGATCTGGCCCTCTACTACATCGGCGGCATTATTAAACATGCTCGTGCATTGAACGCGATCACAAACCCGACAACCAACAGCTATCGTCGTCTGGTCCCGGGCTTTGAAGCTCCTGTCAAACTCGCTTACTCGGCTCGCAATCGTTCCGCTTCTCTGCGTATTCCGTTTGTTTCCAGCGAAAAGGCCCGTCGCGTTGAAGTTCGCTTCCCCGATCCGATGGCTAACTCCTATCTGGCATTCTCCGCCATGCTGATGGCCGGTTTGGACGGTATCCAGAACAAGCTGCATCCGGGTGAAGCTGCAGACAAGAACCTCTATGATCTGCCGCCGGAAGAAAACGCAAAGATTCCGACCGTTTGCTCTTCTTTGGAACAGGCCCTGGATGCTTTGGCGGCCGACCATGAATTCCTGACAGCCGGCGGCGTCTTCAGCGAAGATCTGATCACTTCTTATATCGAACTCAAGCATGAAGAAGTCGTACGTACTCAGATGGCCGTCACACCTGAAGAGTACGACATGTACTATTCGAGCTAGTAGCGTAATTTAAGTCTGTCTGCGCAAAGACAGCTGGATGACCGAGCGGAGGAAATCGTGAGTTTTGATGCCAAGCGTTTAGAAAGTTTCGATCTCCTCAGGCTCGGTCTTTTTGTATGTAACAAAGAAGGCGATATTCTTTATGCCAATACGGCAGCCCAATTCCTTTCCGGGCAGTCATTGAAGCATTTAAAAGAACGAAAACTGCAGTTTTACCTGAATTCGTCGGATGAATGGCTCGCAAATTATCGTGCGCATCCTGAGCCTTCCTTTCTGGTTCCGAATGAGTTAGACCATTTTCTGCGTCCTCCGGCAGAACCGATTCCGGTTCTGGTCACCATTCATCCTTTCCCGGATGACGAAAATATTCTCTTGGCTGAGATTGTGACGGCAGATAAGACCCTTCAAATGACGCGAGAGCGTCATATGAATGAGCTGTCCGAAAATACTCGGCGCCTGCTGCGAAATCTCGCCCATGAAATTAAGAATCCTCTCGGAGGGATTCGAGGCGCTGCGCAGCTCCTGGAGGGAGAACTTCACGATCCGGAAAATAAAGAATTTACCGAGGTCATTATCAGTGAAGCAGACCGTCTTCAGCATCTTGTCGATAAGATCCTAGCGCCTTACCGTCAGCTTTACCATCCAGTGCCAACTAATGTTCACGAGATCCTGGAACGTGTTCGCCTCCTGGTGCAGTCGGAATTTCCGGAAGGGCTGAAGGTCGTTCGCGACTACGACATCAGTGCGCCTGAAATGATGGCTGACAGAGGTCAGCTGACGCAAATTTCTTTGAACTTAATGCGCAACGCCGCCGAAGCATTATCCGAGCAAATAGCACAGGGCACGGCATGTATCACGCTTAAAACCCGTGTTGTCCATCATGTTCAAGTCGGTCAAAGTTTTTGCCGCACGGCATTAAATATCCATGTGATCGATAACGGAGAAGGCATACCCAAAGACTTAGCCGACAGTATTTTTTATCCTCTGGTCAGCAGAAAGGAACAGGGGAGCGGACTCGGACTCTCCCTGGTTCAGACTTTTGTCGAGCAGCATGGCGGCAGTATTTCGGTCAGCAGTGAAGCCGGCCGTACCGATTTCAGCATATTGTTTCCCTTATCGTTATGAAAAATGTTTGGATCGTGGACGATGATCGTTCCATCAGATGGGTATTAGAAAAAGCACTTCAAAAGGCAGATATCCCCTGCAAAACTTTTAGTGAAGCAGAGTCCGTGCTGCAGGCGATCAAGAAAGAGCAGCCTGCTTTGATTTTGAGCGACATCCATATGCCGGGCAAAAGCGGCTTGGAAATGCTCTCAGAAATTAAGAAGTCCTATCCGAAGCTTCCGATCATCATCATGACGGCCTATTCGGACTTGGACAGTGCCGTAGCCAGTTTTCAAGGCGGAGCGTTTGAATATCTTCCCAAACCTTTCGACATCGATAAAGCCATCGAACTCGTTCGGCGAGCAACCGAAGAGAACGAGGAAGAAGAGCAGACTCCGTCAGAAGAAACCGCTTCTGAAATTATCGGTAAGGCGCCGGCCATGCAGGAAGTCTTCCGCGCCATCGGACGTTTGTCTCAAAGCAAGGCAACCGTTCTGTTAACAGGAGAGTCCGGCGCCGGCAAAGAAGTGGTGGCGAGAGCGCTTCACAAACACAGTCCCCGCGCCAATGCTCCTTTTGTCGCAATCAATATGGCGGCAATTCCGAAAGACTTAATGGAAACCGAACTCTTCGGTCATGAGAAGGGGGCGTTTACCGGCGCCAGTGCGATTCGTCACGGACGCTTCGAACAAGCCGAAGGCGGCACGCTGTTTCTGGACGAAATCGGTGATATGC
>ENA-ORRL01002051-ORRL01002051.1-human-gut-metagenome-genome-assembly--contig:-NODE-2051-length-12985-cov-2.953828_pt1 | contig 12985 bp, 10 predicted proteins | sample MGYA00242175_ERZ509134 | MGnify/ENA primary metagenome ERZ509134 (study PRJEB26280, sample SAMEA2338660) | human gut metagenome | biome: human gut; feature: human-associated habitat; material: faeces... | reverse complement strand
AGGCTCGTGCCTTTCCTGCCGGTTTGCGTCTTGCCGTCGATGAGGATTCTGTCCAGTAACCGATAATATTTGTTCATGGTGTTTTTTTACAGGCAAAGGTATCGTGCACATGGGCTTGTTTCATTCCGGAGCGATCTCATTCCTCTGCAAGGAGATTGCAGTCCGCTTTGAATCGTCGGATAAGGTCATATACCGTGCGCTCGCATACACCGTATTTCTCGGCCAGCGCAGCCACGATATAGGAGGTTTTCTCACCATCGGCCAGCAGCCGGTTGTAGTCGTTGTATAACTCAATGTAGCGCACATCGTCCATGCGGATACCCACGGCGCGACAAATATTTAGAAGTTCCCTATTCAATTTCAGTATCTCAATTACTTTCATTCTCCAAAAAAATAGTACATTTGCAATATCTCACTTACGACACAAAAAAAGCAAGAGTAACCAGGCATACGCCCCCGGTTGCGCTCTTGCGTTTTTTTGTGTTAATATGTAGGTGAGATGACTATTGACAGGCCGGGGGCTTTCTTTTTTATCCCCGTCCTCTTGGTTTTTTAGCAGATCCTTTACATACCTGTGTTCTGTTTCTCGTCAAACATTCGTTCCAGTTCTCTCGCTTCCGCCTCGGGGAGTTCCTCCCAATTTGTCAGGTCGGTTCCGTCCGGAGCGGAAACAGCCGGAGTAACCGTGATATACTCATCTGTTTTATATACCAACAAATATCCTTCTCTCGCTTTTTTCCGTATCATTTTTCAAACTCCTATTACTTGCCAATTTTTATCCGTAGCTATCTTTATGTCCCCTTCCGTCAATTCATGAGTACCCGGATTATCGGTAATATTTATAATTCTCTGTGACTGACCGCTGAAATTCGGTAGTTGCTCGAATACTTCCATTATGGCTCCATATTCGAATTTAGAGCCGTTGATATTTATATGAGCTCCGCCCGATTGGATGCCAAATGGGGAGTCCTTACTAAATTGTAACCCGTATATAGCCGAAACAGACGAATTAAATACATTCAATTTGGTTTCTGAAGTCCCGAATGAAATGGACAGCTTCGGACAGTTGTTAAATCCGTTCGCATTTAATCTGGTCGCTTTCCTTCCAATGGTTGTGGGGAAATTCACCGCTTCCTGTAAATTTATGCACCCGGAAAAAGCGCTGCCCAATTCATTTACCGAATCAAACAATTCCCGATTCTCCGGGAATACGATCTTTCTTAAAGCGTTACACCCCGAGAACGTGTAACCCATATTTGTCCAAGCTCGTTCCGAATCGGTCGGCAGTATAATTTCCGTTACCACTATATTCTGCTCGAAGAGATTGGAAATCTCCAAAAAAATTAAATCTTGACAAATCATATCTATAATTCAACAGATTGGGGGCATACATAAATGAAAATACAGCACCCCTGTATGCCTTTATGTTTTTATAATTGAAAACATCGAAAGGGTATTGCCCCAACAATTTAGAGACCGTATTCCCGGGCAATTCGTCGAACGCTATATCCTCCGAATCATATCTTATCTCATGGAGATATACCGATCTGAGCGTATCCGCTTTAAGAATATGTTTTCCGATCACTCTGACATATTCTATCCAATTGACGGCCGTATTCTGTGCCCAATTCAATATCAGATAAGAGTATAAACCGTTTTTGTTTATCGAAACCGCCTTCACTTTCGAATTGGATTTCACATTATTATGGACGGGAGAAAGTTCTATGGCATTATAAACGGCATGGTCCTCTTTGACATACAAATCCACGTGCCAGAACCTTTCGCCGTGAGAATCCAAAGTTCCCGTTCCTTCTTTGAATTTATGCCTGCACGTATGATATCCCGGTTCCTCCCTGCCATTCAATATCTCCGTGGTACCGTCTCCCCAATCCACTTCGATGACCTGGTCATATATCCAGAATGTCAGGTCATAATCGGGGTCTTCACCTGTCGTATATGCAATCAACCACACATGGAACCGAGGGGTTAATTCCAAATCAGGCCATTCGGGATCCACCCGATACGGCGGCCTCGCTCTATATGCGGTAATAACGGGAACGACTACGGAATTATTTATTCGGGGGATTTCCGGCACTACGATCTGCTCTTTTACCGCAACGGCATCCGGTACAATTATCCGCTCTTTCACCATCACGTAATCGCACTTCTCCATACCTCACACGATTTTAATGTTCGTCTCATCCTCACCACCATACTCCCAGTATCCGCTTGCGAAATCGGAGTCGGTACGGCAATAATGCCTTTCTACGGTAAGGATTCCCTTGCGGAAAGTGTTCGGCTCGAATACGGCTATCAGCTCGCCGTCTCGAAGGACACAATTCACCCGCTTGTCACCCTCCTGCGAGACTTCGCACGTCCGGCCGTATTGGTCCCGATAGATGAAGCGGAATTTCAGTCCCTCTACATCGATGGGGGAACCATTCATATCTGAAAACTCCAAACCGGCCTTAATACCTTCCCATGAGTATTTCTCTTCGTACTTTTTGTCACTCATCGCTGCCATCGGATAATGCGTTGAACATTTTTTCCACAAGGCCCTTTGTCTCCTCGACCGTGGAGGTCATGGAATAGACATTCATGTTAAAACTGCCTTGCCCGACAGTGACATGGCCTTTTTCCACTCCATTCTCCACAATTCGGTAATTGACCGCTTGCAGGTTATCTACCGTTTCCTGTCCGTCGAATTGACGGCTGATGTTCTCGCTGATTTTGACTAACTCAATCATAAGGTTTCGTTTTAAATTTATAATATGGTTACTTTTACTTCTATCTCGGGCAACGAATCCATGACCTTGTCGACCACCTGTCCGGCAGAATCGACAGGGCGCACCCTTGCGTACACTGTATATGTATATGTTCCGGGCAGTGGCCGTGAGGCGGTCAGCTCCTGTATGGTCGCATTGATTTGAAACAGAAGATTCGTCTGGTACGTGAATACATATTTATATGAGCCGCCACCTTTCATGGCAATCTCGAATTCGTATTTCGAACCGGCAGGAGGATTCCCGTTCGGAAAGCTGAAACGAAGAGCGATGGCTGCTGTTTGGTAAGTCCCTGGAATTCCGGCCAATCCGATGAGCTTGCAATATACATATTCACTGCTAACCTCGGCTGTCATGGCTATCGATGTGGGGACAGGAAAATAATCGGCCACGGTAATCTGCTTGTCGGCGGCAGCCCAATATTCGAATGTTTTTGTGTCTATGAGAAATAGGGTTATTTTGAGCGTCGAGCCGTTCGTGGCCTCGCCGGGAAATGTGTCGCTCTGGCCGACAGGAAGTATCGGCGGAGTAGTACCGTCGCTGAAAAATTTGACCTTGAAAGCGGAGTACCACACATCGCCCACCCGCAAGGTGGTTACGGTATTTGTCGAGGTATTTGTCAGCAATCGGGCAAAACTGCTTCCATTTCCATCGGTTACCAAAATAGCCGGGTAATAATCGCCGACACTCTTGTCGGAGGCCAGCGACAGCCACGATTCGACGGGTACGCCGGTGGGATTCACCGAAGTATCGTAATAGTTAATATCGACAAAAAGATACGGCACGTCCGCACTGATTTCGTCAATTTTACTTCCGGTAAGATTAGGTTCCGCATTGTGGTCGTAGCCGTCGAAATCGCTCAGGCGACAAAAATCCGTACCCGGGTGGGGATAGGCCACATAGTCGAAGGAGGTGTCATGGATAGCGACGATATTCGTGCCGTGCGGTATCGTGGCTTTCAGCCCATAGCGTATGCCCTGATTTTTGTCGGTGTCGCTCCCTTCCCACTGGTCGATATATGTCGTGACCCCGCCGGCCTGTTGGGGATAGTTGTCGGATAGCGGCGCAGCCTGCGGATAGCGCACGGGTTTATGACGGCTCCATTTGTTGATACGTCCCGGACGGCCACCCTGCAACAGGGGGCGTTCGAGGGCAACGATGTCGGCCACGTCCCACACCCCGTTCTTCGGGTATATTCCCAGCAGATTATACGGGTCGGTTATCGCTACCGGAGCTACGATCTTGTTTTTATCGATGGCCATACGCTCACGCTCCTCCTTTCTTTCGTAATTCGGCTATTTCTTGTTTCAGTTTCTCAATTTCATTTTCCATCGACTCGACCAGCCGGGCGGTCTCCTGCGTCGCCCCGGCTATGGTGTTGATATAGTCGGGCGAGAGGTAGTTGAGGGCCCCGTAACCGTCCTCCGTCTCGTATGCCATCGATGGCAATACCTCTTTCACCTTTTGGTACAGCAGCCCCGTATGGGCTTCCCCGTCCACGCCGCCCTTGTTACGCTTCCGTGCTTTTTCGGTGTATTGGAAATCGCATACCCTGCCCATAGCCAAGAGCCTGTCGGTATAACTTCGGGTATAGTCGAAATCTCGCTTCAAACGCATGTCCGAAGTCGTTAGAGCAGTGACCGAGCCTTGTGCCGAGATATTGCCTTGCGACGATATATCCCCTTTGGCGGTTATGATACCGTCCGACGTGACACTCTCCTTTGACCTTATGTTATTCGTCGCCACAATCCTTCCGGCGGAGATGGAGACAGACTTACTCCCGGTCGAAAGGTTTATACTCGTAGCCCTGATTACATTCGCTCCATCGATGTCTCCATCCATCGTTATATCCCGAACTCCAGACAGACTTCCGGACACATCGTTCGTTCCGTCAAACGGATTTCCCCAAAACAGGCGATAGTTCTTGAGCCTGTCAGCTGCGATGGAATCGTTATCCGTCAAGGCGACAGACGGGGTAACCACGGTCAGCTTGCTTACGCCGACTGCCGGCATGGGAGACAACGATATGCTATCCACACAGTTCTCGCAAGTCCCGTTCAATGCCCCGTATGTGTTATAGACGAATATGGAGCAGGTCTGGTAATCCGTCTTGGCCGAAACCCAAAAACACACGTGTCCCCCGTACAAGAACACCTTCACGTCACCCAAATCGTCACCGAAATGCGTACCGGCCGTAGCCGTAAACTCGACATCGTTCGGGGCATAATTGTACGCCTGTACGATCGTATTGATAATTCGTCGGCTATAATATCCATTTCCAATCAAATGCAACGTCAACATAGCCGCCTCGGCCTCCTCGACTTTCGTGCGAATCAACCACCCGTTTCCGGTGGCTGTCTCATACATGCCGCCCCTTTTATACAGGAAAGCCCCGTTGTCAAGCCCGTTCAACTTTTTCGCATTGTCCGATTCGACCGCACGTCCGACTGTCAGCCCCGTATATGTACCGCTCACGTTGTTTATCTCCGAGAGCGAATAAGTTGGCTTGTTCGGCTGCCGCACCCAATCGTACAGGGTGATGCCTTTGGTGACAACGATACCGAGGGCTGTCTTGCTGACCGCCGTCACCACATTGCCTGTACCTATCGTAGATGCGCCGGCGTTGGCGAGTTTCCAAATCTCGTTGATGGTGTAGGCGTTGAAGGTATCGGTAAGGGTGGCGTTGTCGAATGCGCCGCCCAGATCGTCGAACCCATGAACGAGCTTGATGAGCCCTCCTCCACCACCGCCGCCCCCTTCGAGGTTGCCGAGACCGAGAGCAGAGAGGCTGCCGGGGGTATAGAGGCTTATCGGTTCCCCGTTCTTCGAGTCGTACACTTTAATGGCCTTGTTGGCGGCGTCCCATACCAGCGTCGCCCCGCCGATGGTAACGCTATGGTTGACATCGATGTCGGTCATGGGCACGAGGGGTGTGACATCGAGCAGTTTCCCGCTCTCCGAATCTTCATTAAGCTGAAAGATGTTGAGATAGGCGTCGATGAGTTTGTCTCCGAAGTAGAATGCCCCGAGGTTGGTGTCGATTTTCCCTTTCTTGTCCCACCGGATATTTCCGGCGGCCAGATAGCCCGTGCCGTCCATGCGGATAAGGGCCGTGGCCTCGGTTCCGGCAAGGTCTTCCTTTTCGACGTATTTCCCGGATTCCTCGTCATAGACAAAGCGGTCCACGGGTTCTCCGCCCGCCCAGTAGGAGATACTGCCGGTTCCCCGGTCGAGACCGCTCACCCCGCTCATGACGGCATACTCGCCTTCGGGAGTGCGGTAGCCGAGCTGCACGAGGCTCGTGGCGATGACACCCCCGTCGATGGCGGTGTCGTTACGGAAGGCTTCTTTGAGGTATTCGCGCTCTTCAAGCGCCTTGTCGAGGTCGTCGTAGTGCTCGGTAATGAATTTGCCCTTAATTCGTAGCACCTTATTCACCGAGTCGTAGACCAGATAGGTGTTTTGTTCGGGGACACCGACGGCAAAGTCGCCGAGGACTTTGAGGAAAGCCCGGGCGGTGTTCTTGTCGAACCCCTGACTGATGACCTCCTTGCCCTGCAAGGTGTAGGAGCCGATACCCTGCAACAGCTTGATGCTGGGGGAGTCGATGGCGACGGAGGAGATGATGACGGCGTTCTGTCGCCCGGGCTCCTCGCTGCCGCCCACCACCGGGTCGTACCCCAGCTGGATAAGGGCGTCCCCGGCTACGGGGATATCCGAGCCGGTATCGGCATCCGTCTTGGAGAGGTCGACGTAGTTGTCGCCGACCCCGACCACCTTGCGCCAGTAGTAGCGGGGCTTTAATGCCTCCGTCCGGTCGACCGCCCGGCAGATGGCCATATCCCCCACGATGAAGTCGTTCTCGGGAGCGACACTCCCGTCGTCCGCATAACAGCGGTAATGCGTTTCGAACTCCTCTACCCGGAAAAGGTGGGCGAAGGAGGCAGAACTGACGATATACTCCCCGGCAATATGGGTGACCCGGTTGACCTGCGTCTCCTGTATCGTCGCTTTCTTGCGGATAAAGATGTTGTCTGCCTCGATATAGGTGTTGCCCTGTTCATCGGTTCTGAACGTTCCGCCGCTTACGAGGGAGGAGTAAACTCCGATGTCCAGCCCTTTCGCGAAGGTGATTTTCCCTTGTGCCGTGTCCGGGCGCAGGCGGCTGAGCGCCTCTTTGAGGGTACGCCGCGCGCTGAACACGTTGTTGTCGGTGGGCAGGGTGTTGTCCCAGCTCCGGATCAGGTCGGGGAAAGAGCCCGACGTAGCCTCCCGCACATAGTTCTCGACGGCGGTGATGTTGTCGTTGATGGTCGTCATCGCCCCGGTACTCGTGGCGTCGCTGATTTCCAAATCCACCTGTGAGGGAAGATTCACCTTCCGCGTGATTTTGGTAATGCGGCTGCTTCGAAACCCGGTGTCCGGAAAATATTTGTTACTTTCGAGCCGCACCCTTCTCCCCACATAGAGGTCGATGGCGTGGTCTTCGATGTAGACATGGTCGGTCGGCGCCTTGTAACGGCTCACGTCGATGGCGTTCTCCTCGTTGTATTTGTCGACGGCCTCCTTGAATTCCTGTTCGGCCAGCGGATAGTATTCGTCCGGCATGCGGATATTCCAAAGGATATACTTGTCGCCTGCTTGGGGCGACAAGGTGTCGTTGGGAAGCTGCGTGTCGTCGTCATAGGGCCAGATGGTGATGATCTCGAACTCCCGGGTCTCACTGTCGTAGTTGACCTCGAAGTAATAGGTGTCGTCGGTTTCTTCTCCGAGCCCGGCCAGTTCCGAACCTTCCTGAAAGGATACCCGTTTGACTTGCCGGGCCAGCTCATAATCGTTCGGGTCGAAATCGAGGCTTTCGTCCTTGAAATACCAGATTGTAAAGGGGTTGCCCTCCTCGTCCTTCGTCTCTTCCTTCCGCACCGAGCTCACCGTGCCGATACGCTTGGGGTAAATGCCGGCGAAAGCCTCGGCTTCGTAGTGATGCCATACGCCGTACTTGTCGACGTTCACATCGACGTGTTTCACGCCGCCGGGCAGTTGCAGCCGGGTGTGGCCGTATTTCTCCGGGTCGATGTTGCGGGAACTGCCCACCGGGTAGAGCCGGGTGTAGAACTTGGCGTTGTCGGCCATGTCGCCGCTCAGCGAGAGCAGCCCCTTGCCGTAGGCCAGCGTCACCTCCTCGCCCTGCTCGCAGCGGCAGATATTGACGGTCTGCCCCTCGACCCACCATTCGGCGCGGTGTCCGACCTTCTCGGCCACCTCTTTGAGCGCCTCGTCGCAATATTTTCCGAAATAGTCGATGACGATGTTGTCGGCGCCCTCCACCGTGCCCACCTTCCAGTCGCCGCTACCCATGCCGTTGTTGATACTTCTCACGATCAGGGCGACATGGTCCCTCGGCGGAGCGGTCAAGGTAAAGACCGGCTCGTCGTCCCCGTCCGTGTCGTTGATAACAAGGAAGCGCTTCACCAGACTCTCGATGCCGTAGAGCTTGATATCGTACTTCCATTCTACCGTCGACACTTGCTCGGGGTGATACCGTTCCATGAGCCAGTACTTCCTGCCCATAAACTCGGCATAGTCGTTGACTTCGAGCGCCACGTGTTCGTAGAGCGTGAACGACAGGCTGAGCGCGTTGTCGCCCTGCAACTCCATCTCCTGCGTCGAGTTGTCGTCGCAGGGAACCTGTGTCTTCGCCATGCCGTCGCTGCCGTATATCGTGATCATCTTACTCTTGTTTTAAGGTCGTTTTAATGCTGTTCAATCGTCATTTAAATCGTCGGGTTCGGCTCCCGAAAAGTGACGTAGAAGCGGCTCGCCTGCTTGCCCTCCCGCCAGAGGTAAGTGAGCGGCTCGTAGTCGCTCGCCTCCTTGTAGAAAACGCGAAGGGTCATGTCGAGGTCGGGAAATTCGATGTCGAGCCACCCGTCGTCGCCCTGCTTCAACAGGGTGATGAAGGCCTTGTATTGAGCCAGCCATTTCTCCCGGGTGTCGGCATAGAGGGCGAAACAGAGCTTCACGTCCCGGGCCTGATTCTTCACGTCGAGCGAGGCCGAGTACTTCTCGCCGTTCTCCTCGCGTATATCCACGGCCACATGGGTTTTCGTCTTGGCCGGCGACAGGATCGCCTTCAAGTTGTTGCGGTCGCCCCGCCTTTTCTCGGCCAGAAACACGCCGTACTCCGTCCAGATGTCCGTACCGTTGACGAGCGCTTTCCCGCCCAATATCGCATCCATTGCCATATCTCGTTGATTTTAACAGGTTGTCGTCATTTCATCTTCAAGCCGTCGCGTACAATTTTTTTTATTTCGTCCTTAATCTCGCCCAAATGCTTGGCGCTGGCGCCGGTGTTCTCCTCGATACGCCGCAGGTGGTCCACGGCTGCGCCCATCTGCTCGCTCACGTCCTGCATTCGCTCGTCGATGCTGGCCCAGTGCATCTGGCCGGAGACAAAGAGCCCTTCGAGCTTAGTGCCCTGTTCTTGGCTCATGGCGGCGAACCCGCCCGGTTTCCCGCTCTGTGTCGTTCCGCCGTCGTCCCCGGTATAGCCGGTAGCCTCCGATATGCTGTCGCGGATATGGAGGCCTTTTTTCACAAGTTCCTCCCACTGTTTGTTCAAGTCCTCGATTTCCTCGTCGGTCAGCTCTCCATTGGACATGGCCCTTCCGAAAGTGGCGTACCAATCCTCCATATCCGTTTTAAGCAATTCGTCCAACTTTGTCTTCAACAGGGCGCGCATCAGATACTCGCTCATGTCGTCGGAAAAATCCTCCCAGTCTGACGACATGTCCATCAGCATGTCGATAAAGCTGTCATACACGCTGTCGAAGGAGACCTGCGTGATACTCTCGTAATAGGCCTGTTCCAACTCCTTCCGCTGTTCGGCGAAAGCGATATAGTCGTCCATATACCGGGCGGCATCCTTGTAGCCCGCATCGGCATAGTCCTTGATTTTCGCATAAAGGTCGGGCGCTTCCCGGGCGACCTTCGCCATCTCCTCGCTCGACAGGTTCCAGAAATCGGCGGCCTCGCCGATCGTCCTTCCGACCACCTCGCTGATACGCTGCCAGTCGTTACCGCTCATGGCATCGTCTATTTTTTTGTTGGAGGACTTTTTGCCGCCTATGCCCCAAAGCCCGTTGCTGTAAGCGGAAGCGCTCCGCTGCATTTGTTCCCGCGTATGGGCTTCCGCCTCGTCCAGACGGGCCATCTGCTTTTCATAGAGCTCCGTGGCTTGTTGGCCGGAGGAGCCCTTTATCTCATCGGTCAACGACTCGATGGCGGCGATCAAGGCTTCGTTCGTCAAGCTCAGGCGCTCCATGTCCTCCTCCAAATGGGGGTCGCTGTCCCCGTTCCCCACCAGTTTGCCCAAGCCCCCGAACGATAACGCGTCGAGGATATTGGCCGCCCCTTTCAACAGGGACTCGCCGATTTGTTGGAAAAGCTCCAACGAAAAGATATTGTCGATAATGCCGCTGACAGCGCCGAGCACGGTGTCTATCAACCCCGCGACGATACCCCCGATACCCTCCGTCGCCAATTCGTCCAAGATGGAGAGTATGGCGGAGATGATGGAGCCGGCCAACCCCGAATTGCCCAAGCCTTCCGCAAGGGTTTGGGTGACGCTGCTGTCCCCGAAGATTTTCTCGAAACCTTCCGCGAGGGAGCCGCCGAGTTTTTCGGTCAGCTTGCCGCCGTTAAACAGCTTGTCGAGTTGCATGACGCCTTGTCCTATGCCTTTCAGGTTCCCCGACGAAAGGTTTCTAAGCCCCGATTCTAGGTTGCGGAACATGCCGGCTGCCTGTTCCGAGGACTCCCGGAGGCTGGTAGTGGTGCTCTGCACCTGCGTCCCGAACATCTGCACGTCCCGCGATGCCTTGTCCAGATTCTTCGCGGCCTCTCCCACGTAGAGCTCGGCGTCGTGGAGCATGGCCACGAACTTTTCCTCTGTGGCGAAGTGGGAGCAGGAGCAGGTGGCGAGAAGACCGCCCCGGGGCAGCAGCTTCATGGCCCGGTAGTTGATCTCCTTGTAGCCCCGCATGGCGTTTTGATAAGAGACGAGGTCGTCGTTGATTTGCCGGAAAATCTCCCCGTTCCACATCGTCTCCGACTGTTGCAGGCTGGAAATCAAGCCATACAGGGCTTCCATTTCGTTGACGTCGGCGGAGGTTTGGAACTCCGGGCTTCGGGCGATCGTTTTCAGCCGGTCGATGGTCGGCTGCACCTGTTCGCGGAACATCACCCCGAAATTGCCGAATACGTTTCCCCAGTCGATTTGCTGCCGGATCGCCGACAGTTCCAGCCGGTTGACGGCCGAGTCCCGCTCTTTTTCGAGCGAGAGCCGTTCGCCTTCCGATTGTGCCCGTCGTATTTTCTCGGCATACTCCTCGGCGATGGCCAGTTTCTGCTGCTGATAGGAGCCGTACTCTTTTAGGTAGTCGCGCATGGCGACAGCCTCTTCCCGGTAAACCGCCGTGCGCTCTTTTTCTCGTGTATCTTCGGCAAGGGTATTAGCGCGGTCGATTTCGGTCTGTTGCACCCCGTTCAGCCCGGCGGCGTTGGTGCCGGTGATGCCCGCCTTTCGGTTCAGCTCGGCCAGTTCCCGCACCTTCTTTTCGATCTCGGCTTTCTGCCGGGCATAGTCGGCGTCTATCCGGGCCAGTTTCTTCTGCGTGCCTTCCTCCTGCAAGTCGAGCCAATCCTGTTGGTTCTGTTGTTCCAGAGCCAGCAACTCGTCATTCAGTTTCTGCCGGGTCTGCTTCCGCTTTTCCTCCTCTGTCTTGGCGGTGTCGTCATCAGTCTCGATGGTCCGGTAATCGGAGAGTCCCGCTTCCTTGAAGATTCTGGTTGCCTCTTTCTGAAACCATTCGACCTCATTCAGGTAATGTTGTTTTTTATTTTCCTCCTCTTGCAGGGCTTTGTTAAAGGCTGTCTCTGCCGGATCGCTTCCATATTGGCCGATGTTGTCCCCGCCAAAAAACATGTTGAGCTTTCCGCCGGCGCCCCAGAACGGGCGGTACTCTTCCTTGCCCTTGCTGCGGATTTCGTTCGCTTTCTCGTCGGCTTCTATGGCTTTTTTAATATAGGACTGAGCCTTTGCCTGCATGAACAGGGACTCGACATAGGCATTCCCTTTTTGTATGAGTGTGTCATACCACTCGGTCAGGGACTTGTAAGTGCCGAACGTGTCGCCGTATTTCCGGTTCAACTCGTCGACCTTGTTCTTCTCCTGCTCTTTCGTGCCGATAAAGTCTCTCAACTCGCGGAGGGTGTTGTCCAGCTCGGCACGGGTGCGGATAGAGACGGCATGTCCTTCTTTCTCCACCTCGTTTTTCTCCTGCAGGGCTTTTTTCAAGGCGTCGACTCCGTCTTTGGCGCTGAATAGCCCTTTTACCCAGTCTACCAGTTCGTCGCCGTACATGACCAGCAGCATGATGCCTGTCGTCAGGGCGGTCTGCCACGAGAACAGGGAGGAGAGGATTTGTTTCCATACCGGCACGCCCTTTTCCCCGGATTTCACCAAGTTGTCGTATTCGACCCTCGCTCTTTTCACCTCGTCCGCGAAAATGGGCAGGTTGTTGGAGATGGCGAGGAAAAACATCTGGGGACCCATAGCCAGAGAGGGCATCTCCCGGGCGATCTGTTGGATACTCATGTGTAGGCCGTTGAATTGCTGCTTGGCGGTGGGCAGTTCCGGGGGGACTGTCTGTGTGGCCTCTGCGGTCGCATCCAACTGTTTTAACCGGGATTCCAATTCGGCGATTTGCTTTTCGAGCGCTTCGATACCGGCCATGTTTTCACTCTGGTCGAGATTCGGGGAGGCGTTTTGTCCGACCCTGCGCAATTCTTCCATTTGCTCCGTGAGCCCGGCTATGGCGGTACGCAACCTTTGGGCTTGACTGTCCATTTCCGACGATGCGGCGGTCGCCTTGCCTTTCAGCTTGTCCACCTTGCGGCCGGCCTTGTCGAGGGCCCCCGACAGGCGGTCCTTCATCAATATCTCTACTTCTACCGGTTTCATTGCCATGTTATCTCTTCAAATTGCTTTGGAAAAATCCCACGATGTCGGCGGCCTCGTCCTCCGCGCTCTTCTCCTCTTGTTTCTTTCGGATATAGCGGGGCGCGTCTGCCAGCATCATAATCAAGGTCTGGAAGTTCACACCTTCCAGTATGTACTTTACCTTCCAGCCGGTGGCGTC
>ENA-ORRL01002050-ORRL01002050.1-human-gut-metagenome-genome-assembly--contig:-NODE-2050-length-12985-cov-5.722506_pt1 | contig 12985 bp, 14 predicted proteins | sample MGYA00242175_ERZ509134 | MGnify/ENA primary metagenome ERZ509134 (study PRJEB26280, sample SAMEA2338660) | human gut metagenome | biome: human gut; feature: human-associated habitat; material: faeces... | reverse complement strand
ATAAGGCAGATAGTCCCGGCCTGCGGCCTCATAAATAGCCTTGTTGCGGATATAATCAGACTGTGCAGCCTGATCGTAGATCTGGCATCAAGCCCCGGCGGCACCGACTTTGCTGCGGCGCAGCGGCTGGGCTGCAATGCCATCCATGCGCTCAGCCTGCCCGCCGCCTGTGCGCCGGACACGGCTGGTGAAGCGGTGGCGCGCACCGTGCTGACCATTTTGCAGGAGCGGGAGGGAACAATATGACCACAGAGAAAAAGGGCTGTCTTGCCTTTGCGGTGTGCGGCAGCTTTTGCACGTTGGAGGACGCCTTGGGCGCGGCGCAGGCACTGACGGCACAGGGCTGGACGCTGCTGCCCGTCATGAGCTTTGCCGCGCAGCAGGATACCCGGTTCGGCACCGGGGAAAGCTGGCGGCAGCGCTTACAGGCCGTTACCGGGCAACCGGTGCTGGACACCCTGCAGGCGGTGGAGCCGCTGGGCCCCCGGCGGCTGGCGCAGGCGCTGGTGGTCGCCCCCTGCACCGGCGCAACGCTGGCGCGGCTGGCGGCGGGACTTTCGGATACGCCGGTGACCCTTGCCGCCAAAAGCCTGCTGCGGGTGGGCAGCCCGGTGGTGCTGGCAGTCTCTACCAACGACGGCCTTGGCGCCTCCGGCGAAAATATGGCGCGGTTGTGCCAGCGCAAGCACTATTACTTTGTGCCCTACGGGCAGGACGACCCCTTAGCCAAGCCCCAGAGCCTGAAGGCCGACCTTGCCCTGTTGCCCGCCGCCGTGGACGCCGCTTTGCGGGGCGAGCAGCTGCAGCCGGTGCTGCTGGGACAAAGGAATGCGTAAATCTCTTTTCAGCGGGGAAAAAATGTGGTATACTTCAAATGATGTCTTGTCGGCATAAAACGGATAAGCGGAGAATATCAGATGAAAAAATTTACCGCAGCACTGTGCACTGTGCTGCTTTTGATAGGCGCTGTGCTGGTGCCCGGCGCAGCAGCAGCCGGCCCGGCGCTGGCCAATACCCGGGCATACTGCATCATGGATGCAGACACCGGCCTTGTGCTGGCGCAGCAGAATATGGACGAGGAGCTGCACCCGGCCTCCATTACCAAAGTAATGACCCTTGGTCTTGCCTGCGAAAAGGCGCAGGGGGACTGGGATGACGTAAAGCTGACCGTGACCCACGAGGATGTCTACTCGCTGGCGGGCACGGATTCCAGCCATATCGCCCTGCGGGAAGGGGAAGAAGTCCCCCTGGCGGATGCGCTGTACGCCACCCAGATGGCCAGCGCCAACGACGGTGCCAACCTGCTGGCGGAGTATTTCGGCGGCGGCACCATCGCGGACGGCGTGGCGGCCATGAATGCACAGGTGGAGGAGCTTGGCCTTGCCCACACCCACTTTTCAAACCCCCACGGCATCAGCGATGACGACCACTACACCAGCTGCTACGATATGGCGCAGATTTTGCGCTGGGCGCTGCAGCAGCCGGGGTTTGAGGAGTTGTTCACCCGCAACGAGATGTACACCATGCAGCCCACCAACATCCAGCCGGTGACCCGCTACTTCTCCCAGCAGGATAAGATCCGCATCGGCTCCAGCCGCTACCATATCGACAGTGTGCTGGGCTCCAAGCTGGGCTATACCAACACCGCCCGGTACAGCTATGTCTGTCTGGCGGAGCAGGACGGGGTGCGGCTGATCTGCGCGACCATGCAAAGCCAGCTGAGCACCGATAAATATAACGATATGCGCACCCTGCTGGACTACGCCTTTTCCACCTATAAAAGCTACACCCAGCTGCCCGGCGGCACGGTCACCGCACAGCTGGCTGTGGCGGGCGGCGGGCAGAGCCTTGGCACCGTTACCGTAGCCGACCCCGGGGTGAAGCTGCTGCTGGCCGAGGGTTTATCCGCGCAGGATGTGACCGTGGATCTGGAGCTGCCGGAGCAGTATCTGCTTGGCGCAGAGCCCGCCGTGTATGCGGTGTACACCCTGAACGGCGGCGCGCAGCAGGAGAGCACCAGCGTGCGGGTAAAGGCAGAGATCACCGGTCTGGCGGAGCTGCTGGAGCAGAGCACCGGCACAAAGCTGGAAGCCGCCAGAGACGTGGAACCGGGCAGCAGCGCATGGCTGCTGGCGGGCATCTCAGTGGGCTGCACCGTGGGTGCGGCGGTGGTCACGGTGCTGGTGCTGCGGGTACATTCCCGCCTGAAAAAGCGCCGCAAAACGGCAAGGCACCATAAAAAAGCGTAAAAGCCTGTTCAAAACCAGACTTTTCCAGATAAAGAAAAAGCTTTCAGAAAAAAAAGAGAGGTACAATATCATGGGTAAGTTCATTTTTACGCAGACCGAGATCCCCGGCGTGGTGGTCATTGAGCCGCAGGTGTTCGGCGACGACCGTGGCTATTTTATGGAGACCTACCAGAAGGACCAGTTCGCAGAGGCCGGTATCGACAAGGAATTTGTGCAGGACAACCAGAGCCGCTCCACCCGGGGCGTGCTGCGCGGGCTGCACTTCCAGAAGAACCACACCCAGGGCAAGCTGGTGCGCGTGACCAAGGGCGAGGTGTACGATGTGGCCGTGGACTGCCGCCCCCACAGCGCTACCTTTGGCAAGTGGGTGGGCGTGACCCTTTCCGAGGACAACAAGAAGATGTTCTATATCCCGGAGGGCTTTGCCCACGGTTTTCTGGTGCTGAGCGATGTGGCAGAGTTCTGCTACAAGTGCACCGATGTCTACGACCCCACCAGCGAGGGCGGCATCCCCTACGATGACCCCACCGTCAACGTGCAGTGGCCGGACTGCGGCTGTGAGCACAAGACCAGCGCAAAGGACAAGCTGCACGAGCCCTTTGCCGCCCAGAAGTTCGAGTATTTTGAAAAGTGGTGATCGCCCGTGGCAAAACTCAAAGCAATGTGGAACGGCTTCTGGCGCTACCGCTATCTGCTGTGGAACCTTGTAAGCCGTGATTTCAAGCTGAAATACCGCCGCAGCGTGCTGGGCGTGGTGTGGAGCGTTTTGAACCCGCTGCTGATGTGCCTTGTGTACTGGGCGGTGTTCAGCAGCCTGATGGATATGCGGGGCAGCGGCATCGACAACTTTGCCGTCTTTCTGATGTGCGGTCAGCTGCTGTTCAACTTCTTCAACGAGGCTACCTCCACCAGCATGAGCAGCGTGCTCAGCGCCGCCCCGCTGCTGAAAAAGGTGTATATCCCCAAGTATATCTTCCCGCTGGAAAAATGCTGCTTTGCCATGGTGAACTGCATCTTCAGCTTTGTGGCGCTGCTGCTGGTCATGATCTTTACCGGCGCACCTTTCCACCTGACCATTTTTGAGGCGCTGTACCCGCTGGTGACCTTGTTCTTCTTCAGCCTCGGGGTCAGTATGTTCTTAGCGGCGGCTACCGTGTTCTTCCGGGATATCATGCATATCTGGAGCGTGTTCGTCACCGCGCTGCTGTATTTCTCCGCCATCTTCTACGACCCCACTCAGATGACCTTTTCCATCGGCGGGTTCAATATGCAGCAGATCATCAAGCTGAACCCCATGTACTGGTATATCACGGGCTTCCGCCGCACGGTGATGTGGGGCATCCCGCTGGATTGGAATATGTTCCTTGTCTGCGGCATCTGCGCCGTAGTGTCCATGGTAGTGGGGCTGCAGGTGTTCCGCAAAACGCAGGACCACTTTGTGCTGCACATTTAAGGAGGGTGAACAATGGAACCGATCATCAAAGTGGACAATGTTTCCATGTGCTTCAACCTTTCCAAGGAAAAGCATGAGAGCCTGAAGGAGTACTTTCTGGCCATGGTGCAGGGACGGCTGCAATACGACGAGTTCTACGCTTTAAAGGACGTCAGTCTGGACATCATGCCCGGCGATTTTTACGGCCTTGTGGGCTTGAACGGCTCGGGCAAATCCACCCTGCTCAAGACCATTGCTGGGGTGTACAAGCCCAGCAAGGGCAAGGTGACCGTAAACGGCACCATCGCCCCGCTCATCGAGTTGGGCGCGGGCTTTGATATGGATCTGACCGCCCGCGAGAACATCTACCTCAACGGCACGGTGCTGGGCTTCTCGCCCAAGTATCTGGACGAAAAATTTGACGAGATCGTGGAATTCAGCGAGCTGGAAAACTTTCTGGATGTGCCGCTGAAAAACTACTCCTCCGGCATGGTGGCACGCATCGGCTTTGCCATTGCCACCATCACCAAGCCCGATATCCTCATTGCGGACGAGGTGCTGTCGGTGGGCGATTTCCTGTTCCAGCAGAAGTGCGAAAAGCGGATGCAGGAGCTGATGGCGGGCGGCACCACGGTCATTCTGGTGTCCCACTCCATCGAGCAGATCGAGCGGATGTGCACCAAGGTGGCATGGCTGAGCCACGGGCACCTGAAAATGAACGGGGATACCCAGACAGTCTGCGCCGCCTACAAGGCGACCCAGCGCGGCGAGGTCTGATATGAATGTACGGTTGAAACGCGCCAAGGAGCTGGCCGGCTACGCCGTGCAGCTGACAAAGGACGAGGGTCTGCCTACTATGGTCAGGCGCGGCGCGGGCTTTGTCAAGCGCCGCTGCTTTGGCAAGCGTGCCCGCTATCTGCCCGCCAAAAAGGTGCTGGAAGCCCAGCGGGCTGAAATGGCCGGCAAAACGGCGGCAGACTGCGGCCTGCCCACCATCTCGGTGCTGACCCCGCTGTATAATACCCCGGAAAAATACCTGCGGGAATTTCTGGATTCCTTTGTGGGGCAGACCGCGCCCAACGGACAGCTCTGCCTTGCCGATGCTTCGGACGCTGCCCACGGGGACGTGGAGCGGATCGTAAAGGAATATCAGCAAAAAAATCAACAGATCGTATACAAAAAGATCGAAAATAAGGGCATCGCGGCCAACACCAACGCCGCCGCGCAGCTGGCAACAGGGGAGTATCTGGCGCTGGCTGACCACGACGACATTCTGGCACCCCATGCCCTGTACACCATGGGCAAGGCCATCTTACAGCTGCGGCAGCGCGGCGAACCGGACAGTTTTCTGTACAGCGATGAGGCACTGTTCACCAAGAGCATCCGCCGCCCCATGGTGGCGCACTTCAAGCCGGACTACGCCCCGGATTACCTGCTGTGCTGCAACTACATCTGCCATCTGGCGGTGTTCCAAAAAGCGCTGTGGGAGCAGCTGGGCGGCGAACGCCCGGAATGCGACGGCAGTCAGGATCATGATCTGTTCCTGCGTCTGCTGGAAAAGACCGGCGGTGCTGCCCATGTGCCGCAGGTGCTCTACTACTGGCGGGTGCACGCGGGGTCTACCTCCGGCGGTGCAGACGCCAAGCCCTATGTGGCGGCAGCAGCCAAAAAGGCGCTGGCAGACCACCTGACCCGCACCGGGCGCACCGGCACGGTGGAGGACGGCCTGTTCCCCAGCACCTACCGGGTGAAGTGGGACATCGTGGGCGAACCAAAGGTGAGTATCCTTATCCCCAACAAGGACCACACCGAGGATCTGGAAAAGTGCCTGCACAGCATCTGGACAAAGACCGAATGGGAGCACTTTGAGGTGATCGTGGTGGAGAACAACTCCACCGACCCCGCCACCTTTGCCTACTATAAAAAGGCGCAGCAGCGCTATGACGGTCTGCGGGTGGTCACCTACCCGAAAAAGGGCTTCAACTTTTCCGGCATCAACAACTTTGGCCGCAAATATGCCACTGGCGCGTATCTGCTGCTGCTGAACAACGATGTGGAGGTGCGCAGCAGCGACTGGCTCACCGAACTTCTGCGCCAATGCGCTCACCCCGGCGGGGCGGCAGTGTGCGGTGCAATGCTCTTTTACCCGGACGAGACCATCCAGCACGCGGGCGTCATTACCGGGCTGGGGGGCTACGCGGGGCACAGCCACAAGTACAAAAAGGCAGGCGGCAGCGGGTATCTGTTCCGCACCGCCACGGTGCAGGACTTTTCCGCTGTGACCGGTGCCTGCCTGCTGGTAAAGACCAGCGTGTGGGACGAGGTAAAGGGGTTGGACGAAGCCTTTGCGGTGGCCTTCAACGATGTGGACTTCTGCCTGCGGGTGCGGGATGCGGGCTACCGCATTGCGTGGACGCCCTACGCCCAGCTGACCCACTACGAGAGCAAGAGCCGCGGCGGGGACGAAAAAGACCCGGTAAAGGCACGGCGCTTTGCCGCCGAGCAGCAGCGTCTGTACGAGGTGCACGGCAAGGCGAACATCCTGCACGACCCCTACTACAACCCCAACCTGACCATGGACCGGGAGGATTTTTCCGAAAGCGATGATCTGCGCGGGCTGAAAGAGGGACGCATCACGGTGCAGTGGAGGGAATAACAGCATGAACATCAAGGGTCATTTCGAGACCATCACCCGGCACAAGCTGCTGGTGATGAAATACTGCTTTGAATGCGGGTTGTATGAGCAGGGTCTTGCCCACGACCTGAGCAAGTACAGCCCCACCGAGTTCATCCCCGGGTGCATCTATTATCAGGGCGACCACAGCCCCAACGAGGCGGAGCGCGCAGCCAAGGGCTACACCTCGGCGTGGCTGCACCACAAGGGGCGCAACAAGCATCATCTGGAATACTGGATCGATTACAGCACCACCAAGACCGGCCTGACCGGCATGAAGATCCCCCTGCGGTACGTCTGCGAGATGGTGTGCGACCGGGTGGCTGCCAGCCAGATCTATCTGGGCGACAAGTACACCGATGCCTCCCCGTGGGAGTACTACCAGCGCAGCAAGGATCACTACCTGATGCACCCGGAGACCCGGGCGCTGCTGGAAAAGCTGCTGTGCATGGTGCGGGACCTTGGACGGGAGCGCACCTTTGCCTACATGAAATTCCTGCTTGGCTGCGAAAACGATTACTAAGCCCAAAAGGCTGCTGCACAGGCTGTGCGGCAGCCTTTTTGCGCATTAACAAATATTTCTTCCGGATTTTGGCGTATCTGCCCATTGACAGCGCGCCGCAGCAGAGGGTAAGATGAAACTGGGGAGCAACGCGCTCCCATAAGAAGAAAGCGGGGGACCACAGATGAAGCTTTGGAAACGATGGACGGCAGCGGCTCTTGCAGCTGCAATGGTGCTGCTGCTTTTAGCAGCCTGCGGGCCCTCCGGCCCTTCCGCGCCGGATGCGCCGGATAAGCCGGGCAGCAGCGAGACCGGCAAAGACCCCACCGACAAAAAGACCGAGGCGCAGAAGGTGGCTGCGGTGGTGGAAGCACTGAACACAGTGCGCAAGAACAACGGCAATAAGACCCCGCTGGAGCTGAACGAGCAGGCCTGTGCGTTCGCCAAGGAGATGGCACAGGTGCAGCTGGATGGCGTCAATGGCAAGTACGGCAAGAATCCGAGTACCAACAGGGATTATACTGCTGCCTGTGCAAACGTCCGCAAGAAGATGGTGGGCGAAAAAAAGGGATCGATCGGTGTTGGCGCACTGCAGGGCGCTTACCCGGATGCGAACCAGTTCGAAAAGTGGGCAGACAAGAAGTGGAAAGACGAGACAGAGAAAGCGAGCGTAGAACGCAACAATGCACTGGTCAAGAAGGAAGCCACCCTTGTGGGCGTGGGCGTTGTGCAAAACACCGACCCTGCGACGAGGGATAAAATTCCCTTTATGGTGGCCGTGATGACCTACTGATATGCGCAAACGCCGCTGACAAAAAGTCGGCGGCGTTTTTGTATAAATCGCGTATTGACAAAAATATTCAGGAGAGGGTAAACTAAAATCAGTCAAACCGAAAGGGTTCGGTTTGGTGTGTACTTTACTTACCTATATCTATTGAATCAGGAGGAATGTAACATGAAACTGTTCAAAAAGATTGCAGCGATCGCAGTGGCAACTGTGATGATGTTCTCCATGGTGGGCTGCGGTGCACAAAAAGCAGGTATCAGCCAGAAGGATGATATTATGAACATCCTCGAGGATACTGCAACTATTATGGGTGGTGAGTTTACCCACGATAAGAAACTGGATGATGTTGCACAGGCTCTGATTGTCGAAGCAGATAAGGCATACAAAGAGGGCAAAACTGTACAGGAACTGCTGACCAATGATGAAGTAGCAAAGGCTGCTGGTATCGACACCGCAAAAGAAGGTTATATGATGTCTGTTACCAAGAATTACACCTTTAAGAGCGATGTCATGAATCAGCAGAAAAACACGCTGCTGGCGCAGCAGCTGATTGAAGGCACCAAGGAAGACTTGCAGGTCGGCAAGCCCGCCGCGATCAATGGTAAAGCAATCACAGGTATTGCGATCGGTAAGATCGGCGGTCAGGAGTATATCGTTCTGATCGCTGCGGCACCGGCACAGGCAAAGTAAAAAAACAATACTAAAACAGTCCCCTGTGCGTCGGGCTTGTGCCTGCTGCACAGGGGACTATTTATGAACAAATGCAAAAACACCCCGGTCAGACGGCGAAGCCGCTTGGCCGGGGTGCTGTTTTGCAAGAAATAATTACTGCTCGTTTTCGTAGATCTTGATATAGCGCGGGGCGCTTTTATCCTGCCAGAACAGCAGAATGGCAGTCAGGGCGACAGCCAGTGTGGTGAGGACGGCGAGCAGAGCTTTGAGAACTTTCATGGTTTGGTGCCTCCTTGTGAAGTTCGGGAGCGGAGCGGGGGACGTTCCGCCTGTCATGTTAGGTATAGTATAGCATATTCCCGCAGTAAAGGCAAACGGCAGAAGAGGGAGAACAAAAAGAAAAATACGGTGGTTAGTTAAAACTAATCTGCGAAAACGAATAAGAAAGTTCAGGAAAATTCATCATTTGAGCCGTGATGTCGTTGACTTCCCGCGCCAAAATGATACAATAAGTGTGTTAAGCAGCTGCTGTCCCTGTACCAGTGCGCCTGCATGGGCGAGGGGATGGCAATTCAAGCAGAATGGGGGATTTGAAATCCATGTTGAACAAGCTGAAACGTGCGGCGCTTGGCGCGCATACGCCGCATGACAAGGCAACTGCTGCAAGCAAACCTATCCCGATGCCTCTGCCCGCGCAGGTACGCATCCTTATGAGCCAGCACATTGGCGCACCCGCCAAGGCACTGGTGAAAAAAGGCGATGAAGTGTTCGTCGGCACCAAGATCGGTGAGGCGGGCGGCTTTGTCTCCGCAAACATCCACTCCAGCGTTTCCGGTACGGTAGCTGCAGTGGAACCTTTCCGTCTGTCCAATGGCCGTATGTGCGATTCTGTTGTCATCAAGACCGATGGCAAGCAGACCGTAGACCCGGCTGTCAAGGCACCGGAAGTCACCGATAAGGCCAGCTTCCTTGCCGCCGTGCGCGAGTGCGGTCTGGTCGGTCTGGGCGGCGCAGGCTTCCCCACCGATGTGAAGCTGCAGCCCAAGCAGTCGGTGGATACTTTACTGATCAACGCCTCCGAGTGCGAGGTGTGGCTGACCAGCGACACGCAGGAGATGCTGGAGTGCAGCGATGATATCATCCGCGGCATCAAGGCTGTGCTGCAGTATACCGGCATCCCGAAGTGCATCATTGGTATTGAGAACAACAAGCCCGAGTGCATCGACCTGCTGTGCAAAAAGACCAAGGACGACAGCGCTATTGAGGTCAAGCCCCTGCCCAGTGTCTACGGCACCGGCGCAGAGCTGATCCTCATTGAGAAGTGCCTCGGCCGCGAGGTGCCCCACGGCGGTCTGCCCGCCGATGCAGGCGCTATCGTGATGAACGTGACCAGCGTTTCCACGCTGGGCAAGTATCTGGCTACCGGTATGCCGGTGGTCCAGCGTACCATCACCGTGGACGGCGATGCCTGCGCAAAGCCCCAGAACGTTGTTGTGCCCGTGGGCACCGCTTATCAGGACATTCTGGACTATGTGGGCGTCAAGGGTGAGCTGGGCAAGGTGGTTGCCGGCGGTGCCATGATGGGCCCCGCTGTGGAGAACCTTTCCTACCCCACCACCAAGACCACTTCCGGTCTGATCCTGCTGAGCAAGGCAGCTGCACAGCCCGCACAGGTCAACCCCTGCATCCGCTGCGGCCGCTGCGTGGAGTACTGCCCCATGGGTCTGGAGCCCGTGGAGGTCAACCAGGCTTACGCTGCCCGCGACGTTCAGGAGCTGGGCAAGCTGCATGTTGATTACTGCTTCAACTGCGGCTCCTGCACCTTTGTCTGCCCGGCAAAGCGCCCCTGCACCCAGATGATGGGCCTGGCAAAGGCGTTCTACCTTGGTGAAATCAAAAAAGGAGGCAATAAGTAATGGATACGAAGCTTATTGTTTCGGCTTCCCCGCACGTCCGCAGTGACGAGACCACCCAGAGCCTGATGGCTAACGTGATCGTTGCACTGTGCCCCTGCGTGGTTGCCTCTGCGATTATTTTCGGCGTGCGCGCCCTGCTGGTCACCGCCGTTTCCGTGGTGGCCTGTGTGGCTTTTGAGTGGCTGTACTGCAAGCTGCTGAAGCGTGCAAACCCCATCAGCGACCTGTCCGCTGTGGTCACCGGTATCATTCTGGCCATGAACGTGCCCGTGGGTATGCCCATCGGTCAGCTGATCATCGGCGATCTGGTGGCTATCATCGTTGTCAAGCAGCTGTTCGGCGGCATTGGCATGAACTTTGCAAACCCCGCTCTGGTGGGCCGTATCGTGCTGTTTATCAGCTTTGCCGGTTCCATGAATAAGTGGGTGTTCCCGGATGCAGCGGTGGACCAGCTGTCCAAGGCTACCCCGCTGGCTGTGGCAGATCCCTCCAAGCTGAGCCTGCTGGATCTGTTCATGGGCATCCACGGCGGTGTGCTGGGCGAGACCTGCGCACTGGCTATCGTGCTGGGCCTGATCTATCTGGTGGCTACCAAGACCATCAGCATCGCTATCCCTGCTTCCTACGTTGGCAGCGTGTTCGTGTTCTACCTGATCGCTACCAAGGATCTGCACAGCGCACTGGTTGCCGTGCTGAGCGGCGGCCTGCTGTTCGGCGCTGTGTTCATGGCTACCGACTACGTTACCAGCCCCTTTACCCTGAAGGGCAAGCTGGTGTACGGCGTTTGCCTTGGCATCGTTACCTTTGCTATCCGCTACTGGGGCAGCTACACCGAGGGCGTGTCCTTCGCGCTGCTGTTCATGAACCTGTGGGTCCCGTACATCAATGATCTGACCCGTCAGACCCCGTATGGCTATGTGAAGCCTGCAAAGAAAGCGAAGGAGGGTGCTGGCAAATGAGTAAGACTGCAAATTCCAGCTGGGAAACCACCGGTAAGCCGATCGTTGTGCTGACCGTTATCTCTCTGATCGTCAGCCTGCTGCTGGCTCTGGTGAACGGCATGACCGCTCCCGTTATCAAGGAGAACACCCGCCGCACCACGCTGGCTGCTTATGTCAGCGTGATGCCCTCTGTTTCGGACGCAGCTACGCTGGAGGAAGTGACCGACTACACCACCGCCAATGTTACCGGCGTGGTAAAGGCTCCGGACGGCGGCATTGCCATCAAGGCCGAGGAAAAGGGCTTTGACGGCGGCATCCTGACCGTCATTATGGGCTTTGACGCCAACGGTGCCGAGACCGGCATCTGGGTAGACGCTTCTACCCAGACCAAGGGCATCGGCTCCAATGTGTCCACCGATGACTTCCTGGCACAGTTCAACGGCATGGACGGCACCAAGAACATTGTGATGAATCAGGATTTCGATGCGTACAGTGGCGCAACCATTTCGTCCACCGCTCTGTTTGCTGCCATCAATGATTGTATCAACTGCTTCAACGAGCTGGCATAAAAGGAGGTTGGTAAGAAATGGCACAAGAAAATAAGTCCAAGGTAAGCATCCTTACCAACGGCATCATCAAAGAAAACCCTGTTCTGCGTCTGGTTCTGGGCACCTGCTCCATTCTGGCCGTTACCACGGCAGTTTCCAGCGCACTGGGCATGGGCGCCGCCTTCACCTTCGTGCTGGTGTGCTCCAATATCATGATCTCCCTGCTGCGGAAAGTCATCCCCGGCAAGGTGCATCTGCCTTGCTACATCGTTATCATTGCAGGCTTTGTGACCATCGTGCAGATGTTCATGCAGGCCTACATGGAAAGCCTGTACAACGCACTGGGCGTGTTCCTGCCCCTGATCGTTGTCAACTGTATCATTCTGGGCCGTGCCGAGATGTTCGCCTGCAAGAACAATGTGGTGGATTCCGCACTGGACGGCGTGGGCATGGGCCTCGGCTACACCCTCACCGCTACCCTGATGGCCTCCATCCGTGAGATCCTGGGCAGCGGCACCTGGCTGGGTTTCCAGATCATTCCGGAAAGCGTTGCCAAGGTCTCCATCATGACGCAGGCTCCCGGTGCATTCTTCTGCTTTGGCCTGCTGATGGCCGGCTGTGTATGGCTGGAAGGCAAGCTGGACGCCCGCATCGAGCGCAAGAGCTGCTGTGATCTTGACAATCTGAAGAAGGAGGCGGAATAAGATGCTCGTCAAACTCGCTGCGATCTTCTTCAGCATGATCCTTGTCAACAACTATGTGCTGGTGAAGTTCTACGGTATCTGCCCGTTCCTGGGCGTTTCCAAAAAGCTGGATTCCGCTGTTGGTATGTCCGGTGCTGTCATCTTCGTCATGTTCATGGCAACGGCCGTTACCTTCCCCATCCAGATCTTCATTCTGGACAAGGCTGGTCTGAGCTACCTGCAGACCATCGTGTTCATTCTGGTCATCGCTGTGCTGGTGCAGTTCATCGAGATCTTCCTCAAGAAGTACATCGTTGCACTGTATAACTCGCTGGGCGTTTATCTGCCCCTGATCACCACCAACTGCTGCGTGCTGGCCGTTACCATTCTGGTCGTGGGCGACTACGGCGCAGATGTGGCTGCACACGGCTTCGGCTACGCCTACATCGAGGCTCTGATCTGCGCTATCGGCGCAGGCTGCGGCTTTATGCTGGCCATGGTCATGTTCAGCGGCGTGCGTAAGCGCGTGGAAGCCTGCGATCCCCCGGCACCCTTCAAGGGCCTGCCCATCACCCTGATCG
>ENA-ORRL01002046-ORRL01002046.1-human-gut-metagenome-genome-assembly--contig:-NODE-2046-length-13022-cov-5.389681_pt1 | contig 13022 bp, 11 predicted proteins | sample MGYA00242175_ERZ509134 | MGnify/ENA primary metagenome ERZ509134 (study PRJEB26280, sample SAMEA2338660) | human gut metagenome | biome: human gut; feature: human-associated habitat; material: faeces... | reverse complement strand
GGTTGCAAGGGCTAGACCGCCGGTCATGTCGCCGACGAGGTTTTCGACAAGACGCACAATACGCGCGGCGATGCCGGCGCTTTCCATAATGAAACCGGCCAAAATAAAGAAGGGAATAGCTAACAAAGGAACTTTAGCGACGCCGGCAAAGAAGTTGTAGGGCAGCATGTCGATGCCCATGTCAAAGAGCCAGCTGACGATGGCGGCAGAAAGTCCAAGACTGATGGCAATCGGAACTCTGCACACCAGCATGAAAATAAAAAGAATCAGCAGAACCAGTCCGGGATCGGACATCAGCGAATTAAGCATGATCTCCTCCTAGAAGTTCTGTTTCTGAATATCTTCAACAGTGCGCTGAAGAATTCGGACAATAATGAGCGCCGAGAAAAGCGGCGTGGCTATGGTGTAGAGCCAAACCGGAATATCCAGAGACTCAGAGGAAACGTTTAGTTCAATTTCGTCAATAACCTCAATCGCACCTAAGTAAACCAGCATGACGAAGAAAGCCAGTGAGCAAATTACGCCGAAGAAGTAAAGCGTTTTGCGCAGCCATCCGTGGGTAATACTGTAAAGCAGATTCATCGTGAAGTTGCTGCTTTCTCGGAACGCAATCGAAGTGCCGAGCAGTACGATCCACACAAAGAAATTTACTGTCAGTTCCTCGGAAGCAGAAAATGACAGGTTTGTGCAGTAACGGATGATGATGTTGATGAAGGCAATGCAGGCCATGACTGCTAAGAGAAATGACCCAAGGAGCTCTTCAAATCGGGTGTTGAGGAAATGAAGCATAGTTGTTCTTCTTATATTTATTTGTGGTAAAGCCGGTGCGGCCGGAGCCGCACACGGCGTGTCGCTGAGTAATTCAAAAATTACTTGGCAGCCTGCATGTCTTCTTCGGCAGCTTTGACGACATTCGGGCCGATCTTCTGAGTCCAGTCAGCACGGACACCGGCTGTGGCTTCATAGAAGCGCTTGATCATTTCAGGCGTGTATTCGGTTACGGTCATGCCGTTTTTCTTGAGTTCTTCCTTCGGATTGGTAACAGCGGGGAGCTTGTTGATGCTCTTGAGGTATTCGTAAGCCTGACCGTTGTCGTTGCTCAGACGGGAGAGGGCTTTACCGTATTTCTCGGCTTCAGCCGCGCAGCTGAGGATAAGCTTCTGGTCTTCCGGAGAGAACTCCTTCCAAACTTTCATATTGGCTGTGAAGAACAGCGGGTCGATCATGTAATGCCAATCGGTGGAGTACTTGTGCCACTGCCAAACTTTGGTCGGAACGTTAATGCCGTTGGTCGGGTTTTCCTGACCGTCGACGATGCCCTGCTGGAAGCCGGTGACAGCTTCAGACCAGTTGATGGCCTGAGGGTTCGCGCCCAAAGAGGAGAAAATATCGATGAAGATCGGGGTGCCGCAGACACGCAGCTTCATGCCTTTCATATCTTCGGGTTTTTCGATCGGGCCTTTGCTGGTGGTTAATTCACGGAAGCCGTTTTCGGACCAGCCGAGGAACTTAACACCGGTTTTTTCGATGGCTTTCTCCAGCATCTTTCCGGATTTTCCGGCTTCAATAGCGTCTATGGCTTTGTAGCGGTCGGGGTTGTTTGCGACGAAGAAGGGGAGAGCGGTCAGGTTTAATTCTTTGATCTGGGGAGACCAGTTAATAGTGGAAGCCAGAGCGAAGTCAATGGCGCCGCGACGAACGAGCAAAAGTTCGGAAGTCTGTTTGCCGGCCATCAGCTGAGCGCCGAAATACGGTTTGATGTTGATACGGCCGTTGGACTTCTGTCTGACGCAGTCAGCAAAGAAAGTGGCAGTCTGACCTCAGCCGGAGGAGGCGCCGGGAACAACGCTGAGTTTATATTCGGCTTTATATGCGGAGGAGGCGGCGGAAAGGCACAGTCCCATTGCAGCAAGTGCTAGGGCGGCTTTGCTTAAGAGTTTAAAGTTCACAATAGTTACTCCTAGGGATTAGAGAATAAAAGGTATTTTTAGGTCGATAGGAAACCGAAAACTCATTTGCTGTCGATTTACTGCCGAAGCACACCATTTGTTTTAGTGTTCTTTTTTCAATGGAGTCCGGTACGACCATTGAGGGATTTGGCTAGTCCCATACAGGCTTTTGGCCCGTTTGAGGCTATAAAAATATTGTATTCTTCGATTACAAAAAACTTCGTTTTTTCACTAAGGAAAACCCTGCATTAACGAGAGCGGATCATCGCAGTTATAGGTGTTTTGAGGTAGGATACCCGCCTATTCGTGCTTGTTCCGCTGGGAGATATAGATGCGCTATTACGATATTGAAGTTGCCGGTACCAAACGTGCCCTGAAACTTTGCCCTATTAATCAAGATCTTTGCATTGCAGCCTTTTTAATCCTCGGCGATACCGAGCTGACTGTTAATTGCGCAGCTGCTCTTCTAGAAAGAGCTCCTAAATATGACTTCCTTTTAACTGCCGAAGCTAAGAGCATTCCTCTGGTTCAGGAAATGGCTCGCCAGAATGGTGACGCACACTACATTGTTGCCAGAAAGGGCCGCAAGCTTTACATGGACAACCCCATCTGCGTCGGCGTGAAATCCATCACGACGGAAAAAGACCAGAAGCTCTACGTCGATAAAGAAGAAATGGATCAGATGCGAGGTAAACGCATTTTGATCGTTGACGACGTAATTTCCACTGGCCGCAGTCTCCAGGCTTTGGAAGAAATTGCTGCCGCTGCGGGTGCCGATGTTGTCGGCAAGATGGCCGTTTTAGCCGAAGGCGATGCTGCTTCCAGAACAGATATTTCTTATCTCGAAAAACTTCCGCTCTTTAACGCCAAGGGCGAACCGCTTCCTTTTGATTAATTTCTGAGAACTTACTGAATGATCGGCATTATCGGAGCGATGAAGGTCGAGCTTGAGGCTTTAAAAGCTAGGCTTCAGGACGTGACCGTCACCAGAATTTCGGGCGTTGATTTTTACAGCGGAAAACTGCACGGTACAGATGTTGTCGCCACAGTGAGCGGCGTCGGCAAAGTATTTGCTGCGGTTTGCGCTCAGACGATGGTTTTGAAGTTCGGCGTGAACGCCATTATTAATACCGGCGTTGCCGGAGGACTTTCTCCCAACCTTAAGCTTGGCGAAGTTGCGATTGCCTCTCAGGTCTGCCAGCACGATATGGACACGTCCGGCGTCGGCGATCCCAAAGGTTTGATTTCCGGGATCAATAAAGTCTTCATTGATGCCGATCCCATTTGGGTTGAAAAGGCTGAGAAGGCTGCCCGGAAATTGGGCATTCACACAGAGACCGGCGTAATTGCTTCCGGCGACCAATTTGTCTGCGATGCCGATCGCAAGGCTTGGATTAGAGATTTCTTTAAAGCCGAAGCGGTTGAAATGGAAGGCGCGGCAATCGGACAGGTGTGCTTTGTCAATGAAATTCCGTTTGTCGTGATTCGCTCCATTTCGGATGACGCTTCCGGTCATGCTCCGACTTCTTATGAATCTTTCTTTAAAGAAGCAGCTCAGCGAGCTGTTGCTCTGACAGAAGAAATGCTCAAAGCTGCCTAAAAGGCACTTTTAGCGCAAAAGGCTTTTCACTAACTCCGCCGTTCACAGACATGACGGGTTTTTGAAAAGCCTATTTCTTTTCGGGAAACTTTTTCGGCCGACTTTGAAAGATCAGCTGATTTCAGAGGCTTTTCTTATTCTTTTCTTCAATGAAGAAGAATCCAGCTGAGACAAAATTAAACCGAATAGCACTAAAAAAGTCCTGGCGGCTGACCATGCAGTCAGATTTTCACCAAGGATTAGGTAAGAACACACTAAACAAATCACCGGCACTAAGTACAGGTATAAGGCGGTTCGATCGGGCCCGATAGTTTCCACCGCCATCGTCCACATGCTGTAGCGGGCGGCACAAGCTATAAATCCTAAGAAAATTAAGTTTGACCAGACCTCTGTCTTTAGCAAGATTTCTGAACGTCTGCGTACAAGACGCCAGCAACGATAAAGATTAGTCCATAACCGAAGATCGTTCTTGTTGAAACGAGAATAGGCGCCTTGTATACAGACAGCTTGTTGAGCACGATCGAATAGAGAGCCCAAACAAAGGCGGCTCCGAGGGCAAGAGTGTCACCTAACGGATTTATGACGAGGCTCATGTTGTCGCCGAAGACGATGAGCAGTACACCTACGAAGGAAAGGACGGCACCTACAAAGAACTGCAAGGAGAGTGTGAGTTTCGGGTTCTCAAGTTTGCTGACCGCTGCCGTAAAAAGCGGTGCAAGGCTGACCAAAACGCCGACATTGGATGCTGTGGTATGTTGGAGCGCGACATTCTCCATGAGAAAGTAAAGGAAAGTCCCCAAGAAGCCGGCAAGAGCAAATAACAGCTGGGCTTTGCGGCCATACTTCGGAGAGCGATGCGGATAAAGGCACCACAGTGCGATATAGCCGAGAAGAAATCGAGAAAAGAGGATTTGAAGAGGCGAGAGGTACTCCAAAAGAACTTTAGTCGAAATGAATGTGGCTCCCCAGACTACGGCACAAAACAATCCCAAGAAATGTCCTTTTGAAAGTCTGAATTCCATAACTTTTTCCAAAAAATATTGGATAAATTATCGCCTTTCAAGAAAGACAAAATCTGAATCATGGATCAGAGAAATCACTGATGTAATCAGTAGATAGGAGAAAGCTTAGATACCGAATCAAGCAGAGATTTCAAAACGCCTATGCGCTGAGGTAGGTTCTAATTGAAACTTGAAGAAAAAAGAGATGGCAGGGGAAGAAGGATTCGAACCCTCGAATGCCGGAATCAGAATCCGGTGCCTTAACCAGCTTGGCGATTCCCCTGTGCTGAGAAAACAGAATTATACACAAAACAAAAAAACTTGCAGGCCTTAAGGTAGAAACAAATCAAGGCGCCTTGGAGCGCCTTGTTTGTAAAAGAAAAAATATTTTTTAAGCGAGGCTAGAAGATCATTTCAGCAAGCTGAGAGATCAAAAAAGCACAAAGAGTGATAGTTGCACCGAGCTTAAATAATTTGACCTGTTGTTTTCTTAGGTCCCGAGCAGCGACGCGGGCTTTAGCACTGTCTCTATACATCGTGGACTCCTTTATTTGGTATTTCGTTGATTGAATTATATCTGAACTAGGGGAAGATTCTAGGTATTTATACCTAAGTAACATCAAAATGAGCGTAAATATTTGTGAGCTAACTATTAGAACGAACGGATCGATTGAGTTGCAGAAGGTGGATGAGAAGCAAGTGCGCCTATCCTCTAAATCTTTGAATAGGTGAGGTCGATTTTTCAGATATCTTTAGTCAGTGATCACACAAAAATTAGAATTTTTTTCTACTTCTAATTTCAAATTAGGAAGAGAAGGCGATCTACTGTTTTAATTGTCAGGCGGTCTAGGTAAGAAAAAAGCATTGGAACAGCTTGAAATTTCTTAGTAATTGATAATGATAATCAATAGCCGTAAATTTCATCAAACTTTACATGTTTTAAGTTGTATCTCCTTTATTTACAGCTATAATCCGACGATCAAACAGGGAAGCACCGCTTCTCCAATCTATAAACAAGCCCCCTTCGGGCATATCCGGAAAGGAAATATTTAAATGGCAGAAGAAACCAAAGTAGAAGAAAAGGTTGAGGAAAAAACAGAAGCCACAGCAGCTCCGGCTGAAGAAACAAAAGCCGAAGAAGTTAAGCCGAATCCTCTTCAGCGCACCATTGAGCTGACGATTTCTCGTAAAGAACTCGATGCTCGTGTTGCTAAAGCTCTTCGCGAAAAAGCAAAGAAAGCTAAATTCCACGGTTTCCGTCCCGGCCACGCTCCTGCCGCTATGGTCAGAGCAGCTTATGGTCAGGAAGTTCAGTTCGATGCAATCAATGCACTCGTTTCTGCAGCTTTCGTTGAAAAAGTTCAGGAAGGCAAATTCCATGTCTCCGGCTACCCGGATATCGCTCCGACCGAAGGCGCTCCTGAAAATGAAGACACAATGTCCTTCACCGCTACTTTCGAAGTCTTCCCTGACGTCGAAGTTCCTGATATGAAAGACGCTTCCGTTACAGAGTACGAGTGCGAACTCACAGACGCTGACGTTGAAAAGACTCTCGATGTTATGCGCAAACAGCGCGCCACTTTCGAAAAGGCTGACAAGGCAGCTGCCGACGGCGACCGCGTTGTCGTTGACTTCAAGGGAACCCTTGACGGTGTTGCTTTCGAAGGCGGTACAGCTAAAGACTACGCTTTCGCTCTCGGCCAGGGCAGAATGCTTCCTGAGTTCGAAAATGCAATTCGCGGTATGAAAGCCGGCGAAACTAAGACTTTCAACCTGACTTTCCCGGAAAACTATCCCGCCAAGGACCTTGCCGGCAAGGAAGTCCAGTTCGAAGTCACACTGAAAGAAGTTGACGAAGAAATTCTTCCGGCTCTTGACGACAAGTTCGCTAAAGACCTCGGTGTTACCGACGGTATCGACAAACTCAAGGCTGACGTTAAAGAAAACCTTCAGCGCGAAGTTACCGCCCGCCTGGAAGCCCGCACAAAGCAGAGCGCCATGAATGCTCTTCTGTCCGTTGCTAAGTTCCCGGTCCCGCACGCTGCTGTTGAAGAACAGAGAGAAGCTCTGGTTCATGATGCCATCGAAAACATGAAGGCTCAGGGAATTAACCTCCCCAACGACAGCATTCCTGCCAACGCTATGCTTGACCAAGCTGAGCAGAGAGTTCGTCTTGGACTGCAAATCAGCGCTATTGTTGAGAAAGAAAAGATTACTTCTACTGACGATCAGATCAAAGCTTTGGCAGACAACATCGCCAAGAGCTATGAAGATCCGAAAGAAGTCGTTGACTGGTACCTCAACAACCCTCAGCACAAAGCTGAGCTTGCCGCGGTTGTTGTGGAAAACAACGTCGTTGCTTGGGTTCTGAAGAACGCCCAGGTTAAGAAAGAACCGATCTCTTTTGAAAACCTGATGGGTCGCGGTCAGCAGGCTTAATCAATTTCAGGCGTCAGAGGCAATAAAATGCCTCTGAAAAATACAAACAAGTCGGCAAGGTACTCATTAGTCCTTGCCGTTTGTCATTGAAAACTACTACAAACCACGGAGACGCGTATGCCCGACTTTACAAACTTTAATTCTGCACTTATACCGATGGTTATCGAGCAGAGCGGACGAGGAGAGAGATCTTTTGACATTTACTCCCGCCTGTTGCGCGACCGCGTAGTCTTCCTGGTAGGACCGGTTACTGATCAGAGCGCCAATTTGGTCGTTGCTCAGCTGCTGTTCCTGGAAAGTGAAAATCCTGACAAGGATATCTCGCTGTATATCGACTCCCCGGGAGGAAGTGTTTACGCCGGTCTTTCCATCTACGATACGATGCAGTTCATTAAGCCTGACGTTTCAACTATTTGCTTAGGTATGGCAGCTTCCATGGGTGCGTTCCTGCTGGCTGCCGGCGCAAAGGGCAAACGTTTTGCGCTGCCCAACTCCCGCATCATGATTCACCAGCCGTCCGGCGGTACGAACGGTACTGCTGCGGATATCGAAATCCAGGCTAAGGAAATCTTGGAATTGCGCAGCCGTCTGAACACGATTCTTTCCGAACATACCGGTCAGTCCATTGAAAAGATCGCGGTTGATACAGAACGTGATAATTTCATGAGCAGCGCCCAGGCGGTTGAATACGGAATTATTGACGGCGTATTTAGAAAACGTTCCGAGCAAATCATTAGAAAAAAATAATTGATTTTGCGGATTAAAGATTTAAGGAAGTTATGAGCGATAACAAAGAGGGACCCGTCTGTTCTTTTTGCGGAGCCAAAAAGGGACAGTATTCCGAAATTTATAAGTCCAACATCGGAGATCAGTACATTTGCAAAGAATGTACTGAAGAGCTAGCTCGTTACTCCGGAGTCATTGAAGAAGCTTTGAAACGCTACCAGTATCTCGAAGCTCACAATAAGAACGCCGGCTCTGAAGCTCCGGGTAAAGAGCCTGAAGCAGAAGAGGCCGAAAAGCAGGATCCGATTTTGTACGGAGAGCTGCCCACACCGAAAGAAATCTACGCCAATCTTGACCAATACGTTATCGGACAGGAACAGGCGAAGAAAGTTCTTTCCGTTGCTGTCTACAACCATTACAAGCGCCTTAGAAGCAAATTCATCGGAGACGACTCCGATGAAAAGGTTGAGATCCAGAAGAGCAACATTCTCCTTATCGGCCCGACAGGTTCCGGTAAAACGCTTTTGGCTCAAAGCTTGGCCAAAATGCTGAATGTTCCTTTTGCAATTGCAGATGCAACGACCCTGACAGAAGCCGGCTACGTCGGTGAAGACGTCGAAAACGTCATTCTGAAGCTTCTGCAAAGCTGCAATATGGACCTGAAGCGCGCTCAGATGGGCATTATCTATCTTGACGAAATCGATAAAATTGCCCGCAAGAGTGAGAACCCTTCTATTACACGTGACGTTTCCGGAGAAGGCGTTCAGCAGGCTTTGTTAAAACTCGTTGAAGGCACCGTTGCCAACGTTCCTGCAGCAGGCGGAAGAAAGCACCCTCAGGGAAACAACATTCCGGTCGATACCTCTAACATCCTCTTCATTTGCGGCGGCGCTTTTGAAGGTTTGGACAAGATTATTCGCAGAAGAACCGAGCGCAGCGGCATCGGCTTTGAAGCCGACGTCAAGGGTGCGGACGATCGAAGCGAAGGCGAGGTGCTTCGCGACATCGAGGCCAAGGATCTGGTTCGCTACGGCTTGATTCCTGAGTTGGTTGGGCGTCTTCCGGTGATTGCGACACTTGATGACCTTGATGAAGAGGCCCTGATTCGTATTCTGACGGAACCGAAGAATGCGGTTCTGAAACAGTACGCACGATTGTTTGAAATCGAAGGCGTGGTTCTTGAAGTCCAGCCGGACGCTCTTAAGGAAGCGGCTAAGATGGCCCAGGAAAGAAAGACCGGGGCCCGCGGTCTGCGGTCCATTATTGAGAATGCACTCCTTTCTGCTATGTTTGAGATTCCGAGCAGAAAAGACGTCGCCAGAGTGGTGGTGAAAGCCTCCACGATGAGAGACGGACAAGTCGAGTTCATCACTAAATAACGGTGAAGAGGAGGTTGCTTCTGCACCTCCTTTTTTCTTCTTGGGTGGTTCTTTTCTCCACCATCCCTTGATTAAGGTCCCCAAAATAGCCACAAAATCTTGAGAGGCTTAAGGCGAGGGGCCTTTTACTTTTGATACAGTATGGAAACGAATTTTAAATATTTGGCGCCCTTGATTTTTTTTCAAGCGTCCCCAAGTAGTGACTTACGTAGTGTATTTTTTAGCAGTAAGGATTTAGATGATTCAGAAACGTACAACTAATTCAAATCCGATGATGTCGGTATTACCTCTGAGAGACATTGTTGTCTTCCCTCAGATGGTTGTGCCGCTCTTCGTCGGACGCGAGAAGTCGCTTAGTGCTCTTCGCAATGTCACGTCTTCTGAGAAGGCGAACAAAGAGCTTTTGCTCGTCGCACAGCGCGATGCAGGCATCGAAGATCCATCTTCCGATGATTTGTTTGATGTCGGTACGGTTGCGCGTGTCGTCCAGTCTTTGAAATTGCCTGACGGTACTTTCAAAGTCCTGGTTGAGGGTATTCGCCGTGTCCGAGTTATTCAGTACAAAGAAGACGAGCAAATTTTTGCTGAAGTTGAAGACATCCCACAGGATAAGATTTCCCAGCGTACTTTCGAGCCGCTGCGCAGAACCATCCTGACGGCCTTCACCGAATACCAAAAGAACAATAAGAGAATTACGAACGATCAGCTGAATCGGATTTCTTCATTGACCGATCCAGAGCTGCTCATCACATCCATTGCCCAGCTTCTGGTCCTTTCTCCGTCCCGCAAGCAAGACCTGCTTGCCACGGTCGGCACTAAGGATCGTCTTGAACTTCTCTTCGATATGCTCGAGGAAGAAGTCGACATTCAGCAGACGGAAAAACGCATCCGCGGCCGTGTAAAGAAGGCGATGGAAAAGAACCAGCGCGACTATTACCTCAACGAACAGGTAAAAGCCATTCAGAAAGAATTAGGCGATACCGATGAAGAGTTTGAGGAAATCGAGCGCAAGATTAAAGCCGCTAAGATGAGCCCCGAAGGCGAAGAAAAGGCCCTCGGCGAACTCAAGAAACTGCGCCTGCAAGGTCAGAATAGTGCAGAAGCCAATGTGATCCGTAATTACATTGACACGCTGATTTCTTTGCCTTGGAGCAAGAGAACCCGTGTCAACACGAATCTCATCAAAGCAGAAGCCGTTTTGGAAGAAGACCATTACGGCCTCGAGAAGGTGAAGGAACGCATCCTTGAATATTTAGCGGTTCAGAGCCGAGTCAAGAATGTGAAATCTCCGATCCTCTGCTTAGTCGGACCTCCCGGAGTCGGTAAAACATCTTTGGGCCAGTCTATTGCCCGCGCGACCGGACGTAAGTTCGTGCGTTTGGCTTTAGGCGGCGTAAGAGATGAGAGCGAAATCCGCGGTCACAGAAGAACCTACATCGGTTCCATGCCCGGTCGAATTCTTCAGAGCCTGACAAAGGCGGAAACCAACAACCCGCTTTTCCTGCTCGACGAAGTCGATAAGATGGGTATGGACTACAGAGGCGACCCTGCGGCTGCGCTCTTGGAAGTGCTTGATCCGGAACAGAACAACACCTTCCAGGACCACTATGTCGAAGTGGATTTCGATCTGTCGCACGTCATGTTCATTGCAACCAGCAACTCTATGAACATTCCGGCGCCGCTCTTGGACCGTATGGAAGTAATTCAGCTCTCCGGCTACACGGAAGATGAAAAGCTTCATATTGCTCAGAGACATCTGATTCCGAAACAGATGAAGCTGAACGGCGTTAAGCCGGGAGAACTCGAGATCGAAGACTCTGCCATTGTTGACATCGTTCGCTACTACACCCGCGAAGCCGGTGTCCGCAGCTTAGAGCGCGAGATCAACAAGATCTGCCGTAAGACCGTTCGTGACATCCTTCTGAAGAAGACCAAAGGAAAGGTTGTTGCCAATTCCGACAATCTGGATTACTTCCTTGGTGTGCGCCGCTACAACTTCGGCGTTATGCACAAGGGCGATCAAGTCGGCCAAGTCACTGGTCTTGCCTGGACAGAAGTCGGCGGCGATCTTCTGACGATCGAAGTCGCGACGATGCCGGGCAAAGGTCAGATCACCCGCACGGGCTCTTTGGGCGACGTAATGAAGGAATCTGTCGAGGCTGCCCGCACGGTGGTTCGCTCCAGAGCCTCCCGCTTGGGCATTACTTACAAACAGATTTCGGAAACGGATATTCATGTCCACTTCCCGGAAGGTGCTGTGCCTAAGGACGGTCCAAGTGCAGGTTCTGCCATTACGCTGGGCCTGGTTTCCGCTCTGACGGGTATCCCGGTTAAAGCCGAAGTGGCAATGACGGGCGAAATCACGCTGAGAGGCGAAGTCCTTCCGATCGGCGGACTGAAAGAGAAACTTTTAGCTGCGCTTCGCGGCGGAATCAAAGAAGTCTTGATTCCTGAAGAAAACGTGAAGGATTTGGAAGAAGTACCGGCAAACGTCAAGGAAGGATTGGTGATTCGTCCCGTTCGTACCATTGATGAAGTTTTCCAGTACGGCTTATCCAAACAGCCGGAAGCCTTACCGCAGACAATCGAACAGCCGATGGCTGCAAAACAGTCGATTGAGGTAGGAACTTCGACAGCGGGATCGACCGCGCCTAATTAAGACCATCCGGTCTAAGAGGAGGGGGCTTCGGCCCCCTTTGTTTTTGTCTCGTAGCAAACCGGTTGAATATACGAAACAAAAAGAAGCAATTTTGCTGTTTTTTGGAAGACTGATCAAAAATCTATTTGTTGGCATTAACGACAACTTGGATGGGTTGAGAAGATTCAAAAACATGGGGGGCAATTTCAATAAAAATAGATGATACTTATCCATCAACCTCAGGTCGTATAAGAAAATTTGTCGCACAAATAGGGAGATTTGCCTAGAAAACCTTTAATTCGCCTACAAATACTGCTATTATTAACGAATCAGAGTTTATTTACCCCTTTATCTCTCTCGGAGGGAATGATGAATAAAGCAGATCTCATAGAAGCCGTCGCAATTAAATGTGACATCTCCAAGCTCGCCGCTCAGCGTGCTGTTGACGCAATGATCGACACAATTACAAATTCATTGCAGAACGGCAAAGAAGTTCAGCTGCTGGGTTTCGGCACGTTTTCTGTCGTTGAACGCGCCGCTCGTAAAGGCCGCAATCTTCGTACGAATAAATCGATTGAAATCCCCGCAAGAACAGGGCGAACGTACATAATTTTTAACAAAACATCCTTAACTCATTAAAAAGTCGACAAAAACTATTGACTTTTTTTGAAATATGACATATAATATATATGTCTATAATTTAATAGGTGGCATGATGGCTGTCAGCAAGGAAATCCTCGACCTTATCCCGCAAGGCTGCAAGGTCAACTGGAACGAGAAACAACAACGCTTCTATGTGTACAAGTCCACTTATTACTACAGTAAGGAACACAAAAGATCTCGTGAACAGCGTACCCAGGTCGGTACGATCGTTAACGGCGTATTTACTTATGCCAAAAGCTACCTGCTTAAACAGCAAATCAAGGATTTGAAGCAGGAGGTTAAGTCTTCGACTGCTGATGTCGTTAACAAAACTTCTGAAATTCTGTCCAATGAGGTCATTGATCCCCGTCAGGCTGCGAAGGTTCAATATCCTTTGGCGTACGTGTATTTGGTTGCTCTGCTCAGCTCGTTGTCCGGGCAGACAAGCTGTGTTCAAATCGCTGATTATTGGAGCAACCATCGGGCAGCTCTGGAAACAGTATTTGAAGACTTTCCTAAGCAGGACATTTCTCACGATACCGTTCGGCGTCTTCTTATGCTGATAGATCCTGAACAATTCCAGGGCTTTTACGGCAGACTTGTAGAACCGCTGCTTCACAAATTTACTTCTCGAATTGTTGCAGTGGA
>ENA-ORRL01002043-ORRL01002043.1-human-gut-metagenome-genome-assembly--contig:-NODE-2043-length-13035-cov-10.691217_pt1 | contig 13035 bp, 14 predicted proteins | sample MGYA00242175_ERZ509134 | MGnify/ENA primary metagenome ERZ509134 (study PRJEB26280, sample SAMEA2338660) | human gut metagenome | biome: human gut; feature: human-associated habitat; material: faeces... | reverse complement strand
CAGCCGGGGCGCAGCCTGTACCGGCGGCACCCGGAACCGCTTGCGGTAGCCGCAGACCATCTCGTAATCGGCGGGGGAGGCATAGTGCAGCGGCACCTCCCGGCAGGTATGGGGCAAGCGGACGGCTTGTTGTTTTGGCACCGGCAGCCCTTTGCCAAAGGCTTCGGTCCAGTGGTGGGTAAACTCCCAATCCTCGCAAAAACTGTGTTTCATCGCGGCAGCACTCCTTCCAGTAAGATCGAGATCATTTCCTCCAGTACAGCCACATAATGCACCCCGCTTTCTGCCAGACTGCGGTCTGCCAGAAAGCTCTCGATGGATGCGGTGATCATCTGCTGCAGCACCGGCAGGGACACCGGACGCATGACCCCATCTGCCACAGCCTGTTCCAGCAGCGCCATGGTGGGTTCCCACCCGTTTTCCAATTGACTGCGCACCCGCGCCGCCACCACCGGGTATTTCTCGTCCAGCTCCTTCATCTGCCGCAGGTCCAGCGCAGCATATTCCGTCGGCATGGCAATGATGACTGCCCGCAGCTTCTCCTGCAAAGTACCGCTGCCCGCCAGAATTTTCTGCTTGCAGTGGTGGATCTCCGTAAAGGCATGGTCTACCATGTCCAGCAGAAGCGCCTCCTTGGAGGGGTAAACGGTGTAGATGGTCTTTTTGCTGATGTGCAGCGGCTCTGCCACCTGCTGCATGGTGAAATGCAGCCCCTGTTGACGGAATAACTGCATGGCCTGCGTGCGCACAAGGGCATCGAGCTTTTCCTGCATGAGCGTCCTCCTTGTGGAAACTGTGCTTGTTTTTCTGGTTTCCATTCTAGTGCGGAAACCGAGCTAAATCAAGCGGTTTCCGCATTTTCTGCGTTCTGCCAAGAAAGTGCAGACATTTTGCAGCAGAATGACAAAAAGAACCCCGGCGTGCCTTGAAAGCTGCCGGGGTCTTTTGCGTGCAGGTGCTTTTCCGCAGCGGCAAGCCTCGTCAAAACTCCGGGTGCCATTCGTCCCGGATGCCAATGTCGGCACAGACGATCTTTCCGCACAGCGGCGCAGAAGATTCTGCGATATGTAAAGGCTTATAGCTGTCGAAGGTTACGGTCAAATCTGCATGGGCAGCACCCTCGGCAACCTCTCCGGTATCCGTGTTGATGCCGCTGGGTAGGTCTACGGCAAGCACAAAGGCACCGCTCTTGTGCAGACGGCATATCAGCCCGCAGGCAGCAAGACCGGAAGGCCGCAGTTCACCATGGAACCCGGTGCCGTAGAGGGCATCCACAGCAGCATCAAAGTACTGGGTTTCCAGTACAGAGCAGTCGGTGCAGATGTGCACTGGCAGGTAGGGCAGACCGTGGGCATCCCCGGCACGTTCAATTTCCTTCATCTGCGCAGCCGTCACAATGCGATGTTTCATGTTGGCACCTTCTTTCTATCTCTATTATAATGGATGAGAATGTTTGGAACAAGATGAAAGATACCGGTGCATAGAATCTGTCCCCGGAGAGTTGGAACAAGCCCTCCGGGGGCATTTTTGCTTTTCACTATCTTTTCCGTAGGGGAAAACCATGGTATACTGGACGCAGCGAATCCAAAGTAATAAACCGGGAGGTACCGTTATGAAGTGGGGGATTTTAGCCACCGGCACCATGACGCTGGAAGTGGAGGGCAAAGAGCCGGAGGTCATCCGCTGCCCGGTGGACATCAACGGCTTTGAGTACGAGATCCGGGAAGTAAGCCGCTGCGTCAAGCTGGGGCGTACCGACAGCGACCGCTACACCCCGCAGGACAGCCTTGCCCTGACCCGCCTGATGTACGACACCCGCATGAGCTGGGGCATGAAGTTTGCGGGTGAGGTGTAAGCGCACACCTTGCCGCAGGTCTTTTGCGTGCGAAAACCATGGTATACAGAGAGCGACAACTCGGAATTTGAAAGGAGTGTTAAATATGAAATTCCCATTTTATGACGCACCAAATACAGCTACAATAACCTGTTGCCACATATTAGAGAATGGAGAACCTATTTTGTATGTATCACATGATGAAGATGATGGAATGTGGCAATTTCTATGTGGAAAAGCACATGAAACAGACGAAGCAAAGTTAGTATCCTTAAAATCAGTATTCGACTTAGATAATTCTGTTGGTATTCTAAAGGATATGCCTTGCGGTTACTATGCTGAAAGAAAAGCTCAAGATGATGAATGGAGTGTTAGAAAACGGTAACTATCAGCTCGGTCAATTCCAGCTTGCCGGGCGGACAGGCAACTGAAAACCACACAAAAAACGAAGGAGCAGCCATGGTACTTTATTTTACGGGAACCGGCAACAGCCGGTATCTGGCGCGGCGCATTGCCGAAGGGTTGGAGATGCCGCTTTACGACCTGAACGCTTGCATCAAGGCAGGGAATACCGCCCCGGTGCAGACTGGCCGGGATGTGGTGCTGGTCACGCCTACCTACGCATGGCGCATCCCCCGGGTTGTGTCGGAGTGGCTGGGCAAGACCGCGCTGACCGGGGCAGAGCGCATCTGGTTTGTGATGGACTGCGGCAGCGAGATCGGCAATGCAGCAGGCTATAACCGGCAGCTTGCGGCGCAAAAGCAGCTGAAATATATGGGCACAGCCCAGATCATCATGCCGGAAAACTACATTGCCATGTTCAATGCGCCCCAAAAAGAGCAGGCAAAGAGCATCGTGGAGCAGGCAGAGCCTGCACTTCAGAAGGTGCTGACCCGGCTCAAGGCCGGACAGGAATTTCCCCCGCCGAGAGACAACCTCTACGACCGCTTTATGAGCGGCCCGGTAAACCCGGTATTCTATCGCTTTTTTGTAAAGGCGGACGCCTTCTGGGCAACGGATGCCTGCATCGGCTGCGGTAAGTGCGTGGAGCTGTGCCCCCTGAGCAACATCCATCTGGAAAACGGAAAGCCAGTCTGGGGCAAAAACTGTACCCACTGCATGGCGTGCATCTGCTACTGCCCCAAAGAAGCCATCGAGTACGGCAAAAAGAGCAGGGGAAAGCCACGGTATCACTTTGAAGCGCTGGAAAGGAAGCAGCGGGACGTGTGAAGGAGAGCGGAAATTAGATGAAGTTTTTATACTTGCATGGGTTGGGACAAAAACCAGACAGTTGGGACAGAGTAATAAAAGAAACGAAGGTCTCGGACAGCAGCGTCTGCTTGAGTTTGGCAGAGATGCTGGAAGGAAAAGCGGCCACCTATAAGGAGCTGTATACTGCATTCTCAGAAGAGTGCAACAAGGAAAATGACGAAATCGTTTTGTGCGGGCTTTCCTTGGGTGCTGTTCTGGCACTTAATTATGCGATAGACCATCCGAATAAAGTAAAAGCACTGGTGCTAATTGCAGCACAATATAAAATGCCTGAAAAGCTATTGAAGTTCCAGAATATGCTGTTTCGCTTTATGCCGAATACAATGTTCAAGCAATTTGGATTCAAGAAAGCAGATGTGATCAGCTTGTGCAGTACGATGACGGAATTGGATTTCAGGGATTCATTATGTAAGGTGTCCTGTCCGGCATTGATCGTTTGTGGGGAAAAGGACAACGCAAACAAAAAAGCTTCAAAGGAACTTGCCAGTTATTTGAGCGATTCCCACTTCCATGAACTTCTGAAAGCAGGTCATGAAGCAAACATAGAATCTCCGGAGGAATTGGCAACAGTGTTACAGGAATTTTATGATAATGTCGAATAAACTACGATTCATCAAAGAAAGAAGACTGTAAAATGAACATCGAAGAACGGGCGGCACAGGCTGCCGCATGGAAAGCTACTGGACAGTGTAACTGTGCACAGGCGGTGCTGAAGGCATTTGAGGACAAGCTGCCGGTGGATGCCGACACCCTGATGAAGCTGGGCGCAGGCTATGCCGCTGGCATGGGCTGCATGGAGAGCACCTGCGGCGCACTGATTGGCGCTGTGATGGTGGCGGGCATCGTCACCGACGGCAAGGGCACACCCCGCATTTCTAAGGAACTGCTGCAAAACTTTCAGGAAAAGTGCGGTGCTACCATCTGCAAGGATCTGAAGGGGATAGAGAACGGCGCACCGCTGTGCCCGTGCCCGGAGTGCGTCCGCAACGCTGTTCTGGCACTGGGCGAGGTGCTGGGAGAGTAAGATGAAGAAGATCTTGTTTGTTTGCCACGGCAGGATATCTGTGAGAACTTCAAGACCAAGCAGCGCCGGGCTGCCACTGCCGACGAGCTGATGATCTTCCCAAACACCCATGAGGCCATTGTGGATCAGGATACCTGGAATATTGCCCACAAGCTGAGGCTGCGGAAACGACCCAAAGCAGCCAACGGGACCTAGTAGAAGAACTCCAGAATCAGGCTTCCATCGCCCAGTGCGAGGAGAATGAGTGCCACTTCAAGATTGGCTTCTCAGCTGGGCTGCTGGTGCAGCAGGAAGCGGTGGAGCAAATGAAGGAAATGGGCACCACAGGGTGAGCTGCCCGGTATACAACTTTTGACCCCATCAATAATTGGCAGGGGGCCTGACAGATCATCTGTCAGGCCCCCTGCCTTTGGTAGAAAAGAATGGTCAAATTGGAGGAAAGGTCAATCCTGATGGGAACAGTCTTTATTCTCCTTGTCTATACCATCGTCTATATCGGGAAGATATTGATAGAACACCTTTTTCTCAAGGACCCACCGGGCAAACAGCGCATATCCGGCAGGTGCCAGAAGGATCAGCGGCGGGCAGAATGCTGTCAGCAGGCCGAACGCAGCCAGCACCACCAAAAGCAGCAGACTTTTGTCAAAATGGAGCAATGCCATGGCACCGGACTGCAACACCGTCTTTTTGACCGGGTCGTCGAATCTTGCCGCATAGGCTGCGTTGTAGATCATCCAGGCCAGCCCACAGGTACTCAGCACCGTAAAAATGATCCAGAGATTACCCGTCGCTGCCTGTTGCCCCTTGAGGTAATGGGTCATAAAGCAGTCAGCCAGCAGAATGCTCTCCGGCACTGCCAGAGCAAGAAAGCTCAAAGTTGCCTGTCGGAAGCTCCGGCGGTAGGCCCGGAAAAATTCCTCGCTGACCGTTCCCCGGTCCTCAATTAGGGACTTGTTCACTGCATAATAGAGGGCTGTGCTGGAAATGCCCAAGGTAAACAGCGGCAGGCTTCCTATTAGCCACAGCAGGCTGAGAATCACCATATCCGCAACCCGGGTTAAGAAACGGAACAGAGGGGCATCCAGGTCGAAAAAGTCATTCATAGGGTATCACCTGGTTTACTTCTGGAGCACAAAGGCCTCATAGGGGCGCAGGGTCACAGCGCCGGTGGGAGCGGTGTCAGGATAATTGCCGATCAGGCGCCGGGCCCCCGCAAAATCAGCGGGAATTGTGAAGGCCGCGTCCTTGTCTGAGAAGTTGCAAGCGATCAGGTAGTTCTCGCCGGTCTCGGCCAGGGTACGCCGGTAGGCAAAGACCTGGGGGTTCTCCTCGGCCAGAAGCTGGAAGGAGCCGTAAATCAGCCCCAAATGGTTCTTGCGCAGGGTGATCATCTGCTTGTAGTAGTTGAGCACCGAGTCCGGGTCTTTTTCCTCGGCGGCGGCGTTGATGGCGGTATAGTTGGGGTTGACCTCAATCCAGGGGGTGCCGGTGGTAAAACCGGCGTTCGGGGAGTCGTCCCACTGGACCGGGGTGCGGGCGTTGTCCCGGCTGCGGAGGGCCAGGCACTCCATCATTTCGTCTGCAGAAATCAAGCCTGCGCCGGTCAGCTCCTTGAAGGCGTTGAGACTTTCGATATCCCGGTACTGGCTGAGATCTTTGAAATAGGCGTTGGTCATCCCCAGTTCATCGCCCTCATAGATGTAGGGAGTACCCTGCAGGCTCAGCAGGCAGGTGGCCAGCATCTTGGCGGAGAGGGGCGAGTCATCGCCCCAGCGGGATGCAGCCCGGGGCTGATCGTGGTTGTCCCAGAACAGGCTATTCCAGGCTTTGCCGTCCAGGCCGGTCTGCCAGTGACTGAGAATTTTCTTGAGCTGCATAAAATCGTAGCGCTGGGTGGTCCACTTGCCCAGGGGTCCGTCCCCAATGCTGACGTGCTCAAATTGGAAGACCATGTTCAGTTCCTGGCCGTCCAGCCCCGCATACTGGGGGGCGTTTTCCACCGTGGCGCCGGGGGTCTCGCCCACCGTCATAATGTCGTATTTCGAGAGGACCCGCCGGTTCATCTCCTGCAAAAATTCATGGATGCGGGGCCCATTGACATAGTAGGGACCGCCATTGCCATACAGTCCGTGTTTCTCGCCATCCGGAAAGCGCTGGTCCTTGGAAATCATACTGATGACGTCCATCCGGAACCCGTCGATGCCCTTGTCAAACCACCAGGTCATCATGTTGAACACTTCGTCCCGGACTTTGGGGTTCTCCCAGTTCAGGTCGGGCTGCTTGGGGGAGAACAGGTGCAGGTAATACATATCGGTCTGGGGGTCGTATTTCCAGGCCGAGCCGCCGAAGCTGGCGCCCCAGTTGTTGGGCTCGTGGCCGTCTTTGCCCGGCTTCCAGATATAGTAGTCTCGGTAGGGGTTATCCACCGACTTGCGGCTCTCGATAAACCATGGGTGCTCGTCCGAGGTGTGGTTGACCACCAGGTCCATCACAATGCGGATGCCCCGCTGATGGGCCTCGGCCAGCAGGGCGTCGAAGTCCTCCATGGTGCCAAACCGGGGGTTGATGGCCTGGTAGTTGGAGATGTCGTAGCCGTTGTCATCCATGGGGGAGTCCATGATGGGGCACAGCCACAGCACATTGACCCCCAGATCCTTCAGGTAATCCAGCCGGGAACGGATGCCGTTCAGGTCCCCGATGCCGTCCCCGTCCGAGTCCTGGAAGCTGCTGGGGTAGATTTGGTATACGATGCTTTCTTTCCACCATTTGCGGTCCATGGTAATGCCTCCTTATTCTGCGGGGATGGTAACCCCGTCGTCGTCATAGCGATCATAGCTGGCCCCGGGCCAGCCGATCATCCGGATGGTGGCGGGGTCGATGCCGGCCACCGTCTGGGCGGGGTCCGCCACCGGGATGCAGGCGCCTTTGCGGATGAACAGGGGTACCTCGTTGAGGGCCACCTTCACAAAGTGGGTGCCGGCGGGGAGGACTTCCTGTGTGATGCGGCCCTCGGGGCCGAACTTGACAAACAGCATCTCCTCGGGCAGATACACCATCCGTCCGGTGGCGTTCTGGGTGTAGACCGGGGCAATCATCACCTCATTGCCCAGCATCAGCTGGTCCTCGGTCTGAAGGGCGATCTCGTCTTCGGGGTAGACGAAGGCCAGGGGCTTGAACAGCATCTCGCCGTTCAGCGCTGCCTTCATGTATTCGCTGTAGAGGTAGGGGATCAGCCGGTAGCGGGTCTCGATGACGCTACGGAAGTCCTCGGGGCCCTCAAACTGGTAGAACTCCTGCCGGCGGGTGTCGCAGCCCGAGTGGTTGCGCATCAGGGGGGTGAACACCCCCAGCGCCAGCCACCGCAGCAGCAGATCCCGGCTGGTGTCGGCGTTGAAGCCACCCAGGTCGGCTCCCACATACAGGAAACCGCACATATTGAGGGAGGGCAGCATCTTGAGGTTCAGCAGCAGGTGGCTCCACCAGGAGTGGTTGTCACCGGTCCAGACGCCGCCGTACCGGTGCATCCCGATGCAGGAAGACCGGGAGAACAGCAGAAACCGTTTGCCCGGGGCAATGCTGGCCAGCCCCTCCGAGGCGGCCCGGGTCATGTTGTAGCCGTAGAGGTTGTGGACCTGGTCGTGGCGGACCATTTTGCCGTCCACCTTGTGATAAAAGCGAGCGTAGTCTTCCGGCGCATTGGACAGATTGAGCCAGCCGATGGCCTGGCCAAAATGATCGATGGTGCCGTCTTCATGGGGAACCGGCGGATGATCCAGCCGCTCGGTCAGCCCCTCCCGGGAGTAGAAGATGGCGGGCTCGTTCATGTCGTTCCAGAAGCCCTCGATGCCGCAGTCGGTCAGAGCCTTGTACTGGCTGCCGAACCAGGCCCGGGCCTCGGGGTTCAGCACGTCGGGGAAGTGGCTCCACCCCGGCCAGACGGTTCCCTCAAAATCGGTTCCGTCGGCCCGTTTGCAGAAGTAGCCCTTTTCCTTGCCCTCGTCGCAGACCGAATAGCCTGCTTCCTCCTTGACGCCGGCGTCGACGATGGGCACCAGCCGGACGCCCTGCTCTTTCATCTTGGATACAAAGCCGGAAAAATCGGGGAAATTCTCCGGGTTGACGGTGAAGTCCTTGTAGTGGTCCATGTAGTCGATGTCCATGTACACCATGTCCAGGGGAATGTGGGCCTGGCGGTGTTTGGCAACCACCTCTTCAAAGTCGGCCTGGGTCTTGTAGCCGTAGCGGCTCTGGCCAAAGCCAAAGGCAAATTTGGGCGGGATGTAGCTGCGGCCGATGATGGCCCGGAACTGCTTGACCACATCGCAGGCGCTGTCGCCGGTGATGACGTAAAGGGCCAGGTCGGCCCGCTCACAGGTGACTTCCAGCCAATCCCTGCGGGTGAAGCCGATGTCAAACCGAATCCGGGCGGGATAGTCGAAGAACAGCCCCAGATTCTGCTGGCCCGAGATCACGATGAAGTTGTGGGCGGCGTACATTCGCTGCTTGTTTTCGGTGTGGAGGCCGTCGTCCACATTGTCGCTGACGTAGACGAAGCCCCGCTTGTTGATGCCGCGGTTGGCTTCGCCCAGGCCGTAGACCCGGTCGCCCTCCGCCAGGGGGCAGGCAAAGCAGAAGCCGGACTCGCTGGTTTTGACCGTTCCCACAGGGGGGTCACCTTGGCTTGCAGGGATTGGTGCGACCACCGATTCAGTGTCAAAGGGGACACCATAGAGATACTTTTGAATCATACCATTCTCCCAAATAAAAGTGACTGAGTGGTTGTTTTGTCAGATAGAGCGCCCCGTCTCCGGAGCGCTCTGAAAGAATATAAATTAGCAAGAATATAAATTAGCCCTTAACCGAGCCCACCACAATGCCGGAAACGAAGTACCGCTGCAGCAGGGGATAGATCAGCAGCAGCGGGATAACTGCAACAACGATCTTGGCTGCATTGAGGTTGGTGTTGCCCAGGGAGGCAGAATCCACCACGGCAGACAGATTGCCCTGCTTGATCAGATCTTCCACGTTGATCTGCAGACTCTGGATATAGGTCATCAGGGGATAATAGGCGGCTTTGGACATGTAGATCAGGCCGCTGTAGAAGTCGTTCCAGCTGCCCACAATGCTGAACAGGGATACGGTGGCCAGAACCGGCTTGGAAATGGGGATGAAGATCTTGGTCAGAACCTGGAGCGGGTTGGCGCCGTCAATGAAGGCGGCTTCCTCAAGCTCTTTGGGAACGGCAGCAAAGAAGTTCATCACCAGGATGACATTGAAGATGGGCACGGCTCCCGGCAAAACCAGGGCCCAGACGGTATTGAGCAGGCCGTAGGATTTGACAAGCAGGAAGGTGGGGATCATGCCGCCGTTGAAAAGCATGGCAAAAATCATCAGGTTTGCATAGATGTTGCGGCCCCGGAACTGTGCGTTGGTTTTGGAGAGGGGATAAGCCATCAGTACGATCAGCACAAAGTTGATGATCAAGGTCAGCACAACCCGCTCCACCGAGATCAGGAAGGAGTGCCAGAACTGGGAGTCCTCCAGGATCTTCTCATAGGCTGCGGTGCTGAATCCCACCGGGATCAGCCCTACCATGTTGCCTTCCACTGCTGCAGAGGAGGAGAAGGAGATGGCAACAATGTTCAGCAGCGGCAGCAGACAGACTAAAATCCTCCACGATGTTCAGTCAGATTTTCCGGAATTCGTTTTTTGTCTGCTCCATCCAGGATACAAAAAACAAATCCTCTTCCAGTTTGTATATGTCTCGTTCTGACAGGCTGCGCAGCGTGTCTTTTTGACGAGCTCATTGTACAATACCGAAGAGGATTTGAAAAGGGTTTTGCGCAACGTTTCCTACGAAACTGGCAAATACCACAAGAATTATTTGTGGGTTTTGTGCAGATTTTTTGACCAGGGCGCGGCGTTGGGGGTTGATTCGCGCACCGAGCTGCGGCGGATCAGTTCAACAGGCTGAACATAATTTTTACACTCCACCGGTTCCTGCCGAATCAGACGCACCAGCAGTTCCACGGCGGCCTCTGCTTTGGCCGGGACGTTCTGACGCACTGTCGTCAGAGGGGGATGCATGAGTTCTGCATAGATGCAGTCGTCAAACCCGGTGACGGAGACCTGCTCCGGCACCTGTATGCCGTGGTCCTGCAGATAATTCATCACTTCCGCCGCATCATAGTCAGAGGCCAGGGCCACAGCCCCGGCCTGGACAAAGCAATCCAAATAGTGACCGTACATGACACGGCGCAGAGAAAGATCCTCGGGGAGAAGAATATGGCGCTCTTCTCCGCAGTCAATCCCGGCAGAGCGCATCTGATGCTGAAATCCTTTCCAGCGGTAATGGTCTGCGCCGGTATCACACTCGGCGGCAAAGATGGCCTGGGTGTACCCGTTGTCCAGCAGATACTTTGCAATCATGGCGCCGCCGCCAAAATCATCAGTCCCCACGTTGACGTAGTGGTACTCCGCCTCGGGATAGGTGTCAATCAGGACCATATATTTGTTGAGTTGCCTGCGCAGCTCCTTGTATTTCTTTTCGTCCAGTCCCAGGACGACAAGACCATCCACATTCCATCGGGAGGCAATCTCTGCCACCTGGTCCGTATTTTTGTCCTGGCCATTGATCAGCATGATATAATATCCGTTTCGATGGGCTGTCTCTTCTACACCAGACAGAAGTTCTGCCACAAAGGTATCGCGCAGAGAAGGGATGCCGTGGACACAGTTGTAGCCCAGCACCAGTCCAATGATGCAGGAACCTTTGCGGGTCAGCTCACGGGAAGATGTATTCGGGACATAGCCCTCCTGGTTCAGAATTTCCGAAATTTTCCGGATCATTTCCTTGGAAACCTTTTTGGTGTTGCCGTGCAGCACATTGGACACTGTTGTCCGGCTTACACCAACTTGATCTGCAATATCCTGCAAACGCTTCATGGCTGTTCACACGCTCCCTGTTTGATCAGTCAAAACACAAATGGTTTTCAACGTAATCATATCATATTCATACAGTAATTGCAATCCGAATGATCCTTTGATCTTCAATGAATTCTGAACTCAAATAAAGACTTTTTTGATATTAATACCAGTAGTGCTTCATCATCTGTTTGCAGGATGATGAAAGCAAGAAAAATGCCTGCCTTTTCATAAGCCCGGCAGAATGAATGCAGCATAATGAAAATCGTTTTGTCTGTACGCGCGGGGGAATGCTCCCTACTTTGCCGAAGTCCGTGCGGGGCCTGCGGTTTTGTCTGTACGCGCGGGGGAATGCTGGAAAGTTTTCTGATCTGCCCGGCACAGGCTGCCCGGGCGAATGCGCTGCTCCCAGACAAATTCCCGGCAGACAGACTGAGAAAAAACAGGAAGATGCCGTTGTCTGGGAGAAGTGCCCGAACATACATCGTCACAATAAAAGGAGAACCGACAATGGCTGATTATAAACTGTGGAACGCACTGAAGAATGCTAAGAAATATCGCTGGGTGGAACTTTCTCACTCGCTGAACAACGAAAGCCCCTACTGGTCCGGCATCTCGGAAGGCTCTGTGGAGCTGGCAAAGACCGTGTGGGACTGGGGCAAGCCGGAACTGGAATGCCTGATCCAGACCTTCAAATTCCCCGGACAGTTCGGTACCCACATCGACTTCCCGGGTCACTTCATCAAGAGCAAAGCATTGTCCGAAAAGTACGATGTGAACGACCTGATCTTCCCGCTGGTGGTCATCGATATTTCCCAGCAGGCCAAGAAAGACCCCCGCTACGCTGTGACGGTGGAGGACATCAAGGCCTATGAAGCCAAGTACGGTCCTATCCCGGATGGTGCGCTGGTGGCTCTGCGCAGCGACTGGTACAAGAAGTGGCCGGATATGGATGCGCTGTCCGGCATCGACGCAGAGGGCAAAGAAAATGCCCCCGGCTGGTCGCTGGAAGCATTGGAGTATATCTACAAGGTGCGCAACGCCGCCGCCAACGGCCACGAAACGCTGGATACCGATTCCTCTGCGGTGGCGGAGGAAAAGGGCGACCTTGCCTGCGAGCGCTATGTTCTGGACAACGACAAGCTGCAGGTGGAGGTGCTTGCAAATCTGGATAAAGTACAGCCTGCCGGTGCGGTGGTCATCGTTTCTTATCCCCGCATTGAAGGTGCAACTGGTCTGCCCGCACGGGTCTGGGCCATTACCGAATAAGAGCGGAGAAGTGGGAAAATGTCCTTTGAAAAAGCAAAAGCAGACCTGGAAGAAAAAGGTCTGGGAGACCATGTCATTGTGCTGAACGAGTCCTCAGCTACGGTGGCCGAGGCAGCTCACGCACTGGGCGTGGAGCCTGCCAGCATTGCCAAAACGCTGTTGGATGAACTCTTTTGTGATTCGCAGAGTAATGCCGGCAATATTGATTCCGTATTGCAGACGTAAAAACTGTTGACCCTGCGATTGGGCTCCATCTGCAATGAAAAAGGGCAAAGCCGCCTGCATTCAGGAGACCTTGCCCTTTTGTGTTATATTTTACAATAAATTAGGCAGTTTTCTGTGTGTTCACAGCGCCACATTGACCGGCAGGACATACACGCCGTCGGCGGCGTAGAAGGTGATCTGAGTAACAGTCTTGCCGATGATGGATGCAAAGTAAGGATCATCGGCATTGAAGCCCAGCTTGGTACCATGCCAGATGTTAGTCACATGATGCAGGCCGTACTCACTGCCATCGGCGGTGGTCAGAACTACACCGTAGACCTTGTTGGCCTTGTAGTCCAGATCAAAACCGGAGATTTTCATCTCGTAGGTGGTGTGGTGACCGTTGGTATTCAGCTCCACAGTGGCGCCCTCTACGGTGGTCTCGGTGGCGTTGACCTTGCCAAACTCCCACTTGCCGCTCAGCAGGTTATACCATGCGGTGATGTAG